>Ga0115002_10005026_pt1 | contig 15757 bp, 20 predicted proteins | sample ArcticOcean_MG_C_8_FD_89576 | JGI IMG/M metagenome (GOLD analysis project Ga0115002, IMG submission 89576) | Marine microbial communities from western Arctic Ocean - ArcticOcean_MG_CB11_86 | ecosystem: Environmental > Aquatic > Marine > Oceanic | place: Arctic Ocean: Canada Basin | collected... | reverse complement strand
GTACCAGTCCCGACAGGAGAAATTGCGTTTTCCCCGTCAATGTTCTCAGCTACAGTAGTGCCTGTAAAAAGTTTCTGTCTTGATACTGGTGTTTCTATATAAGGCATTTAGTTTTCCCTCTCACTGGTTACATATAAATCACTAGGAGAAAAATTGTCATTAATAAAAGGACTCAATATTCCGGCAACTTCTTGATTTCCAAATCTATATTCTTTTTTAAGTACTTCATACATTGCACAAGGACCAATCTCAATAAGTTGTTTAAACCCATCTAAATGGCCCCCTGTCTTTAGAACCGCTGGACCACACTTAGCTTCTAAACCAGCTATAATAGCCTTGGTTCTTAATTCGCCCTGGTTTATTAAGCAAGCAGATTTTAAAACTATAAAATTACTAAAATCCGTATTTAATGTGGCCGTTAAGGTAGGGTCTGGACTAATGGTAGGAACCGTTATATCAATAGTATATACAGTAGACCAATTAATCTCTTGTTTTACATAGAGGGCACCAACGGATAAGATACTCTGCAATCTAGCATCAGTATATGAAACACTATCCATATCTGCTATGATTACACGTAATGCTGTAACTAAATTGGTAGTCCAAGCCATAATATCTCCTATAGATTATTTATATATTTTAAGATAGGGCAACAGTTTTAATAACACCAGTCTGATTAGCAGCTATCACTAAAGAATTGTCTAGAGTATTTCGATAAAGACCCCATAAACCATCAGCATAAAATGTTCCCGTAGTTGCCGTCCCAGCACCCGAAATTATATTAAAAATATTGCTAACATTATCAAACCTTGTGTCATATTTATCATCAATATCTGCTATATTTAATGCCGCCTCAGATTCAAAGCTTCCAATATGTCCAGCAGAGCCCAAAGATTGGTCAGAAGGATTTTTTGTAACAACCCCACCGGCAGTTTGTACTGTAAAAGAGCCTAGTTTTTGCGTTCCTATCTGTGTCCCACTTATATTAGTTATGTCATTTGCCATTTTGTTTCTCCCATCTATTATACACCTATAAAAATAGGGCAGGAGATTAGTCCTACCCTATAGTTATTTTTAAAATTGTGAATCTCACTTAGTAACTAAGCAAAATTACTCGTCTGTTGTCCAAACAGGCAAAACCAAGTTCAGCCCAACCATAGATACCAGCACGCCGACTTCTCAAAAGATTCGGGTCACTGTTTACTGTAATATCTTCAGTAACAGGCATAACGAAGGAATTGTTAGTTGTCAAGTCTAGACCAACGCAAATTTCAGTATCACCTGCGGGCATAGAACCACCTAAAGTGGTTGCGTAATAGTCTTGATACTCTTGGCCTTCACCAAGTTCGTCAATATCTACAAGATTAACACCAAAAATGCGACTCATTACGCCTTCGTCAGCTACAAAGATTTCTCTACGTGTAACTTCGTCAACTTGGTCTACATTCCAGTTTCTAATATCTTCGATACCTTCTGGACTTAGGAAAAGATGGGACATTTTGCCACGATTAACAGAAGTGGAATTACCACCACCATTTCTACGCATAACAGTTTTGCCCAAACTTACCAATCTCTTAGTAAATTGGCCATTAGCGGCATCTGAGTCGTAAACAACAACGTTACGGTCATAACCAGCACTAATGATAACTTGCCATCCGTCATCATTCATTTTCTTAGTGAAACCAGCACGGAATACTTCATTAGCTCTAGTAACGATATCCCAACGGGCATCACGAGCATATTTGATATTCCAGTCGATTGCACTACCAATATCATAAGTAGGTACTTGTACATAGTCACCTTCAACATGACGTTGAGGAATGTAACCATGATTAGGAATTGTATACGCTACATGTTCCTTCTCAGTACCTGGGGCTAGAAAGTCAATTGGGAACTCAGCACTAACACGAGCACCACTTTCACGAGTCAAATCAATAGGTGCAAAGATACCACCCAGATTATCTCCATTTAATACACCTTGACGCAAAGGAGTTTCGATAGCTACAGCTAATTCAGCCATTGCTTCTTCGGCAACCCCTAAGTCTCTAGAGGCAGTTGCGACTAAAATCTTAGTTTCTTCAGGCCCCGGTTTAGAATTCGTCTTCATTTATATATACTCCTTTGATTAAGGTAAATTGATATCAACTTTGCAATAACTATCAGCATCAAGGCCAGACATAAAGCGTCCAACTTGCGTTGACGTTGCCGTAGTTGTCAATTCACCGCTATTATCGAAATGAGCCGGGTCTCCAGCTTTTGGAGTATCTCCACTCTTAATACGATTAGTAGTGTACTCACCACGAGTTGCAACAGTTACTTTGCTGTTGACTTGTACTTCATCTTGATGATGATTTAAATGTTGACGAGTTAGGTCAAGATTTACAACATCATTCAGCAACAAACCAGCAGGAACACCACCGTCTGTCCCTGTAGGAACTCCCACAACAGCATTAGAATCATCCAATGCGGCTCCAACGCCAGTAGTAGTAGTATCGAACCAAACGATACCTCCACGTTCAGCAATTGCATTCATGTAGAATGAAATATCAGTTCCATCACCAGCTTTGCGATGCGGTTTTAACGCCATAATATTTATCTCCTTTAATTAACTTACAGTTTACTTTACTTCGGCACCAAAAAGTTTTGCCATTGCCGTTCTAACAGACTCTTGTTGGCCTGTGTCATCGTCATTGGCCGCGCCCATCGCATCTTCTACATCGGTAGGTTCTGCGTCTTCTAATACTTCTTCACTTGCTGAAGCAACATCAGTTTCTTCTTCAATAACTTCTTCAGTTGTTTCCGTATCAGACTTATTGACTAAAATGGTTGCAGAAATTTCTTCAAACTGTTCGTCATTTAAGTATTCAAATTTTGAAACTTTAGTTTCGGCATCTTCTTTAGAAAGACCGCCTTCTACTAAAATACTTACACGGTTTGCAAATAATTTTTCGGCTTTTACTTTAGTAAGTTCTGTTTCAGCTTCTTCTTTGGCCGAATTCAAAACAGCGGCTTCTCCTTCAAGTTCGTTGATTTTAGCTGTATTTTGCTTAATATCGCTATTAAGTTTATCTCCAGCTTCAGTCAACACTTGGTTGTCAGCTTCTAGTTTTGTAATCGTCTCATTTAAAACAGAAACATTAGCTTCAGAAAGTTGCTGTTTCAAGTTATCATTTTCACTTGTCAAACTTGCTACAGCCGCCTTAACTTCGTCTAGTTGTTCTTTATACATATCAGACATGTCATTCTCCATATCGTTTTTATTTTTAGTTCCAGCTACCACAACACCCACATGGGTATCAAAGGGGTTTTCTCTCTTCGCACTACTAAATGAAAAATTAGTCAAGCTTGAAGGGTCATCAAAAATTATACTGTTTGGGTTCGCCGGAACTTCAACATAGCCTTTACCAGAAAATACCTGACCACGTAAAAGTCTGCCAACTCTGTAATCTTCAAAAATTCCAGAACCACCATAACTTCTTAGGTGTTTAGTCAAAAACGCGGTATCCTCATTACGAGCAATAGTATAATATTCATCTTCTGGAGAAATGATTGCATAGTCAAAGTTTGAAAATAAACATTCCATTGACACATGCATCTCTCCAGCATTAATCTTTTCAATAAGATTATCTACCTTTTTTTGTAACTCGGCGTTCTGCCAATACTTATAAATAACAGAACCGTCACAAACATGAAAATAATCAGGAGCCTCAGTTACATCGTCCTTAATTAATTTTCCGTTATTATCCACAACCCACACCGAAGTGATATGACCAACAATTTGGTCTTGATTGTGCTCTATATTTGTTTGTGTATTAATCGGGGTATGACGAGCAGCCCAGGTATCTTGTGGGCTAAATACATCATCGTTTTTATTCCAATTAGTACTTACTAATAGAGATTTTACTGCATACAAAGTCTCAATATTATATTTTTTATCGGTAACAGAAGATAAAATTGTCTTTATATTCGTTTTATTACCAACTTCTACAACACTACTATAAGCAATAGAATTGTTAGACTGAATTGTATCACCCAGGCCATCACTAGCTTCGGCTTTGTATATTTTAATAGATTCCATGTTTTATTCTACACCACTATAAAAAAAAGCCTAGCCAAATACTTTAGCCAAGCCTTGTCGTAAATTAGTTTTAGTAAGATTTTCTTCTCTAGCTTCAATAACCCCTGCCTTAGAAGCAGAGAGATGAGTTCTAGTTACTAGTCCGTCATCCTCTTGTTTACTCCTATCAACCGTAGTTACATCCATAAAAAATTCGCTATCTTCAGAATTAAAAGATAGAAAAGATACATCAGTGACATTCTTGATTTTTTTGCCCTCTGATGTGATTTCTAACTTTTTGGTTACTGTATCAAATTTAACTTCAATTAGCATGTTCGTCCTCGAATTGGTTTATATATATTTTAGCCTGAATGTTCTTAAGTTCTTCTACAGTCAAGACTCTATTAAGTTGTTTAGATATTATACCCTTATCTATGTTATATGCCGTATAAACGTTGCTATTGTTTGATTTGTCATAAAATGCCTCTAATATATTCTTCTTGGTCAAGTCTATGAACGGTTCTAGATTGAATAGTACATTGAACTTAATATTATCCGCTAATTTATACTCTTTGGAGCTTAGACTACGCATATTTTTCTTTTCCAACGACTTTATAATCTTGGGATTTAGAATCTCCGAAATAACGTTCTGGGCTGTTATCGCCCATAGCTCTAATGCCGCCTTAGTTTTTGGCTTAAAGGTTTTCTTCTTGCGTTGCTTGCTATCTTTACTGTTCTGTGGACGACCTTGGTTAGGTTGCCCTTTACTAGTAATGGCGGGTTGCTCTTTAATTCTAAGTTCGCTCTGTTTCTCTGCTTGACCGGGCTGTAGAATCATTTCGTGGAAAGGACTACCCTTTTTAGTCTTATTGCCTTCTTCTCTAGCTTGGTTTTCCTTATCAATACGAACATTTTCCATCTTAGTAGAATGGCCAAATCGTTCTTGCAATAACTCATCACTAATAAGATTTCTATCAGCCATTTGAATCAAAAGAGCTTTCTCGCTATCAGAATCACCTAAGTCAGGATAATCATACTCACATGTAGCAGGCTCAGAAAAGCCCATAGCCTTTTGAACTATTGCTATTTCAGCATCCCAAAAACTACATAATACGTCACGACCATATTGCAGTCTTTGAATAAGGGTTTTAAGAGATACGAAGTTATTTGTTGTACCACTAGCTGAGAAAGAGCCTGTTAGAGTTGGAGGCATCCCCAAGCCTCCATAAATATTATTTAGTACTGGCTCATATTTTACGCCACCTAAGAATTCATGAATATCTGTCTTGGATTCTATTAATTGAATATCTGGACCCCAAACGATATCAATTGTACCACCACCCACATGGCTAGTTATAATGTTCTTTAATTTGGAAACAGCACCGGGAGCAGGAATGATACCGTGCTCCATATCTCCAAGTTTGAAAATACGAACATGGCTGATAGCTCCATCTAAAGCAGCCATATCGCATAGCTTGAGTTTATCAAGCATTATTATATCTTCCATGATAGCAGATACCATAGGCTCAGCCCATGCATCCCAATCATCTTTCTTGTAATGGAAAACTAGTGTTTTATCTGGTGGCAATGGGTATGGTTTTCCAGTATTAAGTGCCTTACGAATATCATTAGGCAACTCTTTTATCATACGTTTATTAGCAGACTCTTCACCTGGATTTAATAAACCAGTAATTTTCTTAGGTATATTAAGAACGTACTGTTTAATATTAGTAAATGCTGCTAGCTCTCCACCTACAACATCTACAGTTATAGGATTAAGAAAGGTGTATTTAGCTGGAACCACATTCTTTAAAAATTTTTGGTCTGGAAATACTGTCTCTGCCCCAAAACTCTTGAAAAACTTGCTACGTTGTTTCAATGTTATTTTTGCTTCTTGTCTCCGAATAATTACGTTGGCGGTTCTATATAGATTGTTCAAAAATCTTTCAGAGCGATTTTTTCCGTGTACTTTATTAAACCAGACCCTATAAAATGTCTCAATTCTCTTGTCGGGATGTGACAAACGGATACCTTGGCAGGCAAAATCCCCCATCAAATCAATGATATTACGTACTAAACCATTGCGTCTATAAATTTCATCAGCACGAGCAATAATATCTTTAATCTTTGTAGGGACAGTCTCATGAGGTCGAAAACTATTATAATCACTTCTTTTTAAACCGGGCCTTCCCGATACGCCGGGTAATAAATCTCTTGTTCTAGAATGTAAGCCAGCCTTAGAATATCCCATTTCTTGTTCTAAATCTAAATTGGCTAAAATCCCACTTAATTCTTCAGGACTATTCCAAGTTAAATATGTAGGTTCAACGAGATTTTTTGGAGTTGATGTGTTTTCGCTCATAATTTTTTTTCGTCAATGTTAATGCAATAGTATTACGATAGGATTATACACCTAAAGTTCATTCATTAGTCTTTCTGCTTCATTCATAAACCACTCAGGACCGCCACTATACCCTGGACCAAACGTGCCTGGGTCACGTTTTGGGTCTGATTCTACAATACCTCCTATAGCATCATAAGTAGCAATACTAATTTGGCGACGAGTTTGTCTAGCTAACATGTTGCCCATTAATAATGCCGAGTACCTGTCTTTCCTTAATCTACCTTTTTTGCCACTCCTTAGTTTGACTTCAGGAGTATCCCATCTATCTCGTGATGATACGCCAGTACCAGCTTTAGTATGAACAATAGTAGTTAATTCATCTTTTAGTTCTTCTACTTCATTTATGCAATCTTCTAATGTATCATAAATATTTAGAGTGCTTCCAGGATTATCCATCGCAAACTGTGATACCCTCGTTTTGTCTTGTGCAATTGCATGTTCTAAGCTGATAGGGTCAAAACGGGGAAATAATATTACTTTATCTTCCATGTCTTTTTTCAAACCGTGATTAGCTGTAGACAACCATTCATAATTAGCAAATTGGCACATTTCCAATATGTGTAGTCCAGGCTCATGGTCTGTATCTGCCTTTTTATTATCATCCACTACAGGCCAAATCTTATGTTCCCCCGATATCACCTTATCTTTATCATGAAATGCTTCCATGATAGCAATACCACCTCCTTGAGCGTCTAACCCAATTCTCTTTGTCGGGAAAATCTGCATAAGCTCTCTTACTTTACGGGCACAATATGAATAGAAATCTTCCTCTGATGTAAGATGAGCTTTTAGCTTAGCTTTATGTTCTCTTCTATTAGTTGTCCAGCAATAAACTACACGGCTATGTTCTTCATATAGTTCTAAAACTACGATAGCACACTTATCTACTTCTGAAGCAGGGTCCATAGCAATAACGTATTCTTTGTTACCTTCTCCTTTATGACGTATATCAAATGGTGAAGAACACCACTTTGGCCAATTTTCACTTTTCATATTTTCATCATTGGCTACACAACTCTCAATAAGACTTCTCTTAAAGAATCCCGTACTATCCTTAGTAAAAATGGTGGCATACTCTTTAGCAAAAACGCCACTATGTGTAGTAGCTTTGGCACGAATAACTACATCGTCGTCCATGAAGCCCCTTGGAATTAATTCATAGGGAAAACGAATAATAGAATAATGACGCCAATTAAAGTCCAGTGGAATACCCTCTGAGAATATACTCCTTAATTTATCTGGGTCACCTCTGCTATAAATGATGGTCTTATATTTCTTCCAATAATCTGCAAAGTGCTCAAAATCATAGCTCGCCGTGCCTGATAGAATAGTTTGGTTTCCGAACCCCATATCTGCCTGCGAAGCTAAATGGCCAATATTTAATTCATTAGCTAAAGCCTTAGAAGCCTCGTGGCGTACACCTTCAGCAGGGTCTGTTTTTACAGAACTGAAACCTTGGATAACTTCTTCATAGATAGATGGACTCAAAGCTCCAAATTCATCGCATAAAGTATTAGTAGAACGTAAACCACGAATTTTCTCTCCAGTACCAACAGGAATAGCAATTGCCGTATTAGCCCCAATATAAAAGGTGCTCCTATCAATAGCATGTCTTGGTCCTTGTTTAGCCCCACAAACACTTCTAAGTATAGGAGCATTGTTCCATATACTTTCCATGTAACTAAATATAATACGTGATTGCCTAAAGCCAGCACCCGCAATAACTACTTTACATCCAGCGTCACCAATACTTGTAGGAGGTGTTAATGCTAATTTCAACAATGAATATATTGCTAGCGTAAAACTTTTACCAAATCCACGCGAAGCTATATACATAGGGAATTTCTTATTCCAAAACTCGCTTAGAATACAAGTTTGAACAGGGAGGAGACTTATGTTTAGAAGGACTCGACAAGCATAACCCAAGTATTCTGGGTTCTTCATCAAAGTCAGTGGCATGATACCATGCTGTTCAGAATATTTTTGGCTAGGTACAAGAGGATTCTCTATTTTTAGTTTGGACGTATCTCCTAAGCCCAACCATGCCTCTGATAATATTTGTTTTATATCAGCTTGGGCGTTCGCACTCATAAACCCTCTTCATAATATTTGTAGCCATAAAAGAGGCAGTATCTTGGTTGCCAGCAAAGATGATACTTACTCCGTAATTAACTTGAATCTCAGAAATCTGCTTAAATATATAGTTTGGTGTAATTTTTAGTTTAGGCCAAATCTTTTTAGGTATATCGGAGTTATGTGGAAAGAAATATATATCTGAAGAATCAAACTCCAAAATCATATATTTATACTTATAATCTTTACCACGTTCAAATTCCTTATAAAATCTTTTTTCTGTGATATTACTATAAAATTCTGCCGGATTCCTTTTACGCTCTATATACAGGATGTCTTCTAAACCTACTATAGAGTAGACTCCAACATCTAGTTTTGTACGATGGATTTCTCCTATCTTAGAACTCTGGAATTCCCAAAGGCCGACTTTCTCCCTAGTATCTATTATTATATCAAATTTATAATTCTTCATGAACTATCTTTGATAACAAAGGGGCATAAACATATTCATTCCCTGTAACCAACTTATGATGTGTCTTACAAAGAGTGATACCATTAAAAGGATTGTATCGTAAGTTTGGATGCCTACTCCAAGGTAAAATATGATGTACTTGTAACTTACTGCGTTTTTTACAGTTTAGCCACCTACATTTACGACCATCTCTATTTCGTACTGTTTGTCTAAAAGCCTTAAACTCCAGTAAGTTATAGTCTCTCATTATTATTAACCACCTAATATAATCTGATAAGACAGAGGATAGATACTATTATTTTCTAACCCTAACAATCCCACAGCCCCAGTTCGAGGCGTCGAATAATGTAGAATACCACCAGCCTCCACAGGCACTAAAGAAGCAGGGTCACCTAAAAAAGCTCCCATATAACCTCCACCAGTGACATTTATATCTAAACTAGCAAGAGGTTCAGGCCCCAAATTTTTAATAGTTAAAGTTTTAAAACTAGTAAAACTCTTAGATACTACATCACTTATCAATAATTGATTAACGTCAGAAAAATCATATAAAGATGATTCACCTGAAATTAACAACCTTTCTTGATAAAATATATCAGTAATATCAAAAGACCGAGAATAGTCCAGCTTACCTTTTTCTTTGATTACGTCATTAATATCAGTATCATCAATTGATTTTATTTGCCAATCATTAATTATAGACACATCTATGTTTGAAGTTAAACTCATTTAATTACCTAGTATGACCAATTCGTATTGTACATCGGCTTTATTTGTAGTAATATCTATAAACCGATTATTAGTATCTATAGGATATCCTAGTGTAGAGCCATCATTAATATTAAGACAACTGTTAGGTTGTATTTCTATTGCCACAGCGGGTTGACCTAATATATCACTAAAACCAGAAGCACCAGTGACATCAATAGAAAGGCTTTCTCCAACTCCTTTAGACATATTTCTGATAGATAAACATTTTACGGTATGCATAGATTTATTTACATTTTTACTTAATATATTTTGTGGAAGGCTTAATAAATCATAGATAACTGTTACACCAGATGCTCCACTAGTTAAAGTATGAAATATCTTATCTACGGCACCAGAACCGTCTCCGTCATCATAAATTATACTATAAGTTGATTGCCCTATATCTGAATTATCAAGAAGTCCAGAGGAATTTGTCTCTATCTGAGAATACTGTACAAATACATTGAGAATCCCGTTATTTGTTATTGTTGTATTACCGCCTAATAGATGTGGACCAGGAACTACAATAAATTCCCCAGTACCAACGTCAACCATAGTCCCGACACTACCTTCTTCATTCCATCCTGTAAGTGATGGCTGATAGAATAAAAGATTACCGGGTATATTAGCATTTTCAATGACTACTCCTTGACTCCACGTATTAAGTTGTCCGGTAGTTAATGCTTTGTCAAAAATAGCTGCCTCTATAATAACATGGTCCTCACCATCACCAGAGGCAGGGCCTATGACAGCATAATCTAAGTCACTCGGAAAAGCAGCACTAGTTGTATCGGTTACAACAGTTGGAACACCACCTATAGTATCCCATAATATTAAATCACGTTTAATCTCAGATTCACAAGAAAAGGCTACTGGACGCCAAACCTCAGAAGTAAATCCCTGAGAAGCCGAAGTTGTTCCCGTCCCTGAAACAGTCCCTTTTATAGTAAATGTCCCACCTTCAATTGTAATGAATTTTGTTTTAGATTCAACGCTGTCTTGTAAGGTTAGAATATTACCCTGAGCAAGAACATCATTAACATTAACATAACACAACATTGTAAATGGATATCCAGTTACGGGAGAATCCGTAGAACCATATGCATCTAAATCAAACTCTAATGCCATTTAATATCACTTTCTACCATATCTTGTACAAGTTGTTTAAAGGAGATTTCAGGTTGCCACCCCAGTTCTTGTCTAATTAAAGAACTTTTAGCACATAAATGCTCTACGTCATTAGGACGATGGAATTTAGAGTCAATGACTATATAATCTCTCCAACTATCTATATTTATACACTTAAAGGCTTCTGTTAAAAAATCTTCAACTGAATGTGTACAATCTGAACCAACAACATAGTCTTTAGGTTCGTCTGCCTGTAACATCATCCACATAGCCTTTACCATATCTTTACTATGAGACCAATCACGCTTAGCTTTAATATTTCCCAGTCTCAATTTAGGAAATGCCCTATCATTTGGTCCTGCTATACTATCTCCTACTACCGTCTTAGGTACTCGCTCCATATTTTTAGTCCACTTAGAAAACTCACCAATCCACTTAGTTATTTTGCGTGTAACAAAGTTTTCACCTCTTCTAGGGCTTTCGTGATTATGTAGGATTCCGGCACAAACGAATAAATCATACCCTTTCCTATAAGATTGCACTAAATAGTGTGATGCTAGCTTAGATATAGCATAAGGAGAGTTAGGATTAAAACAAGTATTCTCATCTTGATAGTATACAGTGTGAAAAGAGTCTTCTAGCTTATCAAAACTATTTCCAAAGATTTCCGATGAAGATGCCTGATATACCTTACTATCTTTGCTAAATGTCCTAACAGATTCTAATATATTAATCAAACCAACAGTATTTACATCAAATGTATATGAGGGCTGATTAAAGCTAATTCCCACATGTGATTGAGCCGCCAAATTATAAATCTCATCTGGCTTATAATGACTGATGATACCAGTTATAGAAGAAGCGTCACTAATATCTCCGTCTATAATTTCAATATCATCCTTTATATGCCCTATTCTATCTAAAGTATTAGTACTGGTCCTACGTTTTATTCCTACCACCTTATAATTTTTCTCTAACAAGAACTCCGACAAATAACTAGCGTCTTGTCCCGTTATACCTGTAATTAAAGCTGTATTCATTCTAAGTGCGTATCCTCACCATATTCTTCATCCTCGTCGTCTAGTAATATGGAATCATCAGATAATAAAACCGGAGATACCTCCCCATCTAAGTATTTGTGATTTTCCATCAATTTCAACTTAGCTTTCTTAGCAGCCAATCTCATTAGCTCGGCTTGTCTTCCTTCTTCCTTTAAGAATTTCTCATTATCTAGTTGTGCTACGTAATCCCAGTATGTATCTGCCGTAGTCTTTATATCACGGCGTTCTTGTCTATCTGTTTTAAGGCTCTTATGCATATGCTCAGCTTGTTTGAACAATTTATCTGCATCTCTTGTTATTTGAGCAACACTAGATTTAGCCATAGCCAATTGAGTTTCGCCCGCCGATATAGTAGCTAAAACCTGCGGGTCATCTTTATCGCCAGCATATGCCTGTGTCAATTCCCTCTGAATACGAGTTATTTCATCCATAGCCGCTTTTTGTTGCTGCATACTACGTAAATGTAAAATTCGCGTTACAATCCAGTCTGCCAGAATCAATTCCTCGGCAAAACTAATATCCTCAGCCAAGTCTAATATGAAATTTATCCAGTTTTGTTCAAAATATATAATTTCATCATCAAACAGTGTCTTTTTAAGTTCAGACCAATAAGGTCTCTGTCTTAAAGTGGCTAAAAGCCTTTCATGCGTTTCTTCTTCTTCTTTAGTGCGAACTAATGATAACTTTTTATTTCTAATATATCGTTTAACAGTTTCAGCTTCCCTATTAATAGTAGAAGCTATTTCGTCAATAGACATAGAGTTAAAATTAGATAGAATAAATTCTTCGTCTTCTGTACTAAGCCTGCCACGTTTCAGGGTCAATATTATTCTCCTTTAATATCTCTAATATGTTCTCTTTAAGCTTTTCTCGAAAATGTTTAGAAACCTTGGTTCCCGACTTCATTTTTAACCAAGTCGGCCTAAGAGCTATATCTATATTTTTATCTAATAGCCTTACCATGTCCTTATTGAATGTATCACTATTAATATCCGAGCTATTATACATATTCTCTTCTTTTTCATCAGAGACACAAGACATTTCTATTGGGCTCATAATATTACGTTTAGATGAAGTTTTCTTATGCCATGATGCATACCACTTACACTTCATAACATCGTCGTATGCCGTACATACACCCGTAGATTTGATATATGAGTCTAGAGGGCAATCATGGCAAGGCTTAATGTGTCGTATAAAATTATCGCGTTTAAAGTTACAAAGTCTATTATGGATGTGTCTCCATAGAAAATTTTCCAACGGACGAATTCCATCATGTTTATCTAGCCCCTTTAAACCTAGTATAAATGCTTCTTGTGCAATATCCTGTCTAGTATAAGGTCCAAATGTAAATTTGTATGATAACTTATTAGATATCCTAGTGATTACTTCAATTACCTGCTCCTCAGTCATACCCGGTGGGATTTTCATATATCTCTTCTCCAGTACCTATATCGCAAATACTATAGTTCTTCGGATTCATCCTCATCTTCTTCATCCTCATGCTTGACTTTAAGAGCAGCCTCTATAGCTTCCACGCCAGGGTCTGGAATTTGTAATTCTTCTAATACCTCTTCATTTAATTGTGCAGTACTACGCATTACTAAATCTGTTTTAATTGTATCCATATTATGCCTTTTTTAGTTAAATTTATCAAATGTCTGTAATTATTATACCCCAGAAGTCCTATATAGTGTATAGTAATATAGGAGAATCACATGAAATGAATAAAAAATGGACACCACAAGCTATAGAATATCTAATAGGCTATTATCATCAATATGAAGATGATGTTTTAGCTGTCGAACTCACAAAGTTCTTAGGCTATACGCCCACTACATACTCTGTTGCTAAAAAGAGAACGAGACTGAAACTAAAGAGGCGAAAAGGTCGCCCAAACAAAGTATTTACAAAAACCGAGTTTATTGATGCCAATTTACTAAATTAAGGAGAAAGAAATGAAATTTTTAATGGCGATGATTTTGACATTGTCTACATTCACTATCGCCAATGCCGAACCAACCGTACCTGCTGGCGAACCAGAAATCTGCAATGAAGTTGATTGTATATGTTGGTATCCCGGTAAGGTTGCCGGTACTGTGGTTCGCGGTGCCGTAATTGTTACAGGTAAAACCGTTCGCGGTGCTGCCAAAGTTACAGGTCGTGTTGTACGTAGAGCAGGAGATATAGTAATTCCTAACTATTTCAAAGTTACTGTTGCCGCAACAGATGGAGAAGTAGTATTCTATCGCGTAGGTCAAACTGAACGACTATTACGTGCTAGATTAGGTGTGAATCAAGGCGATGGTTATTTAGATGTACATGATGGCTGTTATAAATGCCAAACACGTATTCCTAATGCCGGTGTTAAAAGTATAACAATTGAAAAAATCCGCTAAAAATTCAAAAAAGCGCTTGACCTCCCAAAGTTGTAGCGTATAATAGGGGCAGAACATCAGTTTTGCCTCTATTTTTTTTATGGACTTATATGAACATTGACGACGTAGTAATGTGGGTTAATCCCAGCAATCCCCTTTATACGGAATATTGCCCAATTATAGGTATTATAGACGACCATATAGTTTTATTGCAAAATTCGTCTGGAAATGAATTTCAAGCATATGTACAAGATGTTAGAGAATCAATCCCCTAGAACATTATAAAGAATCTTGATATACGCAATCTACGTAGTGTCCTTGTTTTTATGATGGCCTCTTATTTATTGGGACTATATACAAATGTGTCTAGCGATTAATGAATATAAGTGCGACCAAACAATCGCCTGGAAAATATTATTACATACCAGTGATGGCTATGTTACTCCCTATAAGCGTAAAAGGGTGACTAATCCCCTAATAGCAGAAGAAGAACCGGCAATACACATAGATTCGCAGAGAGGCCCCATATTAGAGGGTGGAGCCATACATTGTTATCGTAGTAAAGTATATGCTGAAGAGATAGCTATGACCATGTATTTTGGTTTTGAGAGTTTCAAATTAGAAATATTTGAGGTTATTGGAGAAAACTGTATAGCCTGTAACAATAATGAGATAGCCTTTAAAAAGATTACGTTTAAAAGATTACGTTTAAGGAAATTCGGACTTTTGATTAGATATTGTCTACGGCATTTCATTATTAGGTAAACTATGTAGTATGGTTATTATGTCGGACATTTGATTAGATATCTCCACTCAGGATTCTATATAGGGGTATGCGTAATAAATAGGTCGTTTAATATGACATTTACTTAGATTTTTCCACGTAGAAGATTGTACCACCTGCCGCTTTTTCCCCATCTTACCCAGAGTCCCTAGAGATTGAATAATACCCATCCCCCCACTGTCCAGAGCTGGGCGAAAATAATCCATAACCCCCTATCTTACCTATCCTACCCCACCCCCCTATCTTACCTAATCGTTATAACCGGTCATTGCTAGCATGGCCACCTAGCCTCCCAATAGCCTAAAATACCCATCTTACGTAGTCCCAAATTTTAGCCCTATCAACTGGGTTCCTATCTTACCTATCTTACCTAAACTACTATCCTAATCTTACCCAGCTTACCCAGCTTATGATTATCAACCACAACATGTAGTGGTCAAAATCAACTTTTCTATACCATATGTTGTGGGTATCGCTCAAACGGTTTCAAGCTGTACCGATAGGGGTAAACTTGCAAGCCCTTAGAATGGCCCTGAGAGGATTCTAGCCTATGCTGAGGAATGCTTACCTATCTTAACATGAGCTTACATACCATATATAGTGGTCAAAATGACGATTCGCGTACCACATCTTGTACCCATATGGGCTTG
>Ga0115002_10005016_pt1 | contig 15791 bp, 14 predicted proteins | sample ArcticOcean_MG_C_8_FD_89576 | JGI IMG/M metagenome (GOLD analysis project Ga0115002, IMG submission 89576) | Marine microbial communities from western Arctic Ocean - ArcticOcean_MG_CB11_86 | ecosystem: Environmental > Aquatic > Marine > Oceanic | place: Arctic Ocean: Canada Basin | collected... | reverse complement strand
CTTTAGACCTTGGATGACATTGTTTTCGACCAGACTGACGTGCTTGTAAGCCGCGGCATGATAAATCGTCTCTATCTGATAACGGCTAAGCGTACGCTGCAGCAGTCCGGGTTCCGTGACTGACCCGAGCACTGTAATAAGCGGACTGGGCAAATCCTCATCATTGGCGAGCGCACTGAGCTCTCGATGGATCTCATACAGACCAAATTCAGATTGGTCCAACAACACGAGCAATTGCGGCCGTTGACGTAGTATCTGCCGGCAGAGCTCTGAACCGATCGATCCGCCTGCACCTGTAACCATGACTGAGCGCGTCGCGACCGAGCGCTCCAATAGGTACGGCAACGGTTCGACTTGGTCGCGTCCAAGCAAATCTTCGATGCCAACATCACGCAAATTCGCAAGTGACATCCGCCCCGAAACCAACTCGTGAACCCCCGGGATCAAACGCACGCGTATACGAAACGGTTCTAGATATTCAATAATGCGGCGTTGGTTGTTATTGTCTTGCCCGACTGCCACAAAAACCTGATTGACCGATGTATCTCGCAACAACTGCGCCAGCTGCTTCGGCGGATAGACGTGGATTCCGTCGATACTACTGCGCTGCAGTTTCTTGTCGTCGTCGATGAATGCGATCGGTTCAAACTGGCCTTCCTGACGCAACAACCGCGCAAGCTCCACACCCATGCCCCCGGCACTGTAGATAATTACCGGTTGATTTGGGTTGAGTCTTGCTTGCATGCGCTGAATGTAGGCACGCACGCCAAAGCGGGTACCGCTGACGTACAGCAACGTCAACATCCAGAAGATCATGGGCACCGAACGAGGAAAGCCAGTTAAGGGGATTAGGAACGCGATCGCGTAGATCGCCATTGACGCAACGAACGCGCACGTGACGACGGTGAGCATTGCATGGTTTCCCATGTAGCGCACGACCTGGCGATAGAGACCTAGGCGACCGAATACCGGGACTGCGACGCATACACAGACAACGAACGAGGGCCAAAAGCTCGCCACCTGCGGATCCCACTCACCTAATCGCAGTGCAAACGCGGTCCATAGAGCGACAGGTAACATGACACAATCCGCGGCGACGGCAATGGCCTGCTTCTTACGTCGTGATAGTTCGTCGAGTAGGCGTTCCATGCTTTGCTAGTGTCTCATCCAGCGGGCCAGCCAGCGCGAACACGCCAGCACATCAACGCCAACGGCGCAATCGCGACAATTAGAGTCAACATTTCCAAAGCGGGGACGGTAGCACTGAGCCACGCGAGCGGGACCAGCCATACAAATGCATATATCAGATATGCGATCGTCGTCCATAAATGGCCTCGGGCTACAGCCAACCGTTGGTACAGATGGCTGCGGTGTGCCTGAGTAAACTCCTGTCTGGTTACTATTCTCACACATAACGTATAGGTTGCGTCAAACCAAAATGCAGCAAGGAGTATCAAACTCGCGACGAGCGGCACGACCGCAACGACTGCGAGGTGAATCGCCACGGTTCCGATGGCGAGCCCCAGAAACCCGCTGCCAATGTCACCCATGAAGATTCGAGCCGGCGGCCAGTTGAATGCGAGAAAGGCCAAGGTCACGCCACTCAGCAACCACAGCATCGAGCCGGTAGCTCCAGGGACGGGCCCTGCGACAATTTGCACGCCCACGCAAAAAACCAGGCACTGAGAAGCTGCAATACCGTCAATGCCGTCCATGAAGTTATAGAGATTTACGAACCCCGCCAGACCAATCACCGCGATGAAAAGTAAACCAGGCGCTAGCGCCTCGCCGCTCACTGCATAGGTCGAAATGGCAAAGGCGCTTGTCCCTATATGCACGACCAATCGCAGCCAACTAGGCAGGTCCTTCAAGTCATCCCACAACCCCACGCCTGCGACGATGGCAAGCGCTACTGCGAACAACTGCGCGGATTCATCATCAGTTTGCAACAAATACCCAATCATCACGACGGCAATCATGATGCCCCCCATTGTCGGGGTCGGATCTTTGTGGGAGCTTCGCTCGTTTGGTTGCGCGAGCAATTGCGGGCGGTTGGCAATGCGCACCACCAACCATTGCACGCTTAAGCCAAGCGACAAACCCAGCGCGACTACTGCTGCGTTCGAAACCAATTCACTGTCTCCTTGACCGCATCGCGCTGACTGAGTGGCGGTTGCCAGTCGAGACCGCCATGGGTGCCGCACACATCGATGCGTTGCGGTAAAAACAACCGATCCACTGTACTTGCCGAACCCAAAGTTCTGCCTAACCCAAGTGCTAATCGTGCATTAACGGGCCACAGCCGGTTTGGTTGACCCATCAATTCACGCAACAGGCCAAGCATCTCGGCAAGACTCGTCTCCTCCACGTCACGAACGTGCCATATCGATGAATCCAAAACGTCTAGCGCGCAAATGTGCATTAGAAAGTCGACCAAATTGTCCAGCGCCAACCAACTTCCCTGCGCCGTCGCACAAAGCAGCGGTAGCGGCCAGCCTTTTTGTGCGTACCGTAAAAGTCGCAAAAAATTTGCTCTGACGCCTGGTCCATGGACGATTGGCGGACGCACAATCGCCAGCTGCGTACCCAAGCCTTGAGCCAACATCGATAGCTCCGTCTCAGACTGAGCCTTCGATTCAGCGTATGCGTCACTTGGAGCCAGCGGCGCGTCGGTCGGCCACGGGCAAGTTGTGGAATCTCCAAGCACCCTAATGCTACTCAGCTGAATAAAGAGGCGCACGTCAGCGTCAGCAGCCTTTGCATACGTGAGCGCCGTTTCTTGCACGTTCGTGAGCAACACGCTTTCCCAGGCCGCAGTCGAGACCGCCCCGTGCGCCAAACCGGCAAGGTGGACGACGACATCCACCCCGGCAAGATCGTTTCGCGCAGAGTCCAAAGTACGATGGACGTTGCGGGCACCGGCAACATTCGATCTTCGACTCACTGCATCGAAAACCCAGCCTCGCTGCGAAATCGCCGCACACAGCCTTTGCCCGATGAACCCGCTGGCGCCGGTAACCAAGATCACCGGATCAACCGTCATGTGCAAACCAATTCGTTATAGACGCGAAACGTGTGGGTCACCGCGTCTTCTACGGAAAATACTGCCTCTGCTTTCTGCCGCGCGGTAGCGTTGCCGCAAATCAGCACTTTCACCGAGTGTATTCATCGCTTGCGCCAACGGTTCAACCTCACGTGGCGGAATCAATAGCCCGGTAACACCGTGAGTCACCACTTCTCGACATCCAGCGACGTCCGAAACAATCATTGGTCGCCTGGTAGCCGCACCTTCCAATAGAGTCTTCGGTAATCCTTCTCGGTAGGACGGCAGTACGATCACATGGCTACGTTGCATGATCTGCGGAACATTGGTCTGATGGCCCAACCACTCGACCCCGTATTCTTCCTGCCATGCGATTAGCTCTTCTTTATAGAGCGTTGACGGGTTACCTGGATCGATGTCCCCGACGAGCAAGAATTTCCAGTCTGGATGTTTGCGCCGGACAATACCCGCTGCTTTAACAAACTCTCGAACACCCTTATCGCAGAGCATTCGTCCAACTAACAAAAAAGTAACCGGTGTGTTGGCCGGCTCATCCGTCGATCCGAATTCGTTTAAGTCGACCCCTGAACCGCGAATCAGTACTGCGTTCTCTTTTCGCACGAGTGCATGTCCAATGAATCCACGCAGGTCGTCAGTGTTTTGAAATATGACGCGCATGTTTTTGTGCACCAGTGCGAATCGATAGGCAACGTTCACAATCGCGCGCCGCACCGACGCAATGGGGCCCCTTCGGGTGAAGACGAATCCCATCCCAGGCACCGCATTTACGACGGCTTCAACCTGTGTGCGTCTAGCCGCGATCGTTCCGTACATGACGGGTTTGATCGTGACATGATGAACGATGTCCGGTTTTTCTGCCCGATAGATCCGCTTCAGCGCTTGGTAGGCACGCAACTCGGCAAACAACGAAAAACGACTGCGCGACATCGGCACAGGAACGAAGTCAATTTCGTATTGAGCCAACCGCTCTTCACCCGTATTGGGCGCTGCTACAACGATGACGTCCAATCCGAGTTTCTTTGCGGCTTTCCCAAGCGGCAGACGATGCGAGAGAAAAAAACCGACTTCATTTACGACGTAGATTATCTTCACGCCAACAAGCCTGCGTACGTGGCGCAATATTCCGCATTGCATTGAACGAGGTTGAAATGGCGCTGCACATGAGCACGGTCTTCCGCTTGCACTCCCAAGTGTGACAGAGCATAGGCAATTTTGTCGGCTAGATCGTGCGCGTCACCCGCTGTCGCTAATCGTTCATGGTGGGTAAGAATGCGTTCTACATCTCCAACTTTGGTGGCCACCGTGGTGACGCCGCACGCCATCGCCTCCAACAAAACGTTCGGCATCCCTTCGCGGACGGATGCGACGACAAGCACATCGAGCGCGGGCAGAAATAGCGACGTATCCTCTATCGAACCGCGGCAGTCGATTTCGGTTTGTTGCAACCCGACCTCTTCGATCAATGAAACGAGCTCATGATTACCTGCATCCATTCCTGGTCCGGCCAACAGGGCTTTGAACTGGAGATTCTTCGATCTTAGCTCATGCACTGCCCGCAGAAAATGACCTATGCCTTTGTCGGGATGGAAACGCCCAACCAGTCCTACCCACTTTGGTTCGTTCGCGGCGGGATCGTGCCCGTTCGTATCGCTTCTGACGCGAGCACGTATATCAGCGCTTGGTTTGAAACGCTCAGGATCGACCCCATTAGGTATAACAACCGATGCAAACCGCGCATATCCCATATTTGCATGGACCGCTTTACCGTCATGTGAATTGTAGATTATTAAGTGCGGTGTGAAGAACCTGGCCATGCGTAACGACACACGAATCGATGGCTTTTCATCGGCGAGGACTTGCGGGCTATGGCGAATATTCCAAACGAGCTTTGATTTTCTCGCACAAAGCTTGAATAACGCGGCGGCTAATAGATTGCCATGATACATCCAACCTTGTAGCACATCCGGAGGTAAGCGCTGCACGGTGCGCCATGCTTGCCATAGCGCAACAGGACCGCGGCGTTTGACGTCTAAGGAGAACACTTGTGTGCCGTCATTTTCCATTTGCCGACTGAGGTAGCTCGGGGCGCCCAAGCTAACGACACAATGCCTAAATTCGTCTCGCGTAGCGCTGGTTAGCTTGCGCAGACTTTCCTCGGCTCCACCTGTGCCCAGGCTCATGATGATGTGCGTCACACGGGGGCGACTGAGTGACATGACTGAATCGTGAACTTCGCTGACGTGAATGATTGATTGTCGTACAAACACAACGACGAAAACCACCCCATTCCAAAGTAATGGGGTGGCTTGGTATCAAATCGACCGCCGGTAAGTGGTCACCTCTCGGCCGTCCGCAGCCAGAATTCGGCGGCTGTGGCTAAATGGTCGCTCCGTTGTAGGAGTGGCGACAGCCTCTGAAACCGCGCCTACAGCCCACCGGTTAGCGCTAGGGCTATTCCGTAAGGACGATGCGGTCCTTATTGACGTTTAGAATATGTTGGCCAATGCCTAGCACCGCCACCAATTCTTCCATCGATTCAAAGCGTCCGAACTCCTCGCGATACTCGACAATCGCCTCAGCACGTTTAACGCCAATGCCTTTGAGAACGGTGGCAATTTCATCGGCACTTGCTTGGTTAATGTTGACCGTATCCTCAGGGAGCGCGAAAACAATCGAACTCAAACACAGCAATGCCACGGCTAATCCAGCGGCAAATATTGACGTAACCTTCATTTTGATCTCCAACTATGTAATGGACGCTAGGATCCTAGCTTCGCCGGAGATCACCTTCAGTCAGCCCAAAGCAGACAACTCGGTAGGAAATCAGCTTCCTTTCATGGGTCTTGGACCCCTTCCGTGGTTGCGAAACTGCCCCAGACGCGACAGGTTGGACAATGCCACCTCAGTTGCCCACTACGAAAACCGCAGTTAGTGCAGCGATATTTCTTGTCGCTGCTAATAATCTTCTGCACATACGCGTTGATGCGCTGGCCATGTTCGGAACCGCCTAGCTCTGTCTCCAACAAGATTTTTAGGTGGTGCAGATCGGGTTGCCAGGAGGCGTTTTGCCACACCTGGTCCGCGTTTAGCTCGGCGCCGTTGCCCTGCAGGTATTGAATCAGTTTTCGCAAGATTGATGAGTGCGGGCGACGCTCAATACAGGCACGCAAAAACCGTTCGTACGACTCCCCATCGCCAAGATGGTCAGAAGCCGCTTGGAAAAGTTCGACATATTCTTCGGCCAGATCCGGCGCGATTTCGACCGCCCGCTGCAATGCTTTTTGCACCCGTTTGTAGTGTTTGCCCGCATATTCAACCTCAGCCTGCAAACCGTATTCTCTCGCTTGGTTAGGCTGGATGCCCAGGGCGCGCTGAAGGTGAGTGCTCGCCCCTTTGTAGTCTCCGTCACTCATCGCATCCACCGCGAGTTCACACTCGAAGTGGCCGAGACGCTCGCGGATGCTCTGGTCGGAATGACCCAAATCCGTTCCAACGCCGAGCGCTTTGGACCACTCTCGCTCCTGTTCGTAAATCTCCATCAACAACTTCTGCGCCTCCTTGCGCAACGGCCCGCGCTTCGCGCAAATCTCTGACAATAGATTCTCTGCACGATCCAACAGTCCTGCTGAGTGGTAATCGCGCGCGAGCTCCAACTCGACCGAGCGTTTGCTCAATCGCGTCAACACCGGCGCAGCCAACAGGTTCTGGTGGATACGGATCGACTTGTCTATTTCACCTCGCCGACGTAGCAAGGCACCCATCGCCAGGTGCGTATCTAGGCTTTGTTCGCTAACCGCCATGGTCTCGACAAACTGATCGATGGCAAGTTCGGGTCGTTCACTCAACAGCATATTCAAACCATGGTAGTCGTCAGTCGCGGGCTCTGCCCTTTTGCGTCGTCGTTTTCGCATCCGATCGCGACGACCCAAAAGGAAACCAATCGCCAACGCGACGACAAGGAGACCATACAGAAGGATGCTGTCTGGCAAGTTCATGAGCGCTACTGCTGCGAGCTATGCACCGTGAGAGACCTGATTCGTTCGAGTTCTTGCATCGAGCTCGAAAGTTCCTGTTGTAACTTATGGCTCTTCAATCGCTGCTTAACGTTGATCCAGGCCCCATTGAGCAAGCCAAATGCCAGCCCCATCAGAAACGCGGCAAGCAGCCACCAAAACATGCTCAATGCAAAAGGCGTTTCCCAGAGCGCGAAACTCAAGGTCATTTCCTGTTGATTGACGAATAGGGCGGCGAATAGAAATGCCATCAACATAGCGGCCACTAATGCGACAGACCTAATCAGTTTCATTTTGCAAAGAGGATCCGAATCGTTGTATGTGACAGTCCATTTGAAAAAGAACTATTGGGAAGTTAACCGAAGCCGTCAAGGCTTCCCTGCAGAAAATGGTCTGCAAGGCCCTAAGGGATGAGTAAGAAACTGGCCCAATCTATGCACCTGCTGTCTACGCAGCTGCCGTCATCCCTCGTGGTCGGGTTCGTTCGCCGTAATCCGATCATGTATCGCGACCTGTAGGGCATCGTTGACCGATTCACGGAGCTCCTTACCTGGTTTGAAGTGGGGCACGTACTTACCGGCCAGCCCAACAGACTCACCGGTCTTGGGATTGCGCCCAATCCGTGGCGCCCGATAATGCAACGAAAAACTACCAAAACCGCGGATTTCGATACGCTCACCGGATGCCAGCGTTCGTGACATCTGTTCAATCATGGTCTTTACCGCTAATTCAACATCTTTGCCTGTGAGTTGCGATCCAGAAATCTGCGACTGCGCCGATACGATCCTCTCGATCAACTCAGACTTGGTCATGCTGGTTTCAGCCATGTTTAGCTCATCCTCCCCCTGCTACTAGTACGTAGCGCCCCCAGTCTAACTCGCCCTGCGATTTCCAAACGAGGCACCGGGTCGTTTCAATTAAACGCCCCGGTGCCCTGCTGGCCAAACGCTATCTATTCGTCCGGCTTGTCCATTTGCGCTTTGATCAAATCGCCCAACGTCGCAGGTCCTGCGCGATCGGTTTCTTGCTTTTGATGTTCGCGCACAGTTTGGCGTTCTTCTTCGATATCTTTAGATTTAATTGATAGTCCGATCGTGCGGTTCTTACTGTCCACACTGATGATTTTGACCTCGACCTCTTCACCTTCTTTCAGCACATTGCGAGCGTCCTCAACTCGGTCGACGCTGACCTCCGATGCTTTTAACACGCCCAATACCTCTTCGGCGAGTTCCAGCGTTGCTTCTTTAGGCTGCACTTCTTTGATCACGCCTTTAACAACGGTGCCACGACCGTTAGCCGTGGTGTAGTCCGTAAACGGGTCTCGATCGAGTTGCTTAAGACCTAAGGATATACGCTCGCGCTCAGGGTCTACCGACAGAATCAACGTTTCTATCTCTTCGCCCTTCGAATACCGACGAACCGCCGTCTCACCAGGTTCGTTCCAAGAGATATCAGACAAATGCACCAGACCGTCGATACCGCCATCCAAGCCGATAAAGATGCCAAAATCGGTAATCGATTTGATTTTGCCGGATATATGCTCGCCTTTGGCATTGTTCAGACTGAACTCTTCCCATGGGTTCGGTCGGCATTGCTTGATGCCCAACGAAATTCGGCGTCGCTCTTCATCGATATCGAGCACCATGACCTCAACTTCGTCAGCCACTGCCACGACCTTGGATGGGTGGATGTTCTTGTTCGTCCAATCCATCTCCGACACGTGCACGAGGCCCTCGACCCCTTCTTCAATCTCAGCAAAACAACCGTAGTCGGTGAGATTAGTAATCGTCGCCACGACACGTGCACCTTCAGGGTAACGGCGAATGATGTCGACCCACGGGTCGTCGCCCAATTGTTTCATGCCAAGGCTAACGCGATTCTTCTCCCGGTCGAATTTCAAAATCCGCACGTCGACTTCATCGCCGACGTTGACCATTTCGCTTGGATGTCGGATTCGCTTCCACGCCATATCCGTGATGTGCAACAAACCATCCACGCCACCGAGATCGACAAATGCGCCGTAATCCGTGAGGTTCTTGACGATACCTTTGACGTCTTGACCTTCTTGCAGCGACGCCAATAATTCTTCGCGCTCGTGGCTATTCTCTTCTTCTAATACCGCACGTCGCGAAACAACCACATTGTTCCGCTTCTGATCAAGTTTGATGACTTTAAACTCTAACGGCTTGCCTTCCAGGTGCGCGGTTTCGCGCAGTGGCCGTATATCAACCAAGGATCCGGGCAAGAACGCGCGGATGTCGTTGATATCTACGGTAAAGCCGCCTTTGACCTTACCGTTGATGATTCCGACAACGACCTCGTTGTTTTCGCTGGCCTCATCTAACAGTTGCCACGACTCAGCCCGGCGCGCCTTCTCGCGCGACAGCCGGGTCTCGCCCCAGCCATCATCGACGACTTCCATCGCGACCTTGACCTGGTCGCCTACCGCTAAGGAGAACTCGCCCTGCTCATTGAGAAACTGACTTCGTGGAATTACACCTTCGGACTTCAACCCCGCATGGACGATAACCCAGTCTTCATCAATCTCTACCACCGTGCCGGTAACGATAGACCCAGGGGTCATCTCGATGGTTTTTAAACTCTCTTCAAATAGTTCGGCAAATGATTCGCTCATAAATTCGTCTACCTTGGGCACTCAACGCTTGCGATTCTCACTCAAACAGGAGCTTTAAATTCGCGTGTCTGCGCATACCAAGGAGCACTCTCCGTTGCTTGGTTAGTTGAACACATGTGCAATCCCGCAGATCACAGTCGCTCCCTTTCGAGCTCGTTCCTACAATCCAGCCTGCGTAATGAGCACCATGACTTCTTCGAGCACCTCTTCTATAGACATCCGGGTGCTATCGATTACAACTGCGTCATCAGCAGGTTTCAATGGGGCTATTGCACGCCCTCGATCCCGCGCATCACGATCAACGATCTGTGCGAGAAGGCCGCGCAAACTAACACTTAAGCCCTTGTTTTTCAATTGTCTATAGCGACGCTCCGCACGTTCCTCGGCACTGGCTTCGAGAAAGATTTTGAGCATCGCATCGGGGAACACAACCGTCCCCATGTCACGGCCGTCCGCCACCAATCCGGGCGGCGCACGAAAGCTGTGTTGCAACGCCAGCACCGCGTCGCGCACAACCCGTAATTGCGCAACTTGCGAGGCCGCGACACCCGCATCTTCAGTCCGAATGTCGTCGCTAACATCAGTTCCATCCACCAGACATTGACCATCAGAGAACTCGATATCGAGTCCAGTTGCCCACGCCGCAAGCTCCGTTTCGCTATCGAGCGCGACCGATTGATGCTGCGCCATCACCGCTACGATGCGGTAGAGCGCTCCCGAATCCAACAGCCGCCAGCCAAGGCGTTCCGCCAAGGCTGCAGCCAGCGTACCTTTGCCCGATCCGCTAGGTCCATCTACCGCAACCACCGCAACGTGAGCTTTAGTCAAACGCTTTCCTTGTTGCCACAGCAGTACGAATCTTTTTGATACCAATGTCCTCATCACCGTCGCTGATTGCGGTAACCAGACCAGTCAAGTCCGCAGAAAACTGTTCGACTGCGGCGAGCAGCTCTTCTCGGTTGAGCTGAAATATGCGCCACCAAAGCTCGGAATTTGCGGCTGCGATGCGGGTAAAGTCGCGAAAACCACCGCCCGCGAAATCTAGGTGCCCATCTTGAATCTGTTGCATGAAGGCAAATGCCAACAAATGCGGTAGGTGGCTCGTAGCGGCCAACATCTGATCATGAACGTCCGCGGTCAGCGCCACGGTTTTTGCCCCCAACTCGTGCCAAAGCGTATTGGCTGCATCAACTGCCGCACTACTTGTGGCACCTGTCGGCGTCATCACAACTGTACAATCTTCAAATAGCTTTGGGTCGGCCGCTTCCGGTCCGCTCTTTTCGGACCCGGCAATTGGATGACACGGCACAAAGTTTTGCGGCAAATCGCCGACTCGCCCGCTAATCTTGCGAACAATGTGGCCCTTCACGCTGCCGATATCCACGATCGTTGCGGCATGACTTTCTAGCTCAAGCACCCATGCAACGACCTTGTCGCTCGGCACGCACAATGCAATCAGGTCGGCGTCATCCGGCACCTCGCTGACTACTTCATCAACCAACCCGTGTGTAACGGCAAATTGGGCCGACGTTTGATTCGGCTCGATACCTAGTACTTTCGGGGTATTCCCCGACGCCTTCAGGGCAGCCGCAAGCGAGCCCCCCATGAAGCCCAGGCCCACCACGACTACCGTCTTCATAACACGCGTTGCAGGGCGTCTAGGAACCGCGCGTTCTCGGCAGCTAAGCCAATGCTTACCCGTAGGTAGGTTGGTAACCCATATTCGGCAATAGGGCGTACGATCACGCCCTCGGCAAGCAGCAGATCGAACACTTCGCTGGCTTCGGTGCCGCAGTCAAAACTCACAAAATTTCCTGCAGAGGGGATGTGTGGCAGCCCAAGGGCATCTAGACCTTGCAGGACTTGCTGCATGCCTTCGCGATTGATTTGACGGCTGGACGTCACGAACTCCTGATCGCCTAACGCTGCAGTTGCCGCGACTAGCGCTAGAGAGTTGACGTTGAAGGGTTGTCGCGCACGGTTGAGGAGATCGGCGAACTCGTCCGACGAAACACTATACCCAACCCGCATTGCGGCTAAACCATGGATTTTGGAAAAGGTGCGGGTCACGATGAGATTCGGATAGCGTGCGAGCAAGGCTACGCCGTCCGGATACCTCGGTTCTTCGACATACTCAAAATAGGCTTCATCCAATACCACCCAAACCCGCGGTGGTAACGCATCCATAAACGCACCGAAGTCGTCATGGTTGACCCACGTCCCGGTCGGATTGTTCGGGTTGGCGATGAATACCGCGCGCGTCTTTTCAGTGACCGCGTCCAAGAAGGCATCCAAGTCAGCCCCACGATCTTTGGCGGGTATCTCCACAAGCGTGCCGCCACAACAGGTGACGGCCAATCGGTAAACAACAAAGCTATGTTCAGCGACTATCGCCTCATAACCCGGTTCAACCGCCACGCGCGCAACCAGGTCCAACACATCGTTTGACCCGTTGCCCAGGGTCAACTGGGTATCTCGAACGCCCAACGATTTGACTAATGCGTCTCGCAACACTAAGCCACTACCGTCAGGATAGCGCGACAGTGACGCCGCGGCTTGTGCAATCGCTTCGCGAACAAGTGCCCCCGGGCCACGTGGGTTTTCGTTGCTCGCAAGTTTCACAATATCGATGATGCCCAGCTCACGCGTGAGTTCTTCCACCGGCTTGCCGGGCTTATACGGACGAAGTTGCGCGATCGCTTCGTTAATGTTGCTCAATTGGGTCATGCCACCGCCTGCGGATAGGAACCTAGTACCCGTACTTCTAATGCGACTTCTGCGATCGCGTCAACCACCGACCGCGAGTTGTCGTCGACTTGATGGCCATCAAAGTCGATAAAGAACACGTACGACCAGTCGCCCGAGCGAGCGGGTCGTGTCTCGATTCTGCTCAAACTAATGTCGAAGCGTTGAAATGGTTCCAACACTCGAAGCAGCGCGCCGGGCTCGTTCTTGACGGACACGAGAATCGATGTTTTGTCCTTGCCGCACGGGCCGACCGGTTGGTTGCCGATAACTAAAAAGCGCGTTCTGTTATCGGGACGGTCTTCAATTCGTGAGGATAGGATACGTAACCCGTATTTCTCAGCCGCAAGTTCGCCCGCGATCGCAGCCACGTCCGGCCGCTCTAGTGCCTGCTTTGCCGCCTCGCCATTGCTCGCCACGGCAACCCGCGGGATACCCGGATAGTGGCGATCCAGCCACCCACGACATTGGGCCAGACTTTGCGAATGCGAAAGGATCTGCGCGATCTCGCCATCGGCTTCTTCATGCTGCAAAAACGCGTGATGGATGGGTAGCTCCACTTCCGCGCAAATCCGCAGTTTCGTGGTCAGAAAGCAGTCCAGGGTGTGATTCACCATCCCTTCAGTCGAATTCTCGACCGGCACAACGCCGTAGTGCACGCTCTGGGATTCTACTTCCCGAAAAACCTCATCGATTGAGCCCATCGGCTTGGTCGCAGCAAAATGGCCGAATTGCTTGATCGTCGCAGCCTCGGCGTACGTGCCCTCAGGACCGAAATAAGCCACCGTCAAAGACTGTTCGAGATTCAAACAACACGACAGAATCTCGCGAAAGAGACCCGATACGTCAGCGTCGGTCAAAGGGCCGACATTGTGCTGCAGCAAATTATTCAGGATCTGCGCGACCCGCTCGGGTCGATAAAACACTGGTTCTTCGTGGCTGGGCTGACCTTGTTTTATCACACCCACATCGATTGCGGCTTGCGCGCGTTCGTTCAACAAAGCCAACATTTGACGATCGATCTTGTCGATTTGCTCGCGTAGCGGTTTTAGCGCAGCATCATCCGTGCTCATTTTCAAACTCGCTCATAAACTCGACAAGCGCATCAATCGCTGCTTGCGGTACCGCATTGTAAATGCTGGCGCGCATACCGCCCACACTGCGATGACCTTTCAAGTTCACGAGACCGCGCGTTGTAGCTTCTTCAAGGAAGGCGCCGTCCAAGTCCGCGTCCGGCAGCGTGAACGGAATATTCATAGTGGAGCGCACGCTCTGTTCGACCGGTGAATGGTAAAAATTACTCGACTCAATGGCGGTGTAGAGCGTGCCCGCCTTGCACGCATTTTGCGCCGCCATGCCTTTGAGTCCGCCTTGCTCTTTCAACCACGCAAATACTAGACCCGCGAGGTACCACGTATACGTTGGTGGTGTATTGGACATCGAATCTGCATCCGCTTGTAATGCATAATCGAGCGTCGTTGGCGTCTCGGACCGCGCTTGCCCACACAGATCCTTTTTCACGATTACTACTGTTAAACCAGCTGGGCCAATATTTTTCTGCGCGCCTGCGTAAATCAATCCAAAGCGCGAAACGTCGATCGGCCGTGACAGGATGTCCGATGACATGTCAGCCACCAACGGTGCCGCCGTGTCTGGATAGTCTTGAAATTGTACGCCACCGATCGTTTCATTCGCGCAGATGTGCAAATACTTCGCGTCACGGCCGAGCTTCCAGTCGTCCACATCTGGAATGCGGTCGTAGTTGGATTGCTCACTCGATGCCGCCACATTGACCTGGCAGTACTTGGTCGCTTCTTTGATCGCTTTCTTCGACCAGGAGCCGGTATCGATGTAGTCCACCGTGTCGCTTGCAACCGTCAAATTCAGCGGAATGCCAGCAAACTGGGTGGAGGCGCCGCCTTGCAGAAAAAGCACGTGGTAGTCATCACTGACCCCCAGCAGTTCTCGTAAGTCGGCTTCGGCGCGCGCGGCTATGTCGACAAACACGGCACTGCGGTGGCTCATCTCCATGATCGACATCCCGCTGCCATCAAAATCGAGCATTTCCGCTTGAGCGCGTTGTAAGACGGCAGTCGGCAATGCGGCCGGCCCAGCGGAAAAGTTGAAGATTCTCGCCATCCAAATATGTCCTTCGGTTCTTTGATCTTGTCCAGAAATTCACATCCTGTGAATTTCTTCCCACGGTTTGCTCCGCAAACCCCCCGCTTCTTATTCCAAGAGGCCTACGGAAAACGCCTCGGGTCGCGACTCCCGTCGCGATCATGCCCTCGTAGTGCGCGCCACAACATACTTGCGTATTTTTGGACACGCACTAGTTAGTCTTCTGTGTCGGGCGCTGTTGTGTCGGGCGCCGATTCGTCGGTCGCCGGTTCTTCCTCGACCTGCTCGGCGATTCGTCCGACGCCATTGAGTTGCTCTTGGGCTTTCAGATTGATTAGGCGAACGCCTTGCGTGTTGCGGCCTAAAACTGAGATTCCGTCTACGGATGTGCGTACCAACGTGCCCATGTTGCTGATTAACATGATCTCGTCGCCATTAAACACCTGTACCGCGCCTACTAGACCACCGTTGCGACCGCCGGTCTGCATAGCGATCACCCCTTGTCCGCCACGGCCTTTCACTGGAAATTCGTCGATCTTCGTACGTTTGCCGTAGCCATTCTGGCTCGCGGTAAGGACAGAACCCTCAGCGACTGGAATAATTAACGAAATGAGTTTCTGCCCGGCTGCCAACCGGATCCCGCGCACACCCTTCGCTGTTCGCCCCATAGCCCGAACATCAGACTCTTTGAAACGGGTCGCTTTACCGGTGCTCGAGCATAGAAGGACGTCACAGGTGCCATCCGTAATCGCCACGCCGACAAGCGTATTGTCACCCTCCAGATCCAATGCGATTAGACCGCTGGGGCGAGGGCGGGAAAATTGCCCGAGGGGAGTTTTCTTGACCGTACCATTCGCGGTCGCCATGAACACATAATGGTCAGCCGAGTATTCTGTGATCGGTAGGACCGCCGTGATTCGCTCATCACCATCGAGCGGCAAAATATTGACCATGGGTCGGCCTTTGGCTGTACGGCTACCTTGCGGAATCTGAAAGACCCGTAACCAATAGACCTTACCCTTGTCCGAAAAGCACAGCATTGTGTCATGCGAGTTCGCTATCACCAGGTGTTCGACGAAGTCCTCATCCTTGACGCTTGCGGCGGCACGGCCGCGGCCGCCGCGACGTTGCGCTTGGTAAGCGTCAAGAGGTTGGGTCTTGCCATAGCCCTGGTGAGAAATCGTGACCACCAAATCTTCTTCGGTAATGAGAT
>Ga0115002_10005015_pt1 | contig 15793 bp, 5 predicted proteins | sample ArcticOcean_MG_C_8_FD_89576 | JGI IMG/M metagenome (GOLD analysis project Ga0115002, IMG submission 89576) | Marine microbial communities from western Arctic Ocean - ArcticOcean_MG_CB11_86 | ecosystem: Environmental > Aquatic > Marine > Oceanic | place: Arctic Ocean: Canada Basin | collected... | reverse complement strand
CGCGGCCCCGTGTTTTCCGTTCCCAGTGTTAGCATCTCGGCGGGGTAGATCGCTCCTTCACCATTTGGCCAGCGAGCCCACGATTCTGCATTCTTCTGCGCGCCGAATTCAACTTGATCGACAAACGCAACGATACTTCCGTCGCCCGCGATATTCGTCAGCCATACTTCGTCGCCGTGCGCTCCACTGAGCGCAAAGTCGTTGGGACCTGGCGTGAGTGGTGTCGGGTTGAATTCCAACTCGTCAAACAACATGTACGTGTTGGCTGCCAGCAGCGTAGGCGATGGGATTTCGTACTTCATCAAGTTCGTTTCCGAGTCGCTGATGAACCACCCGCCGATGTTAATATCGTCGTTAGTAGGATTGTAAAGTTCGACCGTATCCGTCCGGGGTAGATCCGTATGGGACAAAACTTCATTGATTACGACATGCCCGCTGCCTCGGTCTCCCGTTCTCCCTGGAGATCCGTCAAATTCAAGACTGTTGGCCCAGTTATTCGAATCGGCGTAATTGCCGTCGGTGTTAACGACCTCCAAAGTTCCACCAATTCCATCGGCTGCTAAGGGCCAACCGTTTTTGTCATTGTACTGAAACTGATGAATCTCCGTTCCAACGGAGTCGAGTAGAGTTATCGTTTCGCCCGAATTACTTAGTCCTCCGGAGAAGACACCGACGACGTTAATTGTATCGCCATATCGCGCCTCAAAAGCGTCGAGGTTGTGAACGATGACCGCGTACTCATTCGCGGCAAGCGACGTCTGCGGAAAAACGAATGTAACTCCCTCGACCACCTGAGTTCCCAAGAGGTTGACTGGCTCGACGCCGACATTTCGAATTTCGATAAATTCAAAGTCATCGCTGTCGAAAGTTGGATCGACAAGCAATTCGTCCGCAGTGGGAGCCGATGGATTGTAATTGACTTCGGTGATCCGCAGCGGGGGAGGGGAGTCGATTGAATAGGCGCCGGTCGCAATGCTGCTCCACGTTGCACCGCTTCCCGATGAACCGCGAACACGGGCCGTGATGTGGGAAGCGTCGGTCACGGTAATCGGGCCAGTGAATTGAATCGCGTTGGGAGAAGTACCGCCGCCGGAAAGTCGGGGATCGCTGCCATCGAGTGTGTAATAGATCGTTCCCGTCTGAGATGTCAGGCCCACCTCAAATCCAGTCGGCACAATTCCACTGGGCTGACTAAACTGCGGTGGCGTGATGAACATGGAGTCGATCCAGACCACCCGCTCGGACAACCAATTCTTTAGGTGAGCGACTTCACCTTCCCAAGTCCCGTTGAGATGTGGACCGGGAGACGTTCGCGGCGAAACTGCTGGCCAGCGGTCGAAATTGCGAACCTGTGCTTCTTCTACTTCCGCTGTAAACTCATCAATCACACCGTGAATGTTGTCGATGTGAAATTGATCACCGCGCAACTGTTGCCAACGGTCACCGTATTGCTGCAAGAAATCCGGATTTTGGAAGAGTCGATTCCACCAACCATTAAAATGATTATTCAGCCAGTTTTGCGGATCATCGTCTCGGCTGTCGATCGATTCCATACTGCGATCGAAATCCCAGATCGGTCCCGCCACGAGTTTTCCGCCACGACTCTTATACATATATGTACTGAGGACGAAAGCGTCCACGTTCTTGGCAATTTCGTTCAGCAGATGATGATCGACCCAAGTATCGATATCGATGTAGTCGTCGTAGCTAAGCCCGGTCTGCGGATTTACATAATCGCCGGCATTAAGGGCTCCGGCGAAATCGTCGATGTATTCGGTGAGCCAGTCGACTTGAGTTTGGTTTGTCGTAATCACCTCTTCTTTCGGATAGACGTATTTGAGCCCGCGTCCACCGGCGGTAAATCCCGCGTCGCCGGGATCAGCTCGATCGATCTTTATGATGTATCCGCCATCAATACTCGGTTCCGTTACATGCTGGGAAGGAAGCTTCTCCACATCGACGCGATCGGCACCGCGTTTGATCTTTTCGATGATTACATAGATCCCCACGTAGTCGGAGAGCGTAAGGTCATCGTTATTAGAGTTCAGGAATACCTCGACGAATTGGGTTCTCGTCGCATATTGGCCGACTTGATTACTAAGTTCATAAATGAGTCGGTTGCGGACGAAAGCGCGATCGAATGTATAGGGCGAATGCATGACCCAATCAGATTCGGCAGGCATACCTAATAACGAAATATCGCGGTCGTCGTCATCGTGGTCATTTCGCAATTCGAGGCTGTAAGGCTTCTTGGCAAATCCGGACGAGCTGGAGCCGCGTATTTTTAGACCCGCTCGGGATGTTACCGTTGGATCCGAGTCGAACGTCGTCCGCCCCGTCTGGCTGTCCGGCTCGAACAAAGTGAACGAGGTCGCCGATTGGTCGGCTCCGCCAATCGTTTGCCCAAACGTATCGAGCAACAACACGGGAAGATCCGAGTTAAAAGAAGTGACGTCGTTGGCCAGATTGGAATACGTCTCACTCACGAGTCGACTCGTTACGTAATCGTCGCGGAAACTTGCCGCGCGAAGTTCCGTGGTCGCAGTGATCGTTATCGGACCCGCATAGGCTGTTGAACTGCTCGTTGGGATTGTGCCATCGGTGGTATAGCGAATGGTCGCCAATGGATCTGGAGCCGTAATTTCGACGGGAAAGTCGGCCGTAAACACTCCGCTGTCTACCGAGATCGTTGGGGACAACTGGACTCCAGATCCAGTGACCACGTTGGGTTCACCGGGAGTCGGCTGACCTAAGAAACCTACGTTTTCGAGATTCGTTATTGCCGTGATCTCAGCGCCCAGGAAGAAATCGCCATCGTCCGCTGCGAAGTTAAGACCTTGGATTGCAAGCGTGTTTGCTCCATCGTTGAGTAGATTCAAGAATCCCGTCAGTGAAATGGTTTCCGGGGTCACTGATGCGGAAACAGGGCGTTCGGTCGCCGCATTTGCATCCCAAGTCAGAGAGACCGGACCATTGAGCGAGGCGACTTGCGTGCCGTTGAGAAAAACGACGGCGCCGTCATCGTACTGTATGTCCAAGTACAGTTCGTCTAGCTCGCTGGCATCGACGACGTCAAAATCCATACGCGTCCAAACTGACGAATTGATGTCCAACATCTCCGGGCCGACATCCGTTTGGACGTCGCCAAGATTGTTGTGGACGATAATATTACTAAAGACTGCTTCGGCGTTACTCGGCGCCGCATCGTGGTCCATCGTAAATGTCAAATGGCTCATCGCGCCCGTATAGAACTGGCCGACCGGAATCACGTAATGCGAGGTGGCTGGATCGTTGTTTTCGTAGTCGTGAAAATCCTGGATCCCCCAAGCCTGGGTTCCAAAGAGTTGAAAGGTTAGCTCCGCGCTGATCGCGTTATCGGTGTCGAAACCGATCCCGTGAATCTCGCCAAGCGTGTCACTTTGAAAATCGAATTCTAACACGGAGTCTTCGGTGATCGTCAATGGGAATGCAATTCGCTTCCAAGCATTTCCAGTAATGTTGACGGTGTCGCCGCCGTCTAACAGTGTCACGCTACCACTGGTGTCCTGAGCGCCACCGTAACTAACGACCGGGTAGTCATTGAAATTTATCTCGGTGCCAGTATTAAACCCTAGCCCTTGTGCGGCAGGGGTCCATTGGCTGTCGTCAAATCCAGTCGCAGTCCAAGTAGTCCCCAGTCCTGAATCCGAAATCACGGGAACGTGATATGTGACGTCATCGGTGCGGTCTAAGAGCGTCGTGGTCAGTTGTGAAAAACCGAAAGAAACGTCGTCGAATTGCGTTGGGTAGGTTGGTGTTATTTCCGATTCAATCGTTGTTCCGTCGGGGCGAACTAATGCCAAATACTCGCCGGATCCCGCTAAGCGAAAGTTCGTGTGTAGCTCGCCGTTTCCAGCAACCGTGTCCTTCTGAGAGGCAAAGATGACTTCGCGTTCGCCTGGCTGGAGGACCGTCGAAACCGGAACTTGCCACAACTGCAAATTTGCCTCATCGTCGGTCAAATACCAGTCTTGCAAATCGATAGCAGAGCTAGTCGAATTGTAAAGTTCAATCCAATCGGGATCTTCATCGTCGAAGTCCAGCAACGTGTTGCCGTTAACTGCCATGACTTCGCTAATCACGATATCGTTGGCTAGAACGATTCGAGGCTCGAGTGTCTCGAGGTGCAGAGTCGTATGCCGATTTCGGCGGCGACGCGATCTCTTGGAAGCAAACCGGTTTCGCCGAATGGAGCTTGGCTTTCTAGAACCCATCAATTCCTGTAGTCGTCCGCTATCTGAAAACTGACGTTTCATGAGGCATCCCTGTCGAAGAGGCAATGTCTGGGAGTCCTTATGATAAAGCAGGACAGCAGAAATATGAAGGAATAGTTGAGTGCAGATTCGAAGATCTGGAAGAATTGCCGACTGATACTCGTTGGGCAAGAAACAGGACGTGCCGCAATTTTGCGGCACGCCTCGTAGATTATTGACTCGGAAGATGTTTATAGAAATGTCAACGTATCGCTGCCACGAATGAACACGTTATCGTCGCCGGAAGCAAACAGATCGTCCGAGTTACCGCCGCCACTGAGCGAGTCGACATCGGTATCGGCTGCGTAGCTGCCCATTCCGGTAGCTACTCCACTAGTCGCCCAGTCCAACAGTGCAGCGCGTTGGGCGGCTTCGTCGGCCTCATTATCGGCACTACCAGAGACCAAGATGTCGCTATCTCGCTTGCCAAGCAGCGCGTCTGCGCCTTCTCCGCCGATGAGCCAATCGGTACCGTTATCGCCACGGATAATGTCGTTACCTAGCCCACCGAGCACCAAATCGGCTCCAGAGCTACCGTTGAGAATATCGTTACCGCTACCGCCGTCGATTAGATCCGAACTACCGCCGCCAACGATCCTGTCGTTTCCGAGCCCTCCAAAGAGGAAGTCGTTTCCAACGCCGCCTTGGATCAAATCGTTTCCGCCGCCGCCGTAAATAGTGTCACTTCCAGATCGGCCAGTGATGATATCGTTGCCGGAACCACCGTCGGCCCAGTTGTCGCCCTCGCCGAGCAAGATGATATCTCTTCCATCGCCGCCATACACGATGTCGTTACACGAGCCGCCGTTGATTTGATCGTTGCCTTCTTCGCCGTGAATTTCGGTAGCGATGCAATTGGTGACGGAAATGCGGTCTTGGCCGTCGCCGCCATAAATGATCACAACGGATGTAGGCGAAACCTCGAAACTTCCGAATCGCTGATTGTTGTAACGGACGAAGACTTCATCTCTGCCAGCTTCTTGGACGATAATCCGATCGCCAACAGCGTCGGTTCCGCCAACGAAGATGTCGTCACCTACTTTGGCGACTGGAACGACTGAGATCGGGAATGTGACGGTATCGGAATCGCCATCTTGATCGGTTGTCGTCAGTGAAATTGTAAAATCACCGAAGTCGGGGAAGGCGTGTGTCACAGCCTGAACGCCCGCAGCAGCCGGTCCAATGGTTTCGACTGGCGAGCCATCTCCGTAGTCGATGACGAACGTGAATCCAGCCGCATCGTCACCGGGAGCCGGGTCGGTTGCGGTAAAGCTGAACGGAGTCGGTTGATTGGGAACGGTTTCGTTCGGACCCGTAATGGTCGCTATCGGCGGTGTATTGTTTACCGTCAACGTGACAACGGAAGAAGTCACAGCGCCGAAACCGTCATCGACTTGCACCAACACATCGAACGTCGCGGGGCCATTGTCGATTGCGGGCGAAAGTGCATTGAGCTGAGCCCAAGTAACCGTCGGGGATTCGCCAGTAGCATCGCCAAAGTTGCCGTCGCCGTTGATGTCCCACGTGTAAGTGAGTACCGTGCCGGCGTCGATATCGCTGGAAGCGGACCCGTCGAGCGCGAGCGAGTCGCCTTCGGAAATTACATAGGGTCCGCCAGCGTCGGCTGTGGGAGTATCATTAACGCCGGTTACCGTTATCGTCACAGTCTCTACCGTCGTCGCTCCCTCAGTATCGACAGCAGTGTAAGTGAAGGTGTCCGTCGCCGTTACTCCATCGGCCAGAGTCTCGAACTGACCGTTTGGATCGTACGTTACCGTAGCACCATCGGTGGAGACGGAACCGCTGGTCCCGGTGCCATCGACACTTTGAATCGTGATTGAATCGCCGTCGTCCGCATCGCTATCGTTGAGTAATACATCGACTGTTGTGGAGGCGTCCTCGGTTGTACCAGCTGCGTCAGTAACGGTGGCTGGAGCATCGTTGACTCCGACGACGGTAATCGCAGCCACTGCGCTCGCTGTCGCTCCTTCGTCGTCACTCATCGTATAGCTGACCAATAGTTCTTCGAGTACGCCGTCGGCAAGATGATCAAACGTCGTGCCGGGAGTGAACTGAATGGCATTTGCATCGATGGCCAAGTTGCCCGCGACGGTAACGCTGCTCGTCCCGTTCGTGGTGACACCATCAATGCTGTCGAGCGTAAAGTTTGCAACGGAATCGTCGCCATCGATATCGTCATCGTTCGCCAGGACAGAAACGAGAACTGGCGTGTTTTCGGGAGTATTGGCGATGTCGTCGTTTGCGACTGGCGCGTCGTTTACTCCAGTAACTACGATGGAGACACTGGCAGAATCGGTAAGGGCGCCGTCGGAAATCGTATAGCTAAATGTATCCGTCACTGTATCGGAAGAGTCCAGTGTTTGGATCACTAAGGCCGCTGTTGGGTCGTAGGAGAATGTACCGTCGGGATTAACGGCGACAGCTGCTCCTCGAGCGCTGGCGGCGTCGGCAGCGGTGACCGTGATGTCTTCGGTCACGTCGACATTGACTGCGATCGTAGCTTGGGAAATCGTCGTGACCATTGGATCGGGATTATTCGACTTTTGAGCTGTCAGGTAGAAATGGCCACCTCCAAACAGGTCGCGGAATTGCGTCGGGTTGGCGAAAGTGCCGGAGAAGCTAGTGTCCGCGCCACCTGCGTCGAGCCCCGTAAACGCGAAAGTATAACCATCCTGGTCGGCCGTTAGCGAGGCAGTGAATCCGTTGAGAATACTGCCTTCCGTTGCAGACCAGCCCGCAGCGGCATTGCCATCAACAATCGAAGTACTGGTCATGTGCGATACCGCACCACCGTCCTCGATATGGAATAACAAGTTGTTAGCCGGGCGGAAAGCGACGCCGGGGGAAATGCCAAACTCAAAGCCGTTAGCCACGAGGTTTCCAGCAAGCGAATCGACGACCAATTCAAGGAACACCGTATCGGTGTCGAGCAATGGAGTGCCGAGTAACGTGTCAATGTCATCCGTACTGCTAAGACCACCGTTGAAATTGTTGTTGCCTGTACTGGAAAGCGTCAAAATTGGGTCGGCGAAAGTTATCGTCGGCGTACCGTTGACCGTGTTCTCAATGATCGATGTATTGGCACCAGTTCCAGAGAAGATTTCAATTGGAGTGAATATCAGAGAGTCGACGTCGCTATCGTTCTCCAATAAACTCGACGTTGCAGCTGGAGCGACAACGGTGACTGCCGCGTCTTCGGTTGTGGCGGCCGTGTCATCGACCGCCACCGGGGCATCGTTCGTTCCGGTAATCGTCACTGTTACCAACGCTGTCTTGGATCCAGCAACGCCGTCAGTAATTGTGTACGAGAACGTATCGGTGGCAGTGTCGCCGTCGTTGAGAATCTCGAATGCGCCGTTGGGATCGTAACTTACACTGTCGTTGTCCCCGTTTAGAGTTACCAAGCCAAGTGTTCCGGTGGTATCGAGAGCGGTTATCTCTACATCGCCTGCTGGGTCGGCGATGTCATTGGCCGTGAGATCGAATGTCGCTGCTGGCCCGTCCTCATCTGCGGCGGCGGCGTCGTCACGTCCCTTAATCAACGGAGGCGGTACAAATTCCGCATTGACGTTATCGATAAAGAATCCGGTTGACGACTGCGTGCTATCGCTGCCATTGAATTGAAATTGAACCCGAGAGATGCTGGTGGCTGGACCGTTGTATTCAATCTCTTCAGTTACATAGTTGCGAGCGCCCCTGACAAAGCTGATCACGTAGCCGTTTTCACCCAGCGCTACACTGATGTTCGCAATCTCCCCGGCGGTTGGATTCCCGCCACCGGTGTTATTGAGATCGTCGTCGGCATCAGCACCAGCGGTCGTAGGGAAATCGTAGGTGGCCACCTGGCCGTTTTGAGTCAAGACCCCCAAACGTTCCTCCGCACCATCGTGTGTACCGCCGTTGTTGCTCGACGCGCTCACAGTAAGGTGAAAGGACTCGACCCCGTGGCTATCCAAACCGACAATGTCATAGTCTTTGTTTCGCGAGTTGCCCTGAGTTCGCCTGGTGCCGATGTCCATCGAGATGGTAGTACCTTCGGTCCCGACTTCGCCGACGAAGTTCGCGTCAAATGATCCGTCTGCAATCGCTCGATCAAATTGTGCTATTCGTCCACCGACGGGACTGTTGGCGAAACCGATCACTTCTGGATCGAATTGAGCGCCGCCGGGATCTGCAACGGGAATGATTCCCGAGAACAAACCGATTTGACCCGTGGCACCATTGAGATTCGACATATCGCGGCCAACGCCGGGCTCAGCTGTGTACTCGAATGCCGTCGAAAAAATCGTGCCGCTCGGAATTGCAGGCGGAATCGTCACTGAAATATTGTCCATCATGAAGCCAGCGGTGGAGTTGTTTGCCGGCGCACCGCTGAACTGCACATCGATCCGATCTAGCATCGTCGCGGAGCCATTGTAGGCGATCTCTTCGGTAACGTAGTGAATGTCGTCTCGAGTGAATTGGATAGTGTAGCCCGTCTCTCCAAGTTCGAGCCGAATATTCGCGAGATCCGTGTTCGTAAACGCGGGACCACCCGTGTTGTCCAAATCGCTATCCGCGTCCGCACCCACAACCGTAGTAAGGTCATAGGTTGTCGTCGCACCACCGTCGGTAATTACCCCAAGTCGCTCTTCCGTGCCATCATCCGGTCCGCCACCGTCGTTTGACGCACTGATCGTGAGATGGAACGACTCGTTTCCACTACTATCAAAACCAACGACGTCGTAGTCTTTGTCAGTCGTGTTATTCTGAGTTCGCCGGGTACCAACGTCAAACGAAACGACAGCTCCGTTGACTGGCGACTCCGCGCTCATGTTGGCACTAAAACCGCCGTCGGCATTCGGTCGGTCCAACCACAACAATCGGCCGCCAACGGGACTGTTCTCGAAACCAATGGGGTCGGCGCCAAACTGACCTCCGCTGGCCGTCGGTAGTACCCCGGAAAACGTTCCAATCTGACCTGTCGCGCCGTCGAGATTCGCCGCGTCCGTGCCCACTGCTGGCTCGGCACCGTACTCAAAGGCAGTCTGGAAAATCGCTGTTCTCGATGTGCTCGGAACGTGGTCGACAATGAGATTGTCGAGAACGAAACCTGTATTCTGTTGCCTGTTGTTACTACCCGCAAATTGAAATTCGACTCGCGATAACGTCGTGGCTACACCGTTATAAGGGAGAACATCCGTAACGTACGCGCGGTCGTCACGCGCGAAGTTAATCACGAATCCGTCGTCTTCCAAGATCAGCTGAATATTTGAAATCTCGGTGGCACCTACGGCATTGGTACCGATATTGTCCATATCACCGTCGGCGTCGTCGCCGATCACTGTCGTGAAATCGTAAAACGTAGAACCGCCGTTGTTCGTCACGACACCCAAACGCTCTTCCGTTTCATCATGCGTCCCACCGTTATTGTTAGATGTGCTGATCGTCACATGGAACGATTCGTTTCCGGCACTATCAAAACCGACAATGTCGTAGTCTTTGTCGCGACTGTTCCCAAGTGTTCGCGACGAGGCCAAGTCCATCGAAACGGTTGTGCCTTTTAGATTCACATCGCTCGCCAAGTTGGCATTGAATTGTCCACTCGCAATTGGTCGATCAAATATCATCAGCCGACCTTGGCCATTTGGCGCGTTGTCAAAACCGATAACTTCTGGATCAAATCTTCCATCACCTGGATCTACGCCAGGTATCGTTCCAGAGAACGTACCAACCTGATCAATCGCGCCGTTCAAATTCGCAGTGTCGGTGCCGACTGCCGGTTCCGCGGCGTACTCAAAGTCACTATGAAAAACCGCCGCCAAGAGATTTCGGTCTTCAAGTTTTTCGAACTGGATCGATTGACTCGATCGTCGCGATCGTAGTTGACGTCGACGTTTACGGATCGTTCGTTGAAGAGATGTCACAGCAGCGGTCTCCGATTGGGGATTCACTTGTTGCATACACTCATAGCCAAACGCCCCCATGGAGCGCTCAGATACCGAAGTGAGTAATGCACGTATGGAACAGTTCGCTACGCGTCCAACGTCGCGAAAACTTCAAAAATCAACTAGCCGCAAACGGCTTGGATGATTTTCGGCCAGCCTCTGTTCTCTAGCAGTGTGCATAAGAGGAACAATGCGAGTACAAAGCCCCAAGAAATAAACCCATCAACCCCTACAAATACTTCAAACCGTCGCTAATCGCAACGAAAACGGCAATATTTCAGAGATTTCACTTGAATCACCACTAAACCCATGTGGTTTCCAGTGCGGAAGAGGGGTAATTGGAAAACCTCAGTCCGCAATCACGCCGGCTTCGCGAAGTCGATTCCCGACGTCCCGAAGCTCCGATTGGTAATTTCGCCAACGCCCGGCGGACGATTTGAAAATCGGTTGGCGAACGGCGTAGGAGCTTGGCGTCCTGACGGTCCGCTCATGGACATGAAAATTAAGGCAATTGTCGTCCCAATCGACGCCGCAAAATTCGATAAGACGTCGAATCTCGACAGCGGGATTTTCGACGAGCGTTTCATATTGCACGGACATCAAATCGATCGGAAGATTTTGCTCCCAATGTTTCATCAGACGATCGTACGCGAGATAGTAATCGACAAACAAATCGAGATCAGTCGTATAGTCGACGTACTCAAAATCCTCTAGGAAACAGGACACACATATGTCCAGCGGATGTCGACGACAATGAATCACCCGCGAATTGGGAAACAAGGTGGCGATGAGCCCGAGGTGCAAGAAATTGTCCGGTAGTTTGTCGACAACCCGTTCTGCAGAAGCATTCAGAGACTCGATGCGAGCCAGGTAACGCTCCGCACTTTCGAGAACGGTTTGTTGCGTTAGACCGCTCATGGACTCCGGGTAAGCATTCTCGAGCGACGGTGTCGAATCCAATTTCTGCCGAAGCTGCTCGAACTCATCTAGCTCACCGGCGCCGTGAACCAATGGATGACTTGCGAGTATTTGTTCGACCAACGACGTTCCGGATCTTGGCAATCCAACAACAAACACGGGGCGATTACTTTGGTGCCCCGTCGTTTCTCTAGCGAAGTACTCTTTGGAATACGCTTCCGTTAATCGGGTAATATACTGCTCGTGACTGCGATAGTCGTGCCGCTTAACTCGCTTGCCATTCGCAACAGACGCCTGGGACCAAGCTTGTTCATATTGCTGCTGTCGATCGTAATACCGTGCCAGGCTGTAATTCGCCGCGATCATGTCGTCCACTGGCAATGTCGACATTTCAACTAACTGTGACAATCGCTCAGCATCATCTTGGTCGATGCTCGTGCCAAGTTTGCTCAGCACAGAAAACGCTCGACAATACGTCGGATGCCGGTGCAAAACGTCCCGTGCAATGAGTTCCGCTTTTTCAAACTCACCAGTCTGAGCGTAAACGGCGGCGAGGTTGGTGGCCGCCATTGGCCCTTCTGGATCGAATTGGATTGCCAGCGAAAGACTCTCTATCGCCTTCTCTGTATGACCCAGGTTATTGAGACTCAGCCCAAGATTGCTCAGAGCCATGGTCGACTTGGGATTCAGTCGCAATAACAGAGAGAAGATCTCAACGGACTGCGCGTTGTTGCCGAGCACTCGCATCGAGATCCCCAAATTCAACAACGCAGGTTGATGGTCAGGTTTTATTCGCAGCGCCTTTTGAAAACACTGAACTGCGTGCTGAAACTGGCCAACATTGAAGTAGACGTTGCCGAGGTTAACCAAGGGTTGCTGAGCCTCGGGGGCGAGTTCAATTGCACGCCCCAGCGTTTTGACGGCGTCGCGAAAACGACCCACCGCCGTTAGGGCCACGCCAAGATTTGTATAATACTGCGACACATCGGGACGCAACGAAATCGCTTGCTCGATAAGTTCGATCGCCTTTGCATTCTGACCAGTTTGATGCGCCAAAACTCCAAGCAAATGTATCGGGTCGGGCAGATGCGGCTCCGCTTCCGCAATCGCAGAATACAATTGCTCCGCTTCCGCGAATTCACCCGACTGGTGCAGCTCGACCGCGCGACTCAGATCTTCCTGTGGAGAACCCATTGGAATTCCTTTTTGAATGGGCAGGGAAGCTTACGTTTTTATGTGCCGCGTTAAACGAGCGGGAATACTGAACAAGATTACTGGCCGAGTTACTGAACGGTCGCGGTCGCTAAACATTTTGCGGTAGCGCCTTCGGAAAGATCCGTTTCAAAGATGATGGCTTGAACTACCCTGCGAGGCTCTCCAGTTGCCGTAAAAATCACGGGGACTCGATGCAGCGTCTTCGATTCGGTTGAAGCTTGGATATCGAACCCAGCATCGTCGCAACTCACTCCGGTAATCCGAAAGGGCTTCTTGGCACGCACAATCAAGTACTTCGTTACCGACTGTTTCAGCGGTACAATTCCCATCGTTAACGAGCCGGGATTGACTGTAACTGGAGATTGCACGATTCCGCCGACAGGAATGCTAATCGTCTTGTTTTCAGCGTCGTTGGTTACGACGGTCAACTGATCCTGTAAATAACCAGCAGGAGCCGACGGCTTCAAACGAACTCGCATTTCGTACTCAGTGCGACCTTGTCGACGTACTTTTTCAGCCAACTCGACTTCGTAAATTCCACTCTCCGCTCGCACGTCCACAATCTTCCAATCCTCGGAGCCGACGTGTGAGATATTGAGCGTACGCTCAACCGAAGCGCCTTGCTCTGCCGAACCGAAATCGACGATGCCTGGGTTAATTGCGATGTCGCCCCGAATTGTACCAAGCACTTCGAGTTGAACTTCGGCAGGGAACGGCTTATCGATAACGACCGTAATCGTCGCCGTCTTGTGGCCCAAAAACGCTTGAGTATTAAACTCCGCCACGATCGAACCGGTTTCCCAAGTCTTCAGCGTAGATTTCTTGATCGTCGGCAAAGTGCAGCCGCAGCTACTCCGTACGCCCGATATGTGGAAATCTTCTTCGTAGATGTTCTCGTACGAGAATTCGAAAGTTGCCTTGGAACCACGAGCTACCGTGCCGAAGTCGTGCTTCGTTATCTTAAACATCTTCGTAGCCCATTCTTGAGCTACAAGATTCGACGTCAGCCCTAACGTCATGCATGCTACTATCACGAGTCGAGTCAACACCCAGTTCTCCTCCGCCTTCAGCTCTCGTTCTTCGTCAACGTTCTCTACCAGCGTTCTTCATCAGCTTTGTGCTATCACTGTGCACGCCCCATTGGCTCAGCTGACTGTTAGCCCTTATGGGGCAACCTTACTGAAAGTAATTGTAAACTATCTCGGCTAAACGAATTATTCGGTCAATCACATCGAGGAAACTTAATGAATTAAAAAGTAGGTTTACAGGTGTTTCGATTTCGATCCCACTGAACTGCGCAGCTTACGCGTTTTACCGATCTCCAGCTTTTCTATTCTGCCGAAGTCCACTCGTCTTACTCCGTCAAAATGCTACGCTGTTGGATTCGCAGCTGTGCTGCAGCTAGCACCCACTGACTCCATTGACGAAATCGACTGGGGAGACCTCGCCAAATGACCTTCGTAACTCACCTCGAATCCGCGATCGACGGCACCGAATTAGCCGCCGATCAAATTCAAACGCTTCATGCGGGCCGACCACTTTGGGTGCGATACGACCTGGACAGAGTCGCGGCCACGATGACGAAGGAATTGGTCGCCAGTCGTCGAAATGACATGTGGCGATATCGCGAATTGCTGCCGCCCGCCGCCGGTGCAGAAATAATCACGCTCGGGGAGGGGATGAGTCCATTGTTGCCGTGTCGGGAGTTGGGCAAACACTTTGGCCTCAGCAACTTAATAGTCAAGGACGAGTCTCAATTGCCGACGGGGAGTTTCAAGAGTCGGGGTTTGGCGATGGCTATTACGATGGCCCATCAATTCGGCGTCAAACGAGTAGCGTTGCCATCGGCGGGCAATGCTGGCGGCGCCGCGGCGGCGTATGCAGCTCGGGCGGGCATGGAGTGTTACGTTTTCATGCCGGAGGATACGCCGATCATCAATCAATACGAGGCGAAGCTTGCGGGTGCGAAAACGTATCAGGTCAACGGACTGATCAACGATTGTGGTGGCATTGTGCGAGACGGTCATGAAAAAATGCAGTGGTTCGACCTGTCGACTTTGAAAGAGCCGTATCGGATCGAGGGCAAGAAAACGATGGGCTTGGAGTTGGCCGAGCAGTTGGACTGGGAATTGCCAGACGTGATCCTTTATCCGACAGGTGGTGGTACCGGTCTAATTGGAATGTGGAAAGCATTTCACGAGCTGAAGAAAATCGGTTGGCTGAAATCCGACAAGATGCCGCGAATGGTTTCCGTTCAATCGGACGGATGTGCACCGATTGCGACTGCGTTTGAAAAAGGTGAGCGTTTTGCGGAGTTGTTTGAAAATGCGGCGACGGTGGCGAGCGGTTTGCGCGTTCCAGTTGCGGTGGGCGACTTCATGATTTTGGACGCGGTTCGGGAGAGTGAGGGGCAGGCAGTTTCAGTTGACGAGTCGCGACTATTGGAATGGCTGGAACTGGGATGCCGAACCGAAGGGATTTCGTTTTGTCCCGAGACGGCCGCCTGTCTAGGAGCCGTAGAATCGCTAACGCAATCTGGGTGGATCTCTTCCGACGAAAAGGTGGTCGTTTTCAATACGGGTGCGGGTCAAAAGTACCTCGAGGCAATGGCAACCGAAATGCCCAAGATAGATCTAAGTCAACCGATGGATTGGGATGCCCTGTAAGGTCACGCTGTCGTCCGTGTTTGCTGAATCCTGCAGTCATCACGTGTTCTCGTTGATTGGCTACGGTAGTGGTCTCGAGAGCAGGGAACGGCCGTTGTCCGGCATGCTACGCTTACTTGGTTCGCTGCAAGTGCAGATCGAACAACGCAAAGTTTCTCCAGTGCTCTTAACGTCACGGTTTGAGCATAGAGAGATCCCAAAGCTTCACGGTTTCGTCAAAGCTTGCGCTGGCGATGCGTTTCCCGTCTGGACTGTACGCCAAGTCGTTCACGGGACGAGTGTGTCCTTTCAGCGTGAGCATCTCTTGTCCGCTCGCAGCATCCCAGATTTTGATGGTCTTGTCCCAGCTTGCGCTGGCGATGCGTTTGCCGTCCGGGCTGAACGCCACTCTGTGCACGTGATTCGTGTGTCCTTTGAATATAACCGGGTCATCCGTCCAAACCAAAGACGTTGCAAGCACCGTCAACAGAGCCGCGTACACACTGCATGCGTGCCTCATTTACCTTCCTCCTATCCGAAAAATGCCAAGCAATTTGTGATTGGGATTTAAGAATCCATTGATTTGATTTTAGCAGTTGCAGGTCTGGGGAACCACAATTGGCCGATCTGCGTCGGCGTGAAAATCCGACGCTACTTTGCGTTCTAAGGGCAACTGGACTGACAACGGCATTTAGTCAGGGGCTGACAATCTCTAACCAGCATCTCCCACCGCGCAGCGGTTTAGTTCAATTCGATTTAACCGAATTGCGCATTT
>Ga0115002_10005012_pt1 | contig 15796 bp, 9 predicted proteins | sample ArcticOcean_MG_C_8_FD_89576 | JGI IMG/M metagenome (GOLD analysis project Ga0115002, IMG submission 89576) | Marine microbial communities from western Arctic Ocean - ArcticOcean_MG_CB11_86 | ecosystem: Environmental > Aquatic > Marine > Oceanic | place: Arctic Ocean: Canada Basin | collected... | reverse complement strand
CTCCAGTCGATTTCCGGGAAAGCCTCTGGTCATGCTCAATGGGCTGCCAATGGTGGAACACGTCCGTCGTCGAGTCAAGCTCTGCGCGGACGTCGACGAGGTCATCGTCGCGACCCCCGATGAAGAGATCAGGACCCTAGTGGAGGGCTTCGGTGGTCTGGTAGCGATGACTTCGGATACGCACGAGCGCGCATCGGATCGGGTGGCAGAGGTGGCCGACAAAACGAATGCGGACATCTTCGTGATGATCCAGGGCGACGAGCCGCTCGTCACCCCCGAAATGGTGAGCCTCTCACTCACTCCGTTCTCCGACGCGCAAGTCCAGTGCGTCAATCTGACGCGCGAGATCACCACCCAAGAGGAGTTGCTCAACCCCAACGTGATCAAGATCGTCCGAGATGCAGAGGGGAAGGCGCTCTTCTTCTCCAGGCAACCGATCCCGACGGGAGCCCTCGTCGCACCTGGCGTCAGAGCCTGGAAACAGGTCTGCATCATTCCGTTCCGCCGAGAGTCCGTCCTCCGCTTCGCGTCTCTGGAGCCGACCCATGGTGAGATCGCCGAGTCAGTGGATATGTTGCGCTTCCTCGAACACGGCACGCCCGTCCACCTCGTCGAGTGCCAAGAGGACTCATTGGCCGTGGACGTTCAGGAAGACATCGCTCCGGTGGAATCAGCTCTCAAATCCGACCCACTTGTTTCGCGTTACGACAACTGATGGAGTAAACCGTTGCCCAAGCGATGGAAAGTGCTCGTCTCGGCTCCCTACATGCTCACGTGCATCGACCGCTTTCTGCCGTGGTTCGCCGATCACGACATCGAGCCGGTGATCCCATCGGTTGAAGAGCGGCTCGGAGAAGCGGATCTCTTCGGACTGGTCGGGGACATCGACGGAGCGGTCTGCGGCGACGATCGCTACACCGCAACCGTGCTCGATCGGGCACCCAACCTCAAAGTGATCTCGAAGTGGGGAACCGGAATCGATTCCATCGACTCCGAAGCCGCCGAGCGTCTCGCCATCATCGTCAGCCGAACACCGGGGGCCTTTACCGAGCCCGTAGCCGACTCGGTGCTGGGCTACCTGCTGTCGTTCGCGCGGTGCATTCCCTGGTCGACGCAGGACCTTCGAGACGGCAGGTGGTTCAAGCGTCCGGGCCGAGCGCTCAATGAATGTGTCCTCGGCGTAGTGGGTGTCGGTGACATCGGGACCGCCGTGTCGGAGCGCGCCAGGGCCTTCGGCATGACGGTACTCGGCGCCGACATCAGGGCGCTGGACACTGCCTGGTCTGCCCGGGTCGGCGTCGAAGAGGTAACGCTGAATGAGCTTCTCGGGCGCGCCGACTTTGTCTCACTCAACTGCGACCTGAACCCAACCTCGTATCACCTGATGGGCAAAGAGCAGTTCGCCTCGATGAAGCCAACTGCGGTAGTTATCAACACGGCTCGCGGACCACTCGTCGAGGAAGACGCGCTCATAGACGCCTTGGAGTCGGGCGAGATCGGAGGCGCAGGGTTGGACGTATTCAAGGATGAGCCGCTGAGCCCTGAGAGTCCACTCTGCAGGATGGAGAACGTCCTACTCTCCGCACATAGTGCGAACAGCAGTCCCACGGCGTGGGAGAGGGTACACGAGAATACGCTGAAGAACCTTTACGCAGGCCTCACGGAGCCCCAGCGACGAGATGCCTGAAACCTCGATCGTCATCCGCACCTTCAACGAAGCCCTGTTCCTGGCCGATCTCCTCGAGGGAATTCGAAGTCAGACGTATCAGGACTACGAGATCATCGTCGTCGATTCGGGTTCATTTGACGGCACCGTAGAAATCGCGGGTCGCTTCGGCGTAGAGTTGGTGGAGATCGCCGGTCGGGACTTCACCTTCGGATTCTCGCTCAACCGAGGCATCGCTGCATCCGAAGGGCGCTTCCTGGTTCTCGTTTCCGCGCACACGACACCGGTCGATCGGGAGTGGCTCGGGACACTCGTGGAGCCTCTACGCGACCCGGAAGTCGCCATGACCTATGGACGCCAGATGGGCGAGGCCCGCTCCAAGTTCTCGGAGCGCCAGGACTTGCGCCGAACGTTCGGCGAAGAGCGGCAGGTCATTCAACCCCCTAACTTCTTCGCCAACAACGCGAACTCCGCGGTGCGCAGAGACCTCTGGGAGAAGCAGCCGTTCGACGAGGGACTCCCCGGGCTGGAGGATGCGGCCTGGGCGAAGTACTGGATGGACCGGGGTTATCAAGTGGTCTACGAACCTCGGGCGGGGATTCATCATATCCACACCGAGACGTGGCCACAGGTCGAACACCGCTATTTTCGCGAGGCGGTCGCCGCCCAGGCCATTGGGGTTCGTGGCCCCAGCCACGTCTCAGGCGAGATCGCCCGCGAGACCTGCCGCTTCGTCGCAGACGTGGGGCTCGCGCTCTTCAAGGAACGCGACCCGAGGCTGCTCCTGGAAATCGCAAGGTTCCGGTGGGCGAAAGGGCGGGGGGCCGCGAGGGGGCTTCTCGATCACTCGGAAGCCCAAATCGTTACGGACCACCAAGGATTCTTCTTCAAGGACGACGTCACCGCGGTGGTCGTGACCGGCCCTGGGCACGCGTCCCACAAGATGGTAACACTTCCCGAGATGAAGCCGGGCGACGTCGTCGTACGCGTGGAGTACGTGGGCGTCTGCGGAACCGACCTTGAGCTATTCCGGGGAACCCTCGGCTACTTCGAGACGGGTGACTCTACATACCCTATCACGCCCGGTCACGAGGTTTCGGGCACCGTGGTCCGGACCGGGTCTAATGCCCGTACAACGGTGCAGATAGGGGACCGTATCGTCATCGAGTGTATCCAAGGGTGCGGCGCCTGCGAAATGTGCGATTCGGGTGAGCCCATCCGCTGTGATGACCGTAAGGAGCTTGGCGTGATGGGGCTGAACGGGGGATATGCGAAGCACATCGTGGTGGCGGGCGCCCATGTGCATCGGATTCCGGACGGACTGGATCTGCAGCGGGCGGCCCTATGCGAGCCCCTGGCTGTCGCAGTGAAGGGGCGCAGACGCCTCATATCTGCGCTGGGACCCGGCCGGCACCACATCGGGGTGCTCGGCGCGGGGTCATTGGGTCAACTCCTGGCGCTGGTGCTTGCAAGAGAGGGCCATCGGGTCTCCCTCGTCGATCAGCGGAAGAGTCGGCTCGAGGCTGCGACGCGCGCGCTTCCGGAGAGCGAGGTGTCGACGGATCCCGCTTCTCTGTGGAAGTGCGATGCCATCGCAGAGGTCACGGGACACTCAGGGGTATTGGAGGCCCTCCTCGGCGGCGTGGGTGTGGGACGGACCGTGCTACTTCTGGGATTTCCGTACGGCAAGCTGGACTTGAATCCGGAGCGGCTGGTCGCCCAGGACCTTTCCCTGCTCGGCTCGGTAGGGAGCGGCCCGGCGGACTTTCAAGACGCCCTGGAGATCCTGCCGAGCCTATCGCTCGACGAGTTCCTGAAGTCGACCTTCCCTCTCGAGGCCTACGAGGAGGCCTGGACAACTCACGAGAGGGGAAAAGTCCTAAAGGTGATGCTCGATGTCTCGGGAGAATCAGAGGTCTGATGATTCGGCCGCCCCAAGCAAGCTGTCATAGCCCGTGACCGGCTGAAGACTCGGCCTCGGTTTGCGAGACACTCAACCGTCGTCGGCGAGACGCCCATCCAGCCACTCGACAGTCTGCCGGATCCCTTCCTCGAGAGAGAACGGAGGCGCCCCGAGGCGCAGGATCGTGTCCTCCGTGGGTGTCACGTAGTCCGTCGTCATGCTCTTGAAGCGCTGCCAGGTCAGCGGTACCGGCACACCCACACGCCCAAACACGTCCAGGACCCCAGCAAGTGAGGCAAGGGCCCAGCGCGGGATCCGTCGGGATCGGCGGCCCCTCAGTGCCCGATTGAATCCATCGGACCACATCCCGAGGGGTATCGGAGGATCACCGACGTAGAACACACGCTCATGAACGACCTCCGCAGGGAGCGTGAGCAACTGTTGGAGTTGCCAGCAAACGTTTCCCACGTAGCCGTAGGTCCGTATCGGATCGGTGCCGCCAGGATGCAGGTACCGGCCACTGCGTGCCACAGCCCAGAACTCCCGCTCGTATCGGAGGTGCCAGGGGCCCCAGATGTTGACCGGTCGCGCCAAGCACCATACAGGGGCGGGTCGGGAGGCTCGCACTATAAGCTCAGCTGCGACCTTGCTCATGCCGTACACTGTGTGTGGAGCATATTCATAAGGGTCGGTGACGGAAATGTCCGGCCCGATCACGAACTGGGTCGAGATCATGACGAAACGCTCGACACCCCCGGACTGGCGGATAGCATCGACAACGTTGAGGGTCCCGGTCGAGTTCAGGCGGTAGTCTGGCTCCACCACGGTCTGCTCGTCACAATCCGTGCGTGCGGCCATGTGGATAACCGCATGGGGCTCGAAGCTCCTGAAGGCATCACGCAGACCATCGCGATCCATGATGTCACCCTGACGCCAGGCGCCCTGCTGCGCCGCATCGAGCGGGGGCTCCGGATCGAAGTTCATGACCTCCCACTCAGCCGCATCGATCGACGAGAGGAAATTTGTGCCGATGAAGCCGGACGCCCCGGTAATAAACAGCCTACGGCGCTTCACTGGCCATCCCGGATCTCGATGCCGAGAACCTAATACGCCCCACGCCGACGGAAGACCGCGGGGAGCGTCAGCGCGAGGATCTTGAGATCCAGCCAGGAACTCCATGCATCGATGTACTCGCGGTCGAGGGCCACGACCTCTTCGAAGTCGCTGATATCGCTGCGGCCGCGGACCTGCCAGAGTCCGGTGATTCCAGGGCGAGCGGCCAAGCGAAGGAAGTGATGCTCCTGGTACTTGTCCAGGTCCTGGGGAAAGAACGGGCGCGGACCAACAAGGGACATTTCTCCTCGGAACACGTTGACGACCTGAGGGAGCTCGTCGAGGCTCCAACGGCGCAGAAATGCCCCAACGCGGGTAACTCGCGGGTCATTGGGAATCTTGAACAAGCGTGAATCACCCGTGTGGTTCAGGTGCGTCAGGCCCGCCTTCTCACCATCGGCGCCGTGCCGCATTGTCCGGAACTTCAGAATGACGAACACCGCCCCCCCGCGACCGACTCGCTCCTGCTTGAAAAACACCGGACCCTTCGACGTCGTCTTCACCGCAATCGCCAGCAGAGCCAACAGGGGTGAAAGGAACATCAGACCAAGGCCAGAGCAAACGATGTCCATCAAGCGCTTGACGGCAAGTTGATGCGCCCTCAGACCTGGCCGCGTCAGCGAGGTCAGGTGTACACCACAGCAAACACGAGGCAAAGGCAAGACGCCAGCCAAGTGCCAAGACCTCGACAAAGTGACTAACTCACAACCCGTGGCATGGGCCACTTCGATGACCTGCCTGAACAGTCTGTCGTTCAATTGCCCAGCAATGAACACCGCATCGACCTTGGCGGACAAAACCACGCTCGCCAGCTCCGCACCGATCGCATTCGCGTCCATCTCCAGCTTGTCGGTCGAAAGCTCATGGGAAACCCTATATCCCGAAGTTTTTGTGAACACAGGACTCTGAGCGGCTTGAAGAATCGAGATGTGATCACCCACCACCACTGCTGTGAGCGCAGCCCCCGCACGTTGCCACATAAAGCCGACAATCGTGGCCAGCGTCCCTCGTAGGACGGCGAGCGCGAGGGTGACCGACACGACGGTGGCAACGAACTGAACGAGAACCACCAGCAGGTCCTGCGTCCAAAGCGACTGCCAAAGAACAAGCGCCGTGGCGAGCGTCACTGCGTTGAGCCACCGCCAGGGCGATCTCCACCCACCACCGCGCCGGTAAGCCCCCACGATCAGCAAGGAGACGAAGAGGGCAACAGCAAACTGTAGACCGCCGAGGTGAGACGTGAAAAACTGGTCCCCTATCACGGTCAACCGACCCTGGCCACGCAAGAAGCGCATGGCGGAACGGAGGGCGAGAAAAGCCAGGCCATCAAAAGAGAGTAGGACGGCAAACCGTAGCGCATCCCGAACGCCGTGCCGCTTGAGTCGCTCCGGAGCCTCATCCTGTGCCGCCAGCCGAAGGCCCTCCGGCGCCACGGACCATAGATCAGGTGTGTGGCCGGAGGAGACTGGTCGGTGCTCGGGGGCGTCCTGTACCGAGGCTCTTGTCACGATGTACGGTTTGGTCTCATGTGGGTGCGCCCTAGAACGTGAGGGCAGCATTTCTAGGCCGAGGCACCTGGGCAGACTTGCCGGGGAATCTCCTGCTGTCATCCGATTAGCGAACCGTGTAACCTAACGCAGCCTCACCCCGCGACGCCAGATGTTTTCCGCCACCCGGCCGCCACACCGATCGCGGGCGGGACGAAGCACCATGGGCTTTGAACGTGTTGACTCACCGGTATCCCGAAGCGGTTTCCCTGAAAAGCATAGCGACCGAGTCACACGGCCGAACCTCGCGAGACGGGTCAAGTCGGTTCGATAGGACCCTGAACTCATCGATGGTGCGCCTGGAGCCGATCGAAAACTAGAAGCATTTGTTTCTCCCAATGATCGTGGCTCAGTGAGCAGAGCGCTCACCTGAGCGGCCATATATTTAAAAGCTTTCCGCGCTATCGCTTGACTGGTGTACGCCCTTGCAGACTCTTTGACGAACCAGATATGTATAATACATTGTTGCAATTAAGCCCTCTGCGATTAAGCCCTCCATGATACTTGCATCCGCCACCGCGTGAACCCTCGGTTACCCTACCGTCTGATCCTGAGTTTGCTCTGCGTGAGCATCGCAGCGACGGGCCAGTTGCATGCCCAAGTGAGTGGTCGGAGTGAGATCTTCGCCGGGAGCGACTTGGAGACATACATTCGACTGCTTCAGATCGACGGTAAGGCGGCACTATACCCTTGGTCCATTCGAAGTTTTTCTCCGAAGGAAATCGACCGGATCTTGGCTCAACCCTCGGATCACCCCTGGGCGGAGCATTACGACCTCGGCCCCTCACGGGGCGGGAGCTTCACGTTCGACCTGGTTCGCCCGAGCTTGGCGACCTCGGTGAATTCGGCCTTCCCCTGGGGCGCAAACGACGGTCCGGTGTGGGCAGGCCGAGGAGTCACGGCTTCGGTTCAAGCCGGATTCGCTGCACGCTCTGGGCCCATATCGCTGACCATCGCTCCGATGGCATTCATTGCACAGAACGCGGCTTTTGACCTTCAGGACAACGGCCTGACAGGCGATCTCCAGTTCGCGGACGGCCGCGCTTCAGGGGCCGATGAGGTGGTCCAGCACTGGATCGATCGGCCGCAGAGATTTGGAAGCGGCACCTATTCCCGAGTCGATCCGGGCGCGAGTACTCTCCGCATCGACTTGCCGGTCGTCGCTTTTGGAGCTTCAACGGCCAACCAATATTGGGGACCGGCCCGCCAGCAGCCCATCCTGATGGGAACTAATGCAGGCGGCTTCCCTCACCTTTTTCTTGGAAGCTCAGCCCCGCTGGACGTGGGGATCGCGAAGATCCATGGCCGCCTAGTGTGGGGCAGGCTTTCACAGTCGGAATACGCCTATCGCACCACCGGTTCAACCCGCAGACGGTTCATGTCCGGCATCATTGGGGTGATTTTGCCAAAGGGAATAAACGGACTCGAGTTGGGTGCAGCCAGGTTCTTCCACGAGGCCTGGCCGGAAGGGGGACTTTCTCTCCGTGACTTAGGAAAGCCGCTCGAATCGATTCTGAAAGTTGGACTTCTAGATAAATATGATTCGGCTGGCGCACAATCCCCGGACAATCAACTGGCGTCGATCTTCGCCCGTTGGACGTTCCCACAAAGTGGATTTGAGGTCTATGCCGAGTACGGCCGCGAAGACCACAGTTGGGACTTTCGTGACTTTCTCCTGGAACCGGATCACTCCGGAGGTTTCGTGCTCGGGCTCACGAAGACTCTACGGTCCTCGCCAGAGAATTTCTACGCGATCCGAGCGGAGGTCATGAACCTGCAAGTTTCCCAACTCGCACGTGGACGGACACATCAACAATATTATTGGCACGGCTTTACGACACGACAGGGGCACACCGAAAGAGGTCAGGTCCTTGGCGCTGCGGCCGGGAATGGCGGGAATGCCACTCTCCTGGCCGTGGACCGGTATCGTCGGAACGGACGTTGGACAGCGTATTGGTCTCGGGAGCTTCGACAGGACGTCGGTGAGTATTGGCAGACTGATGTACGAACCTCAAGGGGCTTCGACGTTCAGCACGCTCTAGGCGGCGAAGTGGTGAGGTTCGGGGAGCGGTTCGATATCACGGCGGGTGTCTCGGGCGTATACAATTTTGCGCGAAATTTCGGGGGCGATGTTTTTAACCTGAACGCTCACTTCTCCGTCCGGTCGAACTTGGGATCGAAGCGCCGGGAATCAGCCGGCGTCGACCCCACCACCACCTCGGCAGCCTCTACCGCCACGACGCTCACCTCTGACCCACCCCGTTGGGTCAGTCAGTCCGTCGAAGGTACAGGAACAACACCGTTGGTTCTCGTAAACGACCCGATTGTGGATCGAGAACGTTTAGGGGAATTAATCGGTGATGTCGCACCGAATCGAAACCTCCTCCGGTCCACATCCGAACTGACCGGACGCAGAGACAACGACGGAGGGGCATTCCTGAGACCGCTCGCCCCGGAGGTAGAGTGGGTGCGGAATTCGGATCTCCCCTTCTCGTCGAATCAGGGTACACTTTGGGCCGGACGAGGCAATAACCTGCGCCTCCGCGCCGGCTTTCAGGCGGATTGGGGTCCCGTGTCCCTCATTGTTGCTCCCGAATGGACACATTCGGAGAATGGTGCCTTCGATCTCCCCGATGCTCGGCTCACTCCGCTGGCCGATCAAACCGGAAACCCATTCGCGGATCCGTTCCACGTGCTCCCGAACTCCATCGACCGACCCATCCGATTCGGAGACACTTCGTTCAGCACCTTTCACCCAGGCCAAAGCACGCTCGCCGTGCATACCGGTGACGTGACGTTTGGCATTTCCACGGAGAACGAATGGTGGGGTCCTGGCATCCGAAACGCGATTGTACTCAGTGACAACGCACCGGGCTTTGGGCACCTCTTCGTTCGCACGGCAGAACCGATCTCGACGGGCATCGGCACCTTTGATGGCAGATTGCTGCTTGGCGCTCTTAAGGAATCATCGTACTTCGACGACCTTCCGGCCAACGACACTCGATCGTTCAGTGGATTTGCCATGACCTGGCAGCCGCCCGGACTGGAAGACGGGCTCGCTCTGGGTTTCACACGCGCGGTATATGAACCCGTGGATGGGACGAGCGCCGTCTTGCCGCACGTCTTCGACGCTCTCTTCAGTTTCCCCGGAAGACCCAACGACCTTCCAGTGAGTGACTCCACGCAGACACCCGGTCCCGATCAGATGTATTCACTGTTCGGTCGTTGGGTTTTTCCGAAGAGCGGGTTCGAGCTTTACGGAGAATACTCGAGGATGGAGTTCCCGGCGTCCTTCCGCGACCTCCTGGTTGCCCCGGGCCACACACAGGGGTACACGCTGGGCCTTCAGTGGGGCCTTCCGATTCGTGGAGGACGGGACGCTCTCCGGGTGCAGACGGAGCACACGTACTTGGAGAAAAGCACAACATTTCGTGATCGACCGGTGGGCACGTATTACACGAGTCGGGCGGTCGCTCAGGGTTATACCCATGAGGGTCGGGTACTCGGCGCAGCGATCGGGCCAGGGGCTTCCAGCCATTGGCTGGCCTTGGATTACTTCGGTCCAAGCTGGGATGTGGGGTTATTCGGCGAACGAATCCGATGGAACAATGACGCCTGGGGGGACATTCCCCCGATCCCTGCAATTGCGGCTCTGTGGTGCAAGCACGATGTAACGGTTCGGGGAGGAATCCGTGGCGGGGCTTCTACACCCATCGGACGGTTCACCGCGTCGCTTTCGACCGGCCAAAGGATGAACGTATTTTTTCAGCACTTCACCGAATGTGGTGACAGAGAAGATTCCACCTTGCTCATCGACACTAACAATACAACCCTGGAACTGAAGTACTCGCTCCGCTAGCGAGGGTGTTCCTATATCAGCGTGCTCCAAAACCCCGCTCCGGCATCGGCTTTACCAGACGTAGCCAGCCTCTAGCTGGACCAACACATTGGAGCGATTGGGCCCAGTAAAATTGAAGCGCTTGACGTGTTCGTAGCCCACGCCAAGCGTCGTCTGGAATCCTGAAACCGCAGGGAAGCGGGTCCATTCGACGATCGTGCGCAGTCGGATCTCATCGGGGTTGTCGGTGAGACGCGTCCAGTCAGAACTGCCGGGTTCGTCGAACTCGTTCCGCGCCAGCCACCACAGGTCACTAGAGTAGCGTTCCCACGCGGCGACACCGAGGACTCGGTCCCGCTGGCCCCTCCACTCCACCCCACCTTGAACCCCGGTGGCGAGGGGTCCCATAAAATCACCGATCACACGCCGGTCGAGCGTAAGTCCGCTCGTGAACTGGGAGTGGACATGGGGAGTGGCGCCCGCGTGCCGGGCCTCTCCCCACAGACCGAGCCGCCCTTGGGCTCCCAGCCCCGAAGTCCGGAATCCGGCCACCCACACGGCATCCTCCCACAGCCCTCCAGCCGGCTGTTTGAAACGGCCTCGATCGTCTGTGGTAAGTCCGTTGAGATAAACTTCGGATCGAATTGAGGGGATGGTGATCCGGACATCCGCGCCTAATACTCGATCGGAAATATTGGCTCGACTGGAGAGAAAAAATCCGTACGCGTCTTTGATCCGCTGTGAGAACATATCTACGTCGGGACCACCCTCTCCACCTTGGTGACTGAGGGTAGTGGCACCAAACTCCACGTGCGCACTTGGGCGCCAGGTAAGTCGGTTCACGATGAGCTTGCTGTGCGGGATATCCCGGTTGGTACCCATGTCGGCGAAGAGCGAGCTGAAGTGCCAAAGCCCGAGCACACCGAGTGGTCCGGGCAGACGTAAGGGTCTCTCGAATGAGAGCCGAATCATGTCGAGACCGCGGGCGTTGTGAGACAGGATGGGGCCGCCTGCTGGGCCGTGACCCAACGAAACGTGGTTCCGCCCGAGTTCCAGAGAGACGGGACCTACCAAAGTGCGGCCGTATGCCTCTAGAAGGGTTGCGTCCGCCCTAGCGTCCTGCCCTTCTCGGCCCGAGTCGGCCCACACCCGGGGACGGGCCTGCACCGCCACGCGGGAGCCGAGTTGCAGTTCCAGTAGAGCTTCTGCCCCGAAAGCCCAACTATCTCCAAGGACTCGCCCCTGGTTGTTCTGTAACAAGGGGTTGAGATCCGCGTCGATATACTCTGTCGCCAGATTATAGAGTGTCGGCATTTCGCGCGAGGGGCTGTCAGCGACTGTGGCGTCGACCGACGCTTCGCGAATCCAAACTATTGGATCGACCTCTGGGTCCGTTGTAGTGACGTCGGCCAACCCGGCCAACTCCCGGGCGAACCGCCGCTCGATCCGCTGCAACGCCTCCAGGAAGCGGGGCTTGATTCCCGCCTGGCCTACGGTGTCGACCCGCCGCCGGGCTTCCAGGGCGAACCGCGCGAAAGTAACCCGCGAGTACGGTCTCTCTCCCATGATGATGTCCCGTACAAGCCCGTCGATCACCAGGGCATCGAGGTCCTGATATGCGGGGTCGAGATTCGGCACGTAAGGCGATGTCTGCGCTTGAAGCAGAGCCGGGAGTATGCCAAGGACAACCCAGAGAAGCAGGGCGCCCAACCGAGGGAGTGTTCTCGGGAATATCAGGCGCATGGCCGGCAAACGCATTCGGTGCTCCACGTCACGGCTTCGTGACCCTTTGTTCTTCAGTCACCAACCACCCCCGCCCCCCCCCAACACCCCCAACAACTGCTCTACAGCCTGCTCGACCGAATCCGTATCACTCCGCACGTGCACTTCAGCTCCCGTCGGCACCTCATAAGGCGACGAAATCCCCGTCATCTGGCCGATCTCCCCCTTCCGGGCCCGAGCGTACAACCCCTTGGGGTCACGCTGCTCGACCACCTCCAGTGGAGCATCCACAAACACCTCGAAAAACCGCCCCTCAGGGATCAGCGCCCGCACCCGGTCCCGATCCTTCTGATAAGGTGACACGAACGTACACAACACGATCGCACCCTGCCGGAAAAACAGGTTCGCAGTTTCGCCAGCGCGCCGGATGTTTTCTTCACGATCCTGCGGTTCGAACCCCAAATCACCGTTTAAGCCATGCCGCACCAGGTCTCCGTCCAGCAACATAGTCTGACACCCCTCAGCAAACAAACGGCGCTCCAGCGCCCGTGCAATCGTCGTCTTTCCTGCGCCCGGAAGCCCGGTGAACCACAAGACCGCGGCTTTGTGCTTATTACGCGCTTCGCGCTCCTCGAGCGGCACGTTCCACGACTCCCAAACGACGTTCGGCGAAACCGAACGGTCCCCCTCCTCGAATCGTTCGAGATCTTCGACCCGCTGAACCGGCCCACGGATCATTCCAGCCGCAACCGTGGCGTTCGAAAACGGATCGATGAGCACGAACGAGCCTGTTTCGTGATTCAGCTCGTAGCGATCGAAAAAAATCGGCTGGGCCGTGGTGATTTGAACCCGACCAATCTCGTTGAGCTCGAATCCCTCCGCGTCCTCTCTGTGCAACGTGTCGACGTCGATTCGATAGACCAGTCGCGAAACGAACGCACGCACGGAGCGGGTCGTATGCATCAGCCAATACTGAGTGTCGGCCCGCATCGGCTTTTCACTGAGCCAGCACAGGATCGCGTCGAACTCGCTGCCGATGGTCGGCAGGTTCATTCTACGGACGATCATGTCCCCGCGGCTGATATCGACCTCGTCTTCGGTCGTGATCACGATCGAGTCCGACGCGGACGCACTTTCCAGCGGCCCCCCGTGCACCTCGATCGACTTCACCCGGGTGGTCTTTCCCGAGGGGAGCACCACGATCTCTTCGCCGGGCTCGATGGAGCCAGAGGCCACACGCCCGGCGTATCCGCGGAAGTCCTGGTGGGGCCGGATCACGTGCTGAACCGGGAACCGGAAGTCGACCAAGTTCCTCGACGCGCCGATGTTGACGTGCTCGAGGTGATGCAGAAGCGTGCTGCCGTCGTACCAGGACATCTTCTTGCTCGGATCGACGACGTTGTCTCCCTCGAGCGCCGAGATGGGAATGAAGGTTAGATCATCGACGCCGAGCTTCTGAGAGAAATCCCCATACTCCCCCACGATCTCGTCGAACACGGTCTCGGACCAGTCCACGAGATCCATCTTATTGACGGCTACCAGAATGTGCGGGATGTCGAGTAGTGAGGCGATGAAACCGTGTCGCTTCGACTGCGTGAGCACGCCGTTACGTGCATCGATCAGAACGATCGCCAACTCGGCTGTCGATGCGCCGGTGACCATGTTGCGCGTGTACTGAATGTGCCCGGGAGTGTCTCCGATGATGAACTTGCGCCGCGGCGTAGCGAAGTACCGGTAGGCGACGTCGATCGTAATACTCTGTTCGCGCTCCGCACGGAGGCCGTCGGTCAGGAGTGCCAAGTCGACTTTGTCGTCACCACGCCGACGGCTCGCCTCCTCGATGGCCTCCATCTGATCCTCGAAGATCGACTTCGTATCATAGAGGAGTCGCCCGATGAGCGTGCTCTTCCCGTCGTCCACACTGCCTGCGGTCGTGAGCCGGAGCAGATCCATGTGCTGGGGTGTCGGACTCCCCGATTCACCCGGCATCAGAAGTACCCCTGCTTCTTACGGTCTTCCATCGCGGCCTCGGAACGTTTGTCGTCGTGCCGCCCTCCCCGTTCGGTCGTGCGAGCCGCCGAGACCTCCAAAATGATCTCTTCGATGGTGGAGGCGGAGGAAAGCGAAGCCCCGGTGCACGTCGTGTCTCCGATCGTGCGGAAGCGGACTTGTCGAGACTCGTAGGCCTCACCGGGGAGTAGCGCATTGAACGAAGTGTCCGCGAGCAGTGTGCCATCTCTGTTCACGACGTCCCGTTGATGCGAAAAATACAGAGACGGAATCGCGATACTCTCCTGGTCGATGTACTGCCAGACGTCCATCTCGGTCCAGTTGGAGAGCGGAAACACGCGAAAGTTTTCGCCAACGTTTTTGCGGCCGTTGAAGATGTTCCAAAGTTCGGGCCGCTGATTCTTCGGATCCCACTGCCCGAATTCATCGCGGTGACTGAAGAAGCGTTCTTTGGCTCGCGCCTTTTCCTCGTCACGACGGCCCCCACCGAGCGCAGCGTCTATCTTCCGTGCTTTGATCGCGTCCAACAACGTGACGATCTGGAGGAAGTTACGGCTGGGGTTCGGACCATCCTCTTCCTCGGCGCGTCCGGAATCGATCGAATCCTGCACGCTCCGGACGATCAACTCGCAGTTGTGCCTGGCAACCAGCTCATCACGAAACTCGAGCGTCTCGTCGAAGTTGTGGCCCGTATCGATATGTAGCAGAGGGAACGGGAACGGGCCTGGTGCAAATGCCTTGACCGCCAAGTGCACCATTACGATCGAATCTTTCCCTCCTGAAAACAGGAGTGCGGGCCGCTCGAATTGCGCGGCGACTTCTCGCATGATAAAAATCGCTTCGGACTCGAGGTGCGCGAGATGGCTTCGTTTGTGGATGGTCATCAATGGGGGGGGAGTGTAGTTCTCGGGGAAATGAAGTCGCTTGGAAAGCGCGCTAAAGTAACTTCTAGTGAAGATAACACACTTTCATCGCGCCTCCCGCGCCCGGTAGTACTCCACAACATCATCGATAATTTTATCCATCGAATGCTCGGGCTCCCAACCCAATAGGGCACGAATCTTCCCGATGTCCGGTTGCCTACGCTCCATGTCCTCGAAGCCCTCACCGTAGGCCTCATCGTACGGCACCACCACGATCTCCGACGTCGATCCGACTCGCTCTCTCACGCGTTCCGCCAGCGCCATCATGGTGATCTCGTGCTCGTTACCGATGTTGAACGCTTGGCCCACCGCGATCGGCTCGAGGAGGCCGAGGACCGCCAGGACGGTATCGTCCACGTGACAGAAGGAGCGCCGCTGATCGCCCGTCCCGTAGACCGTGATCGGATCGCCTGCCAGAGCTTGCGTCACGAACGTCGGCACGACCATACCCCACTCGCCCGTCTGCCTCGGCCCCACCGTATTGAAGAACCGCCCCAGCACCACCGGCAACCCCTTTTCCTGGTGATATGCCAACGCAAGGAACTCATCCAGTGCCTTGGTGCACGCGTACGACCACCTTCGGTGGGCGGTGCTTCCCATCACGCGATCGTGCTCTTCGTGGAGGCGGTCGCCGCCCTTTCCGTAGATCTCCGACGTCGAAGCCAGGTAGAGCGGCGTCCCGTGTTTGTCACAACAATCGAGAACAATCTCTGTGCCGCGCACGTTGGTCGTGATGGTCTCGACCGGGAAATCGATGATCTTTCGGACTCCCACCGCGGCAGCCAGGTGTACGACACGATCGACTTGGCCCACGGTGTCGTTCATCATCGGGTAGTTCAAGATGGAGTCGACGATGAGGTGGAGCGAGGGGTCGTCACGGACATTGCTCAGGTTATCCAAGCTGCCCGTCGACAGGTCGTCTACAACAAACACGGTCTGTCCGGCCTCGAGCAGGACTGGCGTGACCCCCTGAAAGGAGACCAGAGCGGATGTTAGGATCTGAGCTGGTCGGAGATTCAGCGAGGAGGTCAGCAATGAGCAGGAGACGACACACGCCGGAGCAGATCATCACGG
>Ga0115002_10005009_pt1 | contig 15797 bp, 17 predicted proteins | sample ArcticOcean_MG_C_8_FD_89576 | JGI IMG/M metagenome (GOLD analysis project Ga0115002, IMG submission 89576) | Marine microbial communities from western Arctic Ocean - ArcticOcean_MG_CB11_86 | ecosystem: Environmental > Aquatic > Marine > Oceanic | place: Arctic Ocean: Canada Basin | collected... | reverse complement strand
TCCTGACAGGACATATATTTTACATTTCAGGATTGATTTCCGGAATAGAATTATCCCTTAGTTGGTACGTCTGGGTACCGTTGATTATTTTGGGAAGTGGCATGTTTTTGGGACTACGCTCCGGATTGGGAAAAATGCAGGTGCCTGTCCTGCTTTACATTCTGGTAATCCTGATTATGAGCGGGACTGCATGGGAACGCCATTTTCAACTGGAACTTCCGCAAACATGTTTTGCTGTCTGGGGAGCCACTTTATTCATATTATCTGACGCATTGCTGGCTTGGAATCGATTTATGGTGAAATTCAAATCTGCACAAATATTTATCTTAGGCACCTACTATACTGCCCAGTGGGCACTCGCAATCTCATTGAGTCAGTCTGCCGCAGTTCAAATGAGTTGATTAATTAAAAGCATGCAAAATCTAATAAAAAATTATCTGGCTCTCCTCAGAAATCTACGAGAGAAAACACCACTATTATTTGTCATGCATGTTTTTTTTGTGGGGTCGGCGGTCTTGATATTATTGCTGGTATTGCTGTCAAGTGGATTGCGTTTACTCACTTAAAGCAGTTTTATTTCTGCGCTTCTTTACGCACCCAGGAGTCTTTTTCAGAATTGATGAAGCTCTCAAAACTTGGTGCATCCAAGCTGCGTACTGCACGTGCTGCTGAAATTCTAACTTGGGCATTACGGTGCTGCAATAAACGTTCTGCCAGCTTTTTTACTCTCTCAGGGTCAGTTTTGATGAAACCATATTTTAAGGCTTCAAATCCTCGCCGTGCCAATGACGCAAAGGATTTGTCCGCGGTTTGCTCCAAAAATACTGCGGTTTTTTCTGACGGAAACAGTGACAAAGCCTCCAGTGCTCTAAAACGTAAATAGTTGATCGATGCTGTGTCTCCGGCAATTTCGATCAGCACGCTATCTGTATCACTTCCAAAGGATTTAAATGCCTCTGCATCCAGCTTCCAGTGACGCCCTTCCAGGAGTTCTATAATTTCAGTCTTTTGCGGAGCAGCAACTGCGATTCCTGTCAAGTTCCAGCATAAGGCACAAATGAATAATAAATATTTCATAAATCTCCAGAATTTTTAGTCAAAATTGTAGTTGTGCCGGTATCAAATTACTGGGCAATTGGTGAATACTTCAAGACCTGTTGCTGATAGCTGGACAAAGTTTCCTGTTTTAATCCAGCAGATCTGGAAGATGAAGACCAAGGTGTCCAAAACATCACGTTATCCCCACCGTAACTTTCGCACTCCTCCGCGGACATTTTTCCGTTACTATTATTATCTCTGCTGCTTTTGGTGCATTCTGCAGTGTCGCTAATAATGTCAAACACTGTACCGCCTTGTTCAGTAGTGTGAAACAGACCCAGTTGGTGTCCCATTTCGTGTGCAGCTGTTTCACCAAGAAGTTGAGCATCCAAGGTGGTTCCTGATGCATGTGCAGAGAGACTGTTCAGTACACCATTCCAGGAATTGGCGATACCCATTGATCCGGGAATTCCGGCTGCATTTCCCAAAACGCCTGACCAGCTTCCGGAATAATCCTCAATAAAAAATAAATTGACTGCTGCGGTTGCTCCCTGTGAAACAAGAGAGCTTGTTGTGGTATTGGTGAATGTGCCAGATACTGCAGCATACTGGGAGTCACTGATTGTGATCGTGCTGTTGATGCTAAGGGTGATTCCGTTTGCGGAGTAGATACTTGACATGATACTCAATGCAGAGCTCAGATCTCCTGCAACCCAGGTTGTACCAGTGATGTAGGGCTGAACAACGATTGTTGCTGAAGCAGGAAGAGTACCGGACCGTCGTGTTAATTTTATACGGTCGTTATTTTTGGCTTTAAATGTCCATGTGCCTGCTTTGGCACTGAAGCTGGGTGACTGAGGCACGAGAATATTTGCATAACCCTCTTTAATAAGATCACTTCCCAAACCTCCGCTGGCATCATTATATAAATTTAGTGTTGAAGAAGAACTCAAGATATCATTTCCATCTGGATCAGCCAAAGAATCAAAAACAATCTTAGCATTACTATCCTTGAAAATTGATAATAAAAAAGAAATACCGTCCGAAGGTACGACGAAAGAGCCCGTATAATAACCGTCTTCTCCTAATGTTTGCTTGATTTCTAAAACTGGCAAAGAACCAGTGGTTGAAGATGTGTGTTTTTTTTTTGAGCATGCACCGGCAAGGAGCAGAGAAGCAGTCAGCAGGATGAAGGCAGCTCGGTATAGATTGAGTTTTATGCTCATGATTTATATAAAATTTTATTTTCTCTCAATCTCAGTCTGCCTAATTCGTCCAATTGGACTGACCACGACTTTTGTGCTGTAAGTCTCAGTTTCCAGAGTGATTGTTCCTCCTGCGGCAAAGCCGAAAGCACTGAACGAAGGCCAGCGTGTGGCACTGATCAGGATATTTGCCGGAACCTTTTCCTTGTAGACCGTGTCGAAGTTAGCATTATTTTTTCGCTGAAGCAATAAATTTCCGGATTCACTTTTTAATCGGTGAGATCTATGCTGAGTCAGTGCCAGCCACTGTGCCTGACGTAGTGTATTTTTGAAAAGATCGGCGGTGTTTACAAACTCTGCCCTGTCCAACAGTGGAAACAGGGAAACAGAAAGCAGGCCGCTTAGAATTCCCATGATTGTGATGGAAATCATAATTTCGTATAATGTAAATCCTCTGGATTTTTTCTCAATAAGCATGTGGATCAACAAATCCTCTGAACAAAGTCAGGAATAATATTTTAATATCAAACCAGAGTGACCAACGCTCAATATAGTACAAATCACATTCGATACGTTTCTCGAGTGATGTATTGCCCCGCCAGCCGTTAATTTGTGCCCAGCCAGTGATGCCTGCTTTGACCTTGTGACGAAGCATGTAATTTGGAATTTTGCTTTTAAATTGTTCAATAAAAATAGGTCGTTCAGGTCTTGGGCCGACAAGGCTCATTTCACCTTTGAAGACATTGAAAAGCTGAGGTAGCTCATCCAGACTGTAGTTACGTAGAAAAACACCAAATTTTGTACGTCGTTCATCGTTTTCACTGGCCCAGACAGCACCGGTTTGTGATTCAGCATCTGTCTGCATAGAACGAAATTTTAATGCCTTGAATGTACGGCCGTCAAGTCCCATACGTTCCTGACCGTATAGAGCAGGTCCGGATGAGCTAAGTTTGATCAAGACTGCGATTACCAGCATCAACGGTGAAAAAAGAACAATCGCAAAAAAAGCTCCGGAAACGTCCAGCAGACGTTTGAGCACCTGATTCCAACCGGTCATTGGACTTTGTACAAGGGTTACAATCGGCATGTCATCAAATGACTCCACTTCTGTGTGCAGAGCACGGAAAGTACCCAAGTCCGGAATAATGCTCACATCAACCCATTGTTCTGCCAGCAGTTCTTTCAGTTCAGGCAGATAGTACTGTTCATCAGAAGGAAGCGCAATAAAAACTTGATCAATTTGGTGTGCCTTAATAATCTGGTTCAACTGATCAATTCGTCCGAGTCTGTGAATATTGGCAGGAATAACTGAGTCAAGGTTGCCATTTGTTTCAATCACACCTTTCAGAATTATTCCCAGTGATTTAAGACGACCGAGACGTTCTATAAACTTGTTTGCTGAGTCTCCGTTGCCGATTAGCAGAACGTGCTCTACATACGCTCCTCTGGAATGCAACCAGTGTAATGATCCTTTTGTGATTAGACGGGATAAAAATAGTAAAATCAGTAAACAAGCAAAAAAGTAAAGCGTGTGTACACGTGAAAAAGAAAATTCGCGATAGAAAAACGCAGCCACCAGAGTCAACAATAATAAGCTTAATGTTCCGCGTAAAAGATGGTAGAATTCCAGTGGAGGGTGGACAACTTTGTGTAAACGATAAACACCGCTGAAGGAAAAGGTGAAACCGGTTAAAACAGCGACAAAATAAGCCGCTTGCAAATATTCAGTATGTGAAGGAATCATCAAAGCATGAGGCAGGTCAATCCAGAGGAACCTGAGCTGATATGCGAGTTCCCAGGCAATAAACGCTAAAGACATATCCAACAATCTTAAGAGCGTAGCAAAAACCTGAGTGTGCCTTTTTAACATGTACAGTTCCTGAGTGAAGGTACTGAGGCGTAGACAGTGGAGCTTTTAAAGTACTTATTAATCATTTTATAAACTTACAATGCAAGAATTTCATCCGAGTCGTATTCGACAGCTAGTTTTTGAACTTGACAGCCTGACCGCTAATTTTGATCAGGATGCATGGGATAATTTTCGTCAGTTTTTAAAAATCATTGACGATCGTGATTTTGCAACTATCCTGATTGCAGAGTCAATTCAGGCCTCAGAATGGTCCTCATATGAAAAACTTTCTGTCATCAAGAGCACAGGTGAAGAAGCATTTAATAACAATTCTTCACTGTCTAGTGCAGACGTATTCTGGTTTTCGGAGCAAGCGTCTCTACAAACAAAATTATCAAGTACTAACGCAAACTTTGCAGGCAGCACAGGCGAAACCACAGAAAACGGAGGACTGCAATATCAACATTTGTACGATACTTTGCAGATATTTAATCCCAGCAAAATAACGACCACTGATCTGTCAACCACCCTGTTTAAATTAAAGCAGGACTCAGAGCAGGTTCCTTTGATGCTCGGTATTGGTGGACCTGACGAATGCGGCCATTCTTTTTTTGTCGGCGAACTGTTTGATGCACTTGAAGATCAGGAACTGCTTGTCTCAAGTCTGGATCTATCTAAAGTATTAGGCACAGAATTTCAAAAGCATGACAAGTCTGCTATAGAGTCAAGCTCCTCTCTCTGGCGTTCCGTTGAAATCCGTGACTGGCTTATTAATGATGTTTTATCCCCCTACAATCAAGGAAAACAAGTTTATATTGAAAATCCTCCTGAAAATATTAAGGATTATGAGATTTGCACATTTCCGTTATTTCTTGCACCGGAAATGATTTTACTGGTTTGGGGAACAACCGTTTTTCTGCCTGAGTTTGAAAAATTAATCGATCTACGTTTCTTACTGGAACTTTCAGAAAAAACCGCAGCAGCCCGTATGTTTGCTCTTGATGAACGTGAAAATTTTGATAAATCATTCATCGAGACATATCACAAACAAGAAGGCAAATTTTACAAGGAGTATCTGGAAAAATATGAAGTACAGAAGCAAATCGATTATCGGATAAATTTCAACAACTTTAATGCCTTCAGTATCAAAGAATAGTCTTAACCTTCCTCAAATCGTCCTAAATCCTCCTTAACTCTGCGCTCCTCTTCCGGAGTGAGCGATGCTAATTCCTCTTGCTGCGGTTGTCTTACCCAGCGTTTAGAGCGAAACAGGACTATAAAAAGTCCAATCAAAATTCCTGCGCCTGGCAGGATCCAGAGCACCAAATTGAAACCTCGTTTTGTTGGCGCCCGTAAAATCCACTCACCGTAACGTTCCACAAAATACACCAGTATTTCTTTATCAGATTTGCCGTTTTTAATCAGTTCACGGATTTTGTCTTTGATACTGTTTGAAAATCCTGCTTCTGAATCCTTAACAGACAATCCCTGACAAGTTGGACAGCGTAATTCGTCAGAGAGTTTTCTGAAACGTTCATAAAATTCTTCACTTTCTGCTGCCGTACTAACGTTGACCGCTGTACTTAAAATGATAAATGTAAGCAAAAAAGCGATCCAACTGAAGTTGAATTCGTGATGTGTACTGTTTTGAATCGGGCTCTGCATGTTTATAAATCGTTTGAAAACTGCGTTAACTTAATGACTGCCTTGTGTGTTAGTCAGTACAGTTTATCTTTCTCTCAAAAAGGTTGCAATGTAAAACCGGAAGTTCTAGTTTAATACTTGTGCATTAATCAGATCTTTGTGTCATTTAAAAAAGATCCTGCAATACCATAAATATGATTATTAACTTGTAAATCTGTCTTTAAAACTGTCTAATGCCTTTTGTAAATAGTAATGAAAATTAATTAAATGCAGATGCAGTATTTGCTAATTTTGAAACTGGTGTAAATTTTGTTCGGAAATAACAACAAAGAATCGTTTAACGGGGCGGCTCCTACTTATGTGGGAAAAGGCATGCGTATAGAAGGGAAAATATGGGGTATGCGTCCTATCTGGATTGATGGAGAAGTTAAAGGGACAATTGATATTGGCAGCGAAGTGATAATTGGTGAACCGGCAAAAATAGACGCAACAATTCGGGCACCTACAATTAAAGTAAACGGTTTTGTTGAAGGAGAGTTATATGCTTCCGGTAAGATTGAGATAATGTCAAAAGGTCGTGTTCATGGAAATGTTACAAATCTTGCGGGATGTCTGATTATCCACGATGGCGGAATTGTTGAAGGACAGTGTTCAATTGCAAATGCAGAAAAAATGAAAAGCCTCTTGCCTCAGCAGTTTCCAAAATTACTGCCTGAAAAATCAACTACACCCCCAAATGTAATTAAAGCTCCTGAAAACATAAAAGATATTACTTCTAAACCCACAGAAGAATCTGCATAAAGAGGCAGGTTTAAACTCACTCTGGTTCATATCGGGGCTTCTCTTCGAGATTTAAACTAACTTTTTTTGTAACTCCACGGTTACTGGTAATTACTCCTCGAGGTCGAAAAGCTGGAATAACATTCCTGATACTTTCTGTAGATTGTATTGGTTTTGACGGTATAATTAACGAAAATGCTTTGCGTTCAACTGTAAAATGCACTGACTGCACAGAATCCTGTATTGCAGCTACATTCAGGGTAAGATTAGCCCAGTTTCCCTGAATTTCCACTTGTTTTCCTGTTTTCAGGAGTTTCTCTCTTTCAGCATATTTATTCTCTACAGCAAGCCACCTGCTGAGTTGCTTAAAACGTTCAGTCACGGTTAAGGTTTCCTCCCGTTTGAGGTATACTTTAAGTATAGGAGCTCTGGTAAGTTTTCCCGGATGCATAGTCAGGGAACTCAAAGTTTCGTCGTGAAAAGCAATGCGGCAACTGAATTTACCACTGAGCTCGCTGTTTTGTGCATCAATGAAAATCGTGGTTTCCGCAGCAGGGAGTGTACTGTTGATTTCAAAATCATTCCAAAAATATCTTGTTTCCAGTTCCGGTGCCAGAAACTGTACCTTCATTACATCTACATGTAGCGTATGTCCTGCTTTAAATACCTGTAAAAATGGCTTTAAATACAAAGATGATTGACTTATACAGGCCGCTAGATTCTGTAGCTCTAGAGGCCAGAAACCAATTTCCAGAGTGCTTCTGCATTCACGACTGGCCTGCATTAAGGTGTTAAATCCCCTTCTGATTGAATTTGGGTTACCGATCAAAATAATTTTTTTCCAGCCTGACCAAATTTCACGTTCTATAAGTTTTTCGAGGGGAGTGTCTCCTGTAGTTAAGAAAAACTCATTAGGCACCAACTGCTCCATGATACTCAATCCGTGACGTTTCCAGAATAATGAAATCCCCGGATGAGAATAGCTGTCCAGAATCAGATGCATTGGATATTTCATAACACTTCAGTTAGTTATTTTATTTGGCTAAAGAGCCGCCGGTTTTTGCATGTTTTAACTGCTGCAGTGCAAGTTGTGCTTGAAAAACCAGATCTTTCGGCAATCCGTCATTTTTTAAAACAACATCCGCATAAGCTAAACGTTCTTCCGGAGCAAGTTGTGAATCTATTCGAGAGCGTGCATCTTCTTTGCTCAAACCGTCACGTTCCTTTAATCTCTTCATGGCTTCCGCAGGATCAAGCGTTACTACCCAAATTTGTCCGCAAACCTTATGCCAATTAGCTTCAATTAACAAGGCTGCTTCTAAAAATACAATTTTATTTACACTGTTTGAGACTAATTTTTCATATTCTTTTTCTATCATCTCAGCAATCATAGGGTGGGATATTTCATTCAGCTGCATGAGCCGCCGCGGGTCAGCAAAAACAATTCTTCCGAGTACCTGACGATTTACAGTACCATCAGGATGCAAGATTTCTTTTCCAAATGTTTCTACTACTTTTTGGAAACCTGGGTTTACTGGATCCATAACTCTGTGTCCCAGTTTGTCTGCGTCGATAACTGCATATCCGTTTTCGCTAAGATACTTAAGCACAGTGCTTTTTCCAGAAGCAATACCGCCTGTCAGTCCAACCAGCCCAGATTTTTTATCTTTGGAAATCATGATATATTTTTAACGAAAGATTGATATTTGATAAATAAAACTCTGCAGCCAACTGATGTATTCTACATGTCAGCATAAAACTAACAGCAAGTTTGAGCAAGACACGAATTTTCATTTAAATACTAAAAATGTCTTGACAATTATGCTCAGTTCTATGAAATTCAGGCAAGTAAAACAAAATATGAATAGCTGGCTGTTTTAATAAAGAAATTAAATTGCCGGTCCTGTTTCATTGATTTTAACCAGGGAGAAAATATGGAAGCTACTGAAAAAACGGTTTCTCGAGTTGATTCTGTGACTGATGTTTTGTCGGGTAAATTGAGTGATATTTTAACCCAGAAGACCAAGGGAGTGATTCAGGTTAACAGCGATTGCATTGTTGCTGCTGCAGCCAGAAAAATGCGTGACGATAAGGTTGGTGCACTGATGGTAGTGGAAGATGACACATTGGTGGGTATTTTTACTGAACGTGACTTGATGAGCCGTGTTGTTGCAGAGGGCTTGGATCCAGAAATAATTAAGGTTTCTGAAGTTATGACTTCAGAAATTGCAACTGTACCACCGGAAACTTCAGTCAGCGAGGCGGCAAATTTAATGTCTCAAAATAGGATCAGACATCTTCCTGTACTGCAAGATGGGAAGTTGTCTGGTGTGATTTCTGCTGGTGATATTCTCGCCTGGAAGCTCCGTGAACAGGAATTTACTTTGCACCAGTTAGAGGATTATTTTTTCAAATCTTGACTTTTGTGTTTCCTGCCTGAACCAGGGGGCATGAGCCTTCAGTTTACTGTCCCCCAATCATGCCAAAACCTGTTACTCAAAACCTACCAAAACCAGAAAATAACTAAGATATTCAGAGAACACATGATTGATCGGCTTTATTTAGATTTGGCTGAAGAAGCAAGCGACCTTAAAATATACTGGAAACTTCTTCAGGCTTGTCAGGCAGCAGCAAAAGAGCTTTCCCCAGAGGAGAGAGGTGAATGAGCTTCACAATAATCTCAATGAACGTATAGGGTGGGGTGGAAATTCAGTTACCTATTTCACTGCTTTACACCGTCAGAATAATACTTAACGACGAAAAGGTCAGAGCTGCCTGCACTGGTATTACTATCCAGTCCTCCATAGGTTCCTCCATTCTTATCCTAAATCAAAGCTCACGCCTTGTGCCAAAGGCAAATCGGAAGAATAATTGATGGTATTGGTTTGACGGCGCATGTAGGATTTCCATGCATCCGATCCTGATTCCCTTCCGCCTCCGGTATCTTTTTCTCCGCCAAACGCACCGCCGATTTCAGCTCCTGAAGTTCCTATGTTGATGTTGGCCAGTCCGCAGTCAGAACCTTCATGTGAGAGAAATATTTCGGATTGGTGAAAGTCGCGCGTGAAAACTGCAGATGACAAACCTTGAGGCACGTCATTTTGCAGGCGCAGTGCTTCTTCAAAATTCTGGTAGCGAATCAGATAGAGCAATGGAGCAAAAGTTTCATCCTGGACAATCGGCCAGTGGTTTTCCACTTCCGCAAGGGCAGGACGTACGTAAAACTCTGAAGGATGTCCTTCCAATACATCACCACCATAAATTATGTTTCCGCCTTGTTCTCGGATTGCCGTCAAAGCATTCCGGAATTTTTTCACTGCAACCTCATCTATCAATGGGCCGATTAGTGTGTTCTCATCCAGCGGATTTCCTACACGGTTTTCAAGTTGTGAATAGGCTTGTACAAGTTGGTTTTTTACATCTTCGTAAATTGACTCGTGGATGATAATCCGGCGTGTGCTGGTGCAGCGTTGACCGCAGGTTCCCACAGAACCAAAAACAATTCCAGGTATCGCAATTTTCAAATCCGCACTTTCGGTGACAATAATCGCGTTATTACCACCAAGTTCTAAAATGCTTCGTCCCAACCTTGAAGCGACTTTAGCAGAAACTTTACGTCCCATTTCGGTGGAACCTGTGGCAGAAATCAAGGGAACTCTTTTATCGTTAACCAGTGTTTCAGCAATTTCTTCATTAGTGCCGATTACGAGGTTAAATACGCCTTCAGGAACCTCATTTTCTTTCATGACTTTAGTGATGATACGCTGTAGAGCAATTGAGCACAAAGGTGTTTTTGGACTAGGTTTCCAAATCGAAACATTCCCGCAAACCGCTGCGATCATAGCGTTCCATGACCAAACAGCGACTGGAAAATTGAAAGCGGATATTATACCCACAATTCCTAGAGGATGGTACTGATCGTACATACGGTGTCCGGGACGCTCCGAATGCATAGTTGAACCGTAGAGCTGACGTGAAAGCCCAACCGCAAAATCACAAATGTCGATCATTTCCTGCACCTCTCCCAAACCTTCCTGATAAATCTTTCCCATTTCCCAGGAGACTAATTTACCCAGATCGTCTTTTGCTTCACGTACTGAGTTGCCGATTTGTCTAACGATTTCGCCGCGCTGCGGGGCCGGGACTTTACGCCAATCCGGAAAGGCCTCCTGAGCCTTTGAAATCACAGCTTCATAATCTTCTCTGTTTGCATTTTTAACATTTGCGATGAGGCTTCCATTCACAGGAGTTAGCGATTCAGTCAAGGGTCCGTTTCCGGATAACCATTCGATTCCAGTACTTACACCTGAATTCAAATTTTCCAGCCCAAGGTTTTTCATAAAATTTAGTTCAGTCATATTGTTCCAATAAGCTTTGTTAATAATGCGACGCAGTCGTAATAATTTGTCATTTGAGCAAAAGAGGCAATTCAGCTTGCCGAAAATGACTCGGATTCAGGAGTCTGTACTACGGCATGCTAAAGTAGCCGAAGCAGTTTATTCATTCAGTAATTTTGCGTTTTCTCTGTCCTCAAGTAACAGTGGTTCCGAATCATCCTGGTGATCCACCCTGTTTTGAACACGTTCTACAATCTGCTGCAGTTCACTGTTGCGTTCCTCCATCGTTCCGTGTTTATCTCTTTCAGCAGTGACAAGATGTTTGAGCCGTTTGATCTCTTTCTTTTGCTTACGCAGATTCCTCAGCAGAACTGCATGATAGAAGAAGAAATAAAAGACAGAAAAAATTATTCCAAACGCAAAGCTAAAAAAAACAGAGACAAAAACAGGACGCTCACTTTGATAACTAAAGTTTAACCAGCTAAGATCATAATTAAGTACTACCATTTCAGTATTTTGGGTCGCAAAATCAACACTGAAGACCAGAAATACGGAGAATAGAATCAAAGACAAATAACGCATAGATAAGTCAGACAAAGGAGGTTTTTGCAGGAAAATAAACTTCTGTCAGTATCTCTCAGAAACTAGCTGAGTGTCAAGCCAAGCTCAGTATTTACTCAATGTCTGATATGAAGAGAAGTCTGGACATTTTGCTAAAAAAATGGCATGAAAATTATGAATTTTGCACGGAGATGGATGCGTCACTGGTGGGCGCCCCGGACTTAAAACACATATAATTCTAGTAATATCATTATTTTATCCCAGAAAATGGTGCGGACAAATTTTAGACAAATAGAAAGGAGAGACTAGGCCAGCAATCCTGGTACGGTGGGCTGTTGGTCTTCCCGCAGAAGAGATAACTGGTCCAGGTCTTCTTGTGTGTACGGATTATCCTTTTTCTTAGCCTTCCTTATTTTCCCTGTTGGGTCATCTATCCAAGCGTTTTGCACCTCAATAGCCTTGTCGTAATCTGGCTGTAGCTGTTCGTTTCTGGTTTGAATTTTAGGATTATATACTTGTGATCCTGTAGCTAGAACATCTTTTAGTTTGACGCCCTCTGGGTTGTAATGCATATAAACAACGTCAGGCTCCCCCTCCGTTAAAATTACCAAAAGTCCACTTGCCCCATCCTTCCGTGGCATATTCATCTACCAATTCTATCGTTTATGGGAGTGCGAAAATATTTAATTGGATATTACCTAAAGCGTGCCGGAGATATTGCTTTTTGATCGATATCGGTAGAATATCTGTTAATTTCCCCCATTATCAGGTCGGTTGCCAGCCGTGATAAGGCAGGATTTGATTGAATGCCATAACCACCTTGACCGGCAAGCCAAAAGAACCCTCTTGCCTGAGGATCGAAACCGACAACTGGTATTCGATCCTTAGCAAAAGTTCGAATACCGGCCCACTGATGTACCACTTTTGTTGCGGAATATGTCACAGCTTGTTCAAACCGATCGAGCCCTTCTGCGACGACCATGTAATCAACGAATGCATCATGAGGTTCAACTAAATCCTCTTCCGTTGGTGAAACTAATAGCTATCCAGATTGTGGACTTGCATACCATGTTTCTGAAACCTCAGAAAAATGAGGTCATGCGTTAAATCCTGCATATTCTGGTGCTGGCAATATCGTCATACTGCGACGTAATGGTAACAACCCCAAGGGTTGTAATGAAGCCATTTTAGCAACGTTATCAGCCCAGGCTCCAGCAGCATTGACAACGATTGGAGCTCTAAAGTTACCTTCTGTTGTCTCGATATGCCAATATCCATTAACATATTCCATCGCCATAGCATGATTCCCAAGATGGACCTCGTTGCCGCAGTCACGAAAATGTTTTAGCCAACCTTGATGAAGAGATGCGACATCAATATCGAATGCCCGAGAGTTGTAAGCAGCTCGAATAAAGCTTTCTGTACGTATGATTGGAACCATCTGTAGCGCATCGGTCAACGTGATTTCACAGGTTTCCATATCATTTGTAATATACGTATCTAGAAGCGTCTCGTTACCAAGCTCACATAAGTATAAAATCCCGCGATCACTCAATAGAGAATTCTCAAGTTCTGGTATCGGAGGCTTGTTTAAATAGTCATAACTTGCATCGGTAAGAGAGCGCCAAATGTCACTTCCATAGCCCTCAATATAGATATGAGCAGATCGACTGGTCGTGTGATACCCTGTGAAATCTTCCATATCCACAACAGCTACTTTTGGGCCTTCACCAATCATAGCTGCAAGTCCGACCCCAGGGATACCCGCTCCGATGACAAGTATATCCACATCCTGCATGGCTAATTCTTTGCTGACTTGGGGACTTCATGTATGGATTGGAAACCAAGACATCTCTGCTTAAACATGCTTTGTCTCAGGTTGTAAATTAATGCGTTCATATTGTGATTAGTTTCAAAATTATTTTAAGTTTGTAAAATTTGTCCTTCCATTTGATCTGTATGATTATCTTTATCTATTATTATTTTGCCTTTTAAAATAACCTTTTCGATTCCAATTGCATACTGATGGGGGTTGTCGAAGGTAGCGGTGTCTACAATTGTATTCGGGTTGAAAACCGTAATATCAGCAATCATGTTCGGCGCAAGAGTGCCCCGTGTGTCCAGCCCAAGGATTTGGGCGGGCATGGAGGTCATTTTTTTAATGGCCGTTTCTAAAAGGATGACTTTTTCATCTCTGACATATTTTCCTAATATTCTAGGGAATGCTCCATAGTACCGGGGGTGTGTGCTTCCTTTGTGCAATTCCCCATATGTCGCGAGAGCGCGGGCATCACTAGCAATAATTGTTCTAGGGTGCGCCATGATTGTTTTGATATCTTCTTCTGCCATACAAAATACCAACGTTTTAATGGACCCTTTTTCATGGATTAATAAGTCAAATACAAATTCGAGCGGGTCAACGTTCAACTCGTCAGCAATTGCTGATATCCTTTTGCCCATGATATCTTTATATTTTTCAGACCGTACCATTGCAATTTGAACATTTTCCCAAGGGGCAGTGTTATAGGCATGGTCTCCATTTTCAATTTCTACTGTAATTTCTTGACGAATTTGTTCTCTTGTTTGGGCGTCACTAAGATATTCAATCATCTTTTCATGACCGTCTGAGATTACCCAAGATGGAATGTAGTCAACCAGCCCCGTTCCCCATGCAACATATGGGTATTGATCCCAAGAAAGACGGACGCCTCTGGCAAGGGCACTCTCCAAAATATCAAATAGTTCTTTGGTTTTACCCCAATTAGCTTTACCGCCTAATTTTAAATGAGATATTTGAACCTTACACCCTGATTCTTCTCCTGTACGAATAGCCTCTTTTATCGCCGGGAACAGAGTCTGAGATTCACCTCTGATATGAGTGGCATAAAGTTTATTCTTCCTTTTCAAGACACCACACAGCCGTATCAACTCTTCAGTTTTCATGTGACAATCTGGAACATATTCAAGACCTGTTGATAACCCGGCAGCTCCCTGATCAATGCTAAGTTCTAATAAGTCTTCCATTGCCTGCATTTCAGTTTCGCTAGGTGACCCTGTTTTTACACCCATCACAGCCGATCTAAGAGTTCCAAACCCAACTAAAGGCATAAGGTTAATGCCCAAAGGCAATTTCGTTAAAAATTTTACGTATTCTGCAAAGGAGACCCACTCAACACCAATTTCATCCGGTTTACCAAAATCAGAATTAATGATTAAATGATTTCGAACCTCTTCCATAAAGTCGACCGTTAAGGGCGCTGCACTCATTCCGCAATTACCGACTACTTCTGTCGTTACGCCCTGTCTAATCTTGCTTTCTGCACGCGAGTTTGTAGTGATCGTAGCATCAGTATGAGAGTGGATATCAATGAAACCAGGACATACAACGTGATTTGAAGCATCTATCGTCTCATAGCTATGGTCAACTATCGAAGTTTCTATTTTTACAATTTCCCCATCTTTTATGGCGATGTCGGATTGAAATGCAGGTTTTCCAGTTCCATCGATCAATTGACCATTTTTGATTATTATGTCGTACATTTTAAATTAGATTATTATATTGGTGATGGTAGATAATTAATTAAGGGGGTAGTGACAGGCGACCTGACTGCCTTCTCTAGTGCTTTTTAAAGGAGGTGCTTCTCCACTCGGCATATGGGTTTTACCTTGTTGCAGCGAGAGGCAAATTCACATCCAGACGGTAAATTGAAAGGACTAGGAACTTCACCTTCAAGAACTGGGATATGATCCTTTTTATTTGGGGTTGTACTGAAAATATTATCAGTCAAAGCTTTTGTGTAGGGATGATAGGGGGTCTTGCTGACAGATTCGACTAGTAATATTCATTGAAAAGTATTATTGTCAAATACACTAATCTTGGTGGCGCAATGAGCCAGAACCGCGTTAAGAAGTAGACGGAGCACAATCAAGTTCGACCAAATAGGGTTGATGTTCCGACCCATGAGCCGTCTTATCAATCCACACCCCGACAACTTGCTTTTGCATCGACTCATCGATGAAAGCATAATCGATGCGGATTCCATGCACATCACTTGATAACGGTAAGATGGAATAGATAACACCTTCATCTTCATCATGTCCAGCCGCAAATCAGGTATCGATAAATTACTCGTTAATTTATTGATTGTCTGACTGTAAAGAATTGAACTGTAATACACTGAAAAGATTAACGGAGATGGATGCGTCACTGGTGGGCGCCCCGGACTTCAAACCCGCGCGTGGGTCACTAACACTGTCCCAGATAGGTTCGATTCCTATGCATCTCCGCCAACAACAAGTAAAAAATTACTACTTGCTAAACTCATTCTAAATAGCCTGTAAATGTATTGATTGTATCCAAGGATTAGAGAGACTCCCATAGGT
>Ga0115002_10005008_pt1 | contig 15799 bp, 18 predicted proteins | sample ArcticOcean_MG_C_8_FD_89576 | JGI IMG/M metagenome (GOLD analysis project Ga0115002, IMG submission 89576) | Marine microbial communities from western Arctic Ocean - ArcticOcean_MG_CB11_86 | ecosystem: Environmental > Aquatic > Marine > Oceanic | place: Arctic Ocean: Canada Basin | collected... | reverse complement strand
TATCCTTTTATACTCTTTAATAATTTTATTATACTCTGTAATATTTTTCAGCATTTGCAGAGAATAAATTAATTTTCTCGTTTGCATTAAACCCTTCGGTTACTTCCTTATAAGAATCTATAAGTTCTTTATATGAACTATAGAGTGAATCAACTGGCCAATTACTTCCAAACATGCATCTATCAACTCCAAATATTTCTATACAAGCGAGTACCCATTCTTTTATTGAATTTGAGTCCCAGTTGTGATCCGCCATCCCTAATCCAGAAATTTTTATAGCTACGTTATCTGCTTTTGCAAGAAGTTTTAATGACTTGCTCCATTCATCAAAGTATTCTTTAGATCTTTCCAACGGTAGCCCTGCATGACCCAGAATCACTTGTAAGTTTGGGTTGTTATTTGCCATAGTCAAAGCATATTCCATGTCCTCTTTCAGTGCATGTAGGTCGTAGATTAGATTTCTAGATTGGAGTGCTTGTAATCCTTTATTGAGCTTAGGTTCTAAAAGTTGTTCACCTGTATAAAACGTTCTAACTCCTCTCATCTTTGAGTATTCACAATGTTTGTCTAGTTCTTCCTCAGCTTTATCTGACATAAGATCAGTGAATGCAATAATTGCATGTGGAAAGCCATAACTCTCAGAAAGTTCAGATAACCATTTTGTCTCTTCAACATTGTCAGGTCCAGAATAGTTAGCTTGTAAGTGAATAGATTTTTCAACATTAGAGCCTCTAAAATCTTTGATTAAATCTGTTACAGAATAAGATTTTCTTATAGATGAGTAGTCTCCTAGTACTTCAGTCTCTTCTGGATCCTCTTCCGATAGCCATGCATATTCGAGTTTGTCAAGATCCCAAAGGTGATGATGTGTATCTATAAACTTCATTTCTTCATCCATAGCATTTTCCAGTCATCTATTTCTTTAAGTATATATCTAATTCTCCAAAAAATCTTTCTGCATGATGAACATTAGAAAACTTATCTATTTGTATAAATGCATCTTTACGTGATTTGCTGTTAAAGTAAGTTTCTAAATCTTCTCTTTTTTCAATTTCCATAATTATCTGGTAGCCCTGCCATTGATTTTTATTCATTTCTTCAAGCTTGACTCTTTTTACTGAATTAAAGCCAGGTTGTAAGGAAAGTTCTGGTAAATGTTCGTTTACTAGCCAACTAATGTATTCTCTACCTAATTCTTTTTCTTCGTCGACCCATGTAATAGCGCTATAAATAATATTTCCCATAAATAAATTTTAACAACCTTGTTATTAATTTGACATAAAAAGGTTGTATAATATATTTACTATGATCATAACTGCAGCTTAAATACAGGTTTAATATTATTAATAGCTGTTATGTATGATGAATGGATTCGTACAGAAGTTGCTAAAAGATAATTATAAATTAGCCAGAAAGTGTGCCACCGTCAATATTTATTGATTCGCCTGTAATCCAACTTGCATTTTCACTGATTAAATACATAATTAATGATACGATATCTTCAACTGTTCCTAATCTTCTAAGAGGGAACGCTTTTGCGCCTTCTTCAAGAATTGTATCAAGATCTCCTTTTGAATAACCAAACTCTTTGTAAAGCTGTACTTTTTGAGCAGCAACCTTTTCTCCCATGTTGGTCCCTGGAGTTGTTGCGGGACAAACTGCATTGACCGTTACTCCATAAGGTGCAGCTTCTTGACTTATAGATTGTGTCATTCCTGTAACAGCAAACTTGCTTGATACATAAGATGTAATCATTGCGAAGCCTTTTTTTCCAGCGTCGGAAGAAAGGTTAACAACTCGACCATTTTTACTTTCTTTTAAGTGTGGCATGGCTGCTTGTATGGCTAGAAAAGTACCTTTTGCATTTATATCCATGACCCAATCCCATTCTTGTTCTGAAATATCTTCAAGTTTTCTAAATTCAAATACACCAGCAGAGTTAACTAAAGTGTCTAAGCCTCCCATTTTCACAGCAGCATCATTTATACCAGTAGTAAGAGATTCTTTATTGCTTACGTCTACTACACAAATATCAACTAAATCTTAATTTATTTCTCGTTGAGCATTTTCCAGGGAATCTTCATTGATATCTGCAATGATTACTTGGGCATTTATAGCTACTAATTCTTTTGCTGTTCCTAAACCAAATCCAGAAGCACCACCTGTTATGAATGCTTTCCTATTTTTGCTGTATTTAAGCTGCATTAGTCCTCCGTAGTGACATCTTATATCATTATAATTATATTAAACATTGCAAATCAAAAAATTAATAAAACAATATATTCTCTACACACTTCATATTTTCTTATTAATATCAAAATAATAAGCTAACAGAGGAGAAAAATGATATTACGAAAGAATACAAAAGCTAAACCGTTATTTATTGCTGTTATGCTTCTTTTTGTTGCTGCCTGTGGAGGCGGAGATGCCAGCGTTGGGGGAGATTTAATTCCTACTGCTGACCCTCCAGGTCCACCCATAAGCAACATCCCTGGTGCTTTAGCACCAGAGGCAATACCTGCTGTTAAGTATGTAGAAGGCAAATTTATTGAAGATAGTATGCCTGCTGATACTTGGGATAATACAACAAGGATTGCAAAATCCAATTATACGATTGCTTACAACAATGGCTGGGCAGCTATTGATTTCACTGTAAAAATTACAGAAAATCTAATAGAATCTGCTGCTGCTTCAGGAGTAACAATTGTTGGGTTCTGTGATATGGAGTTCAGTCCCGAGAAAGCAATTACATGTGCTGAGCAGTCTGTTACATTGAATCCAGATTTTGTGATTCATTCAAACTTCCAAGGCGGACTTTCCGGAGATCAATCAATGGAAATTTTTGACGCTGCAGGAGTACCAGTCGCTGTCATAGATGTATGGCATCCAAATTCAATATTTTTTGGTGCTGATAACTATGCAGCTGGCGTATTGGGTGGAAACTTTGCTGGTGAATATGCTGCCGCTACTTGGGGATGCGACGACGTAAGCATTCTGCTAGGTGAAAATCCACCTGAAGGTGACGCAGCTGATCTACGTATGGTTGGATTTAGGGACGGAGTAAGAGTTTACTGCGGAATCCCGGATGCTAAAGTACATAGAATTAATCTAGATGGAACAGCTGATCAAGCTATAACAGCTACTACCGACTGGCTAACAGCTAATCCAGATGCGACATATGTTCTTTGTGGAACAATAGACGATGAGCGTGCATCAGGAATGGCTAGAGCTTTAAAACAAGCAGGCCGAGAAGGTGGATGTGTAGGTCAAGGAGCTGACCTTCCAGGAACATCATTGCTTCATGAGGGGTCAATAGAAGAAACAAAATACATTTCAACTGTTGCCTACTATCCAGAAAGATATGGAGAGTTCCTTGTGAACATTGCAATTGATGTTATTGAAGGAAGACCTGTACCGCAAGAAGTACACATGGCACATATGATCATTGATCGTAGTAATGTAGTCGAATTTTATCCACAAGGGTAGAATAATTAGCTAAAAATTGACACAGCCTGAGATGTAAAAGTCTCAGGCTAGTCTCTAAAAATTCTGGAGAATAAATAATGTTATTAGAATTAACCAACATTTCAAAGAGCTTCGGAGCTGTAACAGCTTTAAAGGATGTATCGTTAAAACTTAATGATAACGAATGTCTAGGGTTGCTCGGTGATAATGGGGCTGGAAAGTCTACACTTCTGAAAGTGTTAAGTGGAGTATATAAAGCAGATTCAGGAAAAACATTCATGAATGATACGGAAGTGGATTTTACTGATCCCTTGCTTGCTAGAGAAGCAGGTATCGAGATGATATACCAGGACCTAGCATTAGCCGATGAGCTCTCAGCTGATGCAAATATATTTTTAGGAAGAGAACAAAAAAATAACCTTTTTGGGTTCTTGAGAACATTAAATAAATCATCGATGAAAAGCGAAGCAAAAAAAGTATTAGCTACTCTAGGTAGCGATCTCGATGCTTCAAGAATAGTAAATGTAATGTCTGGTGGGGAAAGACAGTTGGTTGCTGTTGCCAGAGCACTTCAATTTAAACCAACAATACTTCTTATGGATGAACCAACTGCTGCTTTATCTGCAGAGAAAGCAAGTCATTTGAACAATTTAATTTTAAGCTTAAAGGAACAAAATCTTGGAATAATACTGGTTAGTCATAGATTTTCAGATATATTTGCTGTTTGTGATCGAATAGTAGTTTTAAATGGAGGGCAAATTGCAGATGAATTTTTAGTATCCGATGGAACGTTTGAAGAGCTTTCAACTCGTGTTTTAAAGATTATGGCAAGCAATTAAAATGAAAAAGATTTACAACAAAGCAAGGGATACTGTTATAGAAATAGGACCAGGGTTGTTTCTTATTCTTATTTTTGAAATTATTTTTTTCTCTGTTACTTCTGAATACTTTTTTGGATGGGGTAATTTCAAAAATATTTTTAGAGCTTCTGCAATAATTGGAGTCATGGCTTTGGGCCAAACAATTGTTATCATATCAGGTGGTTTTGATCTTTCAGTTGGTGCTGTTTCAGCCGCTACCGGAATGGCAGCTGCTTGGATGTTAAGGGCAGGCTACGGTTTTATTCCATCAATTATTGTTGCAATTTTGATTGGAGGAATGATTGGTATGGTTAATGGAGCAATTACAGGATATGGAAGAATCAACCCTCTTATAACTACATTAGGAATGATGTCTATTGTTCGAGGTTTAGGTTTCATTATTTCTGGTGGTTATGACATTGCTATAAGTAATAAAACTTTCCTTAGGATGGGTTCAGGCCAAATATTTACCATTCCATATATAGCAATTATTTTAGTTTTTCTGTTTATTACGGTTGGGCTAACAATTCCGAAGTTTAGTTTCGGTAGATACATGTATGCTATTGGTTCGAATGAAAGAGCATGTGTATTAGCAGGGGTTAGGGTAAACAGGTGGAAGCTTGTATTTTACGGTAGCTGTGGTGCATTAGCTGGATTGGCAGGAGCAATAACATCTGCAAGAGTTGGTGTTGGTGCGCCTCAAATTAATATGGGTGTCGAATTAGGAGTCATCACCGCTGTTATTTTAGGTGGGACAGCACTTACTGGAGGAAAGGGAAAAATACTGGGCACATTTCTGGGTCTATTCATTGTTTCTACAATGAGTAACGGGCTCGTAATGTTAAGTGTCCCAACTTTTTACAAGTATGTTGCTACTGGTTCTTTGTTGTTAATAGCTGTAATGTATGACGAGTGGAGAAGAAGCCATTTTGCCAAAAGATAAAGCAAAGATAGGCGTTATTGGTGTTGGCTGGTGGTCATCACAAGCTCATCTTCCAGCTTTGAGTGCGAATGAAGATGCACATTTGTCTGCAATAGCAGATCTTGACATAGATAAATTAAAGCAAGCAAAAGACACATTTAAAATCCCAAAAACATATACCAATTATATTGAAATGTTCAAGAAGGAGGATCTAGACGGAGTAGTTATAGCAGTACCTCATAAGTATCATTATGAAATTGCTTTAGCCGCATTGGAACATAATCTGCATGTGATGATTGAGAAACCAATGGTTTTAAAAGTAAATCATGGAGAGGAGCTACTAAAAATAGCAGAAAAAAATAATCTTGAAATAATAGTTGGATATCCTTGGCATTACAATATGCAAGTTGAACAAGTGCAAGACTGGTTATCTAATAAACTAATCGGTGACTTAATGTTTGTTGACTGTATATTCGCTTCAATTGTCTGGGAGCTTTACAAAGGTAATCCAGATGCATATAAAGAAACTTTTGGGTTTCCCGTTATGCCAGGAAGTGATACTTATTCTGATCCGACAATTTCTGGTGGCGGGCAGGCTCAAACTCAAATTACTCATAGTGCTGGTCTTTTACTTAAAATGACGGGATTAACTCCGAAATCAGTATTTTCAATAATGAAAAATTTTGACTTAGATGTTGACCTAACAGATGCTCTAGTGGTTAATTTTGATAATGATGTGATTGGAACGATCGCTTCTACAGGAGCAGTTTTGAACGGACAAGATGAAATATTAGAGTATAAAATCTTTGGGAATAAAGGTCATATTTTGTTTGATGTAATTAAAGGTGTTGCTTCATTACATAATAAAGATGGAGTGCTTGAAAATAAATTAGAAAAATCTGTAGGCGCTTCTATAGGAAGTCAAGATTTCTGGGCTTTATCATACCCCGAACATGCGACATCAGAAAATTTAGTCAATATCATACTTAATAAAGATGAAAATAGGTCTCCTGGTAATTTAGGTTTACAAGTTGTTAAATTATTGGACGCAGCTTATAGAAGTACACAAGAAAACAAATTAATAGAAATTAATTAGAAAGGTAAAAATTATGGAAAGAGTAGCACAGGTTTTCACGTTAAAGGAAGGCAAAAAAGCAGATTATATAAAAAATCACCAAACAGTATGGCCTGAACTGGAGCAGCTGTTTAGGGATGCTGGAGTAACGCGATATTCTATATATGTTTGGAACGATATCTTATTTAGTTATATGGAAGTAGAAGACTATGAATCTATGGTAGATAAATTTAATGATAATGAATTAGCACAAAAATGGGAAAATGAGTTCGAAGACTTAATTGAATATCCCGAAGTAGATCCAGGAAATGGATGGCCAGTGGCATTGCAAGAAGTATGGAATCTTAAGGTTTAGAATGAGTAAAGAAGTAATACAAAAAATAGAAACATTTCCTCTTCATTATCCAGAACCTCATGACAGTGGAAAGTCTAGATATATAACAATAGTAAAAATTATCACAAACGAAGGAAGAGTTGGATGGGGAGAGTGTATTGCCCAGTTTCCCGAAGCAGCTATGGCTACAGCTACAGTAATTGATACTGGCCTCGGTGAGCATATTATTGGAGAAGATCCTACAGAAGTAGAACATATATGGAATTTATTAAGAGAGAGAAATTGGTGGTATGGAAATGGTGGTATAGCCAACTTTGCTGTTAGTGCGATTGATATAGCTTTGTGGGACCTTAAAGGTAAAATTCATAATCTTCCAATATATCAACTTCTTGGAGGAAGGAAAGTAGACAAAATAAAAGCCTGTGCGAGTATCATTTTTGATACTGAAAACCTTGAAGCAACACATAATGAATTTTTAGATTTTAAAAATAGGGGATATACAGCAGTCAAAGGAGGTTGGGGTAAATCTAAAGAAACAGCATTCGGTTTAAACCCAGAAAGAGATCTAAAACTAGTTGAGACAATACGAGATGCTGTTGGGCCGGATGTAACTTTTGCATTGGATGTGGGGACTCATGTTGCCTGGAAACCACAACACGCTATTGAACAAATAAAGAAGTATGAAGACTATGATATTTTTTGGGTTGAAGAGCCTCTTCCTCAATATGATATTAAAGGATATGAGATGTTGAAAGCTTCAACAAATACTCCTATTGCTTCTTGTGAGAAAGAGTGGAATATAGAAGCATTTAAAAATTGGATAACATCAGGGTTAATAGATGTTGTTATGCCTGATCCTGGTAAAGCAGAGGGCATCACAGGATTTAAAAAAGTAGTAGATTTTGCTTCTGTTTATGGTATTGGATTTACTCCACATTCTTGGAGTAGCGCAATCAATACAGCAGCTGCTTTACATTTATATACTGCATCAAGTAATGGTGTTAATTTTGAATTAAAACCAAACCCCTCTCCTATGCAGTATGAACTCGTGACTAAACCAATTGAACAAAATAATGGGTATGTAGAGCCTTTAGAGGGCCCAGGTTTAGGAATAGAGATAGTGGAAGAAGTGATAGAAAAATATAATATGAAACTGGGAGCATAAAAAGTAACTCTTATGGGCCTCCTTGAAAATAAACAAGCTGTAATTACTGGTGGAGGAACTGGCATCGGTCTTGGAATTGCAAAAGGTTTTTTATCGGAAGGAGCATCAGTTGCTATTGTTAGTAGAACTGCAGATAAAAAAGTAATAAAGATTAATAATAAAAAAAATGATATCTCTATTTTTAATATAGATCTTGCAGATAGAGGTAATCGAGATGATCTAGTAAGTGATATGCTTTCAAAGCTTTCTAAAGTCGATATATTAGTAAATTGTCATGGTGTTGTTACACCTCAAGATGCCGTAACTCATTCTGATGAAGATTGGGATATAACTATTGAGACTAATTTATCTTCAACGTTTTTTATGTGCAAAACAATTGGCTCACATATGATAAGTAATAATTACGGAAAGATTATTAATATAAGTTCAATGTATGCATTTTTTGGCGGTTTAAAAGTAGCTGCATACACTGCGTCAAAAGGAGGAGTTGCACAATTAACTAAAGCTTTATCGAACGAGTGGGCAGAACTGGGAGTTAATGTAAATTCAATTGCACCAGGATATATAAGGACTGATCTAAATAGGCATGTATGGGAAACTGATTTGAAAAGAAGTCAAGAAATTATAGATAGAACGCCTGCAGGTAGATGGGGAGATCCAGAAGATATAGCAGGACCAGCAATTTTTTTGGCATCTCATCTGTCAGACTTTATAAACGGTGTAATTATTCCAGCTGATGGCGGGTTTGCTGCTCGATAAGAAATGACAGACTTTTCTTAATAGTATCATTTTCTGACTCCGCTATATTAAATGGAGCCATTAGTTCGACCAATAACGGGCCAGTGTAATTTAATTTATGAAGAGAGGAAAGAGTATCTTTCAAAGGAAGGTCTCCTTCTCCAAGAGAAACCGTAGGCCACCATCCATCAGGCGACCCTGGGTTTAAGCCATCCAAAAGAAAGTCTTTTATATGTACAACCTTTATATACCTTCCGAGCAGCTTAAGTGCATCTTCTATTTTTTCTCCTGTTCTTATAAAATTTCCAATATCAAAAGTCATTCCAAAGGATTTAGAGTCAATATTTTGTAATATTTCATTGTAAGTCTCCATTCTCAACCCTCCATGATTTTCAATCGATAAATTGCATCGATCTTTTCTAGATATTGCTTCAAGTTCATACAACATTGGCATAACCCTGTTTATTGTTTCTTTACTTGTTTCGAAATTCCAATACTTAGGACTGTCAATAACAATTCTCATATGATCAGCATCAATACTCTGTGCCCAACGTAACTTTTCTAATAGATCTGTAAAGGCATCTGTATTTGTACCTAATTCTAAACCACTAGGATGTCCCCAAGAAATGACTAAATTATAATTCTTTTTTTGTAATTTAGATTTTAATTTATTTACTAAATCTGTATCAGTAAAATCTATAAAACATGTTTGGATACCGATTGAATTTATTTCAAAAGATTCTGCTATCGTTAAAAAATCAATCATGCTTATTGTCGTATCAACTGGTATTTCACCAGCTCTTAATTCACCAAAGTATCTGTGGTAAGAGTAACTTTCAATTCCGATTTCGTACATTCTAAATTGATAACTTATTCAATTTAGAAATACATTAAGTGTCTAAGCACTTTCTATCTCACAAAGTGGTTCCCCAATTGGAAGTTCTTCATCTATATCAGCAAATATTTCAATTACAGTTCCGGACACTGGAGAAGGTAGTTCTACTTCAACTTTGTTTGTATCTGCAATGAGTAAAGTATCTCCTTCTGAAATCTTATCTCCAACTGAAACTTTCCATTCAATTAAGTATATACTCTCTGCCGAGTCTCCTAGTTTTGGAACTTTTACTATAGTTTTCATTAATCTGAGTAAATATTTTGAAATAAGGAATTATCGTCTGGTTCTTCTGAGTTTGCTACCATGTCTTTTACTTTCAGCAAGGATTTCCTAGTTTCTTCTATTATTTTATCTTTATCATTGTCTTTAATTAATTCTTGTGAAATAAGAGCTTTATTGTATAACTCAATAGGATCTCGTTCTAGCCAAGAATCTAATTCTCCATCTGGCCTATAAGTTGCTGGATCTGACCTACTATGCCCTGAATATCTGTATGTTTTCATTTCAATCAGTGTTGGCCCCTCATTATTTCTTGCATACTCAGTTGCTGTATTAACTATTTCTATTACCTCGTCTACGTTTTGGCCATCTACTATGCAATTTCTCATATCGTATGAAGCTGCTCTAGTTGCTAAATCTTTTACAGGTGTTGTACTTGCTAAAGGACTATATTCTCCATATAAATTATTTTCACATATAAAAATTACAGGAAGGTTCAATACTTTAGAAATATTTAGGCCTTCATGGAAAGCACCTATGTTTGTGGCACCATCACCAAATATAGATACCGCAACGCCACCTGTTTTTTTATATTGAGCTGTTTTTGCTGCTCCAGCAGCAATCGGTATACCAGCACCAACTATTGCAGATGTAGGAAGCAAACCTACAGATAAATCAGATAGATGCATAGATCCACCTAGTCCATTCATAGATCCATTTTTCTTGCCCATTATCTCAGATAATACTTTTTCTGGGGTCATCCCCAATGCTAAAGCATGACCATGTCCTCTGTATGTACACATGACATAATCAGATACTTCTAAACTTGCAGCTACTCCTATTGCTATAGCTTCTTGCCCATTACAAAGATGGGTCGTTCCTCTTATAAGACCTTCAGCAAATAAATTGAAACATATTTCTTCAAATTCACGTATCTCAATCATACGTTTTAATTTTTCAACCGGATCATTTTTAAGTAAAGTTCTCCTATCAATCGATAAAGTATTCCTATTCCTATTGCTATTCATTATTTTTTTCCCACCATGTCTCAGGTACTTCATTTTTAATCATGTATGAGTTTATAGAATCTTTTATATACGACACTGAAGGCAAATATTTCTTTTCTAGTTTCTCATTAAATGGTATGTGTGTATCTGGAGCAGTAATTCTAAATGGTGGTGCCTTTAGTTCATTAAAGCATTTGGAACTTACATGTGAAATAATTTCAGCTCCCCATCCTCCAGACAAGGGATTTTCCTCGACAGTTACTAATCTTCCTGTTTTTTTTACAGAATCAATGATCGCCTCTTTATCCCAGGGAATAAGTGTCAATAAATCAATTATTTCTGAAGAAGAGTCTATTTCTTTGCTAGCTTCTTTTATTGATTCTACTGTTGATCCAAGTCCAACAATTGTTATATCATTTCCTTCATTGATAGTTTTTGACTTCCCTAAAGGAACAATTCCTTCATCACCTCTAACTAGTTCCTCTCTATTTGCGAACAGGGATCTTGGCTCAAGTATTACTACTGGGTTGTTGTCATTTATGGCACTTCTCAATAGTCCGTAGGCAGTTTGTGGCCCAGAAGCTACAGCCAATTTTAAACCAGGTGTTGAATAAAACCAAGATTCAAGAGTTTGTGAATGTTGAGCCCCAAATCCCAATCCCGCTCCTGTAGTCGCTCTCACAACTAAAGGTACGCTTAGTTCCCCTCCTGAAAGATAACGAAATTTTGCAGCTTCAGTAGATAGTTGATCGATAGCTACTCCTAGAAATTCAACAAACATAATTTCGACTACAGGTCTTAGTCCAGTGCAAGCTGCTCCTAAAGCCATACCCATAAACCCCATTTCAGCAATTGGAGTATCGATAACTCTTTCGGGACCAAATTTATCTAGTAAACCCTCAGATGTTTTCCAAGGTCCACCCGCTGCTGCGATGTATTCTCCCATGAGAATTACATCCGAATCATTATTCATAGCGTCTTCTAAAGCGTATAAAACAGCCTGATTCGTTCTAACTTTCTTTCCGGAAATAATTTCCTCCTTATACTATTTTGAAGAAATAATACTTATACTGTTTATTATAAGACAAATCAATGTTAAGTACATCATATGGGAATGAATAATGAAAAGACCATTAGAAGATATAAGAATTATTGCACTTGAACAATATGGAGCAGGTCCCTTTGCGACCCTTCATCTTGCAGATTTAGGTGCCGAAGTAATAAAAATTGAGGATCCTAATACTAAAGGAGATGTCAGCAGATATATTCCTCCTTTTCAAGAAGACACGCACAGTCTATTTTTTGAGACTTTTAATAGAAATAAAAAAAGCATTGCTTTAGATATTAAAAGTTCCGAAGGGAGAAAAGTCTTTCATGACCTAGTGGGTGTTAGTGATGTTGTTTTCTCAAATTTTAGAGGTGATGTACCAGAAAAATTAAAGTTAACATATGATCACCTCAAAAAAGTCAACAAGGCCATAGTGTGTGTTTCTCTTTCTTCGTTTGGGATGACAGGAACTCGAAAAGATCAACCTGGATATGATTATATCATGCAAGCAATTTCTGGTTGGATGCAACTCACTGGTGATCCCGGTGGGCCGCCTACTAAATCCGGACTTTCTCTGGTTGACTATTCAGGAGGTTTAGTAGCGGCTATTTCAATTCTTGCTGGAATTCATCAAGCTAGATCAACAAATGAAGGAATGGATTGTGATTTAAGTTTGTTTGATACTGCTATAAGCATGCTCACTTATCCAGCAACTTGGATGCTAACTGAAGACCATGAGACAGAAAGAACAAAAGACTCATCTCATCCCTCTGTCGTTCCTTTTCAAATTTTTGAAACTTCAGATGGATGGATCTCTGTAGTTTGTGCCAAAGAAAAATTTTGGAAGCTTCTTGTTGAAGAATTAAAAGAACCAAGTCTTAATGATGATAAGTTTGTTAATTTTGAATCTAGATACAAAAATAAGGAAATTTTAACAAATATACTCTCTGAAATATTTATTAAGGATACTTCAGTTAATTGGGAGCAAAAATTAATAAATAAAAAAATTCCCTGCGGTATTGTAAATTCTTTAAAAGAAGCATTAGATGATGCACAGGTTAAAGATAGGAATTTGATTATTGACTTTCAACATCCGGTACTTGGTTCTGTTAAACAAGTTAGAACATCTGCTCACGTAGGAGATTCACGAAAGATTAAGCATAAAAGAGCACCTTTTCTTAACGAAAATCAAGATTATGTACTAACGGATCTTCTTAGATATGAAACAACAAAGATACAAAAACTAGAAGAAGACGGAATTTTCGGATAGATATATTGTTAGATATCACACTTCAAATGAGTCAATAATTTTTCTAGCCAATTTTATTACAGCTTCATCAACCATTTCATTACTAGGATCTTTAAAGCTACCCGTGTTAATTAATGAGTTGCTACTATTTTTTATAACTTCTTTAGCCCATATGATCTCTTCATCTGAATAGCTAAAAATATTGTTTGCGATTTTGATCTGAGTCGGATGGATAAGTTGAACACCAGAATAACCAAGATCTTTTAATATGTTCATGTGTTTTGTGAGACCTTTATCATCATTGATTTTTAACCATACAGGACCTATAGGGGAATGTTTATTATTTGCTGCTAGTACGATATTTACAAATAATCTTATAGGGATCATTTGTTTGTATCCATTTTTAGGATCTATATTTAACGAGTTAGAAAGGTCTACTTCACCTAAAGCAACTGTTTTAACATAATCATTTTTTACTATGCTTTCAAGGTTTAAAATTGATTCTGGAGTTTCAATTAATGGAATAATGTAATAAGTATTTTTGAATAATTGTTTATAAAATATATTCACATCTTCCGAAGATTTTACTTTTGAAAGGAATACACCTGAAATTTTATTTTCTAGTTTATTTATAATTTTTATATCTTTTAGTTGCTGTTCAGGATCAGAATTAATTCTGATAAATATTTTTTTACTTATTTCATTTGTACTTGTTAAAAACTTCAAAAGGATATTTCTTGCTTCCTCTTTGTGTCTTATTGAGACTGAGTCTTCTAAATCAAATATTATTGCATCAGCTTGATTTGAATTTATAGTTTCATAATATTTTTCTTTTATTGCTGGAATGTATAAGTAAGTGCGCGCAATAATCACTATGTAATTCTCATTTTATTTCTTTTTTTACTCATCCCAATTTGAATCTGGCTTAGGCCTCTTGTAATTAGAATAGTCAGAATCTTTTTTATAAACAAAAAACTTCCTATCCCAGGTGATAACTGTGATTCCTTCTTGGTTGTATCCAATTGTTGAAGCTTCAACTATTCCTGCATATTTTCTAGATTCGGACTCTCTCGTGTTATTAATTCTGCTTTCTGAATATATCGTATCTCCAACAAATACTGGATTCAGTAATTTAATATTATCCCATCCAAGGTTTGCAAAAGCATTTTGGCTTAAATCTATGACCGACTGACCAGTAACAATTGATAAAGTTAGGCAAGAGTTTACAAGTATTTTGCCATATGGTGATTTCGTAGAATATTCAACATCAAAATGATATGGATTTGTATTCATAGTGATTAGTGTGAACCATGTGTTATCAGCATCTGTAATTGTTCTACCTAGTGGGTGTTTATAGATTTTTCCCACTATAAAATCTTCGTAAAAATTACCTAATGATTCATTTTTCTCTGTCATATTTTTCTCAATTTATTTATAATTTTAAACCTTTATACTATTGTTTAATATTGTTTTTTATTTTATTTCTAGTTCTAATTGTTATAAAAATTCTAAATACGTATTACAATAATAGCAGATATCTCGTTACCCTAATAATTTAGGAAAGGAAGTACTAGAATTTCACTCTTCAAAATAAAGAAAATAGAGACTGTAGGCATAAAAGTTCCCCTAACAAGGGTATTTTCAGGTAGTTTTTACTCAATGCCAACACGATGTACAATTATTACGAGAATCACTGATGAAGATGGTGTTATTGGTGAATCATATAATGCGGATGAAGATAAAGAACAAGATGATCTACTTCATATAATTAACAGTGAATTATTTGAAGTTATAAAAGATAAGAGTTTTAATTCCCCTATAGAGGCCTGGGAGCTAATGGTTCCAGCAACATTTGACCAGTTAAGAGATAGAAAACTTGCAACTAGAGCTATGGCATCAATTGATTCAGCTCTGTGGGACCTTTATTCAAAAAAACTTTCTTTACCTGTGCGTAGATTATGGGGAGGTTGCAAAGACGATATTCCAATTATCGGCATCGGAGGATATTATACAGATAAATTAACTGATATTAATAAAGAAATAGAATATTGGGTTAATAAAAAAGTATCTGGAATGAAATTTAAGATTGGTAGATTATCACCAAAAGAAGATGCTAATAGACTTGAGATAGCAGTTAAAGAAGCTCCAGAAGATTTTAAATTCATAGTAGACGCAAACCAAGGATATAAATATTGGGACGCTGTAGAATTTTGTAAACTTATAGATTCTTTTGTAGAACTTGAGTGGTTTGAAGAACCTTGTAGATGGCAACATGATTTATCAGATATGGCAAATTTGAGATTATCTTCCAAAGTTAAAATTGCAGCAGGTCAAAGTGAAATATCAAGCTCCGCTATTTCTAAATTAATTATAAATAATTCTGTGGATGTAGTTAATTTTGATGCGTCTTGGGGAGGAGGCCCAACTGAATGGTTAAGAGTTGCTAATATGGCTCAAATATATAACATTGATATGGGGCATCATGAAGAATTTCAAGTGGCAGCGCATCTTCTAGCTTCAGTACCAAATAGTAGATTTGTTGAGATTTTTGAAGAAGAACGTGATCCCATCTTCTGGAACCTTATTGAGAATAGACCCTCTATAGAAGACGGTAAAATTCAGTTACCTAATGAGAATGGCTTTGGATGGGTATTAGATCCTGATTATATTAAAAAATATACTAACTAAATATTTTTGTCTCCTCAAAACTATTAATAAAGATAATTTCTAATATCCGTGTATAAAAGCACAATTATATAGCTATTGTATCGACTGATTAACTACTATAAATAGTGATGAAGCAATTGTCTATTAAATTTTTT
>Ga0115002_10005004_pt1 | contig 15806 bp, 13 predicted proteins | sample ArcticOcean_MG_C_8_FD_89576 | JGI IMG/M metagenome (GOLD analysis project Ga0115002, IMG submission 89576) | Marine microbial communities from western Arctic Ocean - ArcticOcean_MG_CB11_86 | ecosystem: Environmental > Aquatic > Marine > Oceanic | place: Arctic Ocean: Canada Basin | collected... | reverse complement strand
GCACTGGTCGCCCGCCCCCGAGCAGTCGGTCAAGCCGCCGCCACCGCAAACACCGGCCGTACAGGTCTCGCCGGTGGTGCAGAAGGCACCGTCGTCACAAGAGCCCGGCTCGAAGGTACAGGTCGCCGAGCAGCAGTCTCCGGCGTCAGTGTTGCTGTCGTCGCACTGTTCGCCGACCTCGAGCAGGCCGTTACCGCATACCGAGGCAATCGTAATCGTATTATCCAGGGCAACAAACGCAAGGCTGTTCCCGTCAGGATCGCCAATGACCGAGGGAACCAGGTCTACCGTGCTGCTGCTACCGGCAACGGCCCCGGCAAGCACCTCGAACTGGACATGGGCCACGCTCACCACTCCGGTTGGTGACGTAAGACTCGAGAACTGAAAACCACTCAGGGTCGCACTGCAAGCCCCCAGGTTCTGCACCGGCGCAGCTGTAAACTCGGTGGTATTACCTCCCGATACCGGGGGCACTATCGTCAACAACGCAGCGTCACAGTTTATATCTATTCCGTAGTTGCCCAGCGGCACGCTGGTCTCTATCAGTAGCTCACCCGTGATTATCTGTCCTGGCACCGGGTCGCCCGCGGGAAGTGAAATACTCACCACGGCTGGAGGCGGAGGAATCGTGCCACTGCATACGCCTGCCGAGCACTGGTCACCGGTGGTGGCCAGGTCCCCGTCGTCGCAGGCGGTGCCGTTGGCCAGGGCCGGGTCAGAACACAGGCCCGTTCCCGGATCGCAGGTGCCCACGTCGTGGCACTGATCACTGGCGCTGCAGGTCACACCCGCGCAAAGATCTGTCCCGCCGCACACGCCGCCCGTGCAGACATCGGTGGTTGTCGCAGGGTCGCCGTCGTCGCAGGCTGTACCGTTGGAACTGGCCGGGTCGTTGCAGGAGCCCGTCCCCGGGTCACAGGTGCCCGCGACGTGGCACTGGTCAAGGGCGTTGCACACTACTGAGTTTGTACCCGTACACACGCCCGCCTGGCAGGTGTCGGTCTGGGTACAGGCGTCGCTGTCGTCGCAGGCCGTACCATTGGCCAGGGCCGGGTCACTGCAAATTCCGGTGCCCGGATCGCAGGTGCCCACGTCGTGGCACTGATCACTGGCGCTGCAGGTCACTCCCGCGCAGAGGTCACCGGTTCCCGCGCACACGCCACCGGTGCAGACATCGCCACCAGTGGCGGGATCTCCGTCATCGCACAGCGTGCCGTCAGGCGAACCCGCATTGCCACAGAAATTCTCCCGCCCGGCACACAGGTCCACAGAACCCGTGCTTCCGCCGCCGCCGTTTACGCAGAGGTTGTCCCAGTCGGTGGCGCAGCAATACGAGTCCAGTGCACAGACAGTGGACTCGCAGACCGGATCATTACATCCCGCGCCGTGGCCGGTAGAAAAACAGTTCGAGACTTCACAGGTATCGACCGTGCAGGACTCGCCGTCATCGCAGGCAGGAGTACTCGATACGCAGGTACCTGCCTGGCAGGTCTCACCCGTGGTGCAGGCGATACCGTCATCGCAGGCAGAGCCGTCGGCTGCTGCTGGATGGTCGCAAGTTCCCGTGCCGTTGCAGGTGTCGGTGGTGCAAGCGTCGCCGTCGTCGGTGCAGGTGGAGCCGGCGGTCTCGAAAGTACAACTGGATGAACAGCAGTCGCCGCCGAGAGTGTTGCCGTCGTCGCAGTCTTCGCCCACGTCAAGAACACCGTCGCCGCATCCGGTCGCCAGTGCCCATCCCATGTCCTGGAGAAGGGGCACGGCCAGGCCCGGGTGGAGGTCGGGGCCGGTGTGAGACGGTTCCATCAACTCGTTGGGCGTAAGTGACGTGCTGAAATGCGACACCGAAGAACCCTGTTGTGCCGGGTTGGGCGCGTACATCTCCACGTGTCCGCTGGCGTGGGCGCCGGAGCTCAGTACGCCGCTGGCAGCTACTACCAGGGCACCGGTCCAGTGCAGGTTGCCGGTGTTGGTGCTGGCCGCCACGCGCTGGGCATTGGTCATGGCAGGGTAGAGAAGTCCGGTCGAGTGGTCCTCAAGATTGCTGCTGTAGCCGTCGGGAAGAGCGTTAAACAGTGCCCCAGTAGAAAGCGTCACGAAACTGGCAAAACCCAGTCCATGCCCGATCTCGTGCAGGGCCACGCTGAGCAGGCTGATAGTGTTGGCGGGCTCGACGGCATCAAGGCCCATGTACCACGACAATGATTCCAGGCAGCCAGGGGTTCCCATGGAGCCGTTGAACTGCATGCCGATGTCGTTGGTGGCAGCGTCGAGGTCGGCGCCGGCAAGCGAGTTGGCCAGGGCCTGGGGATACCAGGTCGAGGCGAGCGGGGCGTTAGCGAAATCCCGGTGGGCGGTTTGGGGCCCGGCTGAACCCAGCACGCCTGACGTAGCCGAGCAGCTGAGTGCGGCAAAGCTGGAACCCACTTTTATTTCGACCGGGCTGCCGAGTATGCCGCCCCATATCGAGGCCGCTTCTTCAAAGACGATGAGCGCCTGGTCACCCTTGGTGGTGCCCGCGTTGCCGCCCACGGGAGTGGCTGGCGTCGTGTCGTTGAGACCCGTTCCAGCTACGTCCAGGTTGATGATGGTTACGGTCGCGGCGCTGGCCACGGAAAAGGTGGCCAGCAGAAAGAAAGGAAGAAGCAGAGCATAGGCGGTGCGGAGCTTTCGGGTGAACATCGGTAACCCCCTTGTCACGTGTAAAAAATCATGAATCGATCAGGGCAGCGATAGTATTCCGCAATCGGCTATCGGGACTCGGCAGGCTGTTGGCAATCGGTGACGAGTTTGCCGCCTGGCCCCACTTCGGCTCGGAAATCCGCCCGGAAACGATCATCAAGGCGGATCATGGTGCCACCACCTGCTACCGGGCTTGGCTCCTCGACCAGCGGAGGGCGAGTCGACTTCGAACTGCTTCCCACGGCGATTTCAGATCCCGGGGGGGGCTCGTCGAGCAATTCTCCGGTGCGCGGGTCAATGTGGACCCGCAGGCCGGAGCCCCCGGCAACAGCCGCGGCAGCAGGGGCTGCATCGGCGGCCGCCGCCACCGCTGTCCCGGCCTGGTGCGGAAGCGCCAGTAGCGCCAAGGCGGCAGCGATCGCGATTAGAATATCGGTGACGAAAAAGAGAGGGTGTCTACCCACGCGTGGTTCCATGATAACTGCTCCTCAGCACTCCCATCGGGGACAGATAACTCCATTAGGGGGGGCTTTGTCAAGCCTGATCAAGGCTTGCCATTGCCCGGCAGGCTTCCGCCATGGCACTGCCGGGACGGTTCAGCAGGGGTATTGGACATACTTGTATACTTGCAAGTATGTGGGTTCTTTTTTCACCGTGGGCACATACGCCACCCATGTGTCGGTGTTATACCCTAGCGGGTGCGGCCGGGCTCCGTCGGTGACAGCAGCCACCAGCCCCACAGGGAGGCGAATGCCAGGTCCGCGCAGGCCACCAGGACCAGCCCTCCCGGACCCCGGTCCAACAGCCAGAGCAGCAGGGCGATTACGAAGACCATGGTCTTGGCTATTGCGGCTAACCCGACCAGCGGTCGGTCTATTTCCGGCTGCGTGGCCAGCCAGGCGTAAGCCAGGCCGAACGGGGCGATCATTGTTGCCAGCAAGGCGGAGTAGACAAGGGGCGGCGACGGGGGCATTCCCACCAGCCTCCCCAGCGCAGACGAGGGAAGCAACACCATGTAAGCCGCCAGCAGGTTGAACGGGGCACTGGCCCACAGCGTGTATCTTACGGCCTGGATCATGTTCGGGAAGGTTCTCTCATGGGTGCTTTGTAAACCTGAACTAGAAAAACGACCAGGCGGCTAATGAATACCCGTTCGGGTGGTTGACGGCGCTATCTTCAACAATGTTTACTGGAGACACTGACTGAAAACCAGAGGGGTCAACGGCTTCAGGAGACTGGAAGCCAGGGGGCTCCCGTGGGCATCAAAAACTTTACTCGCAAGCAGTTCATACACCGCGTAATGCTACTGGGGGGCGCCCTGGCCGCCATAGCCTCCAGCCCGCTGAAGAGCTTCGGTCGCAAGGGCCGCCGCAAGCCGCCTGCTTACGGTGACCCGGCGCCGGGTACGCCACAGGCTTTTCGAGACCTCATAGAGCAACACAAGTTCACCCACGAACTTGGAACCGACAGCGGCACCGGTATATCGCCGGACACCGGGGTTCCGCCGCTGGTGTCGTCGGACCAGTCGTTCTCGGTCTTCACCAAGCCCGAGCACGTGATGCACGCCAAGAGCAGCTCGTCGCTCAGCCCGCTTCCGGGAGTGGACAACGCCAAGGACTTCGACGACCGCGATGTTTACCACGGCATCGCGCCCGAGTACGACGTGGGCGGCGATCACAAGAACGCCCGGGGGGAGAGCCTGTTTCCGGCGGGCAGCTGGCCGGAGGAAAAGCACGTAGAGATGCGGGTAGTGGATCACGTTACCGAGATCATCAAGGGAGTCGCGACACCCTGCTTTGCGTACCTGGTGGGAAATCAGCCCTCTTTTCCGGGCCCCACTTACCTGGTAGAGGCCGGCGAGGCCCTGGTGGTTCGCACTATCAACGATCTGCACGACGTAGAGATTTCAACCCACCAGCACGGCGGTTGCCTGCCCTCGCACGCAGATGGCTACCCTGACTTCTGGTGCTTGCCCGGAAAGGTCCGCGACTACTTCTATCCCAACGTCGTTCACCGGGAACTGTTGTCCGACGGCAGCGAGGGTGGCCAGTTTGATGAAAGCTACTGGCAGTCAACGATGTGGTACCACGACCATTCCATGGACATCACCGGCTTTACGGTGGCGCAGGGACTGGCCGGCTACTACCTGCAGGTCGATTCCCTGGAGCGGGGCTTGATGGAGAGCGGTGTGCTGCCGAACATCTTCGAAAACGAGTATGGCATTCACGATATCCCGCTGGCGATACAGGATACCCGCTTGAACGAGGACGGTTCGATTCACTACGACTTCCTCGACCACGCAGGCAGGCTGGGTGATATTTTCATGGTCAACGGCAAAGCTTCACCCAGGCTCACCGTTCAGCCCCGCAAGTATCGTTTCCGTATTCTCAACGGATCGAACGCCCGCGTGTACATGCTCAGGCTTTCAGATCGCAGCAGTTTTCTGCAGATAGGCAAGGACTCGTACCTGCTGCCCAGCGCTTTTGGCCTCGATGAAGTCATGATGACGTCCGGGGAGCGAGCGGATTTGATCGTTGATTTTTCGAAGTACAGTGAAGGCGAAGAAATCTACCTCGAGAACTGGATGGAGCAGACCGACGGGCGTGGACCAGACGGGGTGGGCAGAAAGGCCCAGCAACAGTTGATCAAGTTCGTGGTCGAGGGATCGGCCCAGGGTAACATCAGCGTCGCAGACGGTACCAAGTTGCGCCCCCACGTAGGGGTATTGGCCAGCGGCATTCCGATCGCGGGTGAGTTCGAGTGGAAGACCGACCGCAAGAACGGCGCCTGGACGATCAACGGTGAGTTGTTCAATCCGCTGCGGTCTGACGTTGCGCCCGTTTTGGGCACCGCCCAACGATGGTTCGTGGAAAATAAGTCAGGGGGTTGGTGGCATCCGATGCACACTCACCTGACGGGCAGCGAGATCAACAAGCGTCCCAGGGGTGACGACCTGCCGTCTGTAAAGGAACGGGAACGCTTCGACGCGGTCGGTCCCCACAAGGTCGACATGATATCTCTGGCCAACAACACGCGAAGAGAGATCAACGTGCGCTTGCAGACCTTCGATGGGCCCTTTGTTCTTCACTGCCACACAGTAGAGCACGAGGACATGCGCATGATGGCCGTTATGGACGTGAGGACACCGGGCACCGATCGTCACGACATGGACGGCGAGGAGCACATTCCCTCCGAGATTTCGGGCATGCCCGAAGACTTTCACGCGGATGGCTATTTTGAACATTTCGGGGACGTGGGGCGCCTTATCGGACGAGGGGTAGGTTTCGACCACCTGAAATAATGATCGCCACAGCTGAAGCAGGTGCGGGAGGGACATTAAATTGAAGTTGCCCACTCCCCACGACGTTGCCGATAGCGGTCGCCGCCGCCTGCTGGGACTGCTGGCCGCCGCTGTGGGCGTGGCGGTCGTTGTCCCCGCTTGCGAGCAGGAGCAGGACAGGGCGGAATTCCTGGCGCACCCGCCGCGCAATCGCCACTCGGATCGCTTTCCCGATATCGTGCTGCACGATCAGGGCGGTGGTTCGCATCGCTTCTACACTGACCTGGTCAAGGACCGCGCGGTCATCATCAACTTCATGTACATTGCCTGCACCGGTATTTGACCCGGAACAATCCGGAACCTCGTGAAGGTTCACAGGCAACTCGGTGACAGGCTCGGCGACGACATGTTGATGTTGTCGATTTCGATCGAGGGCAAGGATGTCGATACCGTCGAGAAGATGCGCGCTTACGACAAGGCCACCGGTGGCCCGCGCAAGGGGTGGTACTTCCTCACCGGTGACTACGACGAGATCGACTACTTGCGTCACAGCCTGGGCATATACGATCCCGACCCGGTGGTAGATGCCGACAAGACCCAGCACTCCGGGCTGCTGACCTACGGCAACGACAGCACCGACTACTGGGCCGCGCTACCGGCCCTCAGTGCCAGCGACTCGGTGGTGCGTGCCATCCTGCGTACCACTCGCCGGCGCTCGCCGTCAGGTGCCCATGGCATAAACCCACCCGACAAGGGTTAGGCTGGCCGTCAGAACTCGCCCAGTGTTTTTCCCCGCGCGGGGTGTATCAGACCGTCTTTTCCAAGGTCATGATAATCACGGCGATGCCCGCGAGCCGCGGGCAAGTGTAGAGCCGGCGGCGAAAACCGGCTGCCCGATTTGGATCGCGACGTCCCGCCAGCGATACTGAACTCTCCGCCGGTGTTGACTGGCGGGAGGGGGGACACCCGACATGGCAAGTATCCAGGACCGCATCTTTCGCGCCGCGAAGCTGGACGTTAATCTCTACGAAGAGGTCGAGGCTGACCAGGAGGCTACCGGCCAGGCCACCGGCGTGGTCGTGGCGGCAGCGCTGGCCGCGGGCATAGGCGCCGGCGGTGGACAGGGCCTGGTGTTTGCCACGCTGGGTGCACTGGCCTCCTGGTACATCTGGGCCTACATGGCCTATTTTATCGGAACCCGGCTGCTGCCCGAGCCGCAGACTTCGGCCGATCACGGTGAGCTGTTGCGCACCACGGGTTTCGCGGCGGCGCCGGGCATCATCCGCGTGCTGGGTGTTATCCCGGCACTGCGCGAGTTGGTCTTCCTCGTAGCTGGCGTGTGGATGCTGGTAGCGATGATCATCGCGGTGAGGCAAGCACTTGATTACACCAGCACCTGGCGAGCGGTGGGCGTGTGCATGGTGGGCTGGATCGTGCAGGCGGTTATTCTCGTTCTGCTGATGTCGCTGGGCGGCTGACCAGCGACATCAGCAGAATTCAGCGCTGGCTTACTCGTTCGCCCAGGCGAGTACGTCTTCGGCCTCGAGCTCGACCGTGTCAGCCAGGCATCCGCCGAAGGTAGAAATGGCCGTGCTGCCGTCGCAGTCGCCCGGGAAGGCTGCCGTGCGGTCTACCCCGAGGCATTTTTTCTGCAACCCCGACAAGAGCTTGGCCCGCGCCTGGGCCACCTTGTTCTTGGGGTCGGCGAACAGGCACTCGGTCAACTGCAGGGCGCTGCCAACAGAGTTCAACAGCTCGGCGGTATCTTTGTCGCCCGCCGAGAGCCCGCTCTTGGCGCACCTGGCAAAAGTCTTCACCCGCGCGCCGAGCATCTTGTCGTAGCCCTTGTAAACGGCTGCCTGGCACTTGGCCGCGTCCTTGTCGTCAGAGGCGCGCACAATCGTGTCGTCGATGCCGCCACCGCTGTCGGTACCGAATACAGCGAGAAGCAGCTGGTCTGTTCCCGTCCCCGCAGCGCTCGACACCGCGGCCGCGCCTGGATCGGCAAAGCGGGCACCCGTGGCGCAGGACTTGGTCACCAGTTTGTCGGCCTTGGCGTCGGCCTTCAGGGCAAAGCCCGCAGCGTCGGCTGCTATGCAGGCGTCGGCGTCGGCCGCCTTGCCCTTGGAGGTGTCCTTTATGCACTTACCGATGAGCTTGCCTCGCGCCTTGGTAGCAATCCCCGCTGCCTTGGCGTGCGCGTTGATGCAGCGCTGCCCGTCTTTGTTCGGCGGCACGGGCAACAGTGCTGCGTCCTCGGCGAGCAGGAAGCCGTCGGTCTCCAGTTGCGCGCCGGCCGCTTCGAGGGCCGCCGCGAAGTCGGCCTTGCTCGCGTAAAGTGCGTTGAGCGTGGCCGCGTCCAGATCCACGTAGCTTCCGGCCAGCACGCAGAACAGGCTCCCCAGCTGGGAGAACAAGGGGTCGACCGCCGGGTTGAGAGTGTTGTGCGGCGAAAAGTAGGAGTGCAGGGGGTGGTCCATCTGTGGCATCCTTATGCCGCCGGTGACGTTTCCGTAGGCGTCGCGGGTGAGTACTCCCCCCGCTTCGTCGATGAACGAGCCGCCGGGCGGTACACTGCCCAGGCGCACCTGGTCTTCCATGTTCTGCCACATCGAGTTGTAGATGTACGAGCCCAGCACCGGGCCGTCGGCGAGCGTGTTGAGCAGGCTCGCACAGGTTTCGTCCAGCTGCAGCGGGCCGCCGGGAATGTCTTCGGGGATGACCTCGATGCGGCGGTGAACGGTTACGTGCGAGGTGCCCGCCAACTCGTAGTACCGGAAGTCACCCGAATCGGTCTGCCTGGCCAGGGTGAAGGCCTCGGGGCAGGTGCCGCTCGGGCACTCGCCGTCGTTACTGCAGGCGTTGCCGTCATTGCTGCCGCCGTCGCAGGTGCGCGAGGCGTTGGTGAGCATGAAGCTGACGTCGGTCTCGGTCAGCGTGCGGTAAACCGGCACGTCGAGGTCGGTTGCAACCAGGCGGTCATCACCCGTCAGCGATGGCGTGCAGTCGGGGTAGGCCGGTGAGCCGGTCGCGCCACAGACCGGGCCGTAGTTAATGCGTCGCGCGGTGCCGGCCGCCTGCACAAAATAACCGTCGTTGATCGTCGGCTCGTGAAAAGCGCTGGCGTAGGTGACCATCGAGCCGCCCTGCTGCGATTGCCCGGCGTGGAATACTCGCTGCACCGAGTAGTCGGGGTTGAGCGGGTTGTCGGGCGAGCCGCTTCTGAGCAGGTTGGCCAACTGGCTCAGCATCTCGAAGGCCTGGCCGTTCTCGCTCATGTACAGCGAGGAGTAACGGGTGCCGCAGGTCTCTGGAAAAATTGATATGCCGAGCAGTGGGCAGCTGTTGACGAGGAAGTTGATGATGTTGGTGGCGTTGGTAACGCCCACGTAGATCCAACCTGCCCGCGTAAAATACTCGGCGGAGGCATCCCACACCGGTGCGGTGTCAAAACCGGCGGTAGAGTTCAGCCATTCTATTATCACCGTGCCGTTGAAGTCGGCCGGGTCGGCGGGCTTGCGAACGGTGAAGCGCGTCTTGTAGGGAACGTCGGCGTCCTGCACGATGATCTCGCCTCTCACCGGCGGGTCGTTGTAGGTGTAGACCGTGGCCGCGCCTTCCATGAAGTACTCGTTCTCCACGTAGCTGTCAGGCGCGATGCGGCTGATGTAGCGCAGCGGGGTCTCCGACTGGTGTATGGCGCCGTCGGCGTCCACTGGTTCGGTGATGGTGACGGCCCCGAAAGGGTCGGCCCAGGCTGAGCCAGCGACCAGTAATACGGTTATTGCGGTGATGATTGTTCTGCGCATGATGTAGCTCCTGTCCTCGCGATTGTTAAGCCCCGTGCGCACCCTTGTCCAGTCTGAGAGGTAACAAGCTGCGCAGGCAGTAAGGAGAGGAGGCCGGGGCAGGCGGCCGGGCTCGACGGCGGCGCGAAGGGTGGAGGAAAGGACAGCGCAGGGGGCACCCCCCGGCCGGGGGTGCGCCCTCACGGCTGCGTCAAGCGAGCGGGCGTGCTAAGAAGGCTGCTGGGCTGGCCCCGCTGAGGGCGCCCGGAGGATTCGATGATCGAAGCTGTAGTAGAAAAATGGTTGCAACTCATACACGGCGAGGTCGATGACGCGGGTTCTTTCCTCGACGATCTGTTGGCCGACGACGTGGTCTTCTATTCGCCGGTGGTTTTCTCCGCGCAGGAGGGCAAGGCCATTACCAAGCTTTATCTCGGCGCGGCGGGCTCGGTTTTCGGCGGCGATAAACCGGCCGGCGCTGGCGCCGGTAACGGTTCGAAGAAGAGCGGCAGTTTCGTTTACCTGAAAAAAGTTCTCTCGGGCAAGCAGGCGATGCTGGAGTTCGAAACCGAGATGGGGGGCAAGTACGTCAACGGCGTCGACATGATCCAGTGCAACGACGAGGGAAAGATCGTCGAGTTCAAGGTCATGATTCGGCCGCTGCAGGCGGTCAACATGGTGCATGCAAAGATGGGCGAGATGCTCAAGGCGATGCAGGAAGACAGTACGGAGGGGCAAGGACATGGCGACAGAGCTTGAGCAGACCAGCGAAGTCGTCACGAGCGTGGTGCACGGGGCCGACGTACCATGGGTGTGGATGGGCTTTGAGAACAGTGGCGTCGAGATGAAGTTGCTGCGGCGCGGCCGTGAAGACGAGGTCTACACTTTCATGAACCGTTTCGCGCCCGGCTTCATGGCGCCGCGCCATCTGCACCTGGGCGAGGTGCACGCGTGGACAATGGAGGGTTGCTGGTGCTACCTCGAGTACGATTGGAAAGCGCGCGCGGGCGACTACGTGTACGAGCCTGCCGACTCCATACACACCCTCTACGTGCCCGAGGAGAACGAGGGCCTGACGACGGTTCTGTTCACGGTGGAAAAGGGCCTGGATCTCTACGACGAGAAGGGCGAGTTGTTCATGACCCAGGACGGTGCGGGTTTAGAAGAGCTCTACCGCGCGGGGCTGGCCGAGCAGGGCCTGGACTGGCCCGACGCGATACTGCCCTGAACCTGGCAGGGCGAGCGTTGCCGAGGCAGCTACGCCTCAGCCCAGGCCGCCGTCCTGGTCCTTGCCGTCCATGCCCGCGTTGAGTCGCGCCTGGCCCACCAGCTCGCGGGCGATCTCTCCGATCTGCGTCGGGTCGTCCACCGGCTTGGCTTCGGGCCCACGGTGCCAGCCCTCGGCTACGGCAAACACGCCGCCCGAAGCTTCGAACACCCGTCCGTTGATGTCGTTGGACTCTTCGCTCGCCAGCCAGGTGACGATGGGGGCTATCCAGCGCGGCGACATGGCGTCCTTGCTCTCTTCTGTTTCGCCGCCCATGCCGAGGTCTTCGGTCAGGCGGGTCAGCGCCGCGGGTGCGATCGCGTTCACGGTGACGCCGTAGCGCGCGAGCTCTCTTGCCGCGATGATCGTAAACGACGCGATGCCCATCTTGGCGGCGCCGTAGTTGGTCTGACCGGCGTTGCCGTAGATGCCCGACACCGAGGTGGTGTTGATGATGCGGGCGTTGTTGGTTTCGCCAGCCTTGCTGCGCGCGCGCCAGTACGCCGCCGCGTGGCGGGCGGGGGCGAAGGTGCCCTTGAGGTGCACCTTGATGACGGAGTCCCACTCGGCCTCGTCCATGTTCACCAGCATGCGGTCGCGCAGTATACCGGCGTTGTTGACGAGCACGTCCAGGCGGCCGAAGGCGTCTACCGCCTGCTGTATCATCGCCTCGGCCTCGTCAAAGTTGCTCACGTCGGCCGCGTTGGCCACCGCCTCGCCGCCCGCGGCCTTGATCTCGGCCACCACCTCGCCGGCCGGTCCCGTGTCACCGCCGCTGCCGTCGCGCGCACCGCCGAAATCGTTGACCACGACCTTTGCCCCGTGCTCTGCAAGCATGAGCGCGTACTCGCGGCCAATGCCGCGGCCGGCGCCGGTTACGATCACTACCCTGTCTTCACACAATCTGTTCATCCGTCAAAGATTGTCGGCTGCGCGAGGCAAAGCAAGGCAGTCGTCGTTCGTTTCAGCCGTGGTTGCTGTTGTTTCAGCTCGCCCAGTGGGCTTGGCTTGCAAGCGGGGGGTGCCCCGGGAGGACGCTGCGATGATAGACCTTTACACCTGGACCACGCCCAACGGCCGCAAGGTTTCGATAATGCTCGAGGAGACCGGGCTCGACTACCGCGTGCTGCCCGTGGACCTGCAGGCCAACGAGCAGGCCGGCGCCGAGTTCCTGGCCGTGTGTCCCAACGGTAAGATTCCGGCTATCGTTGACCACGACACGGAGGGCGCGCCGCTGCCACTGTTCGAGTCGGGGGCTATACTGTTGCACCTCGCCGAAAAGACCGGGCAGTTTGTGCCTGGTCTTGAACGACCGGCCGAGCGCGCGCGGGTCGTGCAGTGGCTGATGTACCAGATGAGCCACGTGGGCCCCATGATCGGCCAGGCCGGCCATTTTGTTAACACCGCCGAGGACAAGATCCCCTACGCAATAGAGCGTTTTCTGGGCGAGTCGCTGCGCATTGTTGGCGTGCTCAACAACGCGCTGGCCGATTCTGACTACCTCGCGGGTGACTATTCCATTGCCGACATGGCCACCTATCCATGGATCGAGGCGGCGTGGGAGCGGTTCACCTCTATGTCCGAGGGCAAGGCCGAAGAGTTGGCGGCGCTCAGGGCGTGGATGGACAGGGTGGCCGCTCGCCCCGCGGTTGCTCGTGGGATGGCCGTAGGTTCGGGGAGCTGATAGACCGGCGAACCGGAGGATTGCATGAAAGAATATCTACAGTTTTATATCGACGGCGCCTGGGTGGACCCCGCGGGCAGCAACACCCTCGAAGTAATCAACCCCGCCACTGAGGAGGCCGTGGGCCGCATCGCCATGGGCGGAGCCGAGGACGTGGACCGCGCGGTCAAGGCCGCGCGCAAGGCCTTCGAGACCTTCAGCCTGACGAGCGTGGACGAGCGCATCGCGTTGCTCGAAAAAATAGTGGCCGGCTTCCAGGCTCGCTACGAGGAGTTTGCACAGACGATTTCCTCGGAGATGGGCGCGCCGATCACGCTCTGCCAGCTGGCCCAGGCCGGCGCAGGGCTCGCGCACTTTGCTGGCATGGTCGAGATAGCCAAGGGCTACGCCTTCGAGCAACAGCGCGGCACCACCATGCTGCGCAAGGAGCCTGTTGGCGTGTGCGGACTCATCACGCCGTGGAACTGGCCCATCAACCAGATCGCCTGCAAGGTTGCACCGGCCATTGCCGCTGGTTGCACGATGGTGCTCAAGCCGAGCGAGCTCGCGCCCTTGAACGCCTGCCTGCTGGCCGAGGTCATCCACGACGCGGGCGTACCGGCGGGTGTGTTCAACCTCGTTAACGGCGACGGTCCCTCGGTGGGCGCGGCCTTGTCAGCCCACCCGGACATAGACATGATGTCGTTTACCGGCTCAACGCGTGCCGGCACGGCAGTGGCCGAAGCAGCCGCGGCCGGTGTCAAGCGGGTGGCCCAGGAGCTGGGCGGTAAGTCGGCCAACATCGTGCTCGAGGACGCCGATCTCGAGGCGGCGGTGTCGGGTGGCGTGCAGAATTGTTTTGGCAACAGCGGGCAGTCCTGCAACGCGCCCACGCGTATGCTGGTGCCTGCCGCTCGCCATGACGAGGCCATGGCAATCGCGCGCAAGGCCGCCGAGGCGGCTGCCGAGGGCGTGGGCGATCCCACCAAGGAAGAAACCGTGTTCGGCCCGCTGGCGCATGCTGGGCAATTTAAAAAGGTGCAGGGGCTTATCAACAAGGGCGTAGAAGAGGGAGCCACCCTGGTGGCCGGTGGCCCGGGGCGACCCGAGGGACTCGACAAGGGGTACTTCGTGCGACCGACGGTGTTTGCCAACGTGTCCAACGACATGACGATTGCGCGCGAGGAGGTCTTCGGCCCGGTGCTTTGCATACTGCCTTACCGCGACGAGGAGCAGGCCATCGCCATTGCCAACGACACCGAGTACGGGCTGGCGGGCTACGTTCAGTCGGGAGACATTGAGCACGCCCGCCGCGTGGCGTCGCGCTTGCGCACGGGCAACGTGCACCTCAACGGTGCAGGCCCCGACTTCGCAGCGCCCTTTGGTGGTTACGGCAAGTCGGGCAACGGCCGCGAGTGGGGCGAGTTCGGGCTCGAGGAGTTTCTCGAGGTCAAGGCCGTGCTCGGCTGGGAACCGGCCTGAGCGGCATCGGCCCCGGGATGGCGGTAGCCACCCGCGTTATCGCTTGGCAGTGCGCCCCGTGGCAGGGAAGCTGAATTGAGTAACGCTTATTCGACGGGACCGATGGCGGGTCTTCGCGTGCTCGAGCTGGGCGCGTGGGTTGCCGGCCCGGCCGCCGGGCTGGTGCTTGCCGACTGGGGTGCGGACGTAGTAAAGGTCGAGCCGCCGGGGGTCGGTGATCCCGGCCGCCTGTTTGCCCGCCTGCTGGCCAGCATGGGCGCCGACCTTCCTTTCAACCCTCCGTTTGAAATGGACAACCGGGGCAAACGCAGCATCGCGCTTGACCTCGCGAGCGAAGAAGGCCGGGCGCTGGGCATGGAACTGGTCGACGGCGCCGACGTGTTGGTGACCAACATACGCCAGTCGGCGTTGGCCAGGCTGGGGTTCGACCCGGCCGCTGTGATGCGCCGCAACCCGCGACTGGTCTACGCCGCCATCACCGGCTACGGCATGGACGGACCCGATTCCGACCGTGCCGCCTACGACATCTCCGCCTTCTGGGCACGCTCGGGCATCGCGCACATGTTGACAAGCCCGGGCCAGGCACCGCCTTTCCAGCGCGGCGGCATGGGCGATCACAACGCGGGCATGGCGGCGGCCGGCGGGGTAGCGGCCGCCCTGTACGAACGCGAGAAGACGGGACGCGGCCGTCTGGTCACGACCTCTCTCCTGCGCGAGGGTATATTCACCATGAGCTTTGACCTGGCGATTACGCTTCGCTTCGGCGTGCCGCTGCAGGTCGCCGACCGGCTGAACGTGGGTAACCCGTGCATCAATAACTACCAGGACAGCGAGGGGCGCTGGTTCTGGGTGGTCGGCCTGGACCCCGACCGGCACTGGCCGCCCATGGCCAGGGCCGTCGGACACCCGGAGTGGATCGACGACCCACGTTACGCGACTTTTGCGGCCCGCAGGGAGCGGTCGGTCGAACTCATCGAGGAGCTAGACGGCATTTTTGCGGGCAAGCCGCTGGCCGAGTGGGCCGAGATCTTCGACTCCGTACCCGACATGTGGTGGGCGCCCGTACAGACCCTTGACGAGGTGATAGCCGATCCGCAGGCTCGCGCGGCAGGCTCGTTCTGCGAGGTGCCCGACCCGGCCGGCGGCACGCTGACCTTCCCCGCGACACCGGTGGACTTTGACGGGCAGGGAGCCCGGCCGGCCTGCATGGCACCGGTCCTGGGGGAGCACAGCGACGACCTGCTGGCCGAGCTGGGCCGCGACGGCGACGAGATTAAACGCCTGCGCGAGGCGGGCGTGGTGGCCTGAGTCTTCTTCCTGGACTAAGCTCCCGGGCAAGCCGTCACCCGCGTCTTGCCGGGGCGCAAGAAAAACGCTTATGCTTTCACGATTCGACGATTACCCGGTACACCAGGCGCCCGAGCCACTGCTGAGCCCTGCGACGAGCGACCGTAACGTATACGATCGCTACTGGATGAACGGCTTCGACCGCGACGGCGAGCTTTACTTTGCCTTCGGCTTGGCGCGCTACCAGCACCGGGGCATCCAGGACGCTGCCTTCAGCGTGGTGATCGACGGCCGCCAGTATGCCCTGCACGCCTCGGGGCGCGCGCCCGCCGAGCCCACCGATACCGCCGTGGGTTCAAT
>Ga0115002_10005003_pt1 | contig 15807 bp, 13 predicted proteins | sample ArcticOcean_MG_C_8_FD_89576 | JGI IMG/M metagenome (GOLD analysis project Ga0115002, IMG submission 89576) | Marine microbial communities from western Arctic Ocean - ArcticOcean_MG_CB11_86 | ecosystem: Environmental > Aquatic > Marine > Oceanic | place: Arctic Ocean: Canada Basin | collected... | reverse complement strand
GCCGCGTGAGCGCCTGCGCCGGCTCCTCCATGCGCTGGGTTCCATCGTCGTCCTCGGGCCGGATGCGTAGCTGGGGCAGCTCGGCCAGATCGCTGGTCTCGCTCGGGGGGCTCGGGCGCTCGTCAGGGGGCGCGGATTCGTCTCGACGCGCTTTCCGCACACGCAACAGCACCACCATGCCGAACAGCAACAAGAGGGTGCCCGGCACCATCCAGACAGTCCGCGGCCGCGCTACCTGTAGAGCAATCGGCGTGTAGAACACAACTTGAGCGTTTACCGCCTGTCCCTGTGCCAGCACCGTGCCGCCCGCCTGCAGCGAGAGCTGCTCGGTAAGCACACCCACGATCAGACCGACATCGACGATGGCGGCGACGGCCTCGGCATCGCTCAGGCCGACGACGTTCGGCACGGTGATCATTTCCGGCGTCGCAATCACCAGGTTGATCGGCGTACCGACTGCCGCGACGGTTCCCGCCTGGCGGCTCTGCTGGAGAACGGTGTTCTCCGCTTCGATGCGGGTCTCCATTAACTCCACCTCACTACCCACCCCGAGCCGCGCGATCACCAGATCTCGCGTCGCCGCTTCTACGGAGAGCCCGACGACGTTCGGGACCGCCACGGTCTCGACAACCGCGATGAGCATGGGGATCGGTGTGCCGATCTCCACGCGACTACCCGGATTGAGCGACTGGGCCAGCACGGTTCCGGGCTGCGCTGCCGACTCCTGATGCTGGATATCGCCGGCGACTAACTCACTGACCTCGAGCAGCCTCGTGGCCTCGCTCTCGCTCCGGCCAACCACGTCTGGAACAAGTACGGTGACTGGCCGAGCGACTGTCACGTCGACGCTACGCCCGATCTCGACGCGGGTGCCCTCCGGGATCGATTGGACCAGCACCGTCCCTGGCGGTGATCGCGACTCGCGGCTCGTCGAGTCCCCCGCCAGCAGCTCGGCCGTGTCGAGCACGCTCATGGCCTCGCCCTCGTCCTGGCCGACGAGGTCTGGAACGAGTACGGTCACTAGCTGGGCGACGGTCATCTCGACGTCACGCCCGATCTCGACCCGGGTGCCCTCCTGGATCGATTGAACCAGCACCGTCCCTGGCGGCAATCGCGACTCGCGGCTCGTCGCGCTGCCGGCCACGAGCTCGGCACCGGCAAGGAGCACTCGGGCCTCCGCCTCAGTACGTCCCAACAGACCAGGCACGAGCACGGTGATCGGAGTGGAGACCACCAAATCGACGTCGCTACCGATATCGGCTCGACTGCCTCCTGCTGGCGCCTGGGAGAGCACGGTTCCAGGTGGCTGCCGTGACTCCCGGGGCGTGACAATCCCGAGGCCCAGCTCCGCAACCTGGAGGTCGCCGCGCGCCGCGTCCGGCGTGCGACCGACCAGATCCGGCACAGAGACCGTCATCAGCGTCGCCACCGTGAAGTCCACCTCTGCCCCGACCTCAAGCCGCGTGCCGCGGACCGGTGTTTGTGACAGAACGGTGTCCGGTTGCGCGCGTGATTCGACCGCCTCTACGGTGCGGACGCGCAGCTCGGCGCGATCGAGGAGCTGCCGTGCCTCCGACTCCAAATAACCCACGATGTCCGGTATCGCGACGGTCCTCGGGATAGCGACCGTGAGGTTGATTGCAGTGCCGGCGACCACCACTGTGCCGGGGCCGGGCTGCTGCCCCAGCACGGTGCCCTCCGTCTCCTGCGCCTCCTGCCGTCTGACCGACCCCTCTGAGAGCGGCAACCTCGCGACGATCGCGCGAGCCTCCGCCAAGCTGCGCCCAACGAGATCGGGAACCGACAGCGTTGTGGACTCGGCCTCGGACCCGGCCAAGACGAACGACACCGCGGAGCCTGCGCGCACGGTGCTGTAGGCTCGTGGCGTCTGCGTGATGACGGTGCCGGGTGTCGCAGGCGATAGGCGCATCGTGACCGTGCCCACTTCGAGACCGGCGCGGTCGAGCAGTTGGAGAGCCGCGCTCTCAGTGCGCCCCAGCAAGTCCGGCACATCCCTGAGCGGCTGTGCCGGAGGCTGCTGGCCAGGGGATTGTTGTTGAAAAGCGAGAGGGGTGACCAGGCTGGCCATGCGCGCGGCAGCGAGTGCCTGAGAGCCGGCGAGAGGCAGATCTACGGCAGTGAGCGACGGGAGTAGCAGTGCGGCGACGACCAGCAGCCGCGCACCAAATCTTCGAGGACGATGTCGGCCCGCCTGTTTCACAGATCTTGCTCGACTCACTGCGCTGTCCTTCCCGGGGCGTTTGCCAGCGCCCATCGACCGCGAGAGAACCGGATGCCAGCGTATTGACTTTCGGTATCTGGCGCAAGGGATAGGCCCTGAAAACACCCCAGGTTGCTGCGACGCGGAGGCCTGCCGGCCATCGTGCATAATGGGCGCTTCGGCGACATTGCCAAGTCGACGCCAAGTCGACATCGCCAACCCGAGAGACCCAGGAGATCAGACGTATGCATACGCGTATTGCGACGCTCGCCGTCCTTGCCCTTGGTATCGCGTTGCCGGCACTCGCCGCCGACCCGCTGCCGCTCGCGACGCCGGAATCGGTCGGCATGTCGTCGGAACGCCTCGCGCGCCTCGGCGAGGTATTGCGCGCCGATGTGGAGAACGACCGCCTTCCGGGCGCCGTGATCGCGATTGCCCGCCGGGGCAAGCTCGTCCACTTCGAAGCCATCGGCTACCGCGACAAGGCTGCCGGAGCGCCAATGACGAACGATGCGATCTTCGGCATCGCCTCGATGACCAAACCCATGGTCACGGCCGGCGCGCGCATGCTCTACGAGCAGGGCCGGCTCCTCATGAACGACCCGATCTCCAAGTACTTCCCGCAGTTCGCCGACACCCAGGTGGCCGTGATGTCCGAGGACGGCCAGCGGATTCTCGACACGGTAGCGGTCGACCGGCCGATCACCGTGCAGGATCTCATGCGCCACACGTCGGGGATCATCTACGGCAACCGCGGGACGACGGCGGTGCACAAAGCGTCGACCCAGGCGCTGGGTCGGCCGCAGGCAACCCTAAGCGGACCGGAGTTTATCGACGCTCTGGCTTCAGTCCCCCTGCTCTATCAACCCGGGACCGTCTGGGATTACGGCTATTCCATCGACGTGGTGGGACAGCTCATCGAGCACCTGTCGGGACAGACCCTTGGCGAGTATCTGAAGGCCAACCTGTTTGACCCGCTCGGCATGGTCGACACCGGGTTTCTCCTTCCCGACCAAGACCAGGATCGGTACGCGCAGGTTCTGCCCGAGGACCCGCTCAGCGGTCGACCACAATCGACCCGAGATGCAACCACACCGCTGACATTCGAGTGCGGCGGCGGCTGCGCGATATCCACGGCCAGCGACTACCTGCGCTTCGCGTTGATGCTGCTCAACGACGGCGCGTTGGGTGACACGTGCGTGTTGGGCCGCAAGACCGTGGAGTACATGCTCTCAAACCATCTGGGTCCAGACGTGGAGAATCTGATCGCCGCCGCCGATCCGACGCGGGCCGACTACTCAAGATGCTGCGTGCTACGGACGTCTATGTGCTCGCACGCGGTGCTATTGAGCAGTACTACCCAGAGACCATCACGGGGCCGGACAAGCCATCGCGAGCACAGGACTTCTGCTCAAAGGTCGCCACACGCGACGCGATTCTTGCCTGTTGCGACGAGCAAATGGTCGACCGTGATGGGACGCCGACACCTGTCAAAGAGCTTGATCTCATCTGCCGAGGTGTCTTTGAGGGTTCTCCACGTTGAGAATGCAGCGTCAATCGCCACCTAACGACAGACTGCAGCCGGGCCTAGCGTTACCTAACTAGTTTTTCGCTAATTTTTCAGAAGCCCGCTCATGTAGGCTACCGCCCGGCAAGGTGCCGGCGCGCGCTTCGAGCGCGCTGGCTGCCAGAGCTAAGGTTGGCTCACTTCCCGTCGACGGCCGCCGATAGGGCCACGATCTCCTGGTCATTGCGCACGTAGATGTGCCGGTTGGCGTAGGCCGGATGCGTCCAGTTGACGGTCTCCAACTCGCGGCGGTTTCCTGGTGGCGACGTCGGGTCGATGAGATGAGTGCGGCTGATCTCTTCGAAGCCATCGCCAGATAGACGTGCCATGATCAGCTCACCCCGATCGTTGTTGATAAACACCCGGTCGCCGTGCTGGACCATGAGTCCCGACGCCCAGCGCGCTCGCTCGACTGTCACCTCCTGCGTTTCCCACACACGCTCGCCGGTGGCCGCACTCAGCGCGCGAAACTCGCCAAAGCTGCCGATGCCGTACACGAAGTCTCCCTGGATGATGGGCGTGTTGACTGTCGAGTGGATCGTGTCGGTATTGATCTCGCTGTCACTTTTCCCCTTCCAGAGGAGCCGCGCCGTCGGGGTGTTCTCATCGAGTTCCACCATCAACATCCCGTTGTAAAAGGACGTCACCGCGAGGCGCCGGCCGCTCAGGACGGGCGTTGAGATGCTCATACCCAGGTTAGTCCGCCACGGCTCTTCCCAGTACACATCGCCGGTGGCCGGATCCAGCGAGCTCAGCGCCGCCGGGTGCCAGATGATGAGCTGTCGGACCCCACCCACGGTGAAGATGATCGGCTGCGAGTAGCCCGGCTCCGACGTTGATGGGAGCGCGCGCCACATCTCCGTCCCCGTCATCTTGTCGAACGCCACGACCTTGGCATCGTCGGCCCCGCCAACCAACGCGATCAGCAGGTTGCCGTCCACCAGCGGCGCTCCGGAAAAGCCCCACGGTGGGACGTCCGCACCGTAGTCCTCGACGTAGTCTTTTTCCCAGATGACCCGTCCGGTTGCGACATCGAGACACACTAGGTTGCCCATTGCACCGAGCACGTACACGCGGTCGCCGTCAACGGTGGGAGTCGCCCGAGGTCCGATCGCCCAGTTGAAGGCCAGCGCGCCATAGCCTGTGAGCCATTGGTGCGTCCACAACACCTCACCGGTCGCCTCGTCGAGCGCATGCGCGCGCTCCATGCCCGAGAACCGATTGAGCGCGCCCGCCAGGACACCGGCATCCGTCGGCGGCGCCTCACCTGGTTCGATCGGATCGAAATCGGTCACAAACACCCGGCCATTGGCCACCGCCGGTCCGGAAAACCCAGCCTTGATCGGCGTGCGCCACAGCACCGGTAAACCGTCGGCCGGGAACGTCTCGACGATGCCTGCCTCGTCCCAGACGCCGAGCCGACCCTTTCCACGAAACTCCGGCCAGTCGGTCGCCTCGATGCCCGCGCCCGCCGCGGTGAGGCACACCAGGATCAATCCCAGGATTTTCTTCATGCCGGTCCTCTTCCTACACGATGTGGTCGACTCACGCGTGACAGCCTGGCATCCCGGCGCCCTCGCCGGTCAGCGTGCATGTCGGAGCCTTCTGTATGTATTTCAAGTGGCCGCCGCCTAGCAGGCCGTGGTGAAAGTCCGCCTGCATTCGACGAGCGAGGCGCTTCGCGTGCAAGGCGCAACGACTGAGAATACCGCCTGTATTTGAAGGAGGAGCAACGCAGGACGCGAGGATGCATCGTTCGTCGAATGCAGGCGGACTTTCACCATGGGCTGCTAGGGCGCCAGGAACTCGGTCAGCTCGATATAGGTGCCCCACGGGTCGGTCAGATACGCGATGGCCAGCTTCTCAAATCCCGGGACGAGTCCGTAGGGGCGATCGAATGTGAGTCCTGCCGCCTCGAGCTTCTCGCAGAACGCTTCGAGGTCGCGAACCTCGAATCCGATGTGATCGAGCCCACGCCCTCTGGTCGGCGCCCACGCTCCATCGATCGATGAGAACAGCAGGGCTACGCCAGGTACATTCCCAGCGGCGAATCTGCCGCGCTCGACCGGTTCGGCGCCGAAATGCTTGGCATACCAGGCCTGCACCTCCTCCGCCGGCGCCGAATTGTTGAAGTGAATATGGTCCATCTCGACCGGGGCGGTCAGGGACTGATCCTCCAGGATCTCCACTCGGACGGGACCGGGGGCTGTGAGATACGCCTGCTCTGGGCGGCTCCCATCCTCGACCTCAAGACCGGCCTGTTCCCAGGTGGCCCTGGCTGCGGCCATATCTCTGACGTGGAATCCAACGTGATTCACCGTGGACCCGACGCTGCCGCCCGTAGGATCGGCCTCGCGCAGCATGACGAAGGTGCCGGGGACCTGAATCAGCTCAAGCCGCCCATTCATCACGCTCGTTCCACCGAAGGCGTGCCAGAACGCGAGTCCGGCCTCCAGATCGGGCACCGTCAGATGCAGGTGGCCCATGGCGACGCCGCCGGTGCCGGGATCGACGAGTTGCGCCTCTGCTCGGGGTGTGGAGCAGAGCACGAGAATGCTCAGCGAGCACACCAGGTAACTAAACCGTCTGATCATGAGTGCTCCTTCGTGGCCATGGGCACCGAGTCGCACATCGCGCCGGCCATGCCCGACGCCGACACACACGCCGATGGCCTGCCAAAACCCTGGTCGTCTGCGGGATTGTACGGTATCGAACACCGTGCGGGCACGGTCGAGCCGATCCGACTCGGGGCGCACCGGCCATGCCGTGGGAGGTCTCGACGTCGTCGAGCATCGCCCGGCGAGACTGCGCTTAGTCCACGACCGCGATTCGCGGTCGGCGCCAGTGGAACGCCGCCGCCGCTCCGAAGCTCACCAGCGACAACAGCACAAACCCGCTGCGATATCCTGTGGTCAGAGCGGCGAGTGCCGCGAACAACGGGGGCCCTACGACCACTCCCGCAAACGTGATGACGCCCGCGGCGGCAGTGACAGCGCCCGCACCGCCTTCGGGGGCGTGCCGCGCCACTTCAGCGAGTTGCACTCCGTTCCAGCCGATGGCCGTGCCACCGAGCACGACGACCAGCGGCAGGACCGCGGCTGTCGGCCACTCCGCGGTCGCGCACGCCAGCGTAAGCGCGCAGGCACTGGCGATGCAGCCGATCAACGTGAGGACACGCCGCGCGTTGCGCATGCGGTCGGCGACCGCCCCCCATCCGATTCTGCCGAACACGCCCCCAAGTGTCGCGGCCGTGAGCGCCAGCCCGGCTTCGACCAGCGACCACTCCAGCGTGTCGTGCAGATAGACGACGAGAAAACTCAGCACGCAGACCTGTACCGCCGCATACGCGAAACTGAGCGCGGCAAGCTCGGCCAGTGCTGGGGATCTCACGACCAGCCGCAGCCACTCGACGACAGCATCAACTGACAAAGCCCGGCCGGGCTGCGCGTCGGTGTCCAGCGCGCGCCGCGTTGGCTGTGCCGCCAGGGCGATGAGCACACCGATGAGCCCGACCGCGATCGCCGTCGCGCGCCAGCCGACCGCGATCGCGGCCGCCGGCAGCAGCGCTCCGGAGAGTGCCGCGCCAACGGGCACGCCGGTCTGTTTGATCGAGAACATCAGCGCCATCTGCGACGGCTGTGTCGTCCGGACGAGGATCTGCGACGACGCGGGTGTAATAGGTCCGTATCCCAGTCCCAGCAGGACCGCCGCGCCGGCCAGCAGCGGTGCCGCGGTCGCCGGCAGGGCTCCGACCACCGCGATACCGGCCGCGCAGAGGATGACACATACCTGCGACACGCGGAGCGCACCGTAGCGCTCCATGAAACCGATCGACACGATGCTGGAGAGCATCGCTCCCGCATACACGAGCCCCACGAAGACGCCGATCCAACTGGCGGAGATGCCCATTTCCTCCGCCAGTTCAGGCGCAAGCACGGCAGGTGTCGTGGCCGCCAGAGACGTGAACGCCTGAATCGCCAGCGTGACAACCAGCGCGACAGAGGCGGTACGCGCGTTGGGGTTCACGGCCTTGGCCGCTCCCGCGTGTCGTTGCTGTCCGGCCAGGGTGAAGCTGCGCGTATCGTCATGAGGAGATTAGGGTGATCAGACACATGAGCGACGTCGATCATTATCGGACGAGCTGACACGATACCGCGCTTCGCGCCGAGGTTTCGTGTCGGTCAGGATTTCCCGAGTAGTGGATGCGCGAACAGTCTGGCACCGACGTGCCTCGCGCCCGCCTGCGTGGGAAGTGGCATCGCCCCACCATTTTTCCCTTCACCTTTCGCGCTGCCGCTACTCTTTCAGAGGGGCATCGGGATGAATTTGCCATCCGAGCATATCGGAGCCATTCCTGTCCGCAACAACCGCGCAGCGTGCCAAAATGACGACACTAGACGGTGATTCACGACGTGGCGATTGGGGCTGCGGTCGACCTGGCGGCTGACGCCGAGAAGGAGCCTATGTTGAAGAGACTTGCGACCGGAGTGGTCATGGCCTTCGGTGCCGCGATAGTACTGCAGACGTCGGCGGCCGCACAGGGCGGTAGCGCGCCCGTACGATTCCCGAGCCTGGAGCAATTCGAGGCCTCGCCCGAATCGCTGAAAATCGTTGAGGACGCGCGCGCGCTGGCGGGAAACGACCTGCAGGAGGAGTATGACAATACCTGCACCAACACAGGGCCGCAGCGCGCCGCACTGGACAGGCAGCAGGCCGGGCTGCCACCGATCGAAAACTACACTGTCGAGCCGACCAAAATCTTCGACAACATGTGGTTCGTCGGGCCCACGTCTCAGGGCGCCTTCGTCATCACGACAAGCGACGGCCTGATCCTGCTCGACACGCTCAACAATACGGAAGAGGCGACCGACATTCTCATCCCCAGCATGCTAGAGGCTGGACTCAACCCGGCACAGATTAAGTACATCGTGCTGTCCCATGGGCATCCTGGACAGACCGACCACACCGGCGGCGCCAACTACCTGCAGCGCACGTATGGCGCCAAGGTGGCAATGGGCAAGCCGGACTGGGATGCGACACTTCCGGCACAGACGCCAGAGCGGCCACTGGCGAATCGGGACATGGACATTGTCGACGGCACGACGATCACCGTGGGTGACACAACGCTGAGCTTCGCCCTCGAGCCGGGACACTCTCCGGGCTCGCTCGCGATGTTCATTCCGGTCACGTGGCACGGCGAGTCGCATAAGGTGATGCTCCTCGCGGGCGCGCTGCAGGCACCCAGTCGTGAGGATTTCAACGCGCTCGCGCACATCATGAACGACATCGCCAAACCACAAAACGTTCAGGGGCTCTTGAACACGCACCCCGGGCTGTACCAGGACACCCTGGCGGACATGGAAACCATCCGCAACAATCCCGACGGGCCCAACCCCCTGCTCTACGAGCCGGAGCGGGCCAACCGCTACTGGTCGATGGTCGTCGAGTGTGGCCGAGCGCGCACCGTCGCTTTGGAAGCCGCAGCCGGAACGCGCTAGTCCGTATCGGAAAGTTGCGGGTTGATCGAGCGCGGTGACTCGCCCGAACCAGCGAAGTGAGGAAAGAGAGTAAGGACAAAGTGCGCGACGAGCCGACGCCGTATCTCAGGCGGTCGGCTCGTCGTGACTGACGCCCAGCTCACCTGCGAACGCTATCGCGGTGCGGCTGCGGGGTCCCTGCCCGTTGGACCGAGCCGGTCGTCGCAATTCGGTTCGCACCCTCGTTGGGGAGCTCTTCTGTAGTTTGGCGGGTCGTACTCGCCCAGGCCGTGATAGGCGTTGGAATACAGCATGCCCTGGTAGCGAATCCCGCCACCGTTGCTATTGACGAACCCCATCGACTGCTGAAACAAACCCGGGGCGGGATGACCCTCTGGCACCGTGCCCTCCGCGACGTAGAGCCGGTTGTCGTGCATGTGAATCGATGCGAAGGTGCGCGACTGGTCGGCCCTGTTCTGGAGCTGCACCAGGTGTCCCTCAACCAGGTCGTTCCAGTTCCACATCAGGTGCGTGAGATCTGCGTCCCGCTGCAGCAGCTGAAACGTCGCATACATCATGGCGCCGCGCACATCGTTCTTCCAGTACCCGGCACCGATGACGCCACCAACCTGTCCCGTGCAGGGCTCGGCACCCGGCGGGCACCCCTTGGCACGTGCGATACCCATCTCCTCTAGGACGCGGTAGTCGACGACCGTCATCGAGTAGCGCTCCGGACCACGTTCCGCCCGATAGACGCGTGCGGGTAGCTCGTAGTCGTATTCCGAGGTCCAGGTCGTCGTCTCCACCGTCGGTTCACCTGGGAAATTCAGCTTGAATCCGTCTTCCGCGTTGGCAAACTCTGTCCAGTCCTGCGCGACGGCGGGGGCCGCCAACGAGAGGACCAGTAGTGCCGACATCAATACTCTCACCTGCATGGTTTTCCTCCAGGCCACAAATTCTGCCAAAAACAGGTCCGGCGCGCACTATGTTTTCGCGGTGTGTTATCCGGCAGTACCGTCACAACGGCCGCCCTGCCGATCTGCGCGCAGGGGCGGCGAGCGGCAGACTGGCGTCTCCAATTGACCCTCCCAGAGACGGCGGGTTATATTCCGGGTGCTCAACAGCCGGACACCGCGCGCGCCGTACACGACCTCACGCGCTGGTCATGTTTTGTGTAGTGCATGACCGCCACCGAAAGAAACATGATGCGCCTAACAAGATGGATTGCTGCAGCTCTCGTGCTTTCGTTCACGTCGCCTGCATTTGCGCAGGAGTGGGAAAACTTTCAGTTCGGCGATGACGGCTTCGAGGTGAACTTTCCGGGACGCCCCGAGATCGAGGAAACGACCTGGACCTCTCAGTACAACTACGAGCTGCCCGCGCGTGTGTATCGCGGCGAGCTCGGGCCGGCGCGCTACTCGGCGACCGTGGTCGACTACCGCCCTCTCGAGCAGATGGGCCCCGCCCGATCCGCAGCGTGCCCGCCGGGCGCGGAACCGTGCATCGGCACGCAGGACGGTCGTCAGGGCGAGATCCTCGGCCTTGGCTACTGGAAGATGGATGTGCGCGGTGCGCCCTCCTACGCGGTGCTGAAGTTCCTGCAACGCGACGTGACAGTTACCGACTACAACCTTGAGTTTCAACAAGTTGTCGAAGGGTACTTTCTACACCTGACCAACCCGGACGAATCCCGAACGCTGGTCTACATCACCATGCACGAGAATCGGCTCTACATCTACGAGGGCACAACCCAGAAAGGGGCTGCGGAAGCGTCGTTGTTCATGGGGTCGGTCGGCTTCGTCGATGCCGATGGCAACAGCCTGCGGTACACGGACTTCTACTCGAACGCCGTGCACGGCTTGCGGCAGTACGATCCTCCGCCGGTGCGCGTCAACGGCGTAGTGTCTCCGGCGCCCGCCGGAAACTAGCAGCCCAGGGGGCAGGGATAAGAGGAGACGGGCACAGCGGGTCAGCGTCTCTTAGACGATCTCTTGGGCGTCGGGCGCTTATGGTTCGCCATCTGCTCCAGCACGGCGCACACGGCGCCAGTATCCTCGGTATCGGGCCTCGTCGCCGCCGCCGCGGCGTAGATAGGCGCCGTGGCCGAGAAGAGCGGCGTCGGACACCCTACCTGACGCGCGAAGTCCCCGATGACCATCATGTCCTTGGCCCAGACCGACAGGCGGATCATCGCGTCCGAGTAGTCGCCCTTGACCATCATCGGGCCTCGGACCTGCAGCATCCGGGAACTACCGCCCCCGTCTGAGATGACCTTGTACGTCAGGGCAGGATCGAGACCGGCCTTCATCGCAAGTACCATCGCTTCGCCGGCCGCGACATTGTGGATGGCGACCAGCAGGTTGGCCACGAACTTCATCTTCGATCCGGCACCGAACGGGCCCACGTAATAGGGCGCCCGCGCAAACGCCTTCATCACTGGCTCCACCGTACGATACGCGGCCCGCGGCCCGCTGGCGTACACAGCCAGATCGCGCACGCGCGCCTGCGCCCCGGTTCCGCTCAGCGGACAGTCCAGCAGAACTGCCCCGGACGCCGCGAGTATGTCGCGTGCCTCTTCTTTGACGGCGATCGGCAGGGTGCTTGTTTCGATGACGATCCGCCGGCGTCGTTTCGCGCCGGCAAGATCCTTGGCGACCGCGAGCATCGCCGCGATCGATGGCAGGGAGCAAATCACAATATCGGCGGCCTCCCCGACTTCGCGCGCGCTTGCCACAATCCGTCCGCCCGCACGCGCGTGCGCGCGCCGCCGCGCAGCCACCACGTCGGATCCGACCAACGCAAATCCATTTCGCATCAGGTTGACAGCCATCGCCGATCCCATGATGCCGAGGCCGATCATGCCTATCGTCTGTGGTGTCTTGCTCGTACGGGGTCGAGGCGACGAGAACTGCCGGTTTGCCCCAGGCCGTGTCTTACGCATTTTGTTCACAACCGTTCATGTCGGCCCTCCGCAATGCACGTGGTTTGCGCGGTGTGTGGTCGCCATCATGTGAGGGCGTGCCAATCAGGCGGCCACAGACGGTACCACACGTATGCCAACTCGTCTCGGACCAATGGCACCGTTTGACTCACCCCGTTCAGCTTGGTACAAGCGTGAGCGCATGACCCTTCCCCGAGATCGCGCGCCCTACTCCGCAATCATCGACCGTCCGCCGCTGCCGCCTTTGCCCGGCGGCAATCGCATCGTCTTCTGGACCATCGTCAACGTCGAAATCTGGGATATCACCAGACCCATGCCCCGGGTCCTCCTCGTGCCGCCGCAGGGTCAGATCAGGCAGCCTGACGTCCCGAACTGGGCCTGGCACGAATACGGGAACCGTGTGGGCTTCTGGCGGTTCTTCGAACTCTACGAGCGCCTGGGTATCCGTCCGACCTTGTCGGTCAACGGCCGCACCTGCGTGGACTACCCGCGTATCATGGAGGCGGTGACCAAGGCGAACTGGGAAATGATGGGCCACAGCTACGAGCAGGGGCCGATGCATCTCGAGCCGGATCCACCCGCGATGATCGCCAGGACGCTCGATACGCTCGAGCAATTCACCGGGCAGCGACCGATCGGGTGGCTCAGCCCGGGACTCGCCGAGACCTACGACTCGCCAGACCACCTGGCGTCCGCGGGCATCAAATACATCGGAGACTGGCCGTACGACGACGAGCCCACTCGAATCTCCACCACGAGTGGTCCGCTCGTGACGCTTCCCTACCCGATCGAGTGTCAGGACGTCACGACCTTGGCAGTCCAGACGCAAGAGGCGCCGTACTTTACCAGGAAGTGCATCGACGCGTTCGATCGGCTCTACGAGGAAAGTGCGACGCGAACGAAGTTCTTTTCCATTGCCGTGCATCCATACGCCGCCGGCCAACCGCACGCCATCAAGTATCTCGAAGCGATTTACGAACACATCGGCAAGTTCGAGGGTGTGCTGAACTGGAACGGCAAAGAAATCTACGACTGGTATTGCCAGTCCCCTGAAACATTTACCGGCCCGGCTGCGTAGCTGGCCTCGAGGTGTAATCGTGGTGGTATTGCAGGTGACGGTTCGGGTCAAACCCGAGCACATGGACGCATTCCTCGGGGCGGCGTGCCGTAACGCGGACTCAGCTCGGAACGAGCCGGGCTGCCTGCGCTTCGACGTGATCGAGGACCGGGACGACCCGCACTGTGTCTATTTCTATGAGGTCTATCATGACGACGCCGCGCTCGCGGCGCACCGAGAGACCGCCCACTTCAAGGCGTACATCGAACAGGCGACACCGTGGATGGCGGTACCGGCCGAGCGCCGCTTGGGCACGAACGTCACCCCCTCAGACGCGGCCTGGCGCTAGCAGCCCGCGGCAAAAGTCCGGCAATCATGCCGCCCGAGACATTTCGCGTGGACATCACGCGCGACACGCTGCGCGCTGATGCCACGTCCATCTTCGATCCGTTGGCCCTACGTGTCTCTGACGACCCTCGGTACAAATGCGGGTTCCGCGCGGAGAACGCGCAGGAGTTGACGGCGGCGCACGCGGCCCGGTATGACGGGTTGGGGGTAATCAACCTAGCACTACCCAGTCACTCCTGTCTTCACCTGGCGGCCACGTCGGTGTCTCCGCGCGCCGTGGGCCCCATCACGACGTGCGCCTCGCAGGCGATCGCCACCCGGAGTATCGCCTCGGTCTCGTGGCGCCGGCCGACAAGCTGCAATCCACACGGCAGTCCCTGTGATGTCGAGCCGCATGGCATCGAGACTGCTGGATGCCCCGTCAGGTTGAAGAGCTGGGTCAGCCGCAGCATGAGGGCGCGCACGAGCGCCTGCTCCCCTCCAATCGAGACGGACTCGGCGCCAACCGGAGGCGCCGGAATCGGGAGCGTCGGCAGCACCAGCCCATCGTGGTCTCCGATCGCGGCATCCACTTCAGTCCGCAGTACCTCGCGGGCGTTCATGGCCCGGATGTAGTCGCCGGCCTGAATGTAACGGCCCATCTCCAGACGGAAGCGGACGGTCGGCGAATAACGCTCCGGTCCCGAGTCGAGAGTCGCCAAATGACACGCTGTCGCTTCTGAGGCGTGAATGTGCAGGTACACAGCAGGAGTCACTGGTGAGTGGGGGATGTCCACCTCATCGACGCGCGCGCCCGCCAGGCGGAGCGCGGCAATCGCCTCCTCAAACCGCGTTCGGACCTCGTCGTCAAGCAGGTCGCAGAAGTAGCCTCGCGGGAGCCAAAGCCGCAGCGCCAGATCCGGCCAGTCGGTGGAGCCCAGCAACGCACGGTAGACCAGCCACGCGTCGGTGACCGTTCGGGCAAGGGGCCCGACGTGGTCGAGTGAGCGCGCAAGCGGGAACACGCCCTCCGCCGACACCTCGCCATAGGTCGGCTTCAGCCCGACCGTTCCGCACGCCGAGGCCGGGACCCGGATGGAGCCGCCCGTGTCGGAGCCGATGGACCCGAGGGCCATGCCCGCGGCGAGGCTCACGGCTGAGCCGCCACTCGACCCCCCCCGGCGATCGGGTGAGATCGTGGGGATTTCGCACGGCACCGAACGCGGACTCTTCGCTCGTCGTGCCGTACGCGACCTCGTGCAGATTGGTCTTGCCGAGCAGCACAGCGCCAGCCTGCCTGAGGTGCGTAACGATCGGCGCGTCGCTGCCGGCGATATGCCCTTCGCGTATGCGGGACGCGGCTGTGGTCGGCACGCCTCGGACATCGACCAAGTCCTTGATCGAGACGGGCACACCGTGGAGCGGACCGTGGTCCCGGCCTGCCGCGATATCGCGATCGGCATCGGCGGCCTGTCGAATGGCGTCGTCGGCCATCACGCAGATAAAGGCGTTCAGCCGGACCTGTTCTGCCTCGATGCGACGCAGGCATGTCTCGGTAACCTCGACCGCAGTGTGCGTCCCTGCTCGCAGGCCGCGTCCGAACTGCTCAATCGTCAGCGCGTGAAGAATGTCCGGCATGTGCGAGGCCAGTTCAGGGCTGGCCGGCGGTCCGCGGGAGCGGCGCGCCAGGGGTGGCCGTGATATCAGCGCTGCGTAGCGCCCCGGTCGAGGAAGCCAGTGCCTCGAGAAACGGCTTCAGCTCTGGTATCCCGCGCCGCTCCGCATCCGCAATGGCCGCCTGCAGCCACGCCTCGATACTCATGGTTCCTCCGGGGGGATCGCCTCAACGTCGCATCTCTCGTCCTGCAGAATACATCGTGGCTCTCACCGCTATCCGCGTCGCGGGCACCGAGCGCACTCACGGCGAACCAGAAACGCGGTGGCCTGGCGGCGTGTGGCCGCTGAACCCTCGACGGCATGGATGCGTTCACGTACGCGCTGGTGCTGGAGCGCGCGCTGCATGGACGCTGAGGGGTCGACACGATCGATCCCATGTCCTACACTCCGTCATGGCCATGGGACGACGGGACCGAGCACGCACCCCGGGGATGCGGAGCGCGACGAGCGACCGGCTCGCCACGGGCGTCGGGCGTACCAGCACCGAGACTCCGTACATACCGACCGCCGGCCGCGCCGTCACTACCCACCGTCCCTCCT
>Ga0115002_10005000_pt1 | contig 15811 bp, 10 predicted proteins | sample ArcticOcean_MG_C_8_FD_89576 | JGI IMG/M metagenome (GOLD analysis project Ga0115002, IMG submission 89576) | Marine microbial communities from western Arctic Ocean - ArcticOcean_MG_CB11_86 | ecosystem: Environmental > Aquatic > Marine > Oceanic | place: Arctic Ocean: Canada Basin | collected... | reverse complement strand
CGCAACGAACAACACCTCGGAGCCAACTGGCAATTCACGACCACAGATGCCAGAATCAAACTGAAAAGCCTGTACCCCATACCCGACAAGTAGCGATGGGCAGACTACTACGGATTCAATTGGGGCAACACGGCAGACTGGTCTGGGAACGGTTCGTGAGATTCGGGCGAGGTGCGTCACGACGCATCCTACTTTCTTGCGGCATGCGGCCGACAGACTACGATTCGTCGGCTGTCGTGTCGATCAATGTTTTGTCGACTTCGATGCGCAAACTCTCGACCTTGCGGTCGCTGGCTTGGAGAACGCTGAACCGCAATTGCTTCCAGGTGAAGTTCTCGCCGACCCGCGGAACATGCCCCAACTGGGTGAACACGAATCCGCCCAGCGTGTCGTAATCGCTGTCTTCGGGTAGGCCGAATTGGAATCGCTCGTTGAGGTCGTCGATATGCACGCGGGCTTCCACTTCGGTGACGCCGGGGGAGACGACCCGCACGCCTTCTTCCTCGTCGGCATCGTACTCGTCGACAATCTCGCCGACGATCTCTTCGAGAATATCTTCCATCGTGACAAGCCCCGCGACGCCGCCGTACTCGTCGACGACAATCGCCACATGCACGTGGCGCTTCCGCATGGATTCGAGTAAATGATCGATTCCGGTTGTTTCGGGAACGTAAAACGGCGTGCGGACAATGTCCTTCAATGTGGCATGCGAGCCGTCCGCTCCGGTGTGAATATGGCGTAGCAAATCCTTGGCGTAGAGGATGCCGACGATGTCGTCGGTTGTTTCGCCGACAACCGGCACCCGCGAATGCCCTGCTTCCAGAAGTTGCTCGCGGGCTTCTTCCAGCGTGCAATCGACCGAAATGTGAAACATATCGGTTCGCGGCGTCATCACCGCGGCCGTGTCTTCCTCTTGCAATTCGATGACCCGATGAATCATCGAGCGGGCTTCCGATTCCAGCAGACCTTCGCGTTGGCCTTCGTCGATGACCGAACGAATTTCTTCGGTCAATGTTGTGCCATCATCTTCCGCTGGCGTGCGTCGGCCCATCATCCGGTGCGTGAGCCGATCGGTGACAACCGCCATTCGCAACATTGGTCGGCAGACTGTCATTAACAGTGCAATCAACGGCCAAGCATGATACAGATACCGCTCGCCGACCACGTGGGCTGTGATCCACGGCAGCAGCACGGCCAGCGTTCCCAAGCCCACAAGAAAGGCGGCCACCTTGACCACGAACAGCAACAGCACCGACACCGCGCTGTCAGACGCGGGCCAAGATATTCCCAGCCAGTCGAACAGAACGGCCACGAGTGCAACAGTCGTCGCAATAGACACAAAGTCGAGCAGCAGCAGAGCCTGGTCGTGTCGTTTGAGAATGACGCCGAAGCGCGCCTCGCGTGAATGACTGCGACAGATCTCCTCTAGCCGACTGAACGAGAACTCGCGTAGCGAGTAGCAGGTGAGTGCGGTGAAGAATTCGAGGACGACCAGCAAACCGGCGGCCGTCGCTTCGGCGTAGTCGGTCAACGATGGTCTCCTGTTTCGCTCTTCGAGGCCGAGTCGGAGCAGACAGACGTTGACTCGGAGTAATGAGGTGTCAGGCCCCACGTTTGGAGAACCGCTCGCTCGCGGTCTCGCATGCGTTGCCGGTCGGTCTCGGCATGGTCGTCGTAGCCGACAAGGTGCAAGAGACCATGCACAACGTACAGCGTGACCTCGTCGAGCGGATTCCAAAGGAACTCGGCCGCAGCCCGCGCGGCGGTTTCGGTGCTGACGATGACCTCGCCTTCGAGCCGCAGGCCACAGCCGGGGCGGTCGTCGTTGGCTTCGTTATGTTCGTGGCTGACTTCGCTCTCGAGGAGAAAACTCAGTACGTCGGTGGGGTAGTCGTGCTCCAGAAAGCGGCGGTTCAGATCGTGGATGGCGGGGTCGTCGATCAAGGCCAAACTGACGGTCGCCGCGGCGACCTCTTCCATGCCAAGCGTTGTTTCGACAACCTGGCGCAGAAAGTCCGGATCGAGAGTGAGGTGATCTTGGGAATCGGTAATTTCGATGTCGAACATGGAACGTTCGGGTCTCATTCGGCGGAGAAGCAGGTCGTAAGACATGCTTGAAAGGTAAAGAGTGAATTTGCCTGATCGTTTTCAGGCGGTACGCTGTTCAGGATACTTAATGCGGCCGTGATAGATTCCGGTGAGCGACTTAACGAGCGACTCCTCGATGACGTGAATTTCGCTCAGCGTGAGCGAACTGTCGTCGAACTGCCCATCCATCAATCGCTTCAATGTGATTTCGTGAACCAGACTTTCGATGCGTTTGGGCGTTGGGTCAACGAGCGTGCGGCTGGCACTTTCGACGGCATCGGCGAGCATCATGACGCCCGCTTCACGCGACATGGGCTTGGGGCCGGGGTAGCGGAACGAAGATTCCTCGGCATTCGTTTTGTGGTCCGGCTGTTGGTCGGCCTGCTTGGTTGCCTCGTGAAAGAAATACTCGACGAGCGTTGTACTGTGATGTTGTTCGATGAAGTCGATGATCGGCTGCGGCAGGTGGTGTCGACGGGCCAAATCGGAACCATCTTTGACGTGTCCGATGATAATCAGCGTGCTCATCGCCGGGGCCAGGTGTTCGTGTCGGCTGTCGCTTTCGCTCGACATGTTCTCTATGAAATAATTCGGTTTGAGCATCTTGCCGATGTCGTGAAAGTAAGCGCCGACGCGGACGAGCAGTCCGTTGGCACCGATACGATCGGCCGCCGCTTCGCCGATGGTTGCCACCGAGATCGAATGGTTGTACGTCCCCGGAGCGCGGCTGACGAATTCTTTGAGTAGCGGATGCGATACATCGCTGAGTTCGAGCAGGCTGATATCGGTGACCACTCCGAATGTGCGTTCGATGAACGGCAAACCGCCAGCGACCAGGAACCCGGTGAACACGCACCACCCGGCTCCGGCGAGACTGCGCGTGAGCAATTCGGAGTAATCGAAAAGTGCCGCGCTCGACCAAACTGCCAGCGGAACTTGTTGTCCGAGAATGGCCGTTCCGAGAGTGACCAAGGAAAATACGGTTCCCAAGAGAAAGCCAACTTTGATCAACGTCGATCGCGACGCGACGCGATGCAGCGGAATCACCGCCGTTGTGGCGACACTCATTAATACGACGAATTCGCCCAGTTGCGCCCCGGTGGACAGGGTGGCGATAAGGCTGAGGGTGAAAGCCGTAATGGTGGCCAGCACCTGATTGTACGCAATGGCGAAGATCATCGTGGCTGTCACGATGGGTACGACTTCCGCACGCCAGGGGTCAAGCGAAGCCAGGCGGGCTAACAACACTGCCAGCACGATTGTCGCCAGGTAGACACTGAGCTGGCCGAGGCTGCGTACAAGATGAGGGTGGTTCCGCAACAAGTAGTAGCCGTTCAACGAGGCCAACACGATCAGCAAGGTGAAGACGGTTCCCACGCGAAAGATTCGTTGTCCCCAACCGATATTGTCTTGCAAGGCATCGTATTCCGCCTTGAGGATCGGCATCGATTGCTCATTGATTTGCTCGCCGGGTCGGACGAGTATGTCGCCCTTAAAAATCGCTTCGGTTACAAGGTCAACACTGGCACGAACCCGCTGGCGTTCCGCCCGTGTGGCCGCCGGATCGTAATGTAAGGTGACGGGAGCTTCCACGAGTAGCCAACTGGTGAGTTGGGGGCGAATTCCGTCTAACCGTTCATAGGACTCCCACGATTTTCCGAGCCGACCGGTGTCTTGAACGAGTTGCGTTAATTGCACGTCGGTCGGCGCGACGACTTCTCGTGCCTGCGGGGCCGCCTGGGAAAAGACGCCGATGGTGTCATCGGCATGGATGTTGGCACGTTCGAGTGCTTTGGAATCGAGCAACCCTCGTTTCAACGGTGCCGTGAATTCGACGAACTCGGCAAGGATTTCGTCGATGCGATTGCCCGTCGTTCCCTGTTCGGCGGAGACCGCCTGTTTGAGTGCGTTGAATCGGGTTTGTGCGTTGCCATCTGCCGGCTTCGCGCCGGTTTTCTTGCGGTCGGTCAGGCCGAACGCTTCTTTTGTCGAGGACGGAAGCATGCTGAGACGACTGGCCATCGCGACTTCGCCGAGGCTACTCCGCAATTTCGCGGGCAGATTTTCCAGCGGCTTGGGGTCGTGATTGAAAACGAACGGAACTTCCTCTTCTCGCTCTGTTCGTTGACGTTCGGTATTGAGTGCGTCGACGCGTCCAAAATCGATACGAGCCGTCACGCCTTGGGGGGCCACATCGTGGAGGTGGAACCGGAACGGTGCCTGCCAAGCCTCGACTGCGAAAATCAGCGCGACCAACGCCACACCGGCAATCACCAGGCGAAGCCATATGGAGCGATCTCCCAACATACGTCCGACCCAACGGGTCGGTTTTGATGAGGGGTGCAGTTCCGTGGCACGTGATGTGCGAGTTTTTTTACGATGAAATAGAGACATAACGTTTGGATTGAAAACGAATGACCGTTTCGTGTTCGAGGCGGCGAGAGAACTCGCTGTCGCGATGACCAACCTTGATAGAAAGCGATTTATTGTGGACGACGGATCGGTTATCTCCGCTTCTTTCTCCACTGACCCTTGCCCGGCTGCGGGTCGCGATCGTACGCACGCACGATCTCTCGAACGAGACGATGACGCACAATGTCGCGTCCCGTGAGAGCAACGGTTGCGACACCATCGATTTTTGCCAGCCGTTGCATGGCGTCGGTCATTCCGCCGCCGAGATGTGATGGCAAGTCGACCTGCGTGGTATCGCCGTTGACGATAATTTTCGATCTCGTTCCCATGCGTGTCAGGAACATTTGCATCTGTGTGGTGGTTGTGTTCTGGGCTTCGTCGAGAATGATGAATGTCTGGTTCAGCGTGCGTCCTCGCATGAAAGCCAACGGGACAATTTCAATGACATCATTTTCCATATACTGACGCACTTGATCGTAATCGAGCATGTCATCCAAAGCGTCTAACAAAGGTCGCAAGTAAGGATTGACCTTCGCGAGCAAGTCGCCCGGCAGAAACCCAAGTTGCTCGCCTGCCGTAACTGCAGGGCGAACGAGCACGATTTTTCGTACGCGTTCTTCACGAAGTGCGTTGATCGCCATCGCCACAGCTAGGTAGGTTTTTCCGCAACCGGCCGGCCCTTGGCAGAAGACGAGGTCGTGTTCGCGAATCGCACGAATGTACTCGGCCTGTCCTTCCGTTCGCGGCGAGACGTGGCGGCCCTTTTCAAACAGATCGATGGCCACTGTTTTTTGGTTGATCTTGGTTGGCTTCGTTGCCGGCTGATCTGTTGCCGACCGCCCAACTGCTGGCTGCCCGAGTACCGATTGCTCAAGTACGCGGGTGACATCTTCATCTTGCAGGTCGCCGGTTTGTTCAACGATCGATCGCAATTCCTCGAGGACTTTGCGGCCACGTGCGACGTGCGTTTCGTCGCCGACGAGGTGCAATGCGTCCTCGCGCAGCACGACGTCGATACCGACGGCGTCGCGGACTTGCCTGAGAAATCGATCCCGCGATCCGAAGAGCGTGCGAATCTGATCGTGATTCGCGAAGGAGATGGTCGTTTCCGACATGCGGTGGGTACCACAGAGATGGGGAGGGCCATCATAATCCTGTTGACGGCCGACAATGTTATTTTACTACCCTGAATGCTGGGGGAAAGCAACCATTCGTGAATTGTCGTAACTGGTGCTCAGCAGGCAGGATACCGCTGGCCCGTTGCTAATGAGGCTATATAAATATTGTATCTATAGTTATAGTAACGAGTTATGTCGTATGTTTCCGTATTTGTATATTCTACATAGACGGCTTTCGCTGTTCGTTTCGGTCGTAACCTCTACGTGACCGTAAGAATCCCGTTCTTTTGCCGACGTGTACTGCGGCTTGAGTCGGATTTCGCGTTGAACCGCGTTATGCAGCTCGTGCTCAAGAAGCCGGTCGCTCCGGTTCGATGACACTCTCAGGCCCTGGCTTTGCGCTTCAGGTCTGTTCCAAAGACTTTCGTCCCCACAACATAGTGCGTGGGCATTGGTCGCAATTTGCGATCTCGATGGCCCGCATTCCTCAGCATACGATGACTTTCACACCGATCGAGACCTCGATACATGTATGAATCATTTTTTGGGTTCGATCATCGGCCCTTCGCGGCGACCCCCGATCAGCGCATGTTCGTCCCTCTGGATTCCGTGGTCGAATCGCTGGAATCGCTGGATCGCTGTATCTGCAACGGTCACGGGGTCGCCATTCTGACCGCGCCGGCGGGCATGGGAAAAACGGAAGTCTGTCTGGAATTGGTCGAACAGCTCTCGGAAGCCTTTGCGACAGTTTTTCTGGCGAACTCCAACATGGCAACGTGCCGTGCGCTGTTGCAGGCGATTCTCTACGAGTTGGGCCATCCGTACGCCAAGCTGCCCGAGCAGGAACTCCGCTTGCGTTTGGCGGAAACAGCCAAGCAGTTGTTGACAGAAAAACAAGGTGTCGTGTTGATTATCGACGAGGCCCACTTGCTGGGAAATCGTCTGCTGAACGAACTGCGATCCATCACCAATCTGGCCGAAAACGGTCGCTCCCTGTTCCGCGTGGTGCTCAGCGGGCAACTCGCCCTCGAAGAAAAGCTGACCTTGCCGGAGTTGCAGGGATTGAACGAGCGCATCGATTGTCACGTTTCTCTTGAACCTCTGACGCGTCTTCAATCTGCAGAGTACATTCAGACGCGGTTACAACTGGTCGGTGCCAATGTTTCGGAAGTCTACACAACCGAAGCCCTGGAAATGATCGCTCACGTCAGTGATGGCTGCCCGCGGTGTTTGAACCAGTTGGCCGATCACAGCCTGCTGCTGGCCTACGTTTCTGAGGAACGCCCGGTGTCAGTCGAGACGGTTCGTGAGTCGCTCGATGATTTGAAGCAACTCCCGTTGCATTGGAACGAACCGCTGCCGGCCGCCACACCGCTCGAACAACTCACCGAACAGGTTGCCGAGTCGTCGTTCTCCGACGCGGACGAAACCGCAGAGCATGCCTTCGACGACGAGGTGACGCCTACCGACGCTGTGGAATTCGACGCTGTTGAATTTGGCAGTGTGGAAGTTGGCAGCGTTGAAGTTGGGGAGAACACGGAAGTCGACCAACCGGCCGTCGCTGAGGAGTTGGACGAGGGGATGACGGTGTTTGAAGTCGGATCACCCCAGTCAGAAACACACGCGACGGAAACATTCACACCTGAACCAGCTGCAGTTGATGAATTGTCTCTGACCACGACACAGACGGCTGATTTCGCCGACATCGTTTCGCAGCCGATTTCGTTCAACGGGTTGATGTCTGCGAGGGAAGTTGATCGATCCGTTGATTTCGTCGAGGAGCAAGTTGTCGATCGGTATGCCCGGCTCGATGCCGGCATGTCGGCCGGGAAGTTAGACACAACGCGGTCTGACCATCTTGCTGCACCTGCTGTTGAGGCGGCCGCTGAGGAAATCGAACAGACTCTCGATTCGCTAGACTCGTCACCGCGACTTGTGGAGCCGGTGGGGAGTGGAACCGAGCCGGTGCGGCCCGAGCGGATTCTCGAAGAACTACTCCCCTTGTTGAGCGAGGCGCTCAGCCCGATGGCCACGTCGGAAGTGGCCGACCCGGAAGTGGCGACGTCGGAAGTGGCCAAGCCGTTGGCCGATATCGTTGGGGTACCGAGACCGGCCGCCGTTGAGCCATCGAGCACACATCCCGACATCGACGAAGAATTGGAAGCGAGGATTGCTGCGACGGTGTTCGATGTTTGTGTCGAAACGCAAGCGGCGATCGAATCGCGAATCGACGACCAGCCGGCTGAAGTTCAACAATTTCCCGAGTTGAGATCTTACGAAGAACTCCGCCAGGAAATCGCATTCGATGGTCCGGAGAGGAATGTTGTCACGTCGGCCGACGCCCCCATCGAGTCGCTATCGATCGGGTCGCTGCCAATCGAGCCTGCACCTGTCCAGCCGCTGTCCGTTGCGTCGCTGCCCATCGAACATCTTGCCCCGGACCTGCGCGCGTTCGACATCGTTCAGCCGGAAGTACCCTTCGATTCGCAAGAGACCGCATCCCCCGAGGCGCAACAAGGCACGCGGTACGACCGCTTGTTCTCGCAACTGCGTCGCGGCCGGCGTTCGCGACAGGCCTGAAGAAGGTCTCTCTCGCCCGACCGGTTACTTGCTGTTGAGGCTGATGACCCAACGGCGGAAGTCCTTGTCGGCCTCGTCGAGAGATTCCACCTGCAAGAGCGTTCGCAGTGTGGCGATCCCCTGCGGATCGTGTTCGATGTTGGCACGGTACTTCCGATAGTACGGGCCGAGCAAACGTCGTTTCTGCAAGTAGAGGCAAAAGTATCGTGCGTGGGCGTAGTCGATTTCTTCACGTCCGGGGCGGATTTCCTGGCGGGAGAGCAGGTCGGTCAGCGGACGAAGTTCGTTGCGTTTGACAGCCAGCGTTAAGATGGACTGTCGCCAGTTCGCCAACCCGACCAGATGCAATCCGTCCTCGCTGAATTCACTTTGCTCGAAGACGGTCGCCAGCCCTTCGTCGAACCATTCCGGGATGCCGGGAAAGTCAAAGTGTGCCAACGCATGCGTCAGTTCGTGGGCCAACGTGCCGTTTCCCGTTGCCACGTTGGCCACGACGCGCCGTTCGTTCCGCTCGTAATACCCGAAGTAGCACTCGGTTCGTACATCGTCGAGCCGTTTTGATTGCTCGCGGTACGATCGATCTCCGGCGAGCAGGATGATGGTAATCGGCTTGGTCGGCGGCGTGTCGAAGAAATCGGTCGCGAGTGCTTGCGAGATCGGCAGGATGAGATCGCGTTGATAACGCTGGAGTTGTTCCTCGGACAGATTTCCCGCCACAACAAACGGCGGACGCACGAGAATGACCGAACCGGGAATCAAACGCGGCTGTAGCGACTTAGCAACGACACGACATTGCGAATCGAGCGGAGTCACTTCAGAAGGTGCGCCGTTTGCGGGGGTGGCGACATCGTCTGCGATCACGACCGCCGGCTCTTTCGCGAGCTCCTCACGGTCGATCGACAGACAGTACGAGCCTGCGGTCAGAAGGACCGGACCGACCGTTAATAGGAGCCATCGCCCGACCATCCGTTGGTTTCTCCAAGCCCGTGTTCAATCAAGTCTGCGTTCAATGGGGCGCACGCAACGCCCTGTTCTTGTTGACATCCTAGTAGCCAGGAAAACCCCCTCTAGTGGGTCGGTGGGTTACTTTAGCGATTTAGAAGAGATTGCCAGTCCGCTTGCCGATTGATACGATTCGACCGGCTCAGCCGCGCCAGCCGTTAAGATCGCCCGGCGAGCCCACGCCCCATGCCGCGAACGCTTCCTGAACCAATCGATAGCAATATGACGATGCCTGCTGAAACCGAGTGCGTACTGTATCGAACTCTGGGGGTCCATTTCGACGAAGTCGACGGCGTGACGGGGACGCGGGTTGCCGTTTGGGCACCGAACGCCTGCGAAGTCTCCGTGCTTCGCGATGCCAACAGTTGGACTCCACGAAGCGACACGTTGGACGGCAGCGACGGCGGTGTTTGGTCGGGTTTTGTCCCCGGCATGCAGCACGGCGACGGCTACAAATTCGGTATCCGCACGCCGGCCGGTGAGTACTTCGAAAAGAGCGACCCGTTGGCGTTTCATTGCGAAGTCGCTCCGAAGACCGCATCGATCGCTTACGACCTGAGCGGCTTCCCCTGGCATGACGAATCCTGGATCGCGCACCGTGAAAGCGTCGATTGGCTCACTCGGCCGATGGCAACTTACGAAGTGCATTTGGGAAGCTGGAAGCGTCCGAAAGACGGGCGGAGTCACTTCAACTACCGCGAACTGGCTCATCAACTTGTCGACTACGCCCACGAGATGGGTTACACGCATTTGCAGTTGATGCCGTTGACCGAACACCCGTTCGAGGGTTCCTGGGGTTACCAGACGACCGGTTACTTCGCCCCCACCAGCCGATTCGGCACGCCGCACGACTTCATGTACTTCGTCGACTACTGCCATCAAGCGGGCATCAGCGTATTGATCGATTGGGTGCCGGCCCACTTCCCGACCGACGGGCATTCCCTCGGCCGTTTCGATGGCACGGCGCTGTACGAACACGCCGATCCGAAGCAGGGGTTCCATCCGGATTGGAACACCTACATCTTCAATTACAGCCGGGACGAAGTTCGCGACTTTCTCATTGCCAGCGCGCGGTTCTGGATGGACGTGTATCACGTCGACGGTTTGCGAGTCGATGCGGTGGCCTCGATGCTGTACCTCGACTATTCACGCGAAGAAGGCGAGTGGGTTCCCAACGAGCACGGCGGGCGTGAGAATCTGGCCGCCATCGAGTTCATCAAGCAGATGAATACCACGCTGCACGGTGAGTTTCCCGGCATTCTCACCATTGCTGAGGAGTCAACATCCTGGGGTGGCGTGTCGCATCCGGTGCATGACGGCGGTTTGGGATTCAGCATGAAGTGGGATATGGGGTGGATGAACGACACCCTGCGTTACATCGATCGCGACCCCATCCACCGCAGCCATCACCAGGACGAACTCTCGTTCCGAATGGTTTACGCCTTCACCGAGAACTTCGTGCTGCCGCTGTCGCACGATGAAGTCGTGCATGGGAAGAAGTCGTTGCTTTCCCAAATGCCGGGCGACTTCTGGCAGCAATTCGCCAACCTGCGATTGTTGTACGCCTACCAATACGCGATGCCGGGCAAGAAGCTGCTGTTCATGGGAGGCGAGTTCGGCCAGTGGTTGGAATGGAACCACGACGCCGAACTCGACTGGGCCTTGTTCGATCATGATTACCACGATGGCTTGCGCCGGTTCGTGGGTGACGCCAATCGCTTGTACCGCAGTCTCCCCGCGCTTTATGAGAATGACTTCGACGCATCCGGCTTCGATTGGATTCAATGCGACGACGCGAAGAACAGTGCGTTCGCTTTCGTTCGCAGAGCGGCCGACCCGAATGATTTCGTCGTCGTCGCCTGCAACTTCACGCCGAGTCCGCAGGAAGGTTACCGCTTGGGCGTGCCGCAGGCCAACTTCTACAAGGAAGCGTTGAACAGCGACGCGGCCATCTACGGCGGATCCAACATGGGCAACGAGGGCGGCCGTTACAGCGAGCCGATCCCGGAACACGGGTTCGAGCACAGTATTGAAGTCACGTTGCCTACGCTCTCGGCGGTCTACTTCCAACCGGCGTGACGTTTCTGAGAATGTGAGCGGGTTCTCTGCGATGTATCAGCCGGCTTACGCCGGGCCGCTCGCCTGGACTGGTGCGAAGTCTGACGTCAGCAGATTTCAGCAGTTCGGCCCGCCTGGGCCGGTTGTGCTTATGGCGGGAGTTTTTTCCAGGGGCGGTAACGCTTCTTCCAGAACACCCCGTGCGCGCGGCCACATCAGCAACGCCTCGATGATCATCCAGGCCTCCAAAGCCAACGTGGCGATGGCGATCAGGAAGAGAAGATGGCTGCCATCGTTCCACCAGGTGGTTGCCTGCACGATCATGGCCCAGGCCGGCATGATGAGCATGAAGATCATTGGTGCGACAACGAACCAAACCGGCTTGTTGCGTCGCCAGAGCCAGAAACTGATGACCAGAAACGCGAGGCCGCCCAGCAGTTGGTTCGTGGCCCCGAACAGCGGCCAGAGAATCAGTCCGCCTGTGCCCGCCGTGTCCGACGTCCACGCGACACCCGGTTTTGCCGGCAAGGCCAACAGGAAGGCGGTCACCACGGCGAACATCGTTGCCCCGTGCGCATTGCCGAGCGGCTTCATCACGGGCCGCAACAAGGGAGCCTGTTCGCCGATCGCCCGGCTGAGTTCCTGCACAACGTATCGCTGCAATCGCGTCGCCGTGTCGAGAGTGGTGGCTGCAAACGAGGCCACGAAGACGCCCATCATGGCGACCCCCATCGTGTGATTGATGCCGATCCCGCCGAGGAAATTCGCCGCACCGACGACAAACGCACCGATCTTCTCCCCGAGCCCGACTTTCATCCAATCGCCGTAGATGCCGTCCCACAGTGCGGTGCCGGTTTGTCCGGCAAGCGCTTCGTTGCCGGGCCAGCCGAATCCGATTCCTGCAGAAACCGCGAGGATCACAATCACGGCGAGAAACCCTTCGGTGAGCATCGAGCCATAGCCGACGAATTGGGCATCGGTTTCACATTTCAATTGTTTACTGCTGGTCCCGCTCGAGACCAGGCAATGAAAGCCGCTGATGGCACCACACGCGATGGTGATGAACAAAACGGGGAAGATCGGCGGGGCATTGAGTGGGTGAAGCTGAAACGCCGGTGCGACCATCTCGACACTCTTCCCATCGATTCCCGTAAGTCCGGTGACGACGACCGCAATCACCACGAGCCCTAAGCTGGAAATCAATTGCAGGCTGTTGATGTAATCACGCGGTTGCAGCAACATCCAGACCGGCAACACACTGGCCACGTAACAATACGCGAGTAACAGGGCCGTCCAGACCCACAGAGGCCAGAGTTTCATCGTCGCGTTCAGGCTTTGAATTGCCCCTCCCAGCGCTCCGCCGGTCCAAGTCGTGCCAGGACATCCTGCGCCGAACCACACAGTGAGATACATTGTGACCAGCGTGAGGATTGAGGGAATCAGCAGCTTGACTCCCCTGCGATGCAGATACAGGCCGATCCCCACGGCAATGGGAATTTGAAGAAAGACCGGCAGGATCGACTCGGGAAACATTCTGAAGACCGAAGCGATCACCAACCCGAAAATCGCTAGCACGATCCACAAACCGAATAGCAGGATTAGCAGGAACAGTATCCGCACACGCGGGTTCAGCACGCGTCCGGCAATATCGCCGATTGTTTGTCCGCGATTACGCAGGCTGACGACCAACGCCCCGAAGTCGTGAACGGCACCGATGAAAATTGACCCGAACAGCACCCAGACTAACGCGGGAACCCAGCCCCACATCACGGCAATCGCCGGCCCGACAATCGGGCCGGTTCCCGCGATGCTGGTGAAGTGATGGCCGAACACGACCGACTTGGCTGTCGGAACGTAGTCGCGGTCGTCATTCAATTCGATGCTGGGCACCTTTGCGTCCGGATTCAAAGCGAAAATCCGCTTCGACAGCCAGCGCCCATAGGTGTTGTACGCAATGATGTAGGCAACAAACGCACCAACGGCGATCAGCAGAGTGGTCATCGCGAAGTGTTCTCAAAGGAACCAATGTGGCAGTGGATTTCTAGCAATTCGTTTTCTAGAAATTATCCGACCAGACGCACTCCTGCAACGTGGTGACCGATCGCCGCAGCGGCACGGGGTGACCTCGCCGGTTGTGGATTGAGGTGAATACCTCATCGCATATTCATTGGAACGACCAGTCGAACCACGACAAGCGGCCGATTCGGTATGCTCGGAAAAATCGTTAAGGTCGCATGTGCGATTCGCGGCTCATCCCAGATTTGACGAATCTTCGTGCCTTTCCGGAAGTGTTGCGGACGATCTAGCTAGCACAAACGAATGAGAACGCGGTTCGGCTGCCTGGCTTGGTCGTCCGTGAGAAGCGGCGTGATGAAGGAGATTGCCACGCTTACTGGCGAGGCCGTTAAGGTCTGAATGAGAAGGAGTTCCCCCCGGATGTTGGTATTGTCGCGGCAGAGAGACGAGACCATCGTAATCGGAGACGACATCCGAATTACGGTGGTCCACATCCGTGGAGACAAGGTTCGGCTGGGAATTGAAGCTCCAACGTCGATTCCCGTGCATCGCCAAGAGGTCTACGACGCCATTCAAGGCGAGGGTCAGCAGGCTCGGGCTGACTCACAACCTGCTGCCGACAGCACCGAGAAATCGGCCTCGACAAGCTGATCTCGACCGCTTCGTTCTTTTATCGTTTCCATCGGAAGAACCTCGCCCTCCTCGACTCCCGCTGAGAAGACTGTTAGCCGGAGTGGACATAACCCCTAACCAAAACAGCTGGTTATGGCCGAGGATTCGGCACTAGTTTTGCACTCTGTGTATTTTAGCGACTTTATCTAGATTCACTAAAATTGCACGCTTGGGTCGTCGATAACGAGGAAAGAGTATCTGCCTCCGCACCGAGTGTGGTGGGGGGTCTCGTGTGCCGAACCGAAGCCGCTGACGTCCGGTAAGTGTTGCTCGCACTGTGTGGCACTTAGTGAATGTTAACAACCGGATGTTTCCGATCTGAGATCGGCACCCTAAACGTGGCCCCGAAGCGTTTGCCACTAAAGGGGACGCACTCGAAGGATCAACAGTCTGGACACGGACGACAAATCAAGAATCATCCAGCAGGTTTGAACCTGCCCCACTCCCCTTCGGGATTGGTTTAAGTGGAATAGAGAAAGGCAGTTTACGATGACAAGAATCAATACAAATGTGGTTCATCCGGAATTCGCGTACTGAAGTTTGGGACGAGCCAACTCGTTGCTCGATACCTCACTCGCCCGTCTGTCGACTGGTTTGAAAATCAACTCGGGTAAAGACAGCCCGTCCGGTTTGATCGCCAGTGAAATTCTGCGATCAGAAATTAGTGCGATCGAGCAATCGATCAAGAATAGTAATCGAGCCAATAACGTGCTCTCGACGGCTGATTCAGCCCTTGGCGAAATCAGTGGTCTGTTGAATCAGGTTCGTGGTCTGGTTCAGGAAGGCTTGAACGACGGTGCCTTGTCGCAGTCAGAAATTGAAGCCAACCAGCTTCAGCTCGACGCGGCTCTGTCTGCCATCAACCGGATTGCAGCCAACACCACGTTCGCCGGCGACAAACTGATCGACGGTAGCAAGGCGTTTACCACGAAGATCCGTGTCACCGACGCTCCGAAACTGGATGACGTCCGCATCAGTGAAGCGGCCTTCGGCTCCAGCTCAACGATCGCCATCAATGCATCCATTACCAAAGCGGCAGAGCAGGCTGAGGTGCGGTATGCCGGTGGAACGCTCGCATCCAACACGACGCTGGAAGTTGCCGGTTCCAAGGGAAGCCAGGTGCTGTTCCTCGGGGCATCGAGTAACGTCACCACCATCCAAGCTGCCATCAACGGTGTGAGTGATATTACAGGTGTCGACGCCGTCCTCGGCTCGGGCCTCACGCTGGCGACCGGTGCCCAAGCGGGAACCACTGCGGTGACAACCACCGCCATCGCCAATACGACCACCAGCAAGTCGGCCGGTACCTACACGGCATCGACATTCGATAGTGGCTCTAATGCTGACTCGATCAGTCTTTCCTCGCGTCTGACGGGAACGGCCGGTAACGCGATCACCATCGATTTCGATGTCGCGGGTGGTGCCAACGCGGCGACCACTGTTGCGGTCTCAGGAAATGCGATCGTCGTCACGCTCGGAACCGATGGTAATAGTGCTGTCAATGCGACCGCCCAGGATATCAGTGATGCCGTCACCGCCTCGGCTGGATCAGGTAACGATGCCGATGCTTTGGTTCGAGTGGCGGCCGTCGACAGTAACGCCAGTGAAGCGTTCGCCGCCACGGCTGCTCTGACACTTGGTGTAGGTGGTGATTCAGGTAACGTCGTCGGTGCGAATGATGGTGCCGATACGCGGACCTACACTGACTTGCGTGCCACTTCCACCAATGGTCTTGACGCCACACACTTGAACTTCCCCAACATTGGTGGGCGCGGGTTAGGGGTTAGTTGGTTTTGGTAGTCTGGTGAAATGGTTCCTGGAGGAGTTGCCTTCGTCGGAGCCGGCTGTCGGTCGCTCACCATGGG
>Ga0115002_10004997_pt1 | contig 15821 bp, 20 predicted proteins | sample ArcticOcean_MG_C_8_FD_89576 | JGI IMG/M metagenome (GOLD analysis project Ga0115002, IMG submission 89576) | Marine microbial communities from western Arctic Ocean - ArcticOcean_MG_CB11_86 | ecosystem: Environmental > Aquatic > Marine > Oceanic | place: Arctic Ocean: Canada Basin | collected... | reverse complement strand
CATCGCCTTCCCGGCCGAGTTCGTCACCACCGAGCTAGTCAACTTCATGGCGACCGAGGCGCGCGGGCTGATCTGCGTCCCGATGGCCGACGACCGCGCCGAGGAACTCAACCTCTCGTTGATGACCGAGCACAACACAGCCCCGCTGGGCACGGCGTTCACGATTAGCGTGGAAGCCGCCACCGGCGTCACGACCGGCATCTCCGCCGGCGACCGCGCCCGCACGATCGAGGTGCTCGGGGATCCCAAGGCCGCCGCCGATGACCTCACGCGGCCCGGGCACATCTTCCCGCTGCGTGCGAAGGACGGCGGCGTGCTGGTCCGCGCCGGTCAGACCGAGGCGTCGGTCGACCTCTGCAAGCTGGCCGGTGTGAACCCCGTCGCCGTGGTCTGCGAGATCATGAAGGACGACGGGTCGATGGCGCGGATGCCGGACCTCGAGGTATTCGCGGATCGGTTCGACCTGAAGATCGCCTCGGTCGCCGACGTCATCCGCTACCGGATGCGCACCGAGCGGCTGGTGACGCGCGAGGGCGAGGCGACAATCCCGACGGAGTTCGGCGACTTCACTGCGATTGGCTACAAGACCGGCATCGACAAGCGAGAGCACGTGGCGTTTGTCTACGGCGACGTCACCAACTGTGAGCCGCAGCTCGTCCGGGTCCACGACAAGTGCGTAACGGGCGATGTGTTCGGATCATTACGCTGCGACTGTGGCGAACAACTCCACGCCGCGATGCGCAAGATCGCCGACGCTGGTAGCGGCGTGATCGTCTACATGGACCAGGAGGGTCGCGGCATCGGCCTGCACAACAAGCTGCGCGCCTATGACCTACAGGAGAACCAGGGGCTCGACACGGTCGATGCGAACGTGGCCCTCGGGTTACCAGTGGAGAATCGCGATTACGGTATCGGCGCACAGATTCTCGTTGACCTCGGTGTGGAGAAGCTGCGGCTGATGACCAACAACCCGGTCAAGATTCGCGAACTGAACACCGTCGGCGCGCTACGCGGCGCGGGCCTCGATGGTTTCGGTCTTGAGGTCGTGGAGCGCGTGCCGATCGAGATCGAACCGAACGAGCACAACGTGCGCTACCTCGTGGCGAAACGCGACAAGATGGGACATCTCCTCGAGAGCCCCATGCCCGACTTCGGGTAGACGCATGACGAGTGCAATCGAGGGCGGCCTCGACGGGGCCGGACTTCGCATCGCTGTAATCGTTTCACGCTTTACTGAGGACCTGACCGACCGCCTACTAGAAGGCGCGCTGGAGACGGCCGCCGAATGCGGTGTGCCAGACTGGGGTGTCGCGGTCGTAAAGGTGCCGGGAGCGTTCGAGTTGCCGATGGCAGCCGAAGAGCTTGCGTCCACTGGCCGTTACGACGCGATCGTCTGCACCGGCTGCGTCATTCGAGGCGAGACCGCTCACTTCGAATACGTGGCGGGGGAGTCGGCTCGTGGCATTGCCGAGGTGGCGCGGGCTTACGGGCTCCCCGTCACCATGGGAGTGGTCACGGCCGAGAACCGGTCGCAGGCCGAGGCGCGCTCCGGCGGAGCGAAGACCAACATGGGCAGCGACGCGATGCGCGCTGCGATCGATATGGCGAATTTGTACCGCAAGTTGCGGTGACGCGGCCGAACACGACGCGCCGTCTGAGCGGAGACTTCAGGATGAACTGGCTACCGGACGATGTGAAAGAGGCGAGTGGCGGCGAGACCATCGATCAGATGGCGCGCGACTCGATCAAGCTCGCGCACCTGGCGCTCGATCGATTCCCCGAGCTTATGAGACGTCACAAGGTAATCGCCGGAGGCGCGGCGATTACCTCGTCGCTCGTGATCCTCGCTGGCGTCGCGCTGGCGAAGCGGATCCACGGCGGGCAGACGCCCGATGAGGCGCTGGCTGGCGTGACTGAAGAAGAACTAGAGCAGCTCAAACATCTGAAGCATCCGCCGCGCCGTGTCTTCGACACGACACCGGATTCGAACGGGGTCGGCGAGGAGTCGCCGCCCACGCGCGTCGGCTGAGCGCTCACCAGACCCCCTCCACGCCGGTTGGTTGAATCGGCGCCTTGATCAAGGTGGAATGAAAGTTCTAGCCTGCATCTGCCATGACCGAGCACCCTCCAGATTCAGCTCCGATGTCCCCTCGCGGGTTGCCGAAGCGCATCGCCCACTTCGACCTCGATACGTTCTTCGTCGCCGTCGAACGTGCGCGTGACGCGTCGTTGGTTGGGAAGCCGGTTCTCGTCGGCGGTCGTGGTGGACGAGGCGTTGTGGCCGCCGCGTCTTACGAGTCGCGAGTGTTTGGTTGTCACTCCGCACAGCCGATGTCGCAGGCGTTGCGCCTCTGCCCTCAGGCGGTAGTCGTTCCGCCGGATGGCCGCGAGTATTCGCGTGTCTCGAAGCTGTTCCACCAGATGCTGCGCGACGCCTCGCCGGTCGTGGAGTCCGTCGGCATCGATGAGGCATCCGTCGATTTCACCGGTGTTCCAGCCTCGCGAGATCTCGCGAGGATCGCCGGCGCGAGCGACGCCGCAACGATCGCGGAACACATCCGAGGGCGTGTGCGCGACGAGCTACGGATCGCCGTCTCCGTGTGTATCGCCGGATCACGGACCACCGCAAAGGTGGGATCCGACCGCGCCAAGCCAGATGGTCTGATCGAAGTACCGGTCGGCGATGACGCTTCGTTCCTTGCGCCGTTCGCGATCCGCGAGTTGCCGATGGTCGGGCCGAAGCTCGGTGACGCGCTGCGCCGCGTCGGCGTGACGACGATCGGTGACGCAGCCGAGCTGGATCCTCGCTGGCTCGAGACCCAGTTCGGGCGCAGTGGCGAGGTGCTCGTCGCGCACGCGAAGGGCCGCGACGGCACGCCGGTGCGAGCAGGCGCGCGTCCGAACCGGTCAATCTCCCGCGAGAACACGTTCGGTGAGGACGTGACCGATCCGCGGAAACTACGCCAGAACCTCGCGCGCCACGCCCAACAGGTGGGCGCGGACCTGCGTCGCGGGCAGAAACGCGCACGGACGGTGACGCTGAAGCTGCGGTGGAACAACTTCGAGACGCTGACTCGCAGCCGGACGCTCGATCGTCCAACGCAGTCGACCGCCGGCCTGGTCCTAGCGGGCGAAGCATTGCTCAACGAGGCGCTCCGATCTGCTGGTGCGATCCGTACCACCTCGGAGGTCCAACTCTCGAGGCCCGTGCGGTTGATCGGCCTCGGAGCGACGAACATCGTCGAGGACGAACTGCAGTTGGGCCTCGACGATCTGACCGGCGACGGTGGCGTGGGGGGCGAGCTGCTCGAGGCCCGCGTCGACGAGATGTTGGACTCGCTACGCGAGCGCTTTGGTGACGACGCGGTGACTCGCGGGTTCTAAGTCCTCGGAAGATTCGCACCGAGAAACTATCAAAACTAGCGTTGATAGTTCGATTTGGTAGATTTATGGCTGTTCCAACGAGCAGCCTGAGATCAGGGGAAACTGCCTATGACCACTGAAGAGACACGTTGGGTCAGCCTGGCTCGAGCGAAGGCGATCCTTGGCGTCAACGAATCGACCGTCCGGCGCTGGGCGGATAGCGAGAAGATACGCTCGTTTCGGACCCCCGGTGGCCATCGACGGTTCGCCGAAGGGGACCTGATCGCGATTACGAACGGGACGCTCGAGTCACACGAGATCGGGAATGCCGCCGTCTCGAGGATTCGCCGTCAGCTCAACACCGGCGCCGACGCCGCACCCTGGTACGAGAATCTCGCGGCCGACCAGCGTGATGCGTTGCGCCCCCTCGGTCGGCGGCTGGTCGAGATCGTCGACAACTACCTCTCCGGCCGTGGAGACCGTGAGCAACTCGACGCAGAGGTCGATGGGATCGGGGAGAGCTACGGGCACGAGCTTCATGGACGTGGGGTGGGCCTCGGTCAGGCGATGCAGGCGGTGATCTTCTTTCGCCGCTCGCTCGACGAGACCGCCAAGCAACTCTCCGCGCGCCATCGGCTTTCCGACGAGGAGGCAATCCGAGCGCGCGAGGAGATCGCGGGGCTCGCTGACCGCGTCCTGGTCGGGGTGTCTGCCGCCTACGACCACAGCTGATCATCCGGATGGCAGCCGGTAGAGTCGGTTCGATGACGGACTCGGCCGTACCACCCGACCCTCGGCCTCCCTTCGACCTCTCCGCAATTCGCGGAGTGCTCTTCGACGCCTACGGCACGTTGTTCCGCTACGGGACCCCGGAGTTCCGGACCGCGATCGGCACGATCCTCGCGCAGCAGGGCGTCGAGGCTGAGTTCGACACGTTCTACCAGAGCTGGGTGGAGGCATATTCGTCGTCCGGCGTCTGGGGGACGCGCTCGCCGAATCGCGAGCAGCCGTACCGTGACCACTCGTTGAACGGCCCGCTACCCGCGTGGCACTCGCAGTGGGAGATCTGGCGTCGCCAGTTCGCGTCCGCCCTCGAGCAGCACGGACTGGTGGGCGACCCGGACCAAGCCGCCGACGTCCTCCGGGACGAGCTGAGCGAGGCCGATCCGTTCGCAGAGGCACACGCGGCCGTCGAGCTCCTCGACCGTCGCGGCCTCACGCTCGGCCTGCTGTCGAACGCGGACGAGGACTTCCTTCAGCGCGCACTGTCACGCGCCCGACTCCGCTTCACGGTGATCCAGTCCTCGGAATCGCTCCGGGCATACAAACCGCACCGCGCGGTCTTCCTCGCGGCCTGTGAGCGCCTCGGTACAGAACCGAATGAGACGCTATACGTGGGTGACTCGCCGATCGCCGACGTCGGTGGTGCGCACAACGCGGGGCTGCGGACGGTGTGGGTCCGCCGGTCCTCTGAGGCTCAGGACCCGGTAACCCAGCCACCGGCTCCGGACGGTGGGAAGAGCGACGCAGCAGCCTCGAGCATGATGTCTCGCCTGCCAGAGCCGGATCTGACGGTCGATGACCTCCTCGGTATCTCTGAGGCATTAGCGGCCGCTGGGGCGGCCTGACAGCCCGAACACGGGGCGTTCATTGCTGCGTGGCTACCCGATCCCTATACTGGTTACGTAAATGAGAATCCGAATAAGCATTTCTTTCGATCTTTCGATCGACTAGCCGATCTAGACGACCCCCATGCACCTCTCCTGCCAGCAAGAAGACCTCCACCGCGGCCTATCCGCAGTCGCGCGAGCCATCCCGGCTCGTACAACTTTGCCGATCACTCAACACGTCCTGTTTGAAGCGCGAGAGGACTCGATCGTCCTCTCGGCGACGGACGCGGAGACGATCGCCATCACTTATCGGATTCCCGCCGTCGTTGACAAACCGGGCTCAATCACGATGCCCTCGCGACTGTTGTCGGACTTTATCGCCACGTTGCCACATGACCAGATCAAGCTGACTCTGGCAGACCGTTCGCGACAGGTGAGCCTCACTTGTGCGCGGAACACCGCCTCGATCGGTGGCCTCGACCCAGACGACTTCCCGCCGATTCCGCCGGTCGACGACGCCGCGAGTGTCGAGGTCGACGCGACTCGCCTCCGCAAGGCGATCACCCAGACGGTTTTCTCTGCGGCGACCGACGACTCGCGACCGGTGCTCACCGGCGTTCACTTCGCGATCGAGGACCGGAAGGTCCGGCTGGCCGCCGCCGACGGCTTCCGACTGTCAGTGCACACGATGGCGCTCGATGCCGCAGGCGACGAGCGCGCCGTGATCGTGCCGGCTCGCGCCCTCGGAGAGCTCGGGCGTCTGCTGCCCGAGCTCGACGGCGCAGTCACGATGACCTTTAATTCCGCTGGCACCCAGGTCCAATTTGACCTGGGTCACGCGAAGCTCGTCGCGCAGCTCATCCAGGGCACGTTCCCGAACTACGAGCAGCTCATCCCGAAGGAAACGACCACGCGCACTGAGGTCTCGGTCAGCGAACTCATAAAAGAGACGCGTATCGCCTCGATCTTCGCGCGCGACGGTTCCGGCATCGTCCGCCTGATCGGGACACCCTCCGACGGTGGCCCAGGCCGCCTCCAGATCAACGCTCGCGCCGAGGAAATCGGCGACAACGAAGGCGAGATAGACGCGATCGTCGAAGGCGAAGAGGCCAAGATCGCCTTCAACGGCCGTTACCTGATGGACGTACTGCAGGTGATCGACGCCGACCGCGCCATCATCGAGACGTCATCGCCTTCGCACCCCGGTGTGATTCGCCCGGTGGGTGACGAGGCCTTCGTGCACGTCGTCATGCCGATGTTTGTGCAGTGGTAGCGCGCCTGTAGCGCGTCTTGAACCCACGGTGTCCCGAGCCTCGCCTTGAAGCTGTGCGATCCCTGATTCCCTGACGATGATTCAATCCGGCGCCAGTGCCGGAGATTTACATGCTGTATTTCATTACTCGCGGTCGGGCCTTGGCGCTCGGCGACATCATTTCGATCGGTCGAGTTGAAGCGTCTTTCGCCCAACAATCGCCGGCGATCGGCACCACAGTCATCAGCGGGCTTGATTCACCTCGTGGGCTGCACGCGCTGACCGGAGGCGACGCGATCGGCGATCCGCCGACGGCCCCAGCCGAGCGTCAAGGGCACGGTCGCGATGTTCTGTTCGATCGTGCGATGAAGGAATAACCCGACCTGCTGGATCACGTAACCGATACCGTGCCGCAGCTCGATGGCGGGGCGCCGACTCACGTCCTCGCCATCTATTTCGATCCGGCCGCCGGTCGGTTCCAGCAGGCGATTAATCATCCGCAGTGTGGTCGTTTTTCCGCAGCCCGATGGTCCGATCAGCGCGACGATCAAGCCGCGCTCGATATCGAGGCTGAGCGCGCCCACTGCCTCGGTGTCGCTCCTCGGGAATCGCTTGCCCATCTCGACGAGGCGGATCGCGGGCTGTTCAGTAATGTCGGAGAGCCTACGACATCGAGTGTTCGTGTCCGACCGTGCCAGCGGGCCTGCGAACACGTAGCATGCGCGGGAACGGTGTCCGGGAGGCGTTGGAAGGCGGAGTGAGATGGTTGACCAGTTGGTGCGAGCGCACCTGATCGCGGGCGGATTCCCGGCAGGCCAGACGGCCGGTCACGATCACGACTATGCGCGGTTGCAGATCCTCGAAAAGCTGAACGAGCGCGAGAACGTCCACACCACCGTCACGAACGACTACGAAGACATCGAGAAGTGGCTCCCGAACTGCCAGCTACTGATCACCTACGTCGCTGGTCCAGTGGCGCAAGAAGAGCAGCACACTGTCCTGCGGCAATGGGTTGAAGCTGGCGGGCGCTGGCTCGCCTTGCACGGCTCCAGCGGCGGCAAGGCTGCACGGATTCCGGACACCAACCGCCGCACGATGGTGAAGATGGACTACCACAACACCCTAGGTGGTTTCTTCATCCACCACCCGCCGATCCGCAAGTTCCAGGTGGAGCTGACCGACACGCAGCACCCGCTCGTTCAGGGCATGCCGCAGGTCTTCGAGACGATCGACGAGCCGTACATGGTCGAGTTGCAGGCGCCCGAGTCGACCGAGGTGCTACTCACCGCGGACTGGGGCATGGTGCCGCCGACGGAGACTGGCTTCTTCTACGAGGAGGACACGGCCGTCCTGCCGGGGTCCTCGAAGCGCGCGATCGCCTTCGAACGCACGCTCAGCCAGGGCGCCGTCGCGTACACCACCCTCGGCCACGCGCACACGCCACTGACAAATAGCCAGCGCTCGGTCCACGAGAGTGTGGCGACGGACCACACGGTCCCGCTCAACCTCCGAGGGTCGTGGGAGACCGAGGGCTTCCGCACGCTGCTGGCCAACGGCGTGTCCTGGGGTCTCGGCGAGATCTAGCGCTAGCGCTAGAGGTGCCGACGGGCACCGTCGCAGACGGTTCCGAGCGCTACTACGAGTCCACGGCGATGGACCTCGGACGATCGAGCCCCGCACGGTGCGGGTGGAAACCACTGAGCTGGTGGCAGCAGGTCCCGCGCTACGGCGACGAGTACCGTTGCGTCACATTCGATCATCGTGGCTTCGGCGCGAGCACTGACGTCAGCGGTCAGTTCATCCGCGGGTACACGACCGACCTCGAAGGGTTGCTGACCGACGCGGGCGTCCATGAGCGCGTACTAGTCGGTCAGTCGATGGGTTGCTTCACCTGCTCGACCTTCGCCGCCGCGCACCCCGAGCGTGTGCGCGGCTTGGTCATGGCGGACACTTTCCTCGGGATCGGTGACGAAGCGCTCCTCGCCGAGGTGCGCGCCGGGTCGGCAGGCTGGCTGAGGCATCGAGAATTAAGGCCCCGGCGTGGAACATCCCCACATGGATTGGCGCCGACGGCGAGACGCTGGCGACGCCGCTCCAGCTATCCGACTACGAAGGAAAAGTCCTGGTGATGCTGGCGTTCCAGAGCTAGTGCCCAAGCTGTCACTCATCGGGATTTCCGACTCTGCAGGCGCTCACCGAGGAGTTCGAGGGCAATGACGATGTCGCGTTCCTCGCGATCCAGACGGTCTTTGAGGGTCACGAGGAGAACACCGCCGACCAGCTATTGGAGAATCAGCAGAAGTACGAGCTGAAGATCCCGTTCGGTCATGACGTGGGGGATTCCTCGACGAACGGCTTCCCCAGCGTGATGTACCACTACCGCACGCAGGGAACCCCCTGGATTGTGATCGTCGATCGGGATGGGATGGTCCGCTACAACGACTTCCACGTGAACCCCGAGGGGCCGAAGGAGTTCAGCCGCGAGTTCGTGAAGCCGTAGCCGTCCGTCACCCCTCCCCCGTGTGGCCGCGATACGTCCGAGGTAGCATCGCGGTCCACGAGCGGACGGGAGAACTTATGAGCACGGTCTCGTTTATCCAACGGAGCCTCGAATTCACGCACAACGCGCTGATGGATGCGCGTAACGGCACGGATGAGCAGCTTCACTTTGTTCCCGAACAGGGCAGTCATTCGATCGCGTGGTGCCTCTGGCACACCGCACGGGTGGAAGATCTGATCATGAGCCGCGTCACCGGCGGCGACCTTGTTTGGAGCGAGGAGTGGGCGGGCAAGACCGGTCTCCCCTTCGACGGGTTCGGGACCGGAATGTCCGACGATGACGCTCGCGAGGTCCACGTCACCGACATGGACGCCTTGAACGGCTATCAGGACGCCGTGTTCGAGCAGACCGCGAGCTTCCTCGCGAACGCCACCGACGAGGACCTCGAGCGTGAGATCCCCGCTCGCAATGGCACGGAAAGTGTCGGCGAGGCGATTTCGCTGCACATGATGGGCCACTTCAACGGCCACCGCGGCGAGATTAACACGCTGCGCGGCATGCAGGGCATGCCCACCGTGATGGCCGCCCAGGGCACCCACTAGCGACACCTTCAGCCACAGTTATGGCGGCGCGGCGCAAGGTTGCCCCCTCCGGGGGCTTGCTCGCGTCTGAGGAATCACCCCTCCGAGCACGGGACGAACAGAGGATCGGGAACGCATGCCAGAGGCAGTGGATCGTCGGTCGTAATGGTCGGCGGCGCCGTCACCGTTTTGGTGATCGTCGCGCTGCTGTTCGCGCTGTTGACTCAGTCCGATGGCGACTCGCACCCGACGGGCGGCGACCCTTGTGACGATCGATCAACCCCCGCGCACCGGCCCGGTCGAACCCTCCGAGATTGCCACCGCAGCGCGCGAACTGCCGCTTGCCGCGCTGCCGTCGGGCAAGCCTCCTCGACGCGGCAAGCGCTTTGACCTGAACACCTTCGAGTCGCTGAACGATCATCAGTTCCGCTGGTTCTTCGTCTCGCTCATGGGCCACTTCACCGCGATGAACATGCAGCTGTTCATCCGCGGCTGGATGGTCTTCCAGCTCACCGGCAGTTATGCGCTCCTCGGCGGGATCACGCTCGCGACGGCGATCCCGCAGATCCTGTTCTCGCTTCCCGGTGGCGTGCTCGCCGACCTCATGCCGCAGAAGAAGTGGGTGGTCCAGGTCGGTCAGTCCGTGAACGCGATCAACTCGTTCGCAATCGCTGCCCTGGTGATCTCTGGCGACATCGAGGTCTTCCATCTGATGGCGGCGGCCGTGGTTCAAGGCACGGCGATGTCGCTCACGCTCCCGGCGCGACAGGCGATGACCCCGGAGATCGTCGGGCCAGTGCGGCTGATGAACGCGACCGCGCTCTCGACCGCCGGGATGAACACTGCGCGCCTCGTGATGCCCGGCCTCGCGGGTTGGCTTGTGGCCGCCGTCGGTGGTGGTGGCGGTGTCGAAGGCGCCCAGTGGGTCTACCTGTTCATGGGCGCGATGTACCTGATGGCGATCGCCTTCCTGTTCCCGGTCTCGACGCCCCACGCACCGAGGAGTGATTCGCCTCGGACGATGCGCGGGGCGCGGGCCGACGTCGTTGACGGCCTGCGCTACATCCGAGGAAACCGCGACGTGTCGCTGGTGCTCGCGGTCAATCTCCTCCTCGAAGTCGTCGCGATGCCGTACTTCTTTCTGCTCCCGGGCTTCGTGAACGACGTCCTCGATGGCGGGGCGCTCGAGGTCGGGACGCTGCTCAGCATCTCCGGGATCGGCTCGCTGGCAGGCTCGCTGCTGATCGCGTCGCTGCCGAACCGGCGGCGTGCGGCGGTCATGATGTGGTCCTCGGTGGTGATGGGGATCGCGCTGCTCGCATTCTCGGCTTCCACGATGTTCTGGGTGTCTGCGTTTTTCTTCATCGTCGTCGGCTTCGGTCAGACCGCGCGATTCGCGGTCGCGAGCGTGCTGATCCAGGCGTACACGGTGGACGGCTACCGTGGCCGGGTCTCCAGCGTGTACACGCTGAGCTGGGGGTTGACGAGTTTCGGGACGTTCGGGGTCGGTTTGCTGGCGGATAAAGTCGGCGCGCAGATCGCCTTCGGCAGCACCGCGGTCGCCGTGCTAATCGTCGCTGGAATGCTGATGCGCTGGACTCGGATCAACCAGCTCGACTGAAGATCTGGCACCCCGAGGGAAGGGAGGGCCGGACGTGTGAACCCTGACGCGGAAGCGTCTCGGACGATCAAGCGTTAACGTGCGTTCGGTGAGGAAGCAGGTTCGCCCGGCGAGCCTGGGAGGGCACTGCCGTGAATGAGCGACCTGTGTTGCGCACGCTGCGTGAATTGGATGGGCTGCGGGATCCGCTGCTTGTTGCCACTTTCGTGCGCCGGAACGGCTTCAACTCGACGGCGGCGGCGTCGCTCGGTCAGTACGCTCAGCATCACGACGCTGAGATCGTCGCTGAGATTGATCCCGATGCCTTCTACGACTTCACCGTCGTGCCTCCGACGGTCCATCCCGAGGACGGGCAGCGGATCGTCGAATGGCCGAAGAACGAGTTCCGGCTCGTCAGCGCTGAAGGCAGCGCGCGCGACGTGATCGTGCTCGCCGGAATCGAGCCACACCTCCGCTGGCAGGCGTTCGCCGAGACGCTCCAGGGATTCATCGAGCAGCACTCCATCGGCGAAGTGCTAGTGCTACGCACATGGCCCGCCGCAGTACCGCACACCCGCCCGACAGTGATGCGCCTGACCTCGTCGAGTGACGAGATGGCTGAGAAGCTCGGACTGAACGCGAACCAGACGCCTTACCGAGGTCCAGTCGACTTTGGCGGCGTGCTCAGCGCTGCTCACTCGAACGCTGGTGGGATGGCAGCCGGACTGACCGCGGTCGTACCGAACTACCTCGGAGTCGTGCCGAACCCCTACGCAATGGTCGCGCTGACGCGCGCGCTCGATCGTCTGGCTGCCACAGAGACGCCGGTCGACGACTTCCAGGAGGCGGCTAATCAGCTCGGCGTGCGCGCCGACGAGGAGATGGAGAAGTCGGACGACCTCCGCACGGCCGTCCACGAACTCGAGGACAGCTACGAATCGATCGTCGAGCAGATGACCGGTGGCATCGTCGACGCCGATGGGTCGGACGAGCTGCCGTCTCCCGACGAACTGCTCGCCGACGTTGAGCGATTTCTCCAGGGCGAGGCGAACGACAAGACCTAGGTCACAACAAGCCGCTCGCTACTGAACCTCGCCGAGCGAGACGCTGTACGGAGCGAAGTCGTCTGGCAATCCGAGGTCATCGACGAACGAATCGGCGCTGACGACCACTCGGAATCCTGTGGCGTCCAGTGGAACGTCCCATGCGACTTGGAACTCCTGCGAGAAGCCGGGCCCGACATCCTCGAACGGTAGGCCGTCAGTTTCCTAGTCCGGTCACGGCCGTCGAATAGCGACATCTTGAGCCCCCACCACGGACTGGTGTGCTCCTGCACCATCGTTCTCGAAGATGACCACCACCACGAACACGCCCTGCGGCGCGTCGCTGAAGTCGTCGCGCGCTTTCGAAGAGAGCGAGGCTCCGAGGATCGTCACTGTGAGATTACCGACCGCGAGTCGGTCGCCCACTGATGCATCGACCGGCGGCCCGAAGTCGTCACCGAACGCACTGCCACCAAAGTCGTCGGGCTCGGTCGTATCGAGGCCCACGCCGCGCGTTCTTCGTCGTAGTCCTCGCAGTCGCTCGTGTTGCGGCAACGGCCGTCCTGCAGGACCCAGAGGTCCAGTTCCGCCTCCGCGCCGCCCGCGGAACCCCCGAACGCCTCGAGGAAGTCGCCGGAGCCGCCGATCGTGACGAGCGCTCGCTCGTTCTCGAGCAGCTCGACCTCGTCGACTTCGAACTCGATGTCTGCGTCGCCGAGGAACGCGAAGACCAGCGCCAGCTCAGCGGTGTCCATGAGGCACTCGGTCGTGGAGTACTTGGCGAACTCGGCGACGTCCAGGTCATCGCCGAAGATCGCGTTCAACGCGTTCGTGACGTCACGCTTGACGTCGCCCTCGGAGTTGCCGGAGCTACTGTCGCCTTCGCAGGCGATCGCGAGTCCGAGGACCAATGTGGCGGCGAGCACGGCGAAGCGGGTTGGAGTAAGCATCGCTCGCTATTCAAAGGTCTCAGTCACCGTTTCCCCGTAGGGACTCCCTGATATTCGTCGATGAATCAGTCGACAGTGAGTATTATGGCCGGTCGAGGTGCGCCGCGTTCACGATCGCACGGCCGACATAGGGAAGCCCGCGGCTGACCGGACGAGTGTTGGTCCACTCCCGAGGCGTGTGCACGTCGCCCCCGGTTGTGACCCCGACGCAGGTCGCCGGAATCCCGAGACCGATCGCGTGATTCGCATCGGTGCTGCCGCTATTGAACACGGCTGCTGGCAGCCCGCTCTAGCGCCGCGCAGCCAGCACAGTACCGATCAGCGGGTCGTCCGGCGACAGGCTGCCAGCTGGTTGCCTGCCGATGCGCTTGATCGTCAGTGTGCCATCGCGCTGGTCGACCGTGCTTCGGACGGCCTGCTTCATCGCGGCGGCCAGCGCAGCGAGGGTTAACACATCCTCTGATCGGAGGTCGATCTCCGTCGTCGCGTCCGGTGCGATCGTATTCACCGAACGGCCGCCGCGGATTACGCCGACGCTCATCGTCGCCTTCGGCTCGATGCCGACCTCGGGATAGACCGCGTCGAGCGCCACCAGCCCGCGTGCGAGCAGCTGGATCGCGTTGGGGCGGGGCGCCCCAGGAGTGGCCGTCCTCGGTCTCCACGGTAAATTTGTAGCGGTTGCTGCCAACGAACCCGGTCTGCACGCGGTCGCGCGCGAGCCCTTCGACGGCGCGCATGCGGTCGAACTGCCCTTCGTGGCTCTTCGCGATCGCACGGATGCCGCGCAGATCACCGCGACCTTCCTCGGAAGCGTTCGCCGCGAGCAGGATGTCGCCGACGTTGCGAGGTGGCGCCGCCCGAAGCGCGCCACCGACTGCCAGCAGCACGGCGACCGACAGCGAGTTGTCGCCGATCCCCGGACCCAGCAGCTTTCCGCGTGCGCGGCGGATCGAGACTTCGGGGTCAGGGAAGACGGTATCGAGGTGTGCAGCCGCCAGAACCCGACCGCGCGCCGGATCGCCTCGACGGATGGCGACCACGTTGCCCATCCGATCACGCGTCAGCGAGTCCCAACCACCGATCTCGGCGAAGCACGCCTCGACGTACTCGGCACGAGCTTGTTCCTCGAAGGTGGGCGCCGCGATTTCTGCGATGCGGACCGCCTCGTCGAGAGTCGCGCTCACCGCGGCTTCGAGATGCGCCTCGAATTTGGTCGCCATACGTCGTTCTCTTAGCGGGGCCGTCCGCAATGCTTATCATGGCGCGGCGACGGCGGGAGCGTGTGCGCATGCGCGACGAGGTCACGATCCTCGGATTGAAGATCGATGTACGGCTCCACGTCGTCGTCTTCGCTAGCACGATGCTGCTGCTCGTCGACAAGTACCACTCGGTCGTACTGCTCGACACGTTCGCCACGCCACTGCGGAGTGGCACCGCCCAGAGTCTGCTGCTCTACCTCGTCATTCTGGTTGTCCTCGTGGTGCTCGTCTTTCGCGATTCGCTGCGCGACTACGGCTTCCAGTTCGGGGACTGGCGCGCCGGGCTGAAGTGGAGCGCCGGCCCTCGCGTCGGTGCTGTTCATCGCCGCGAACACCTCCGAGGTGCAGGAGTACTACGCGAGGTCCGAGCGCAGCACGCTGGATGTGTTGATCATCTCGGGCGCCGACCTGTTCGGCTAGGAGTTCCTCTTCCGCGGTTTCCTCCTCTTCGGCATGTACCGCATGATCGGCCCCTCGGCGATCCTGCTGCAGGCCGTCCCATTCGCGATGGCCTACATCGGGAAGCCGGAACTCGAGACGCTGACGACTGTCCTGGACGGTGCGGGCTTCGGCTGGCTCGTCTGGCGTACCAACTCGTTCTTCTACCCGTTTTTGATCCAATGGAGTTTGAATGTGTTCGTCCGCCTCGTGGCGGCGTCCTAACCATGCGCTCGAAGGGAGCAGCCTGATGCAAGAGTTCGAGGGCAAAGTTGCCGTAGTGACCGGTGCCGCCAGCGGGATCGGTCGTGCGATGGCCGATCGGTTCGCCGAGGCGGGCATGATGGTCGTACTCGGCGACGTCGAGGAAGAGGCCCTCGACCGCGCGGTCATCGAGATGCGACAGGCGGAACACGACGTGATCGGCGTGCTCTGCGACGTGTCGTCCGAGGCAGGCGTGCAAAACCTCGCGGACCGCGCCGTCGAGCAGTACGGCGGCGTACACATCCTCTGCAACAACGCCGGCATCGTCGTCGGTGGGTCGATCGTCGGTGACCGCGACCAGTACATCTGGGAGCAGCCGCTGAGCGACTGGCAGTGGACGCTGGACGTGAACCTCTGGGGCGTCGTCCACGGGGTCCGCATCTTCACGCCGATCATGCTCGCGCAGGGCGAGCCCGCGCACATCGTAAACACCGCCTCGACCGCCGGTCTGACCGGGGGCCCGCAGCTCGGTATCTACGGCGTCTCGAAGCACGGCGTCGTCCGTATGTCCGAGGCGCTCTACTTCCACCTCAAGGACGCGGGCGGTCTGGTCGGATGCTCGGTGCTCTGTCCCGGCGGTGTCCGCACCCAGATCGCGGCGGCCAGCCGCAACCGCCCCGAGGAACAGGTCGACGACGAAGTGCGCCGCCTCGATGCGACGGAGACCACACAGCGGACGGACGACTGGGCGGAGCAAATCGGCGAGACCGGTCAGGACCCCTCGGAGATCGCCGAGAAGGTGTTTGCCGCGATCAACGACGACCAGTTCTACATCCTGACGCACACGACCCAGGATGCGGCCCTACGGCAGCGGTTCGACAACATCCTCGAGCGGCGGAATCCGGAGTCGGTGGCGTCGTCGGACCTGAGGTGGTCGAGCCAGGTCACCAGCGGACGGAGGCGTTTGGGGTTGGAGCGCTAGCGACGCGCGTAGGCCCACTCGTTCTGCGGCGTCTGGATG
>Ga0115002_10004994_pt1 | contig 15824 bp, 15 predicted proteins | sample ArcticOcean_MG_C_8_FD_89576 | JGI IMG/M metagenome (GOLD analysis project Ga0115002, IMG submission 89576) | Marine microbial communities from western Arctic Ocean - ArcticOcean_MG_CB11_86 | ecosystem: Environmental > Aquatic > Marine > Oceanic | place: Arctic Ocean: Canada Basin | collected... | reverse complement strand
GGCTAGGCGGGCACGACGCGGGGCAAGCCCAAGGAGGAGGGCAACAGGCTCGGATCGCCCAGCTCGCCGGGTCTCCCGACGAATGGCACCCCAATGCCGGGGGGTTCGACGGAACGACCTACAATGCCGGAGGGTGTGGGTGCTGGTAGCACCCCACCACGGCGCGCTCAAACCGGAAAAAGCACAAGATTGACTCTCCCACCTCAATATATCTTTCCGGCAATCTAACTCTATTGCAGCTCAGGGGAGGAGCTGGTGATGCTCCATTCAATGAGGAAGAAATCGACTTTGCTGAGGATCAAGAATCGGTGGATCCAACAGCATTTCCGCTCCTTGCACACCATCAGGGCGGGATGGTGGTAGGGGGAAATGCTGTCCGACCCCCGGTTGCTACTCGGAGTGGTACCAGTTCCTGGGGGACCCCGCCACGTCATGGCAGGCGCGGCGACCAACCTGACCCCGGTGATCCTGGAACTTGGCGGCAAGTCGGCCAACGTCGTCTTCACCGACGCCGATCTCACGGCTGCCGTGCAGACCACCGTGTTCTTGGCATTAGCCGGCATGAGCGGGCAAGGCTGCGTTCTTCCCACCCGTCTGCTCGTGCAGGCCGATGTGTTCGACGAGGTCATCAAACTCGTCGTCGACATGACGAACTCGATAAAGGTCGGCCGGCCGTTCGACCAGGGCGTCCAGGCCGGACCGGTCATCACCGCAGACGCCTGTGAACGAATCCTGCGCACCATCGACGACGCGCGCACCCGCGGCGACGGCGAACTCTGCGCTGGCGGCCACCGCATCGGCGGTGACCTCGCTAACGGCTACTTCATCGAGCCCACCGTGTTCACGGACGTCGACAACACCTCGCCGCTCGCCCAGGAAGAGGTCTTCGGACCCGTCCTGAGCGTGGTGCGCTTTTCTGACGAAGACGATGCGGTCGCCAAGGCGAACGATTCCGCGTTCGGTCTCGGTGGCCTGGTCTTCACCAACGATGTGAAGCGCGCCCACCGTCTAGCTGGAGCGCTCGAAGTTGGCTCGGTCGGCGTGAACGCGTTCGCCCCGATGCCGCCCAACGTGCCGTTCGGCGGAGTCAAGCAGAGCGGCTACGGACGTGAGGGTGGACTGGCCGGAGTATCGGAGTTCCTGCAACCGAAGAACGTCTACGTCGGCCTGTGACACGTCTCGATCGAACGGTCACCACAAACCGATCAGCCGGCCGGCCAGGTACAGCGCCGCACCGACCATGAACACGCGCACGACCTTCTCGCCTCCGCGCACGGCGAGACGCGCTCCGATCCATCCACCTGCGAGAAACCCAACCGCCAGCGTTGCCGCTGGAACCCAGGAGACATTGCCCTGGAGCGCGAAAACGGGAAGCGCGATGCACGTAACCAACAGGTTGATCAAGACCTTGACGCTGTTCGCCGTGACCAGGTCGTAACCGGCGCGCGTCAGTGCAACCAGCAGCACGAGGCCGACACCTGCCTGGAACGCCCCTCCGTAGACTCCGATCGAGAAGAACACGACCGACGTGACCGGTGCCGACCACTGCTCGGCTTCAACGTTTGGCTTGGGCTTGATGACGGTCAACACGATGATGGGAATGAGCAAAAGCCCGAAGACTCTTTCGAACGTCTCATCGGCCAACCGGCCAACCACAAACGACCCCACGGTCGATCCGAGGAAGGCCGGTACCAACACAGTTGCCGCCCGTCCTTCGTTTCGCACCCCTCCCTTGCGGAACCCGGCGATCCCAGACGCTGAGGCGGCCAAGATGCCCACCCGATTGGATCCATTGGCCTGATTCCCGGGAACCCCCGCCAGAACAAGCAACGGAACAGTCAGAGCCGAGCCGCCACCAGCCATCGTGTTGATCACCCCGGCTGCCACACCCCCGGCGACGAGCAGAAGCGCTCTTCCCAGAGTGTCACAGCGTCACCTACACCCCGTCGAAACGGAAGTGGGGGGTCGTGTAGAACGCTGTCAACCGGGAGTCATCGGCTACCCAAGATCTCGTCCGCATCACCGCCTAACAGCATACTGATCTCCACTGCGCCGCCCAGGGGAACCACTCGGTCAGCGGTACCGAGCCTGTAGCTGCTTCTTCAACAGCTTGCCCGTGGCGGTTCGCGGCAGTTCCGTGGTGAATTCGAGCGTGGCAGGGACCTTGTACCGGGCGATTCGCTCCAGCGCGTACCTGGTCAACTCGACAGCCAGTGCATCATCGGGTGACTCACCGACCGCAGGCTGCACCACGGCGTGCACCGATTCGCCCAGGTCGGGATCGGGGACGCCGAAAACGGCGACGTCAGCCACCGAGTCATGCATGATCAGGCAGTCCTCTACCTCTTGTGGATAGATGTTGACCCCGCCGCGGATGATCATGAACGACTTGCGATCGGTGAGGTAGAGGTAGCCATCTGCATCGAGGTAGCCGATGTCGCCGATCGTCGTCCAGGTTGGATGTGCCGGATGCCGTGTCGAACCGGTCTTGGTCGGGTCGCCGTGATAGCGGAACTGCGGACCCTCGCGTTCGAAGTAAATCGAGCCGGGTTCCCCGATTGGCAGTTCGGCCCCGTCGTCACCACAGATGTGCAGGGTGCCCCACACAGGTATACCCACCGAACCCGGGTGTTCGAGCCAGCGTTCGCTGTCGATCATGGTGATGCCGTTGCCCTCTGTCCCGGAGTAGTACTCCCACAGGATCGGCCCCCACCAGTCGATCATGCGGCGCTTCACCTCGACTGGGCAGGGCGCCGCTGCGTGGATCGCGAATCGGTGGTTCGACAGATCGAAGCCGTGCCGCTCGCTCGCTGCCAGTTTCAACAGGCGAATGAACATCGTGGGAACCCACTGACTGTGGGTGATCTGATGATCTGTGAGCAGCTGAAGCGCATGAACTGGTTCGAACCGCTCCATCACAATGACCGTGCCACCCAACGCCTGGACCGCGGACGAGTAGCCGAGCGGAGCTGCGTGGTAGAGGGGGGCGGGCGACAGGTAGCGGGTTGCGTCATCCATGCCGAACACGTCTTCGAACAAGCCGATTCGGCCCCGATCGGACTCGTCATCGACCTGCAGACCGCTGAGTCCCTGGAAGACTCCCTTCGGCTTGCCGGTGGTGCCCGATGAGTAGCACATCAGCGAACCCCGCGGCTGATCCAACAGCGGCTCGACCGATTCAGATTCGAGTGCGTCTTCGTACGACTCGAACCCCGCGGCCGCCACGTCGAACATCAACCCGTGTCCACACGCCGGAACCAGCTCTCGAACCATCGCTCCGGTGTCGGCCAGGATGCTCGACACGATCATCGACTTGGCACCACAGTCCTCGACGATGAACGCAACTTCGTCGACCGAGAGGTGGCGATTGATCGGCGTCAGATGCAGGCCCGAACGCGTGGCTGCCCAATACACCTCGAGATAGTTCGGATGATTCTCACTGAGCAGCGCGACATGGTCACCGGGGCCCAGGCCGAGCCGCCGCCATGCTCTCGCCAACTGCGTCGAACGATCGTCGAGTTCGCGATAGGTAACGACCGTGCCGGAATCGGCCATGATCAGCGCCGGCTTGTCGGGAGTGGAAAGCGCCTGGAGGCGGGGATACATATGGACTTCTCTTCCTCGAGACCGGCGCCTCGGCCGACAGGCGGACACGATCTCGACACGAACGACACGGCGCAGGAGTTGCCGGTTTCGTTGGGTCGAGCCGAACACTACGGCTCACAAATGTTGATTTCCGATCGGCTATTGACCGGACTTCATAGCGGCAGGTCAGCCGGGCGCAGCCGCCAGATTCGAAACGGCGGCGCCACCACGAATGAGCAAGAAACTCACACCGTCGGAACCGACGGTGAACCCGTACACGTGACCTTTCGCAATCGTGGCTGCATCATTGGCGCCGAGTTCGACCACGGCGTCACCATCATCAAAGCTCATCGACCCATCCTGAATGATGATCAATTCGGAGTGATCGTGGCTGTGCGGCACCGTGACTTGACCTGGCGGCATGATGACGTACGAGGCGTGGAACCCGCCGTGTCCGTTAGCGAGGCCACGGCGTTTCACCTTGAGTCCTTGCTCGCGCAGATCGTCTGGCAGGTCGGGAGGCAGTTTCGGCGGGGTCCATTCCAGTGAATCGAACTTGGCTACTTCGACGGTCATCGGCATCTCTCTCTCTCGGCAGCTAGGCAACCCGTAGCAAAATATCAGGGTACTCTTTCCACGACGGACCGTCGAGAGCGTCGCAAGTCGGACTGCCGTGACACTTCATGGCGCCCGGTGGCGATCCGATACCGACGGGTCGTCGCACATCGCGATATTGCCTACCTCTCGGTTGCGATCGCCACCCTCACTGATCCGGCGCGAGCGTCATGATCGATGCCGTGTTCGAGTCCGGCATCAGTACTCGAACGGATTGTTGTTGTCGAAGGGCAAGTCGAGCTGCGGGCCGCGCTCGACCAGTTCTTCCAACGACCACTGACCATCCGTTTCCAACGTTGCGGCCGCGCGCCACGGCTCGACCAGCACAACCGAACCGCCATACACAACAAACGTTCGCCCGGTCATGGTGCACTGGTCTGATGCCAGATAGACCACCCACGGGGCGACATTGGCCGGATCCATCCGGTCGAATGCGTCGGGATCGCGGGGCGCGCCCGAACCATCGCCGGTCAATCGGGTGCGAGCTGCCGGTGCGATCGTGTTAACGCGCACACCGTACGAAGCCAGTTCTTTGGCGGCGATCATCGTCAGACCAGCGATCGCCATCTTGGCTGCGCCGTAATTCGTCTGGCCAACGTTGGCGAACAGCGCCGACGGCGACGAGGTGTTGATCACAGACGCCGACACCTCGTCCCCCGCCTTCGACCGCTGACGCCAGTAGGCAGCTGCGTGTCGAAGTGGCGCCGCATGCCCCTTGGAGTTGACTCGCATCACCACATCCCACTCGTCCTCAGACAGGTTGACCAGCATGCGGTCGCGCAGGATGCCGGCGTTGTTGATCAGCACGTCGAGACGCCCGAATACGTCGATCGCCTGTTGCACGAGACGGCCGGCACCATCCCAATCGCTCACATCGTCGCCGTTGGCGATGGCAGCTCCGCCCGCAACGATGATCTCCTCGACGACCGAGTCGGCCGGGGATGGGTCGCCACCCGAGCCGTCGGTGGCGCCCCCGAGATCGTTCACCACGACGGCGGCCCCGTGGCGAGCCAACAACAACGCATGCTCGCGGCCGAGACCGCGTCCCGCTCCGGTCACGATGGCAACTCGGCCGTCGAACATCATAAGTGGTTTCCTTGCTGTTGGGTCGCTTCGCGGATGTGGTTCAGGATGTCCGACCACTCTTCGGGTTCGGATTGAAAGGGCACGTTGAAGCTCAGCCGGTCGACGACACCGCTGAAGCGGGTGACAATGGCTTCGGCGACACGATCGATCGGCTCGACGATCGCCAACTCGGCGAGCACGTCGTCGGTGATCGGGGCGCCCAACTCGGCCCAGCGTCCGGCACGCACCAGCTGGCGAAGCTCCGCACCGAGTTCGTCCCAGCCTTCATGTTCGAGCACCGCACGGTACGCAGGCGTGCTGCCGTAAAAGCCCAGTCGGTTGCGAATCGGTTGCGCGTTGACATTTATCTCAGCTTCGTCGCGGCCGGTAGCGACAAAAACAGGTCGGGCGATCGCTATGTCGTCCGGGTTCCTGCCGGCCCGCTCCGCTCCAGCGATCACCGCCGGCCGAGTGATGTCGCGGAGATAGCCGACCGTCGAGAACCCGTGAACGAGAACGCCGTCGGCCACCTCGCCCGCCAACGAAGCCATTTGGCTACCAACCGCAGACAGAAAGATCGGCGGGTGACCATGCTCATGTCGTGCCGGCGAGAAGGTGGGCGGCATCAGATCGATGCGGTAAAAGAGACCGTCGACTGTTGGTTGTTCGCCGCTGTCCCAAGCGCTCCACACCGCACGCACCGCCGCCACCTGTTCGCGCATCCGAGCGATCGGGTGGTCGAAATCGGAGCTGAACCTTCGTTCGACGTGGGCACGCACCTGCGATCCGAGGCCGAGGATGAAGCGCCCGCCACTCCCGGCGTGCAGATCGTTGGCGGTCATTGCCAGATGGGTCGGAGAACGCGGGAAGGCCACCGCGATAGCAGTGCCCAGGAGAATCTTGGACGTAGCGGTCGCCGCGGACACCAACGGCAAGAACGGGTCGTGCGCCGTTTCGGTGGTCCAGACACCGTCGAACCCGACCTGTTCGGCGGTGGCCGCGGCGCCGCCCGATGTGACGAAGTCCGGCTCGACGATGGCGTGTATGTACATCAGATTCGTTGACATTTCTGTTGAAACGGCGTCGCGAGGTGCGGCCGATCGCAACAAAAATTCAGCATACTCTTTGCGGGATGATCACCTAGTAGCCGCGATGAATTCGATGATCGTTGGCCACGCCATCGGATCACGTTTGATCAACTGGTGCCCACTGTCGAAGACCTCATAGCCGGCCGTTTCGCAGACGGTTCACGATCGCCTCGGAGCGATCGAGTGGAGCAACACCGTCAAAGCGCCCAGCACAGACCAATGTCGGAGCATCGATTTCAGGCAACCGATCCCAGCAATCATGGCTCAGCCGCGCTGCTCGCTGTTTGGCTTGCCCGCTCGACACCGGTTGCACGCCTTCGCGACGGGGCGACAGCTGCCACAACCGCTCGAGCTCGTCGGGGTTTGACCTGCGCCACTCCCCTCCTCGCCGAGCGTCCGCAAGTTCGAGTTCCAGTTCAAAACGAGCCCGCGGTTCGTGGTTCTCCAGTTCATGAATCGGATAAGAACGCCCTCCGGCGCCACCAGGCGAGGTCGCCACGAGCACCAGGAGCTCTACCAGTGGCGGAAACCGAATCGCCAACTCCTGTGCCACCATCCCTCCGAACGACACACCGATCACCGCACAAGATCCGACACCGGCGGCGGACAACACAGCAGCTGCATCATCTGCGAAGTCCCCCATCGTCCAATCTCCCGGAGGGGCACCGGACTTCCCAAGACCACGTTGGTCATAGCTGATCACCGAACACGACTCGGTTAGTGGCGAATCGAACACGTTCGGCCGATCGGACAGACTTCGGCCCGATCCGGCGACATACAACACGTCGGGCCCCTGGCCCTGCCGCCACCAATGCATCCTGAACGATTGCTGCGGATTAGTCGAAGACGTTGGTAAGTCGGCGTACATGGGACTTCGCTTTGACGAACGCTGGGCCATTCACCATAAATCCAATTAGGTATACCGTTCTCTTCGTGATGAGTCGAAGAAACGATAACGCTGTGGTGGGCGACCCTCTGAGCGGCGCGGGCGATCATGGCGTCCATCCGACCCGGCTCGGTCGACCGGACGGCCGATGACAATGTTGCGCGTCGATCCTTGCAGCCCAGCGATCGCGGCGACGGTGACCGACCTGGACCTCAGCGAACCGATCGGAGCCGAGGCGATGTCGGGTCTGTGGCGCGCATTCCACGAACACACAATGCTGGTGTTTCGGGATCAGTTGCTCACCCCCGGACAGCAGGCGGCGTTCGCCAAGCGATGGGGCACGCCATTGGTCGTCCCAGCACTGGCCGAACACGCTGTGCCCGATCACCCCTCGGTGCTTCGGGTGACCAACGCTGGCAAGCACGCCTCACTCACCGAGAACTGGCACTTCGATTCGGCCTTCTTCGAACATCCGCCTCCCATCACCATGCTCTCGGCACAACATGTCCCAGAACTCGGCGGCGACACGATGTGGGCGAACCAGTACCTTGCCTATGAGCGCCTGTCGCCGACCATGCAACGATTGATCGATCCGTTGCGCATCGCCTTCGTCGGTACATTGCCCGACGACGGTGGTGGCCGGCGTGAGGTCGTGACGTATCACCCTGCGGTTCACACCCATCCCGCCACCGGACGCAAGTCGCTGCGGACCGGGCGACTGGAAGCGGCGCCACACGTCGAAGGCATGGCCGCGTCAGAAAGTCGCGGACTGCTCGAGTTCCTGCACGACCACGCGTCACGCCCTGAATTCGTCTATCGCCACTCCTGGCGAGCCGGCGACGTCGTGATGTGGGACAACCGCTGCCTCCTGCACTATGCGATCCACGACTATGGCGAGGCCCGACGCTTGATGCACCGTGTCACCGTGGTCGATCCAACCGATCAGTGAGCGCGAACGATCGGGCCGTACTCACCAACGACTTGCCACTGTTGATCGGTCCACACGATCTCGCGCATCTCGCGACAACCCCAGTGCTCGCCGGGGCCGAACGAGATACGACCTCCGCTGGCGCTCGGCACGTTGGTTAGGCCCTGCAACGAGGCAACGAACGCGGCGCGATCGACTTGGGGCCCCGCCTGGCGTAGCGCCTCGATCGACAGGTAGGTGAGGTCACGCGCGAGCAAGATGTTCGACACCGACCCGCTGGAGGTACGCCCGGTCCGCTCGATGGTGCGTCCCGTTGCTGTCTCGACGATGCTGATTGCCTCGTCGGCCCGGGCATCGAGCGAGCGACTAGCCGCCAACTCCCCCACCCTGGTCATCGCCAGCGCAGACGTTCCCTCATAGATCGATGGCGGCATCGCCGCCCCTGACACGTCCGTCGCATGTTCACCGGTTTCGAGATCAAGAATCGTCGGTCGGAACCCGATCCGCTCCGCAACCCTCAACATCGCGGCCAAACTGCTGCCACTGACGAACGGCAGCAGCAGGTCGACGTCGGCATCGGCAAGAATCTGTGCTGCTTCGGCATCTCGATCGCTAGCGACGCCGACTCCATCCGAATCGACATGAGCAGCAACTCGATGACCGTTCTGAGCGAGTTGGGAGACGGCGATGGCGGTGCTGGTCGCGGTGTATCGATCAGAGAACACGCCGATTGTGCGTCCGTCGAGCCGCCCGGATTCGTGAGCCCACCGCGCGTAGGTGAGATACACCAGGTCTTGGGCGCAGCGGATCGTGAACAGCCACGGGTCAGTACGAGCGAAGATGGTACGCGGCACCGCGTTGACGTCGATGACAGGAAGTCGATGTGTCTCCGCGAGCCGTACCGACCCGTACGTGAAGTCTCGAGCTCCGACCACGGCCAAGACCCCGTCACGGGCAAACTCGTCGGCCACGGCCCGTTTGTGGCCGATGTCGACCGAGGAAAACTCTCGAAAGATCAAGTGGGGCTCGCCACACTCAGGGACGCCTCCAGCGGCCAGTTCATGCGCGACCAGCGCCTCGACTTGGAGGCGTTGGTCGCCGATGCCGTAAGCCGGATCGATCGCCTCGAAGTCCGACATGTCCGCGATTGCGACACCGATCAAGACGTTCCCCATAGCGAATTCAAGTTACTCCATTGCCGTACCCGCGATTTCGGTCGAGATCGTTCGTCACGCTTGAACCGGATTCCGCGTCTGGTACCGCCGTCGACAGCGATCAGCTCCGATCGCGAAACGGCGCGGCAACCTCGGTGAGGAAACGGTCGAGTGCATCGAGACGGTGCGAACCGGTCCCGAGCCCGAAGTCGGGCACGATGAACTCATCGAGCCCAGCGTCGGCATACGCCTGGAGCTCTGCCTGCATCTGGTCGGTCGAACCGATCATCAACGGCAACCCCGCGCGTCCCCAACGCGGATCGAGTTCAGCTGCACGGCCAACGAAAGACACGACCGCCTGTGCCGATCGGCGTATCCGCTCCGGGTCGCGGCCTTCGTCGTCGCAGTACGCTGCCAACAACCTGGACCGATCGACGACCATGGCGGGAGACGCCCACAGGTTCCATTCGTCGGCGTGCCGCGCAGCCAGTCGAAGCGCGTGATCTCCTTTGACGCCGACGAGCAAGGGGACCGGACGAGCAACCACCGGAAAAGCCCGTGCTTGCTCGAGTTGGTACCGATCACCCGAGTGATCGACGACACCATCGTTCAACATCGAGCGAACGATCCGGCAGGCCTCATCGAGATCCTGCAGACGACGGGCCGGCGGCGGTAGATCGATTCCGTATGCGTGATGTTCGTTGATCTGCCAACCCGCTCCGAGTCCGAGCACGAGTCTGCCCGGGTCGATCGCGTCCAATGTCGCCGCCATCTTGGCAAGCACACCCGGGTGCCGAAACGTGTTCGACAATACGAGCGAGCCGACACGAATCTCGGGCACTGTCGCCATGATCGCCGTCATCGTCGTCCAGCACTCGACCACTGGGACATCGCCCGGTCCCGAGGCTGGCATCAGATGATCGGACATCCAGACGCCGTCCCATCCGGTGGCGGCCGCATGGCGAGCCACGGTCAGCACGTCCGCAAGTGGCTGTTGGTTGATTGGCCAGACGCTAAACCGCATCGTCATTCTCCTTCGACGGTTGCCGGTGCCATGTCCCCAGCCCCCGCACGCGACGCGTTCTCGCTATCGGTTTCGAGCAAACCTTCGACGAGTCGCTCGCGAACGACGCTGCGGATCACCTTGCCCATCGAATTTCGCGGCAGCTCGCTGACCACGACGAGATCGGCCGGAACCTTGTATCGCGCCAACGAAACAGCACAGTGTGCCCTCAGGTCCTCGATCGCGAGGTCGCTCCCGACCCGACCTTGCACGACTGCGGCGACGGACTCTCCGAGTCGCGTCGATGGCCGACCGACCACGATGCAATCGGCAACTTCGGGGTGTTGCAGCAGCACCCGTTCGACTTCGACCGGTGAGACCTTCGAGCCACCGCGATTGATCATGTCCGTACGCCGGTCGGCGACATACAGATAGCCGTCATCGTCGAGCGATCCGAGATCGCCAGTGCGAAGGCGCGAACCGGTCAGCACCCGGGCGGTCTCGTCTGGCTGCTCGTGATACGAAAGCAATCCTCGAAAGCAATTCGCCCACCGACCACTCCCGGCGGCCGCCACGGTGATCTCGCCGGTGACACCGGACTCGACCACCCGGCCCGATTCGTCGACGATCTCGATGTCGACATGCGCCATCGCGATCCCGGACGCCCCAGGCCGATGTGGCACCTGGTCGGACTCCTGGGTCACCGAAGAGGGAGCTTCCGTGAGGCCGTATCCGGTGGTGAATGTGCGCCCGACCTCTGCCGCGTAGTCGTGCCTGAGTTGCTCAGGGCATGATGCGCCGCCGACGCCCAGTCGAAGATGCTGGAGCTGTCGACGAGGATCTACGTCGCAGTTCTCCAGCAGATCATGCACCACCGCAGGTGAGGTCGACAGATGCTCGATGCGCTCACGTTCGATCGTGTCGGCGAGCTCCACCGCCTCGTGCCTCTCGATACAGACACACGTGCCACCGCCGAGGAACGCAAGCATCGGGGCGACGATCAACACGTTTAGCGTCGTGAGCGGAAGGTGTACCCCGATGCGCTCGCCCTGACCACCGAGCCGATGATGCAGGACCACCGACGCGGGCAGGAGCATGTGGTGTTGGTCGTGGACGACCCCTTTCGGTTCACCCGTTGTACCGCTCGTGAACGCGATGGCGGCCGCTGCATGCGGGTCAGGGGTAGACGAACGGGTGACCGGCTTGTTCGCCAGCTCGGCGACGGTTGGGTCGGACAGATCGAGTACTACGTGGTCGCCCTTCGAGCTCCGCAGCGTCTCCATGATCGGCCCGGTGCCGATTACGAGGTCGGGCTGAGCTTGTTGCAGCAGGTGCTGCTTTTCGGCAGGAGCGAGACCAGGGTGCACGCCAACGAAAACCAGGCCGGTGCGCATGCACGCCAGGTACGCGGCGACGACATGTATCGAATTCGGCAGTGAGACCGCCACCCGCTGGCCCGTCTCGAGGCCGCGGTTTGTGAACCCAGCTCCGATCGAAGCCACCAGTTCGTCCAAGGCCTCGTAGTCGAGGCGGTGGCGAGCGTCGACCAGCGCCTCTTGGCGTGGCCTCGTCGACACCCCAAAGTCGAGGATGGCCGCGACCGAAGCCGGAGCCATCGGCAGGGGCGCCACGCCGCTCCTCAGGTCCGACATCGCACGATCCCGTTCACAGGGTGCGCTGCACCCAATCGCCGATCATCTCCTGCAACGGCACTTCATCAGGCTGTTCAAAGGCTCGCGACATGAACATCGTCGCCCCGAACCCGAGCCCCGAGAACACCTGCAACTCGCTGCTGTCGGCGCCAGCGAGGTAGGCACGAGTGGCGTCACGCAGCGCCCGACGATCTTCTTTGCTGACCATGGCATAGGTCGGAAGTCGTCGATTGGCGAGGGCCGCCAAAGTCGATTTGTCGAGGCGAGGCGACAACATGACCAAGGCTCCGACGAGGGGGCCTCTCACAGCGGCGAGCGCCGCCGCTCTGGCGGTGTCCTGTTCGCAGATGATGGCGATCGAGGCGTCGTCGATTCCGGCGCGGGCCCGAAGTACGTCGGCCGCCGCGGCGACGTCATCGGCGACCCGACGCCGCTCGAGTGTCGAGAGTTGGCGCCACGATCGAGGCGAACGACTCTCCCCTCGCCCGCGGATATCGATCCGGATCGATGCGATGCCGCGTTCGGCTAGTGCGTCAGGCAACCCGCGTCCGTAGACAAAGGTGTCGCGCTCATGGTGCGAGCCGGGAACCAGTACGGCTCCCATGGCGGGGGCGTCCGTTTCGAGCGCCGCTGCCACCGGCAACCGCAGCACCCCTGAGATCCGCCAGCCGTCGGCGGCTTCGAACGTGACGTGTTCGTCTCCCTCGTTCGGCATGATCGGTGCGAGGCCACTCATGCGTCGAGCACCTCGGCGAACCAGTCGGCAATCGCCGGCTCGAGATCTGTGTGCAGGTCGAACAGTTGGTATCCAAGGACTCCCTCGCGGAACTCCATCAGCCGAGAGTTGGGATTCGTGGATGTTTTGTAGATCTCCCGAAGCGCCCCCGAACTCATCTTGTTCGACGTGCCTGCGACGCATAACACGGCAACCTCACCCGACTGCAGAACCTCGACCTGCTCAGGCACGAGCAGGTGGTAGGCCGTCATCAATGCCACGGCTCGCGTGCGCTCGTCGCCCAACGCCCCGTTCGCTCCGTACCCGGCACCGTGGGCGATGCCCAGCACAGCGAACCAATCACCGTCGATCTCAGATCGTGTAGCCAGATAGTCGTACGCGGCGACGACGTCGCCGGCGACCGCATTCTGCTGCTCGCTCGTGAAGTCGACGAACCGGCCGAGGTTGGTCGACGCTCCGCGTCCGCGCCAATCGAGTGCCAACGCCGCCACACCGCGAGCAGCCAACAGGGAGGCCAGCCGGTCGAACACTTCGCGATCGCTGCGACCGGTGTGCATCAGCACAACGGCAGGCGCCGAAACGGCATCGGCGGGCAAGAACAAATCAGCGCCGAGCCGCCAGCCGTCGGGAGTCGAGATCGTCACTTCCTCGACCCAGATGTCCTCACTGACGCGATCCGCGATCCACTCGGCGATCACCGGTGCGAGTCGTGCAGCGTCGAATGGGGCGATCTCGATGTCGGACGCCTCGTGCCGCGAGGCGAGGTGTCCGTCGACGGCCGCCGCCAACCGCGAACGGTCGGACGCGTCGGCCACCGTGAGTACCGCCGTGCGCTCGTCCTCTGATAGGAGCTCGACCGACTTCGAGGACAGGTCGCACCGCATCAACACCAAAGCGTGCACGGCGGAGGAACCTGCGGCGAAGTGAACCGCCGCGTCCCCGTCGTCCCAGCCAATGACGACCGCATGTCGCGCATCGGCTGGCATCTCATCCCGGCTGACAAGCGCGCCTCCGCGTCGTTGGATCTCGCTCTCGAGCGACGATCGGAACGCCGGCCAGTCCGGGACGGCTGCCGCGCGTTTCGAACCAATCTCGACAACGATCCACGGCTCGGTCGCCGCTCCCTCGCTCGGGACCATGACGGACTCGGACATATGGCAGAAAAGTAGCCTGTTTCCGCGTCGTTGCACCAATTCACGCTCGCCGACGCCATCCCCAGAATGCCCTATACTCGCGTTGCGTGAGTACAGTCCGCCCGTTCATCGATACGCACGTCCATTTCTGGGATCACAACGTCGAAGGTTTGCACTGGCCGTGGCTCGAGCCGGGGTTCAGTCACCGGAAGAACACCGACATGGCGACCCTCGATGCTCCTCTCTTCACAGCTCCAGAGTTCCTGGCCGAGGCCGACGGTGCCAACGTTGGCGGCGTGGTGCACATCCAAGCAATCGATGGGGTCGAGGACTACGCAGTCGAGACAGCCTGGCTGCAGGGCATGTCCGATCGACTCGGTGAACCTCGGGCGATGGTGGCGAGCTGCAAGGTGCATGAACCCGATGCTGTCGCCGTCCTCGCGCGGCACGGTCGATACAAGCGTTGTGTCGGCGTCCGCGACATCAGCACCAGCAAGCGGCTCGACGCCGAGGCGGCAGCCCCGGCGCTCTCAGACATCGCGGCCCGGGGGTGGAGTTTCGAAGCGCGACGACACCACGATGACTTCGCCATTTTCGAAGAAATCGCCGTCCGTTGGCCCAACCTCACCCTCGTGATGAGTCAAGGCTGCCTACCGCTTGAGCGCACCGACGACGAACGGCGAGCGTGGACCGAAGCCGCCAAGCGCCTCGCCCCGCACCCGAACATCGTGTGCAAGATCTCCGCGGTCGCCGGTGCGTCAGATCCGAACTGGACCATCGAGAGCATCCGGCCGTGGATACTTGGGTGCGTCGAGGTGTTCGGAGCCGACCGTTGCATGTTCGGGACCAACTGGCCAAGGGGCCGGCTCTTCGGCTCATACGCCGATCTCGTGGCCGCATATCGCGAGATCATCGGGAAACTCGGCGAATCGGATCAGGACGACCTGATGTACCGAACTGCGACACGCGTGTACGACATCACGCTTTGAAATGAGCGGCGCTATCGCTGCGCTCGATGGCGCGATCGTCGGTGCCGAGATAGCTCCGGATCACCGCTGGGTCGTGGCGGACCTGTTCGGGCACGCCGTCCGCAATGACAGTACCGAGTTCCAGACAGTAGACGCGATCACTCATCGACATGATCAGCGGCATGTCGTGCTCAATGATGATCATAGAAGCCGACATCTCTTGGCGAATTGACACGAGCAGCGGTCCGAACTTCTCGCATTCGCGTTGGTCTAGTCCCGATGTTGGCTCGTCGAGACATAACACCCGAGCGTCAAGCGCCAACAGGTTGGCGAGCTCCACGATCCGGCGAGTACCGGTGGATAGATCGGTGATGTACGAATCTGCATAGCGGCCAAGACCGAGGAACGCGATCAGCTCGTCGGCCTCGCTACGGCTGGCCCGCTCCCTCCGGCGTGCACTCCGGAGCCCAACAGCGGTCGCCAGGTACGGCGTGCGCCCGCGCGCCTCCAACGCAACCTGGATCGTCTCGCGCACGGTCAACTCGGGGAACAACGATGCTGACTGAAACGTGCGCCCTAGTCCGCGTTCGGCCCGTGCCGTCACACTGAGCGACGAGACGTCGCGACCGAGCAGCTCGACAGAACCGCTAGACGGCACATATCCACCGATGGCATAAGCAGGGTCGACTTGCCCGCACCGTTGGTACCGATCAACCCCACGATCTCGCCCTGGCCGACTCGAACTGCCACATCGACCACCGCCCTGTTGCCACCGAAGGTGACCCCGATCTTGTCGGCCCGCAACGCATCGCTCTCTGGGCCTGGATTGCCTTCACGACGAGCCGGCGAACGGTGGGCCGTCAGAGCGGCCACTGCAACGCGGCCTGTCGCTGCGTCGACGGGCTCCGGTAGGCGCGCCACCGCCCACTCGTCGACCGCGTCGCGGATCATGTAGCCGATCTGGGCCATACCTCCAGGAAAGTACATCACCACGATCAGCAGACCCACGCT
>Ga0115002_10004992_pt1 | contig 15829 bp, 12 predicted proteins | sample ArcticOcean_MG_C_8_FD_89576 | JGI IMG/M metagenome (GOLD analysis project Ga0115002, IMG submission 89576) | Marine microbial communities from western Arctic Ocean - ArcticOcean_MG_CB11_86 | ecosystem: Environmental > Aquatic > Marine > Oceanic | place: Arctic Ocean: Canada Basin | collected... | reverse complement strand
TCTTCACATTGATTCAGTAGCGCGTTCTTTCGCGGGTCATCCGAGGCCAGCGATTCGCACTCACATTGAGCTCGTATCAAATCTGCGCGAAAATCTCCGCATTCTTCAAGCCAGTCTGCATAGATGAGTCTGGGGATGTCGTCCTCTGGTTCGTCGCGAATTGTCCGCAACAACGACATTTGCAAGTCGTTTCTAGCCATATATTATTCCTGCCCTCGTTAGCACCAACGCAGATCTAGATTTTTATAATGCCAAATGCACAAAAGTAATGCCAGGGATTTTGACGTAAATTTGCGAATGTCCGGTATCATCATTGCTATGAATGAGCCGAAGAAAAAATCGAAGCGAAGCTATTTCCGTTTTAGCCTCCGATCTTTATTGATCGTGATGTTGATCGTGGCAGGACCGCTCGGTTGGAAATTGAATCGAGTAACACGGCAACGCGATGTTGTGAAATGGGTCGAGGAGATGGGAGGGCGGGTTCACTACGAATTCGAAGTTGCGAAAAATGGTGGAAGTCAAGGCGAGGAAATCCTGCCAGCGCCGAAATGGTTGATCGACTTGCTCGGTATGGACTTCTTTGACGAAGTGGAGACCGTCAATCTGAATGGTTCCAAAGTCACCGACATCTCGCGATTGAAGAACTTAGATAACTTGCAATTCTTGTCTCTTGCTAGAACTCAGGTTTCTGATCTCACACCCTTAGCAAACCTAACGCATCTCCAGCAACTTGATTTGGAGGCATCGCAGGTCTACGATCTTTCCCCTTTGGCCGGGTTGACCAACTTAAAGCTACTGCAAGTCGACAGAACTAAAGTCGTGGATTTAGAGGCGCTGGCGGGATTGAAAAAACTGAGCCGACTCTATTTCCGTCGGACTGGCGTTTCAGATTTGTCTCCGTTGGCGAGCAATACGGAAATGCTCCGGATGGATATGACGCAGACTCCAGTCTCGGATATCTCCCCTTTGGCAGGAATGAAGAAGTTGGAAGCATTGGATCTGTGAGCTACAAAAGTCGCGGATCTATCGCCGCTTGCGGGAATGTCAGACCTTTCATCGCTCGATATCTTCGACACTCCTGTGACGGATCTTTCGCCGCTAAAAGATGCAAAGAATTTGGCAATTGAAATGGGTGGAAAATCCGTTGCCAAATTAAGGGCGATAGACGATTGGGGCAGCCTCAAGATCTATCTCATCAGGTATGTTGACGATGAAATTCCCGCCGCGCTCCAAGAGGAAATGCAGCGAGTGCAGATTTCGCTGATCTTCGAAAGGTACGGTGCGAAATAATTTTGCTTCACGAATTCAGCCGGCCACTGATTGAACACGAATCAAACACCGATTTTATGAATGCCTGAAGTCCATCTGTGCCAATTTGTATTTCATCCGTATTTCATCCATGACTTACTAGTCTTGCTTCGCCCCACTCGTGATTTCTAGATCTCCAATTTCATCTTCAAAGCGTGTGGTCTTGATGCCCACCGCGCAACCGATAGTGGCAAAAACGAGTGCCGTGGAGGCTAGGTGAAAGACTTGGCCCATCAATGCTACAAGTCCAATGCCGACATTGAAGCCAATTAACAATCCTGCGAGGCCGCTGGCGAGTAACACATGGCCCATCAGCGATCTCGGTGTACGCCGAGCGAACGCCGCGGGTTTGCGTTTCGCTGGCTTACGTTTTCCAGACGAGAACGTCGTGTCTGGAAAACTAGCAAACGATTTGGGCTTTTCTTTAAGCTGGTGACGGCGAGCCTCGTTTCGAACAAAGGAATCTTCAGTCTTTGGCAATCCGAGTCGATGAGGACCCACTGGACTGGGGTCATTCATCATGTGGATATCCTTCAGCAGTTGCCGGACTGCGGCCTCCGATTTTGGAGGCTTTCCAAAATGATTTTGATTTGCCAAAACAGACTCCCGATTCGATTTGTTCACGAAGCGCGACGTCGATCTTTGCCGCTACTCCTCCAGTAAAGCTTCAGCGAGCAGCTCGTCGGCAGACTTTGCAGCGTCGTTTGCGATTGAATTTGCACGCCGCTGATAGAGTTGACGAAGCTCGTCGCCAAAGCTCTCATTGTAACGCTCGACCAATCGAACTAAATCTTTCAGCTCTTTCAAGTCGGGAGGGTTGCTCAGCGCGTTTTGGGCCAATCCTTCCGCCAGTAGTTTTGATAAGTCGCTAAAACTCCGTTGAACAACGGACCCTATTTGCTCGCCATTAGATCGGCAGACGACATACGTGGTGGCGCTTAATCCTCCAACCTCGTAAGGGGGTTGCTTGGTGAGGCGGGATAACGCGGGAAGATCCTTTGGCTTGAGTGAAATCACCATGTAACGCCCAAGCATACTTCGAGGTGCGCTGCGGCCTAACGTCTTGTTCATGTTGTAACTGGATCGATTCAAGACGATCAAGATGGGACGCGAGCTGCGTTCTGCGATCCGTATTTTTTCTTCCGCCACTTTCAAATCGCGAGTATTGCTAACTTGCTCACCGAGAAGCTCCTCGAATACATGTCGATAGATCGAATCGAGTTTCGGGAATTTTTGCTCGGCGAGGTACAGATGCACACTGTCCGTACGATTGGCAGAGCCTCTCGCAAAGTAAATCGGTACTTTGGGATTGGGCTTCGACAGCGCACCTCGATGGGCTTTGGCTAGAATTCCCTGTTGCCGATAAACTTCTTCGAGTCCAGAAATGGCTTGGTAATTTTCTACTGCCCACTTGGCTTGTTCTAGTAATTCATCCGCTGTGACGGGACCGAGCACGGCATGCACTACGCGACCTTCGGGAGTACAGAAATAGCTGGCAACGTTGCCACCGTTTTTTGTAAGCGTGCCTTTTACATTTACGACTTCAAAGTCGCCAACTTGTTCGTGTGCTGCAACAAAATGTTTCGCGAAGTACTCGCCAACCTTAGCATCGGACAGGGCACCCACCCTGTATTTTTGAGCGTTATTTCACGTGAATCCTGTTTGTTCGAAGTTTCCTGAAACGTGGATCATGAAAATGAGTTTATTCTCTTCAGTAGCTTTCGCAGACGCTTGTTGAACAGACTCTTCCCAATGGATTTTCGTTTCTAAAGCTCGTGGGTCTGCTTTGCATTGAGCACCATCGGCAGGCAAGTTTAAATCGGCAGCCAACACGGCGGCGATTTTGGCTTCGTCAACTTTAACTTCGATACTGGTCAAAGCAGTGGGAGTTGGACTTGCGGGATCCCGGTCTGCAGTTGCAATCGCTGCTCGTAGCGAATTCGACCAACCCGCGGGGATTTGCGGCAGCAAGCCTCGAATCTGATCGCCTTCCGCTACAACCCGCGACGACAATCTGCCCGCAACGGATTGAAAGACGGGCAGCAGCACTGGTTTCTTTTGCGAAGCCTGCGCTGCGGCGAGCAGTTCCTTTTTGCGAGTCACTGCGTTCTCTGTGGACGCCGAGTTATCAGTGGGTATTGCGTTCGCAGTGGATATTGGGTCGCGGACGGCATTTTCACTGGCCGACGGCGTGTTAACCACAGCTGTGTTGGCTTGGATTTCGACCGGTTGGGGGATGGCAACGTCAATTTGTGGAGTTCGAAACTGGACAACAACCGCAATTGTAATTGCGGCGGTAAGGACCAACATGCCGAGTCCAGTTGCGACAGCAATGTGTAACCAATTCGTCGATTCGCCATGTGCAATTGGCGGCGGTTCCACGGGCATTGCTGGCGGTTGATTCTTGCCCTCGCCGGAAAGGTTGGGAGGTGGTGGAGGGGTTGGGTACGTTGATTTAGGGACAGTAGATTTAGGGACAGTAAATTTGGGGACAGGAGGTGGAACTGTCGATTCGTTTTGATGATTGGGTCGAGGAGGAATTGAGGGACGCTTCATACTCTGCTCCAAGATGGCCGTGAATCGGCTAGATGAGATTTGCCTTGCACACCCCCGTCGCTGGCATGTCCGGAGTATAGCAGTTTTGAGCGACTAAAATAAACCCCTCGTTGGATGGGGCAGGACCGGTTGAACTACCCGTCAAACTTCAAACAGGCACCACAATCATTGAACTTCGTTGATGCAATCAATTCGGTTAGGCAGTCCATTCGGTTAGGCAATCGTGGTTTACGTCCCCAGCGATTGTGCGGTGGGGATTGCTCCCGTTGCTCTTTGCGAGTGCCATTGCCACGCATCGTCGAGGATATCATCGAGGGGGCGAATCTTGTAATCCAATTCGTTGACGGCTTTATCGCTGTGATAGCAATTGTAGAGTCGCGACATGGCGATGGACGCGGAGTTGATATCGGGTTCTTTGCCGATGACTTTGCCCCACACGTCATAGGCTTTGCCAGCGATAATTCCGGTTATTGGTCCGAGTCTAGCGATTGGGGCGCCGCCGCCACTTACCTTCGCGATCTTTTTCCAGAGATCGAAATAGGTAATGTTGTGGCCGGCCAAGATATAATTGTTGCCAGCTCGTCCGTTTTCGACAGCGGAAATAATTCCGGCTGCAGCATCTCGCACGTCGCAGACGCTGATGGCGCCGGTAGGCGCGAGCGGTGTGAACGTATTGGCGACTTCGACCATCATTCGGCCGGAGGAGGGTTTCCAATCCCACGGTCCGAACATCAAACTTGGATTGGTGATTACCGCGTCGAGTCCATCGTCGATGAACTCGTGTACAACTTGTTCGGCTTCGCGTTTGGAAATGACGTAGCTGCAGGGTGTCTTGCCAACGCGAGGAGTTTTTTCGTTCGCGGGCTCTTCCCAGCTACCGACGCCGAGAGTATCGACGGACGAGACGTGGATTAACCGAGCTCCAACTTCATGGGCGGCCGCGGCGACGTGTCGCGTTCCTTCGACGTTGACTCTGCGGAGCAGGTCGAGGCAAGACCAACCAATGTGCACTCGAGCAGCCGCGTGGATTACTACCGACATGTCCTCACAAGCTCGGCGGGCTGCTTTCTCGTCGCACACGTCGCCGTGAATGATTTCGATGTCCAGCCCTTGCAGCGGTTCCGGTGGGCTGCCTTCGCGCACGAGCACTCGGACTCGTTCCTGAGTCTCGAGAAGTTGTCGGACGACGTTGTTTCCAACGAGCCCTGTTGCGCCAGTAACGAGGACACCCACGGCGGTAGTTCTTCTGTTGTGGTTCTTGTGGTTGCCCACCTTCATTATTAGCTGCCGGGCGGACTGTCGGCTTATGACAGCAATATTCGGCATTGCGAGTGCCAATTCTTGTTACTTTTCCGTCGGTCAATTAGAGTAACGGGTTTGAGAAACGAAGGGAATTCAGCTCGATGGCAAATCTTGAAGTTATTCCGGTGCAAAATCGCCGCGAAGAGAAGCAATTTGTGAACTTGGCGTGGGATATATACCGCGACGACCCTAATTGGGTGCCACCACTGATACAAAACCAGTTGGAATTGCTGAATTACAGACGACATCCATTTTACGACGATGGCGAAATACAGACATTTTTGGCTTTGCGCGACGGAAAACCGGTCGGACGCATCGCCGCGATCGTCAATAACGGCCATATTCGACGCCACAAAGAACAACGAGGGTTTTTCGGATTCTTCGAGTCCATTGACGACCAAGAGGTCACTAATTTGCTCTTCGATGCCGCTCGCGATTGGCTGAAGGAACGCGATATCACCAAGATTCGCGGACCCATGAATCCGTCGATGAACTACGAATGTGGGTTACTGATCGACGGGTTCGACAGTCAACCGACTTTCATGATGACCTACAACCGACCCTACTATCAGAAGTTGATCGAAGATTATGGCTTCGTCAAAACGCAAGATATGTATGCGTTTTGGGGACACACTGACATGATCGAAGGACTCGACAAGAAGCTGAAATTTGTCGTCGAGGAAGCCACTCGCCGCTTCGATGTAAAATTGCGAATGATCGACAAGTCGCGGTTTCTCGAAGACGTCAAAATGTTCTTGGACATCTATAACCAATCTCTCGTCGGAACTTGGGGATTCGTCCCCATGTCGGAGGGTGAGATTAACATGATGGCCAAATCGCTGAAGCATTTGATCGTTCCTGAAATGACCAGTGTTGCCGAAGTCGATGGCCGGCCCGTGGGCGCTTCCTTTGGATTGCTCGACTACAACCCCAGGATTAAGAAGATCAACGGTCGCTTGTTCCCCTTCGGTTTCATGCGGTTGTTGTGGAATAAACGAGCCATCAAGCGAGTGCGAATTATCAGCACCAATGTCATTCCCGAATACCATAAATGGGGACTCGGCTTGGTCATCCTCGACCGACTCGTTCCCGATCTCTTTCGACTGGGAGTCGAAGAAGCCGAGTTCTCATGGGTGCTAGAGAGCAATCACCTCAGCTACAAAACTCTCAAACGGGGTGGAGCTCACCTGACAAAGTCATATCGGCTCTTTGATTACGGTCCTACTGAAGACAAGACAGAAGACAAGACAGAAGCATGAGCGAAGCTGTAAACAAAAGCAGCTGACTGCAGTGACCCGCGCCGCTACTCTTTGCGAATGAGTGCCGCGACGGTTTGACCTGTTCCCGACTGGTTCAGCGTTAGAAAGACATCGGATTGCGTTTCGGCATTCATGGCACTGACAACGTTAATCGGGCATTCTGGATCGGGCGTTTCATAATTCAAAGTTGCCGGTATGACGCCTTGTCTTAATCCGAGCAGACTGCCAATGAGTTCAAGTGGGCCCGAAGCAGCACCCGTATTGCCGAAATAACTCTTTAACGCAGTTACTGGGATATCACCAAGCACTCGACGAATTGTCTGGGCTTCGACCCGATCGGACTGAATTGTGCTGACCCCGTTAGCATTAACGTGGCCGATGGCGCTGGCCGAAATTTCCGCTTGTCGAAGTACACTCTCGATGGCACTACTGATCGCCCTTCCAGTTGGCTCGGCACCATCTAATGTCTGCTCGAATCGGCTGCTGTAGCCCAATATCGTTCCGAGGATTCGAGCTCCCCGTTTCTCCGCGTGTTCACGACTTTCAAGCGTGATGATCCCAGCGCCTTCACCATTGACCATACCGTCGCGATCGGCGTCGAATGGGCGACACGCTCGCTCCGGCGCTTCGTTGCGATGAGAGAGATTGGCGTCGCCACGGAATAAAAGTGGTGTGACGTTTAATCGGGAGCCAACTCCACCCGCCAGCATGACGTCCGATCGACCTCGGCGAATGCAATCACAACTTTCGATCAACGCCAACAGGCCCGATGCTTCTCCCGCCGTTATCGAGTTGTTGGGTCCGCGAGCATCTTGAGCGATCCCAATATGACAGGCGGGCATGTTTGGTAGAAACTTCAGCATCCATAGCGGAAACAGCTTGTCGATCGCCTTCACACCCCAACGATCGAAATCGAATTCGCCATCGTCAGTTAAGGTCGCCAGATATGAGTCTGCTAAGTCAGACGCATCGCAATACAGAAAGTCGCAACCCAGAACGACACCATATCGATCGGGGTCGACGTTGTCCGCTAACTTTGCGTCCTCCACCGCAAGTGCTGCGGCTGTTACTCCAACTTGGACATCGCGCGACATCACCTTGATGCTCTTCCGCGGTTTGATGTACTGCTTGGGGTTGAAGTCGCCAAGCTTGCCGCCGAACTTCACCTGAATCGGCGCAGAAGCGAATTCCTCAATCAGCCGGATCCCGCTTCGACCCGATTGTAAGGATTCCCAAAATGCCTCGACGCCTACCCCAATTGGGCTGACCGTTCCGGCACCGGTAATGACGATTTCGCGTGACCGACCCATTTACCAAATTCACTGCTTACCAAATTCACTGCTTACCAAATTCACTGCTTACCAAATTCACTGCGCGGTATTTGTAACAATCTGTTTATCGACCGGCAATTCATTCGCCACCACCAAAACTGCCGTTGGCACGTTGGTGAACCCCGTCATGGCAACCCATTGCAACAGCGTGACTTAACGTTGTTACTTGCGACTGCGGATTGGCTCTGGAAGGAAGCCGACAACCCGTGATGTTAATCTTGGCAAGACTTCAGCACAACCAGCTAAACTCGTGAACCTGTTGACTTTCCGATGCTGCCATTCCCGATCCTCCGTTCGCTGTTTGATACCTCCTTCATTAATCCACGGTGCCGAGAACGTGTCCGCAGTTAGCAAACTGCCGGCGGCGGTTTGGGGTGAATGCGAAAAATAAACAGTTTATTGGCTAGTTCATTTTATGATTGTATCGAATGTTGACGATAAAAATTTCGTCCCCAATGTTGGGGGAGACACAACCAAAACAGCCAACCCGCGCACCAGAAGACTGCACACTCTGATTGCTGGCTTCCCACGTCAGCCGTGTTGTCGTTATCGATCTTCCCGCACGCCTCAATTCGGTCGCGATCGTTTTACGTAATTGAGTCAAGGATTCGCTTCCAGTGAAGCTCGATATTTCTAATGGACCTGTGGCAGGACCAATTTTCTGGTGGACGGGGTAGCACGATTACGGCGAGCGAACGAATGAGAATTTCCGAAACCGCGGACCCCAATTCAGAGACGCAAAGTCCGGTCAAATCGAGTTCAACAAAATCGGCCCCTGCAAACGCAGAATTCTCGCTGACCGAAGCCCGCTCGATTATCAACGATTTGTTTGAGCCCAACCCGCGTATCTATTGGACAGACTTCTTGTTGACGCTGACATTTGGTTTTGCGACTTACGGAATGGTCCGTCGAGTGGACGCGATTCCGTATCTCAACGAGATGTCGTCATCGGCGCAATGGGGAGTTCGCGGTGTTTGCTTTGTGATCTCATCACTGTTGTTTTATCGAGCAGCGATGTTCATTCATGAACTCGTGCACTTACGACGAGAAAAGTTTACTACATTCCGCGCCGTGTGGAATTTGCTCTGCGGGTTTCCATTCTTAACGCCTTCGTTTATTTACTACCCTCACATAGATCATCATCGCCGCAAACATTTCGGCACCGATCGCGATGGGGAGTACTTACCGTTAGGGCAGCGATCGTCGTGGTACTCGCTCTTCTATTTGTCTTGGAACTTGGTGATCCCTGTAATCGCGGTCGCACGATTTTTGGTATTCACTCCGATAGCGTGGGTCTATCCACCGTTTCGGCGTTGGGTACACAGGCACGTTTCGTCGCTGGTGATGGATCCAACCTACATCCGCCCATTGCCTAGCAAGAAGGTAATGCGAACGATCTATATTCAAGAAGGGCTTTGTTTCGCGTATTGCTTTTCGATCGCCGCGCTCCCGCCGATATTCCTGGATCGTTGGGCCGGTCCTTTTGTATTGCACGCCTACTGTACTGGCGTTTTCATTCTGACGGTAAATGCCATTCGCACGTTGGGTGCTCATCGCTGGCACAACAACGGTTCGGAACTTTCCTTTACCGACCAATTGTTGGATTCGGTCAACGTTGCGAAACGGCCTTGGCTCACTGAAATCTGGGGCCCCGTAGGAACGCGATTCCACGCTTTGCATCACTTGTTCCCAACGTTGCCTTACCACCAGATGCCCGCCGCACATCGTCGTCTCTGCGAACAACTTCCAGCAGACTCGATTTACCATCTCACCGAAGAACCATCGCTGACCGCTGCACTTCTCGACCTCTACCGCCGCACTCAACAAAACAAAACCGAAGAAGTGCAGGAAGATTCAACACGCCGTTATCGAGACGCGGCTTGATCGAGAGGCCGCTTAGTCCAAGTGTTGCGCGAGCGATGGATGAGCAGCGACGACGTGGCCGAGCAAAAGAATTTGCTTGCAGCAGATGGTCAAGAAATGTCGGCGCGCACAAGAAATGTCGGCGCGCATACCTCTACTCAATGTCTTGTATCCCGACGGATCTTCTTCCCTTGAAGCTCGATTTGACCCGTATGAGGTTGGCTGCTATCGGGCACAGCGCTGCGTCGTTGTTCGGATCCTTCGTCTTCATCCGCATGGGCGGGTGTTTCGAGTTCGTTGCGTTCTGGATCCATCTTTGGTTCGAAGAATTTCCCCAGCGGTCCAGCCAGAATGGCGGGTAGGAAAATCAAATCACCAATGAGGGCCATCGCCAGTAGCGCTAACATCAATACGCCGAAACGTTGTGTTGGAGTGAACGTACTAAACGCAAATACGGACAATCCCAGTCCGCCGATGAGAGTTGTTTGAGTCATCGCGGTGGCGACTCGGCGGTACGCTAGGCCGATCGCTTGTTTTCGATCTAAGCCACTGGCCATCCCGGAGCGGAACCAGTTGAGGAAGTGGATTGTATCGTCGACAGCGACGCCCATGGCCACGCTCGCGGTCATCATGGATCCGATGTCGACTTTGATTCGCATATATCCCATCGCACCAAAAATGATGATCACGGGGAAAACGTTGGGTGCCATCGAGATCAGACCACCGCGGACATTGATCATGTTCGTGGGCGACAACTTTCCTGCTCGCAACAGGAACATCATCACGATCATGATCATGACAAAGGCCAAGAAGATGCTTTCGATCAAGCTGGCCAGCAGTTCGTTTTGTGCTTTGTAAACCACGGGAACGACGCCGGTATAAACGACGTGAATATCCTGTCCCTGTTTGGCCGCCGTTTTCGATGGGTGATCACCTGTTTGAATGAAACGGTGTGATTCGCGAACGTCGATGAGTGACTTGGCGTTGAACTGCCAGAAAGCTTCGTCGTAGTTTGGAACGTCATCAACCAGAACGACACAATCGACGTTCTTGAGGAATTCTACCCACCACTCTTCTTTGCCAGCTTCGCAGAGTCGATTGTTTGGTCCACACCATCGCGGTCGATACTTATCTGAAAGACCGGCACATGCCAGAGTGTAATTGATCGAGTCTGCGTAGATTTGAGTTTGGTTGATATTGCGTTTTTCTGACGACTTGGTGGCAACCGTGGCGGTCGATGGTTCGTCGCCATTTTCAGTTGCCGCATTTTCTTCGGCCGTTTTCTTATTGGGGTCGTATCCGATAAACAGCACTCTCGACTTATGGAAGCCAGCGCCAGCTCGGTGTTGGTCGATTTCTCTGAGGATCTCATCACGATCTTGGTAGGCCGCCAGTACGGGTTCGACGACATCTTTTAGTTCGTGGACAAAGTTGCCGTAATTTACGTCGTTCAGTGCACCCAGGCGGAGGCTGATGCGCCAGAGTTCGCTACCTTTGTGATCTTCGTCGGTGTCGACTCGCAGGTAGTCGGCAGCGAGTATTTCGTCGCGGCGCGACTCTAGCATGCCAGCCAAGGTTCTTCGCATGTTGGCCTGAGAGCTCAGGAAGGACCCGCCTGGAGGCGGGATCTCAGGAGCGAACGTCGCCGCAGAGAGTCCGCGTCCAACCGTCGAACTTCCGTTTTCGCCGAATTCTTCTTCGACAACGTGTTGGATTCGAGCGGTCAATTCCATTCGCTCTAAGAAGCTCAGTTGGAATTTCTCTTGCTCGATCTCCTGCAAATACTCCTCCGCTACTTCATTCCGCCGCGCGCGAACTTCGCTCGAAGGCAAAACTCGGTTGGGCGACATGCGAACGACTAATTCCATGGGAACTAATTTGCCGAGATGCGACTCGAGCCATTCGTAGTCCTGGATGATTTTCGAGTTGCCATCGAACAACTTGAGGAGCTGAACGGATGTTTCGATGCGTGGGATACCCCAACCGAGAATGATCAACACGATCATGCAGACGATCGCAACGCTGGCATGTCGTTTGATTACAAATTCGCCGATTTTGGCCCAGAAGGTCTCCATCGCGTCAAGCATGCCCGATTTGCGTTGGTGCTTGAGTTTCTCGTAGCCAGGAGCCCAAATCGTCAATGCCGAAGGCAGGTAGGTGAACAGCAATATCAGTGTTGCCATTACGCCCAGAGCGGAAAATAAACCGAATTTTTTGATCGGTAGAATGTCGCTGCTGTAGAGCGACATGAGGCCAAGAGCCGTGGTGAAGGCAGCTAATGTACAAGGCCACCAACCGTGCCCAAGTGCTTTCTCGGCCGCTCCCTCGACGCCATCTTCGATACAGGCGTCGCGGTAATAATTGATGATATGGACCGCGCCGGAAAGACCAAGCACGTAAACCAACGATGGCATCGTCATTAATACTGCATCGACGCTGCTGTTGGAGAAGAATACTATCGATACGCTTGTTACGGCAGCGACACCGCCGACAAAGAACACCATCGCGGTGACTTTGATGCTTCTAAACGAGAGGTACGAAAGTAAAACGCCCAGTCCCAACGAAAATCCGAGGAGGCGAACGAGAGTAATTGTTCCCTCTTCATCAATCGCCACGTTGTCGACCGAGGGACCGCCAAGTTTTAGATCTTCTGGATCAATGCCGCACTCGCCGCATGCCAGTCGATAAATCTTTCCTGGCGGTTTGCCAAGCATGTCTCGGCCAATGACGCGCGACATATCGTCCACCCCAGCTTTGCTGAGAGTTAGGACGATGCAAGTCTGTTTTTGGTCGGGACCAAATAGGTTTCCCTGCAAACGCTCCATCGCCGCCGATTTGGCGACTTCTGCTTTTTCCTCTTCCGAGAGACTGGCGTCATACGGCCACAACGCTCCGCCGGGAGCGGTGAGTTCCGCTAGTACATCTGGGCCAGTGGTTACCGAGGAAAAGAATCGAGCTGTAACTTTTCGAGGATCTTCGAAGTATGGATTGGGATCGCCTGGTGTGGGAGATTTAAGTGTGGCAACGAGCGTGCCTTCGGCGGATTTGTTTCCCATCACATTTCGCTGAAACGATCGCATGATCGCTCCGACGAGATTGCTTTTACCTGACCACTTAAATACCTCGCCCTCGGGCGTGATGAAAAACCATTCGTCTTTTTTGGCGATCAACCATTTTTCGCCCCGGCCACCCCAATTGTCATGGTAGTTGGGGGAGTCGATACTACCGGCCGTGTACAGTCCATAATGGTCCCCGATTTCGCGGGCGCGGGTATCTTCGGGGGATAACGGCGTCGCCTGGAGCTTTGGCTCGACAGGTCTCTTGGTCGCGACGTTTTCAGTTGCCGAGTTTGGATCGACTGCTGTGTTTTCGCTGGTCGCAGGGTCCGCATTAGAAGCGGTTAACGTTTCGGAATTTGCATTTTCGCGAGGGCCAATTTCCGCTCGCAGTTTTCGAACTAGTAGCTGATATTCTTCGCTATCTTCAGTGCAATCTGGCCAGGTGACGACGATGAACCGCTCGCCCATAAAGTGCTCACCGAACCACTCGAGTTCTCTCGTTTCTTCGAAGTGCGCAGGAAGCCAGTCCTTCACGTTGTTTTTCATGCGTTGCATGGCGTAGCGGGCACCACGCAACGTGAAGGGCACGAGGAAGAAGACGATCATCAGGATCGTTAGACCATGACGTGCGAAAAACGATTTCTGGTTCATGTTTTCCTTCTAAATACTGAGAGAGTAATAGATTACAAATACCATATAGTCTCGTCTACGCCAAACTCGCCCTTAGCCCTAGCCTAACCAGAACAAACGGATTACCTATTCCGGTTGGTAGCCTCACTTTGAGAGTTCTGCGTTGAATGCGTTATTCAGGCAAAGAAATAGTGCCGATGATCATCGCAGGCGCGGAAATGTCCGCGCGCAGCCAAACTCATGGAGGTCAGAAGATGGCATCTTCCGCTACGAATGCGCCCGCAGCAATACAGTCACTTCTTGCGACATCAACCAAGCTTTGGGTTGATTCAGTGGATCCAGACTTGGTCTTGGAGAACTTTCATTGGGGAGCGACAGGCGCGACATCCAATCCCGTGATCATTGCCGATTTATTGAAAACAGGGCGTTTTGACTCTTGGATTTTAGAGTTGATTCAGGCTGGAGAAAACGACAGTGCAATCGCTTGGCAGATTGCCGATCGACTCGTCCGCCAGGCTCAGGAATTGTTTCAAGGAGTTTGGGAGCGAACCAAGGGAAACGATGGCTACGTGAGCTTTGAATTGGATCCATTATTGGAAGATCCAGAGCTTGATTTGCCTCACGCAGAGCGGGTGACTCGTTACATAGAGCTTGGTAAAAAATGGTCGGCTGGCCATACCAATCGATTGATCAAAGTTCCGGCGACGCCAGCTGGAATCGATGCGTTGGAAGAGTTGGCTGCAGCCGGGATCAATCTCAATGTGACGCTCTTGTTTACACCTCAGCAGTATCGAGAGTCGCGCGATGCGGTATGGCGAGGCATACAACGTCTTGATGATAACAGTCGATATAAGAGTGTCTACAGCATCTTTGTTTCTCGAGTGGACGTGTACACGGAGAAATACTTGGCCGAGCTTTCCGAGTCGGTTCAAGGGCAAGTTGGCTTGGTGAATGCCAAGCAGATTTGGGCAGAGAATCGGGAGTTTTGGTCGGACAAAGCGTTGGCGTTAGAGCAAGAGATGGTGTTTGCGAGTACTGGTACGAAGAAGCCAACGGATCCGCCGACCAAGTACATCGGCGCTTTAACGGGCAGCGATATCCAGACGAATCCGCCGGCAACGAATTCGGCGATTGCCGAAGAGGGCACCACCTTTGAGTCGCAAATTGGTTTATTGCCTGCCGCGGACGTTCTTGAAGAGATCTCAGCAAAGGTCGATTTTGGGGAGATGGGGCCAGTGTTGCTGGAAGAAGGGATATTGAAATTCGCTCAGCCGCAAAACGAACTCATTAAGCTAATTGCTCAAAAGCGTAGTTCCTTGGAAGGTTGACCAAGGTCTTGGTCACTTGCTTTACGATTTTCAAAACCGATAATGATTGAGCAGAATCAATAATCGGTGAGAGTCAATGATCGGTGAATATCATTGATAGGGGATCGGAGTGGCTGGTAGGCAGGGTCTACTTGTCGCACGCATTATTTCTTTGGCAGGAACATGAATCGTCAACCTTATTGCAAGCCACCCCGTTGGTGGGAGCCGAAGCTGCATCCTTTGTGGGTTCGCGTATCGCGTGCATATCGTTGGCGGCAATTGCGTGTCGGTCAGCAAATCGTCGAGATTGATTGTCGGAACGCCGACGTCATGAAGCGCGCTGTCGACGATGGCAAAGGCGTGCTTATTACTCCCAACCACTCCGCTCACTACGACTCGGCCGCGCTATACGTCGCGGCGGATCGAGTGGACCAGCCGTTGTATTTCATGACGGCTTGGCAGGTTTTTGGGATGAGCAATGCGTTTGAAAAGTGGGCGATGCAGCGGCTTGGGTGTTTCAGCATCGACCGCGAAGGCAACGACCGGCAGGCATTCAAGCAAGCGATCCAAGTCTTGCAAAACGAGCCGCATCCGTTGGTTATCTTTCCCGAGGGAGATATCTACCACACTGCCGATTATGTGACCCCCTTCCGGGAAGGGGCAGTGGCGATTGCAATGTCTGCCGCGAAGCGAGCGGAGCGGCCCGTCGAGATTTTTCCGTGTGGCGTAAAATTCACGTACATCGATGACCCCACCGAACAGCTGCTCGAACTCACCGCCCGGTTGGAGGAACGGCTTTACTTGCGGATCGGATCGAACATGCCGCTTCCCGAACGCATACATCGATTGGCCGAAGCTGCCTTGGCATTAAAGGAGTTGGACTACTTTGGCTTTACCGAAAAAGGACGCGTTCGCGATCGGATTCAAGGTCTCATCGAGCGCATCCTCGTCCGCGTTGAGAAAAGGCACGATTTGCCTTCGCAGGGAAATACTCCCGAGCGAGTGAAAGCGTTGCGGCAGAAAATTATCGAAAGGGCCGCCAAGTCGAACAGTGAAAATGTTAGCGACCCAAACACCGGCAACCCAGATACCGGCAACGACACGAGTAACAGCGAGTCGGCGAGTCCGACGTTATCAGTAGATCGGGCTTCGCCATCCGTTCTGTTGGACGATTCGAAATCTACATTTGAATCCGACATGACCGACTTGTTCTT
>Ga0115002_10004990_pt1 | contig 15833 bp, 15 predicted proteins | sample ArcticOcean_MG_C_8_FD_89576 | JGI IMG/M metagenome (GOLD analysis project Ga0115002, IMG submission 89576) | Marine microbial communities from western Arctic Ocean - ArcticOcean_MG_CB11_86 | ecosystem: Environmental > Aquatic > Marine > Oceanic | place: Arctic Ocean: Canada Basin | collected... | reverse complement strand
TTTGACTATGCCCCAGTGGTCCAGGATCAGCGCGTTCGTAATGACGGTGTCTACCGCGCCGTCAGCGCGCGTCACCTGCGACTGCCCCATGCCGTCCCGGATCACCTTGCCGCCGCCGAACGTCACCTCTTCGCCGTAGATCGTTCGGTCCTCTTCCACCTCTATAAATAGTTCCGTGTCGGCCAGCCTGACCTTATCGCCCACGGTGGGGCCGAACATGCCCGCATATGCTCCGCGACTCATCTCAAACGGCATCGCTCAGGCCTTCCCTGATTCAGCGTCATCAAGTGGGCCCATGACAACGCCGTTAAAGCCGATTACCCGGCGCAAGCCTGCGTACGGGATCAACCACACAGAGCGTGATTGGCCCGGCTCGAATCGCACTGCCGTCCCGGCCGGAATGTCGAGACGCATTCCTCGCGCCTGTGCCCGATCAAACCGTAGGCCGGAATTCGACTCTGCGAAGTGAAAATGGCTGCCGACCTGTATCGGCCTGTCGCCCGTGTTATCCACCTTCAAGGTAATGGCTTCTCGATCAGCATTTAGAGTGATGTCACCTTCTGGCGTGATGATCTCCCCGGGAGTGAAGGGTCGGCTGCGCGAGCTCATAGCGACGCTCCCACACTACGGATCGGCCTGTGGACCGTAACCAGCTTCGTGCCATCCGGAAATGTCGCCTCCACCTGCACGTCCCCAATGATCTCGACGATTCCGTCCATCACCTGATCCCTATTCACTACGAACGCCGCGGCTGACATCAAGTCCACCACCGAACGACCGTCCCGCGCTCCCTCGACCACGAAATCCGAGATCAATGCGACCGCTTCCGGGTAGTTGAGTTTTACACCGCGTTCGAGGCGTCGGCGCGCCACCATCGCCGCCATCGAAATGAGCAGCTTGTCCTTCTCCCTTGGAGTCAGATCCAATCCGGCACCTCGTTCCTCAAATATTCCAGATCGTGGGAAGTCGTTCCGCCCCACCGATCACATCAGCTCGAAATCGCGCCCAGAACCGCCCGAACGCGCCGCGTACTTCTGCCGGGTTTGCGCCCAGCCAGCGGGCGACGATCAGACCGTCGAACGACGTTACACCCGCTCGCACGGTGTCCGGGGTATCGGCGAGTAATCGTCGCGCTAACTCGAGCTGTTCTTTTGCATCAGAGGCGACGTAAAGAAAGGTCGCATATGCGGGAGACCCGGCGAATCCCGCTCGAGAGTTCAGCGCCGTCGTGATGCCGGTTACGTTTCCGTCTGGCCCGTCGCCGTCCACCGGGTCGTTATTTGAAAGGTGTAGCGCATCCCCCCAGATCAGCCGATCACCAGCATGGACCCGCCACTCGTCGTGCAACAGCCCGGTCGTAAACCGCTCGCCACGTTCTACCCGCCCCAGCGACAACACCTCGCCCGCCATGACACGAGATCCCGGCGACGCCTTTATGGTCGTGACACGCCGGAAGCGTGCGCCGTCGTAAACGATTGTTCCCTGCGGCAGGAATTCGAACAACGAGTCTGGACCGGCAATCAACGTCGTCGTGGCCTCGGCAATCCGGCCGGTAGAGCGGTAAACCTTTTCGGCCGCCTGTCCGGTCACCAGTAAAGACGCGCCGTCAGTTGCCTCCAGCGTCACCTCAAGCTGGTCCCCGCCTATGATTCCGCCCGAAGAATTGACCAGTACCGCTGTGAAGGGTTCGCCCCGTTCAGGGCGTGGAAACAACGCTCTAAGTGGAGCCCGCTGATACAGACGTCCGACAACGCTGCTATCGACGTCAGCGATCACAGAGAAGTCCAGCCGTCCATCGGTACGCGACTCTACAGATTCATGCTGTCCTGTTTTTATCGCTGTCGATTCCACCAGTCCTCGGCGCCTTTCGTATCAGGGACGTAGGACAACAATGCCCGGAAATCCGATGTTCAACTGTTCGTTCACACTGGTCAACCAGCAAATTCAACCTTGAGCGACCATCGCACACCGTAATTCCGGATCAATGATCCACCAAACACGATCATCGTCAGCGATAATCTCGACGAACGACGTGTCCGTCTGCAAGCCAAGGCACCCGAGATTCCTAACGGCCACGCTGAAATTAGGAGAATCTGAATGAGCACATCCTCAACGTCAGCAGTCGGCTACACCCCGCCCAAGGGCGAGTGGGAGCGACGGGATCCCGGCACGCTCGGTTTCGACCCGTCTGCGCTGTCAGACGCACTCAAGTTCGCCGAGGCCACGGAGATCGCCTGGCCGGTTGACCTCCACGATCGTGCGCCCAAGGGCGTAGCGCACCCCAACGACCGCGTCCTGGGTCCGCTCAAGAAACGCAGTACGCCGGCGGGACTGGTGATTCGGGGCGGCTACATCGTCGGCGAGTACGGCGACCCCTCCAGCGTTGAAGTGACCTTCAGCGCCACGAAGAGCTACATCGCCACACTGGTGGGTCAGGCGCTTGAGAGCGAGTTGATCCACAGCACCGGGGATCGGGTTGCGGACTCCGTCGATGACGGTGGATTCAGTTCGGACCACAACTCAAAAATTACCTGGGAGCATTGTCTTCAGCAGACCAGCGAGTGGGAGGGCGAGCTGTTCGGGTTGCCGGACTCGATCGACCGCGGACGGGTGGTTGGTTCGGACGCCGGCATGTCGAACGACATCAGTGGTGGGGTTGTCCACGACAGTAATTCGGCACGGAAACTGCAAGAGCCGGGCACCTACTGGGAGTACAACGACGTCCGCATGAACAGGGTGGCGCTCTCGTTGCTCCGGCTTTACGGCGAGACGCTGCCGGCATTGTTGAAGCGCAATGTCATGGATCCGATCGGCGCCTCAGACACCTGGGAGTGGCACGGCTACGAGACCTCTATGGTCGATCTGAACGGTGAACAGGTGGAATCTGTCGCCGGCGGCGCGCACTGGGGCGGCGGGATCTGGATAAACACCTTTGACCACGCGCGCTACGGGCTGCTCTGCCTCCGGCACGGTCACTGGGGCGACCAGCAGATCATTCCCGAGTCGTGGATTTATGCCATGACCGAGCCGTGCGAAATCAAACCCGAGTACGGCTACATGTGGTGGCTGAACCACGAACGCTCGCTCTCCGATATCGGCTCGACCCGCAGCTTCGCGGCGCGCGGCGCGGGCGGAAACGTTGTGTTCATGGATCCGGAGCGTGACATCGTGATCGTCGTGCGCTGGTGTGACGACCCTAAAGCGGTGGTCGACCGGATCCTGGGTGCGCTTACGGAGTAGGTGTGGTGCGAAGTGAACAATCTTTCGTCATCCCGATCGTAGCCGAGGGACCTTCACCATAAGATCGTCCGACCAGTACATACCGATTGTGTGGGACCTCTGACCTCCCTCATCCCAGCCCTCTCCCACCGGGAGAGGGGGCTAACAGAAAGCCCCAAAATGCCTGACTGCGACATCGAGCTACTCGCCGAGGAAAACGCGCTGGTTGGCGAAGGTCCTTGCTGGGATCCACATCTCGGCGTCCTATACTGGACCGACATCCGCACCGGCCGGGTTTTCAAATACGACCCGGAGTCTGGCGAGAACGACCTGATCCACCATGGCAAGTACGTCGGCGGTATCGCCATCAACAAGCAGGGCGGATTGGTGTTCGGCACGTGGGAGGGCGTCATGCTGTGGCGCTCGGACGACGACTTCCAGTGGATGCATCACGGCGAGACGTACCAGTTCAACGACTGTTTCGCCGGGCCTCGTGGAGAGTTCTACGGCGGCAGCTACTTTGACGGCGCAGCGCCCGGAGGATTGTTCCGATTTGAGACCGACGGCCGAGTGGAGACGATCGCCGAGGATGTCGGCATATCCAACGGCATGGGCTTCTCGTCGGACGCCCGGACCTTCTATCACACCGATTCGCCGATTCGCACGATCTTCGCCTACGACCACGATCCGGAGACAGGCGCACTGACCAACAAGCGGGAGTTCGTGAAACTGGACGCGTCGGAAGGCATCCCGGACGGCATGACGGTGGACGCTGACGACCATGTCTGGTCGGCCAACTGGGGCGGAAGTTGCGTGATCAGATTCGACCCCGATGGCGTAGAAGAAAGACGCATCAGCTTCCCGGCCACGCAGACATCGGCCCCAATGTTTGGCGGAGACGATTTCGGTGATCTTTACGTGACCACGGCCTACAACGGCACCGGCGATCCGCCGGGCGGACTGGAACCTGCCGGGTACGATTTCAACGCACATCGGGGCGGCGAGCTGTACCGGGTGAACCTCGGGGATCACGGCATCTACGGCAAGCCAGAGTATGAGGCGAATTTCAAATGGGCGGATCTTTAGGCGACATGGAATACGGCGTTCATCTTCCTCTGATCAGCTTTGCTGGCGAGTCGCGGTCACTCCAGGACCTACGAGCCTACGCCGTTAAGGCACGCGATCTTGGGTATGCATATCTGTGCACCAACGACCATCTGCTGTTCAGTCGACCCTGGCTTGATGGTCCCACGGCGCTGTCCGCGGTACTGGACGTTTCCGGCGATATGCGGCTGGCGACCACCGTCGCCCTGCCCGTGTTGCGCGGACCGGTCGCCACGGCCAAGGCGCTCGGCGCCATCGATATGCTTTCGGGAGGCCGGATGACAGTTGGCGTTGGCCCCGGTTCGTCCGAGGCGGACTACAAAGTCGCCGGACTGGAGTTCTCCGAACGCTGGAAGCGCTTCGACGAGTCGATCAGCGCCCTGCGAGCCTTATGGAGCGGAGGCCCATTTACGGAACGTTCTACCCGATCGGCGACGTGGACCTTCTGCCTAGACCAGCTCAACCGGACGGTCCTCCGATCTGGGTCGCAAGTTGGGGATCAGAAGCAGGCCTCCGTCGAGCGGCGAGACTCGTTGACGGCTGGCTGGCGTCCGGGTACAACACGACGCCAGAGATATTCCCGCAAGCACTCGCTTACCTTGCCGACCAACTTACTTCGCGCGGCAAAGACCCGGCCACGTTCCCAAACGGCATCGCCACAATGTGGATGTATGTGACGAAAGACCCCGCCGAGGCCACGAGGGTGCTAGAAGATGTCGTGTCGAAGATGCTGAATAGACCGATCGAAGATATTGCGGGTCTGCTGCCCATCGGATCCGCTGAACACTGCGCCGAGCTGATGTCTCGATACGCGGCCGTGGGCGCACAGCGCGTTTTCGTGTGGCCGGTCGCAGATGATCTGGAACAGATCGAACGGTTCATGACGCAGGTCGTTCCGTTCGTCAAGAACTCTTAAATAACAGGCCCTAGAACGATCTTCGAGAGGTCATAACTTGGAGTACGTCAACTTCGGAAAAGCCGGTGTGAAGGTCTCACGATTGGCGCTCGGACTCGGCTTTCGTGGCCAGTCGGACGCCGACGAGGGCGAGCGCGCCATTGAGCGCGCCATCGAGCTCGGCATCAATTTCATCGACTGCGCAAATGTGTACGGGCTCGGCGATGATCGCGCCAACGCAGGAACCTCTGAGCAGATCCTCGCGGGGGTCCTGAAACGGCACCGGGACGACCTGTTTATCTCGTCCAAGGTATTCAGCCCGATCGGTTCCGGACCGAACGACAGCGGCGCATCCCGATATCACATCATGCGCGAGATCGACCGCACACTTGGCCGGCTGGAAACGGACCACATCGACGTCTACATCCTCCACGGATACGACGACGGGACCCCGCTGGACGAAACATTGCGCGCCATGGATGATCTGGTGACCGCGGGCAAGACACGATATATCGGCGTCTCCAACTACCGGGCCTGGCAGGTCGTGAAATCACTCTGGACGCAGGACGCGAACGGGCTCGATCCACTCATCTGCATCCAGAACCCGTACAACCTTTTGAATCGTGACCTCGAACTGGAAATGTTCCCGGCCGTCCAGTCGCACGGCTTCGGAGTCATGACCTACAGTCCACTCGCCGTCGGGTTGCTCTCGGGCGCATACGTCCCCGGCGAGTCCGCGCCCGCCGGTTCGCTCTACGCGACCGTGCGTTCAGAGCGATTCGATGACCACATGGATGCGGACACCCGGGCGGTGCTGGACGTGCTCCATGAAGTCGCTACCGCCCACGGCAAGACCGTTGCCCAAACAGCGACCAACTGGATTCTCTCACATCCCGAAGTAAGTGTCGCAATCACCGGAGGCGATACCGCCGAACACATGGAAGACAACATAGGCGCAGTTGGCTGGTCGATCACGGACGACGAGCGTGAGCAGCTGGACAATGTGTCTGCTGGCGCGCGGCAGGTGCTGGACTAGGGCGGTACTGCGGAAATCTTTAGGAGCGTATTGATAACCGGCCGTAGGCTGTTCCCGAGCGCTGTATCGTCATCCCGAGCGGAACCGAGGGACCTTTACCAACAGACCGTCCGCACAAAAAAACACAGGTTGCGCGAAACCTTTGAACCTCCCTCACCCCAGCCCTCTCCCACCGGGAGAGGGCGAAAGAAACGCCTGATCCGAGTGCATCGCATAGGTAACAACACCGCTGAGCCGACCGCACGGATCGCGGAAACTGTTCCTGAACAGTCCACCGAACCTGCTGAGTACGGGCTCATCAAGCGACGGCGGTCTCTCTGGTTCTTCATCCCGTTTGCCACCATCTTTGGTGTGGTGCTCGGTGAGGCGGCTAATCCGGTGATGCTGATCCCGTACGGCGTATTTATGACCGTTTAAGGGTTCTTTTGTACCGCCGTTTCGACTGGCGCGTTGTTGCCATCAGCTCATATCTCGGCGGGATGCTGATCGAAAACGCCATGAACCGGTCCGCCATGCAGGCGCCGACGCTCATGTAGGTGGCCTTCTTCATCGTGCCCTACTTCGCTACCCGCGCCTGGGAAGACCGCGGACGAGTGGGCTTCCGGCAGCTGACGCGAACAGTTACGCCGTTGGTCGTCGCATCGGTGTTGCTGTCGTTGGCCGCATGGCAGGCTAGTCAGGCGACTTCCGACCCTGGCGACGGCTCTCCACCTCTTGTCGTGGCCGCTGCGTCGCTTCCCTTCCTTCTCCGGTCCCCGCCTGGTCGATAGTTCCTCTGCTGGCCAGTTCCGGAACCCTGGCCTGGCTCGCCTGGTTTGGCATTTCAGAATCCGGCCGAACGTCGCCACCTCTCATTGTGATTGGCGCCCTACTACCCTTCCTGGTCGCCATCCCGCTAACGCTGATGAGGCGAAGGCGCGCAGCCGCGTAATCGGTCGAGAGGCGGGATCTCTCTCCCGCGGAGTGGAGAGGAGCGCGTGGAAAAGCCAGCAACTCTTTCTAATGAGCGACTCGCCAGTATTGTCATCCTGAACTTGATTCAGGATCGGACGCTACCGCAGGGACCTTGTTAGTTGATCGAGACCGTCGGTAAGTGCGGGTTTGGGGCCGAGAATTTCCGTACGCAACAAAAGCGGATCCTGAATCAAGTTCAGGATGACAGCGATTGCGCCGGACGCAACCAGCCCCGAACTCCTGCCTACGTTTGGAGAGTCCCACGACTTGCGCGCCCACGAGTCGTGCGTACACTGACGCCGCAACGTCAGCACGTACAGATCGCTAATAGAAGGGCCGATTCGTAACTTTGAAGATCGAACGCATCGAGATCTACCCACTTGTGGCCGAACTCGACGAGTCGTTTGGCTGGTCGCAAAGATGGACATCGGCCCGGGCGACCACGGCGGTCAAGATAATCGACGACGACGGGACGTACGGGTGGGGTGAAAGCAGCGGGGCCGAAACTATGCGAGCTCTGGCTCCTCTGTTAATCGGCGAAGACGCCACGCTGCCCGAACGTGCGTGGCAGAAGATCTACGCCGAGATCTACCAGGGTCACAACTACGCAGGCCCGGGTATGAACGCCCTCAGCGCGTTCGACATGGCGCTCTGGGACATCGCCGGCAAGGTCGCCGGACGGCCAGTTTCCGAGATGCTTGGCGGCGGTTCCCGCGATCGGATACCGGTCTACGCAACCGGGTTGTATTACCTTGAGAACGACTATCCGAACCGCATGGCTGAAGAGGCCCGCGGCTACGTCGAGGCCGGGTTCACAGGCGTCAAGATGAAGGTCGGCGGCAAGGAGTTCCTGAACGATGTCAACCGCGTTTATCACGTCCGTGACGTGATCGGTGAAGACATCCATTTGATGTTCGACGCCAACGAAGGCTACGACGTTAAGACGGCGATCGACTTCGGACGACGGGTCGCAGACGCCGATATCTCATGGTTCGAGGAGCCCTGCGGTTCGTACGACCTCGACGCCAATATTCAGGTCCGAAACAACGTCCCGATGCCGACCTCCGGGGGTGAGACACGGAAGACGCGCTACGAGTTTTCGGAGCTGTTTTCGAAACATGTCTTCGACATCGTCCAGCCGGACATCGTGAACGTCGGCGGCATCTCAGAGATGTACAAGGTTGGACACATGGCGAACGCCTACGGTGTCCAGTTCAACCCGCACTTCTGGGGCAGCGGCATCAGCCTTGCCGCCACGCTCCACGTCGCAGCGTGCCTGCCGTCCAATCCGCCGTCTTTCACGCCCGAGCCATACATAAACCAGACGGTGATGGAGTTCGACCGCACCCCACACCCAATCCGCGAAAACCTGACCGATCCGATCTTCGACCAGGTGGACAGCCACATCGCCGTCCCAACCTCGCCCGGACTGGGCATAGAGGTTCACGACGACGTGCTCAAAAAGTACCTGCAGGGAGACGGGCCGATAGTCATAGATCAGCCAGCATCGACGGCGTGGGGGCGGTAAGGCATCAAGACATTCTTGTCATACTGAGCCGAAGCGAAGAGCCTGTCCTGAACTTGATTCAGGAATCTCCCGGCCAGCATTCCATAACAACGTAACTGCACGACAACATCCTCACCCTTCATGCATTTAGGCTTCTCCCGTCAAGGGAGAGGGGGCACATCAGATCACCTGTTCAGCATTAAATAAGCGAAACACCAGATTTGTCATCCCTCGTCCTTCCGGCCCCGGAAGGACGAGGGATGACAAATCGAGCATCAAGTAACGACATAGCGAGTCCGGGAGAACCTTGAACCTCCCTCACCCCAGCCCTCTCCCACCGGGAGAGGGGGCACACCACGACCCTCACACCACCCAGCGCAATAGGAACCACACATGAAGATCACTGATGTCACGCTCACCCTGTTCGCCTGGAACGACATCCCGGCCACCAAGTACGGCCAGCTCAGCCAGGAGTTCAGCGGCACCTCCCAGATGGGGCTGGTCACGATCACCACCGACGAGGGGGTAGAGGGCCACGCTTTCCTGGGATCGGCCAGTCGAGGCGCAAACCTTGATGGCCAGACGTTGATCGACTACCTGAAGCCCGTCGTCATGGGACAGGATCCGCTGGACCGTGAACGTCTCTATCAGGATCTTCAAAAGCGCTACCGCAACACCACACCTCGGGTCATCGGAGCCGTGGACATCGCGCTCTGGGACATCGCCGGCAAGATCGCAGGGCTGCCCATCCACCAGCTCCTCGGTTCATATCGCCAGAGCGTCCCGGCATACGCAAGCTCGGCCGTACTCGACTCACCGGAGGCGTACGGCGAGCAGGCTGCGCAGTACAAGGCAGACGGCTGGGCGGCGTACAAGATCCACCCGCCGACCATCAGCGCCAAGGGCGACATCGCAGTGTGTGAAGCCGTCCGGGAGGCGGTCGGCGACGACTACCGGATCATGCTGGACTCCACATGGGCCTACAACTATTACGAAGCTCTGGCGGTCGGCAAGGCGGCAGAGCGGCTCGGATTCTACTGGTACGAAGACCCGTTGGCCGACGACGACATGTACAACTACATCAAGCTGCGGGAACATATGGACATCCCGATCATGGCGACCGAGTACTCGCCGGGCGGCTTCACGGCATACGCCCCGTGGCTGGTCTCGCAGGCTACCGACTACCTGCGCGGTGACGTTGCGGTTAAGGGCGGGATCACGGCCATCTACAAGACGGCCCACCTCGCCGAGGGCTTCCACCTCAACTTCGAGATCCACCACGGCGGCAACTCGCTCAACAACGTCGCCAATACGCACGTGATCATGGCGATAAAGAACTGTGAGTACTTCGAGGTGTTGTTGCCATCGGGCGCACAGAAATACGGCCTGATCGAGGACATCGACCCGGACGAGAACGGCCTGGTCTACGCGTTCAACGAACCCGGCCTCGGCGCAAAGATCGACTTTGAGCTGATAGAGCGCATGAAGACGGCGGTGCTGAGCTAAACGCCCTTCCGCCGGACCGGGCGTATGACTATCCGCCCTTCGCCGATAACTCCACCACCCCCGATACCGGGGGCAAAAGGCAATCACATGAAGATCACAGACCTCACGATCAAGCTTTTCAACTGGGAAGGCATCCCGCCACGCAGGCCGGGCGACTCGGCCACCAGCCAGCTCGGGCTGGTGACGATATCCACAGACGAGGGCCTCCAGGGCCACGCCTTCCTGGGGTCTTCCATGGCCACCGCAGAGGATGATGCGCCCGGCCTCATTCGTTACCTCAAGCCGCTGGTCATGGGCCAGAACCCGCTGGACCGGGAGCGACTCTGGCAGGAGCTATGGGCGCGCAACCGGCAGGTGAGCTTCCGGGCCATCGGGGCCATCGACTGCGCTCTGTGGGACATCGGGGCCAAGGCCGCTGGAATGCCGTTGCACAAAATGCTCGGTTCTTACCGCACCAGCGTCCCCGCATATGCATCGTCGGCGCCGATGGACAAGCTTGAGCTGTTTACGGACGAGGTCGCGCACTACAAGGAACGCGGTTGGACGGCGTACAAGATCCACCCGCCACGGATACCGGCTTACGACATCGAGGTCTGCGCCGCCGTTCGCGAGGTCGCAGGTCCGGACTTCACGCCGATGCTGGACTCGATGTGGTCGTACGACTACCCGTGGGCGCTACGCGTTGGCAAGGCGATCGAGGAGCTGGACTACTACTGGTACGAAGACCCGCTCCCGGAGGACGACCTCGGTGGCTATGTGAAGCTGCGGAAGAATCTGGACATCCCGTTGATGGCGACCGAATACGCGCCGGGCGGGGGCTTCACAGCATTTGCGCCGTGGCTCCAGTACGGCGCGACCGACTATCTGCGCGGCGACATCCAGGTGAAGGGCGGCATCACGCCACTCATCAAGGCGGCGCACATGGCGGAGGCGTTCCACCTGAACTTTGAGATGCACCACGGCGGCAACTCGCTTAACAACATCGCCCAACTCCACGTGATCATGGCGATGAAGAACTGCGAGTTCCTGGAGGTACTGCTCCCGGATGTGGCGCAGAAGTACGGCATCTCGGAAGACATCGAGGTTGATTCAAACGGCATGGCGCACGCGTCGGACAAGGTCGGCATAGGCGCCGAGATCGACTTCGTCATGATCGAAAAGATGAAGGCGGCGGAGCTTAGTTAGGGGCATCGGAGACACCATGAAAGCCGCACTTTTCTACGGCGAGAAGGACATCCGTGTCGAGGACATGCCTATGCCTGAACCCGGCCGAGACGACGTCTTGATCGGCATCAAGTCGGCCGGCGTCTGTGGCTCCGATCTGCACAACTACCGCGGAAATCGCCCGTCCACAAACGACGTGCCGTGGGAGCAGGGCCACGAGCTGGCCGGTGTGGTGGTGGCGCTTGGTCCGGGTGTCGAGAATCTCGCTGTCGGCGATCGCGTCGGCATCGAGGCCGAGCATCTCGTGGGATGTGGTCACTGCCGGGAATGTCTTCGTGGCGACTATCACATATGCCCGGATCGCGGAGTAATTAACGGCACGCGCCACGGAAGCCACGGCTTCTCCAGTCACGACGTGACGCTGGCCAGCAACTGCTTCCCCCTCCCCGACCATGTCTCGTTTGACGAAGCGTCGATTCTCGACTGCTACGCATGTGGCGTGCACGCCGTAAATCGGACGCCTGTGCCGGTGGACGGGACCGTCGTCATCGTTGGCGCCGGGGCGATCGCCCTCACGCTCGGACAGGTCGCAAAGGCGTACGGCGCAGGCCACGTCATCATGATCGGCACGCGTAAGGAACCGTTGCAGACGGCGGTCGAATCAGGGGCGGCCGACGAGTACATCGTGAACGCCGATGAGGACCCGGTGAAGGGTGTATTGGATCGCACCGATGGCAAGGGCGCGGAGGTCGTATTTGAAACAGTCGGCGGCGAGTCGCAGCTGATCGCCCAGTGCATGGAGATGGCAAGGCGGGGCGGGGCAGTGAGTGTGGTCGGGCTGTTCACGCAGCGGCAAACTATCGACTCTCAGGCTCAGGGCATGGCGAAAGAGCTGGTGCTCACGTGGTCCAACAGCTACTCAAGCTGGAAGGGCATCTCCGAGTACCAGACGGCGCTCGATCTACTGGCGTCGGACCGACTGGACGCCGGCCCGATCATCACCCACCGCTTCCCTCAGTCACAGATCGCCGATGCGTTTGCGGCGGCGGACGATAAGCGGGCCTCGGGAGCGATACGCGTGGTGGTGAATCACTGAAAGGGTGGAGTGGCGAGTTTGTGGGACGGACCCTTCGAGAGCCTCAGGGTGTTGCACTTCGTTTGTGAACTCAGGGAATCCGAATGCGTGACTCAAAGGGACTCATCGGCATGGGCGCCGAACTAAAAGAAGGCCCGATCGACCAGACATCGGAGGGCTATCCGATAGTCGCTTTCATGGCCGTACCGGGAGATGTCCGCGTCGAACTGGTGATGTGGCCAAAGAAAGACTGAGGGCTGAACGAATGGACCTGCGCCTGAGGGCTGTCACTATCGATGCATCAGATCCACAAGGCCTGGCCCGTTTCTGGTCGGACGTCACCGGTCGAGAAATAATTACGCCCATGCCAGATCTTGCGCGGCTGGCGAGCGAGACACCCGGCGGCCCGGTACTGCTTTTCCTTCATGTCCCGGAGGACAAGACGGTCAAGGACCGGATTCACCTCGACCTAGAGACCCGGGACCAAGCGACCGAAGTTAGCCGGGTCATCGCCCTCGGAGCCACGTTTCACAGCGAGGTGAAAGGGTCAGAGCACCAATGGACCGTGCTGCAAGATCCCGAGCGCAACGAGTTTTGCATCATCCAGTCCGCCGAAGCTGATCCCGAATAAATCGCTCATCACCAACATGATTGGAACTTGACATGACCCAGACACTCTCCGCCAACAAACACGGCGTCACGATGCGCACGAAAAAGGGCATGCTCGGCGCAGTGGACATCCCGTGGAGTGAGGATCTGACGCTGGACGAGCCGTCTTTCCGCAGTCTGTTGGGCCGACTCTCCACGCTGGGTGCGCACCAGCTTTACGTCATGGGCACGGCCGGCGAGGGCTATGCGATGACGGACGATCGCTTCAAGCGGGTCGTAGACGTTTTCGTGGACGCCATGCGGGGCACCGGCGTCGGCACACAGGTCGGCGTGATCTCGCTCGCCACGGAAGAGGTGATCGACCGAATCGGCTACGCACACGACATGGGCGTTCGGTCGTTCCAGATATCGCTGCCATCTTGGGGCGCGGTCACCGACGCAGAGATGATGACCTTCTTCAGGGCGGTGTGTGGCGAGTACCCGGACTCCGCATTTCTTCACTACAACCTGGTCAGGGCAAAGAGGATTCTCGACGGCGACGATTACCGGATGATCCTGCATGCAGTACCCAACCTGGTCGCCGCCAAACAGAACACCGGAGACATGTCGCTGATCAGAAGCTGGATGCAAAAAGCGCCGGAGATGCAGCACTTCATGCTGCAGGCGGCCTACGGGTACGGATCACAATTTGGCGAGTGCTCACTGCTGTGCAGCATGCACGGCGTCTACCCGGAACTCACCCGGGAGTATTTCGCTGCCGGATCCAGCGGCGATATCGCCCGGACGCTCGAGATCGCTGAGCAGTTCAACCGCCACAGGGAAGGCATCTTCGGCCATGTCAATCGGACAATGATCGATGGCGCATACGACAAGCTGCTGGTGTGGTTGACCGATCAGTCATTCCCGCGCCGGCTCCTGCCGCCGTATGAGGGCTTCACAGACGCCGAGGCCGCCGTGAGCCTGGAGTACTACCGCCGCAGCATTTCTGGCGGATAACCGGCTCCCGAAAACATTTGCCGGTCGTCCAGAAATAGTTTCATTGGCAGCGAGTTAGCGCGCCAGTTGGCGTCCATACACCAATCTTCCGGTGCGATTCAGTTACCCGATTTCACATAATCCTCACGCGCTTCTCGGCGATCCATCACGCCTTCCTCACTGGCCATCTGAGAAGTTAGATATGTCGACGCCGCAGTCGCCCCCGATCCGGTGGTCCCATCAGCCAGAGCGGCAGCCAAGCGGGGTTGTTGAGACCTGCGAACCAGGACTATTGCGGCGGTCGACAATTTAATACTCGATTGGGGGGGGGGCTTCGAGACAGGTGCTCGATTCCGGACAGAAACGTCCGGCCATTTTGAGAGGAGCGGTGGCGGTTAGCGGATATCGCGCGGACCGCTAGGATGAACCCAACCTGGGCGATGGACAAACCTCCCGGCCTCCACGGTTGCGGTGTGCTTCTCCAAGCGGCGGACAGGGCTACGTCGGGCCCTTCCGCCGCACTTTTTCCTAGCGGCCCTCTTGCGAGGGCCGCTTTGCGCGCTTGAATCAAACCAGCCTCCGTGATTGCGGATTGTGCTGCGCTGATAGCGGATATCACGCCAGTTCGCTAACCTGTGCAAACTTCCCTCGTAAACAGGTTGGGGGTGTACAGGCGAGACCACCCCAATTACTCAGACATCCAGTCGGGATCAAAGAGGAACATCAATGACTCAGTTTCGGATCATGCTCAACCGTCACTCGGCTTTTTACTCCCCCGTGCTGGCAACTATCGCTGGAGGATTTCTTGCGGACGAAGGTCTGGACCCGCACTACGGGGGTGAGGTTCCGCCGGGTAAATCGTCTCCAGAGATGCTGGCTGCCGGCGAGCTTGAGATCTGCCAGGGCGCCGTATCCGCAAGCTGGTCCTATTTGGAAAAAGGCGAAACACCTCCTATAGTTCATTTCGCACAGATCAACGAACGTGACGGATTTTTCGTGGCGGCGCGCGAACCGGACCCGAATTTCACGTGGGACAAGCTGTCCGGCGCCGATGTCCTCGCGGACCACGGCGGCCAGCCGCTCGCCATGTTCAAGTACGGTGTCCACAAGATGGGCGTCGATTACGACTCTCTCAACGCGATCGACGCCGGAACGACGGCCGAAATCGATGCAGCGTTCCGGTCCGGAACAGGCCAGTACGTCCACCAGCAGGGGCCAGCCCCACAGCAACTTGAAGCTGACGGCATCGGTCACGTCGTTGCATCTGTTGGGGAAGCCGTCGGGCCGGTCGCGTTCTCCAGCATCCAGGGAACGCGGGAGTTTGTCGCTTCCGACCTCGCAAACGCGTTCATCCGGGCGTACAGGAAGTCCCGCCAGTGGGTGAACGACGCTCCCGCTGAAGAGATCGCAGACAAAGAGGCCGAGTTCTTCCCGGGAATAGACCAATCGGTGCTGGCGGACACCATCCGCTTCTACCAGGGACTCGGCTGCTGGAACCCGGCAGTAGAAATATCTCGCGACAGTTACGAGACAGCGCTAGGTGTTTTCCTCCACAGCAACCTGATCACTAAGCGTCACGATTACGACGATGTGGTCGTCGCGCCGCCGGCGGGCTAGATGGTGTGCTTCTCCTAAAGTAGGAGGCGCACCACGTACGGTCGGTCGACTTCCGTGGGCGCTCCCAGACCGAATGGTCGCTCGAAGGCGATTACTCGACAGAGGCATACGTCGCCGACGTGCTTGGGCTGTACGAGGCGTGGGGCCTTGAGACGGCCACGGTCATCGGGCA
>Ga0115002_10004987_pt1 | contig 15840 bp, 18 predicted proteins | sample ArcticOcean_MG_C_8_FD_89576 | JGI IMG/M metagenome (GOLD analysis project Ga0115002, IMG submission 89576) | Marine microbial communities from western Arctic Ocean - ArcticOcean_MG_CB11_86 | ecosystem: Environmental > Aquatic > Marine > Oceanic | place: Arctic Ocean: Canada Basin | collected... | reverse complement strand
TAAACGACTACGTCTTTCATACATATTTTTGTCCTAGATTAGTTCCTTAGCTAGGACAGCCCCTTTCTTTTTTAAGGAAGGACCCACTCGAACATCTGGAAATATTTATCGATCAGGGGACCGAAGTATAGGTAATAAAGAAGACTACCTGCCGCGAGCATGGGGCCAAAGGGAATTTCTCGTCCGATCATTCCACCCTCCTCCTCATCTAGAGAATCCTTTTTCGGACTTAACATCCGAATGATCTGCATAATGATTATCGCTATGGTTCCTAAAACGGCTCCGCCAAAGAGAGCAAAAATCGCTCCTTGCCAACCACAGAAGGCGCCGATGGCTCCCATGAGTTTCACGTCCCCAAAACCGAGCGCCTCCTTCTTGAGAATGACTTCGGCCCCAATCATTATCCAGAGGATGGTTGCAGAACCGATAAATGCTCCGAGTACTGCGGTAAACAAACCTTGGATTCCGCACTCCAATACAAATCCGGTTGGGATCCCATGAATGCTAGGGGCAACCATGGATAAAATGAGACCTGCAATTAAACCGCCGATGGAAAACCGATCTGGGATAATCATGTGGTCGAGATCAATAAATGTGACGCAGACTAAGATTGATATCCATACAAAGCCAATTAATGCCTGAGGTGTGGGCAATAACATCCAGGATGCTAAGAATAAGAGCCCCGTTAAAAATTCTATGGCTGGGTAGCGAATACTAAAAGGTGCTCCGCAGCAGCCGGCTTTACCTCGTAAAAATATCCAGGCAAGTATAGGGACGTTGTTGTAGAATGGTATTGGCTTTCCGCAGGCTCCACATTGGGAGGGTGGGTGAGCCACTGACATTCCTTCCGGTATCCTATAGATGCATACGTTTAAAAAACTGCCGATACAGGTACCTATCACAAAGGAAAAGATGGGGAAGAACCATGGGGCTACACTTTCAACTGAGTCGATGAATTCCTGCATGATTAGAAAGATTTTAACCCAGCTCGGACCGCCTTCAACATAATCGCAGTCGATGGATCGGTGTTAGACCAGATTTGCAAGGAACGTTCACCTTGGAAGACTAGCATGCCCAGACCATTCGCCGTAAGCATACCACGTGCTTCGGCCTGTTTTAAAAGTGTTGTTTGGGCTGGATTGTATATCATGTCAAAGATGAGCGTAGATGATGGAAACTGACTAAGATCTGCCGGGGCGGGATCGTTAGGATTTAATCCCAATGAAGTTGCATTAATAACCAGAGGCGCGTCAGAGTCGAATGGCAGGTTTCCAGGTAATTGACAGGTTTTTACCGTCGGTTTGTCCTCAAGCTTTTCTAAGGACTCTATGATGGTATCCAATTTTGATAAGGTTCGGTTGGCTAAAGTAAGTTTATTTACCCCAGCTTGCGCGCAAGCAATCGCAGCGGCTCTTGCGGCACCTCCGGCTCCAAGCAAAATAACTTCACGATTTTTAAGGTGAATTGAAAACTCTGTTTCAATTGCCTGGATCATTCCGTATAAGTCCGTATTGAAGCCGGTATAACCATTTTCGGATTTGAGTAAGGTATTGCAGGCACCACTCAATTCTACTTCCTTTTCCCCAATACTTACGAATTGAGTCGCAATAATCTTATGGGGAACCGTCAGGTTTATTCCGAGAAAGCCTCGCGCATGAAATTTGGGAAGCGCCTCCTGTAGTCGATCTGGCTCAATATCGAATTTATAGTAAGTCCAGTTTTTAAAACGGTGGTCTGTTTCAGCCAAGGCTTCGATGGCTGCGTTATGCATCGGAGGACTCAAGCTGTGTTTGACCGGGTGGCCGACAACTGCCAATGAGATTCCTGAAGAAGGCCAATTATCCAAATCTTCTATTGAATAAACTGCGTTGCTATATTGATCGCTTTTCAAAATGGGATTCAAACTCCTCAACGTAGGATTGGTAGAGGTCTGCCTTTACATCATCGAAGAGCAAACGGTATTGTTGGGAAAGGTTTCGGCAACAGCGGCATAACACTTCGCCAATGGGGCAAGGACCAAAATGCCCGAGGTTAGCGTCTAGTTCATTCGCTTCAAGGTAGTAGAGCAGGTCTTCAAGAGAACGGGAAATACCGTTTTCAAAAACATCAATAAAGAAAGGCTCCTTTTCTAAAAAACACCCAACCATAAATCGACCGGGAATTGCTACTGGTTCCAAGTCTAACTCCAAGCGTCTACCAACCATCAGGTAAAGAATTGCCAGGCTAATAGGTAGTCCTTTTCTGGTCTCGAAAAGACTGTGAATAAAGGTATTTTTCGGGTTGTTAAAATCTGACCGATTTCCAGTAAATCCATATTCGTGGAATATCACACGATTGAGGATACGACAACGATCACGCGGGCTAAGGGGTGCAGTAAAAAGCGTCTGACAGCGAAGTGCTATGTCATCCATGCGTGCCATAAGATCCGGCACTTTCAGTTCTGGGTTGTCAACCCGACTCAATAGAAAATATCCCGACTCCAGTTCGTAGTTCAGCGATTTGATAAAACGGCTGAACATATTCTGAGGAGAGTCTTTTTCTAGTTTATCCAATATAAAAAGTGAATGCCTGCGTAGCTCCAAATCGTTTCCTTTGCAGATGTCATTTAGAAAAGTACGACCGGCTGAACCCTGTTTGATGATCTCATCAATTACCGCGTTTCTTACTGCAGGAGTTGGGTCATCCATCAGGCCTTCCAAGGCCTTTAGTCTGGTAGCTGATTCACTGGTTGGAGTCACGTTCTAAGGTTTGGGATTTTAGTATTAAACAGGGATGACCATTCTGGTTGGTCAGAAAATGTCAAACCGACCGTTGACCAAAAAGTGCAGATCCTACCCGAATGCAGGTACTGCCTGCATCAATGGCAGTCTCCAGGTCGTTGGACATACCCATCGATAATTCCGGTAATGGGTGGCCAGTCTTTTCGGCCATATTATCACGTAATATTCTCAACTCGTTAAAAGCGGTTTTCGCTGATCCGCTGGTCTCTGGAAGAGGGGCAATGGTCATGAAGCCCTCCGCCTTCAAAGATGACAAATTCAAGATAGTTTCTAGAGCCTCCTCTGTTTGGTTGGTTGTAAATCCGAATTTTCCAGGATCTTCTCCTGTGTTAACCTGTAGGAGAATAGATAGGACTTTTCCCGTTTCGGTTGCGAAGTGATTTAGGCGATTAGCCAGCTTGATAGAATCTACACTTTGAATGCCGTCGAAATACTCCACAGCCAATTGAGCTTTGTTGGATTGTAAGTGACCAATGAGTTCCCATCTCGCAACGAAATCTGCGCTTTGAATTTTTTCCACGGCTTCTTGTACTCTATTTTCTCCCAACAGCGTAAGCCCATGAGCGACCGCCGTTTTTGCCACGGTTAATGGAAAAAACTTGGTGACGGCCATAAGCTTTACTTCCCCTAAGTTTCTGCTCGCTGTATCACAAGCTGTGGAAATACGTTCATTCAGTGTGGCGAGATTTTGTTCAAATATTTCCGGTGAAAAAGGCATAAGATATACTACAAAAAGATTTGCACATTGAGAATCTGAAGATCTTCTCAGATCTAGTTGAGAGCCAAAGTTTTTCTAAGGCCGCTAAATTAAATTCGATTACTCAATCTGCCGTGAGTCAACAGCTACGGGCGATGGAAAAGCACTTTAGCATTTTGATAATTGATCGCAGTCAAAAGCAGTTTCGACTTACTCGAGAAGGGCATAAAATCTACGATTCGTCCAAAGAAATTCTTCATCTTTATGAGTAATTGAAGAGTGATCTGCAGGAGATCATTAGCGGGAACATTCACATTTCCACGATTTATTCGATTGGTCTTCACGAACTGCCTCCCTATGTAACGAACTTTCTCCAAAAATATCCTTCGGTAAATGTACGAGTCGAGTATCGCCGTTCGAACTTAGTTTATGAGGATATTCTTCATAATTCAGTTGATTTAGGATTGGTAGCTTTTCCGACCCAAATGCGTCAATTGGAGATGATTCCCTTTAGTAACGACGAGTTGGTGCTAATTTGCAATCCCAGTCATCCTTTGGCTAGTCGCGGAGAGGTGGACATTTCTGAAATTAAGGACTGTAAGATCATTGGATTCGATCACGACATCCCTAGTCGGAAGGCGACTGATCAGATTTTTCGCGAGCATAATCTGGATTTGTTTCCGATTATGGAATTCGACAACATTGAAACGGTTAAACGGGCCATGGAAATTGATGCAGGTGTAGCTATTGTCCCCCAAGCGACAGTTCTACAAGAGATCAATCAGAGCACGATTCGAGGGATAAAATTGAAGGGTGATTTTACTAGGCCTCTGGCTATTATCCATAGAAAGGGTAGGGTTTTGACTCCTGCAATGAGAAAGTTTATTGATACATTGACCGGTCAGGTTTCTATCACGGATGACGAGGTCAAAGTTTGAGCGAAGAGTTTGAAGGAATCCCTATGGGCAGACCCTCTTTCTATTCTTTGTAACAGGTAGAGTGTCGCATTAAGTTTTAAAATAAAGTTCTCCTAAAATGCACCTTGGATTCCAATTGGGTCTTCCCTGAAGTAATAATTTCTTAGACGAGTTCAGGTGAACACTTTATGATGACAATAATTGAGGAATTAAATTAAACCGTCTGTGGCTGATAAAAAATCTTTCATTTACAGGCTCGATGCCTAATCCTTTTCTTATGCCTGAAACCCCACTACTCGATGTGAAAAACCTGCGGATAGCCTTCCAATCTCGTGCAGGTGTGAACGAAGCGGTCCAAGGCATCAGTTTTACTTTAAATGCTGGAGAGACACTTGCAGTTGTCGGTGAAAGTGGTAGCGGAAAATCTGTTACCGCGCTGTCATTGTCAAAGCTCCTGCCACCGGCTCCTTCTTGCCTGGTTCAAGGTGAGATACTATTTGAAGGAAACGATTTACTTAGCCATTCGGAAAAAGAGCTTCTTAAAATTCGTGGCAAAGAAATTGCCTATATCTTTCAAGAACCATCGACATCATTGAATCCCTTTTTCTCAGTTGGGCATCAGATTGCTGAAGCAATAAAATTGCATCGACCGGAAGTGAAGGATGTTAAAGAAGAAGTTATTCGTGCTTTAGACCTGGTTGGAATTCGGATGCCTGAAAAGCGATTTAAAGATTATCCGCATCAGCTGAGTGGTGGTATGCAACAGCGTGTGATGATTGCAATGGGTCTGAGTTGCCATCCAAAAATTCTGGTCGCAGATGAACCGACCACAGCGCTGGATGTGACCATTCAAGCGCAGATTATGGATCTAATGCAGGATCTTAAAACTAAGCTAAATATGTCCATCATTCTGATCACCCACAACTTTGGAATTGTTGATGGCTTTGCTGATAAGCTCGTAGTTATGTATCGCGGAAAGATTGTCGAAGCAGGTGAAACAGGTTCAGTGCTTTCAAATCCGCAGCATCCGTACACGAAAGCTCTTATTGCCTGTATTCCCAAACTGGCAGGAAGACGTGAACGTCTTGAAACCATCGATCACTCCCTACTCGAAAGATAAATTATGGCATCCCTAATTGAAGTTAAAGACCTGAAGGTCCATTTTCCGCTGAAGGCAGGTCTCTTTCAAAAGACCAAGCAATTTGTGAAAGCTGTCGACGGAGTAAAGTTCGATATTCAGGAAGGTAAAACCATTGGACTGGTTGGTGAAAGTGGAAGTGGAAAAAGTACGATAGGAAAAGCGATCGTTCGCCTGGTTGATCCGACTGCTGGTTCGGTCAGTTACCGTGGGGAAACCATATCTGTCTTGAATAATAATGATTTTTTAACATATCGGAAAAAAATTCAAATGATTTTTCAGGACCCTTATAATTCCCTGAATCCTCGGATGACCATATCAGGAATAATAAGTGAGCCTTTGGACATTCACTTTCCTGAAATGAAACGTTCTGAGAAAGAAGATAAAATTGCGGATCTACTCGTAAAGGTGGGTTTAGAGCCTGATTTCCGCAATCGCTATCCACATCAGTTTAGTGGAGGCCAGCGGCAACGTATTGGTATTGCTCGAGCACTTTCGGTTGAACCAGATTTTATTATTTGTGACGAAGCGGTTAGTGCTTTAGATGTGTCAGTTCAGGCTCAAATAATCAACCTGCTGCAAGACGTTCAAGAAGAGTTTAAGCTTACATATCTGTTTATTGCACATGATCTGGCAGTGGTAAAACACATCAGCGATTTTGTTCTGGTTATGAATCAAGGTAAGATCGTGGAGCAAGCCACGTCCGACGAGATTTACGCCAATGCGAAAGATCCTTATACTCAGAAATTACTCGATGCTATTCCGAAGATGCCAACCATTACAGCGGCAGGGTTGGCTTAAAAAATATGGGTGTTTGTATACGGGTTTTCTCCTAGCCATGACCGAAGCTGTGAAATTGACTTATCGTCGAAGTGGCAATCTGGCTTTCTTATTTTTGATCTATTACGATGTCGATTGATTTAATTAATCAGCCTGCTGTTGATCCAGGTTTATTCCCTCTAGACCCGAATGTGACTTTTCTGAATCACGGATCTTTTGGCTGTTGTCCGCACGCTGTTCTGCAGTACCAACAAGATCTTCGGTTCCGCCTTGAAAAACAACCAGTTCAATTTTTTCTTCGCGACCTTGAGCCTCTGCTTGATGATGCTCGAAGCTCATTGGCAACATTTGTCGGAGCTAAAGTTGATGAATTGGTATTTGTCAATAATGCTACTTCTGGCGTAAACACGGTTCTTCGATCCCTTCAGTTTAAATCAGGCGACGAGCTTTTGGTAAGTAATCATGGATACAACGCCTGCAAAAATGCGCTTCAATTTGTAGCAGAGAGAAGTGGGGCAAAAGTAGTCATTATTGATTTCCCCTTTCCATTAAAATCTCCTGATCAAATCACTCAAGCTGTGATGGGAAAAGTGACAGATAAAACGCAGCTACTTCTCATCGACCATATTACAAGTCCTACCGGATTAATTCTGCCCATTGCTGAGATAATCCATCAACTAAATCAACGAGGTATCAATACACTCGTTGATGGTGCGCATGCTCCAGGTATGATTCCTTTGGACTTGGATAAACTGGGAGCTACCTATTATTCCGGTAATTGTCATAAATGGATTTGTGCTCCTAAAGGCGCAGGTTTTCTTCATGTTCGTGAAGGCAAGCAAGAAGCAATTCGACCGCTTACTATTAGTCATGGTGCCAATTCACCGAGAACGGATAGGTCCCGATTTCAGCTTGAGTTTGGATGGATGGGTACGAGTGATCCAACAGCAATGCTATCGGTACCTTTTGCAATTGAATATATGGGGAGCCTATTGCCTGGTGGATGGAATTCAATCATGGACAGAAATCGGAAACTGGCGTTGAAAGCCAGAAAGGAAATTTGCCTGTCTTTAAATCTGCCTTCGCCATCTCCCGATAGTATGATCGGATCACTCGCTTCAGTTCAACTTCCAGACTCTAAAGAACCTGTGACCGAGTTGGCTCGAAACCAATCTACACATTGGAAAAATGAATTGATAGCCAGGTGTAAGATAGAGGTGCCTATAATTCCGTGGCCTATCCATCCAAAACGTCTGGTTCGAATCTCCGCTCAGCTTTACAACTCCATGGCCCAATATGATTTATTGGGTGAAGGGTTGAAGGAACTGGGTGACAATGAGGTCTAGCGAACCGGGTTAAAATTATTAGTCTGACAATCGCTTGTGTTGTCTGAGTAGCACACGCACCTGATCCTGTGGCATGGCGATCACGGTATGATCGTCACGACCTGTCATAGTTTCGGCTGCGACCAAGGCATTCACTATTGCCTCTTCCGTGGCGAGAGCGACAGCTGAAAAAAGTCCACTAATATGATCGTTGGATAAAGCGGTTATATCTGCCAGGCCAGCATCTGCTTTCTTTGACCGTGAATTTGCAGTTGAAAAGGCGATAAAAATATCCCCTGACCCATTGCCCGACGTGGCACCCGTTCGAGCCATTCCCAAGCTGACCCGAGTGGCCATTCGCTTTAATTGAACGGGTAGCAATGGAGCATCCGTGGCGACGACTGCAATCAAGGATCCAGTTTCCTGATACAGATCCCGCCCATCCGTGTATGGGGCATTATCTGTTAGCGTTTTCCCTATGGGAATTCCGGCGATCACCAACTGATGTCGTCTACCAAAGTTGGCCTGGACAAGAACCCCTACAGTGAAAGTGCCTGCCTTCGTTTTCATGATTCGCGATGAGGTTCCTGTTCCTCCCTTAAACTCGTAACAGACCATACCAGTTCCACCGCCGACGTTCCCTTCTTTAATGGGGCCAGATGCTGCGGAATTCAGAGCCTCGGCAACATGATCGTATTCTACATGAAATCCGCTGATGTCGTTGAGGTAGCCGTCCCAGGTTTCACCGACTACCGGAAGTGACCATTCGCTTTCGTAAGTGCCTTGCTTTACCTGCCATTTGATAACCGCTTCGTGGACGGAGCCAACGCTATGAGTATTGGTAATCATTATTGGCCCTTCGAGGTAGCCCGATTCATTGACCCAGGCGAGGCCGGTCATTTCTCCATTACCATTGAGAATGAAAGATCCGGCAAAGACGGCGTCACTCGAGGTTTTTCCTCTAGGGAAGATGGCGGTAACTCCGGTCCTGGCCGGACCTTCGCCTACTAGAAGTTTCCCTTCGCCCTTAACAATTGATGAGTAGCCCACTTCTACATCAGCGACATCGGTAATGGCATTTAGCTTTCCTGAAATACCTTCAAATGGGATGCCTAAATCGCGGGCGCGTGGTTGGGCTGTAGCCGGTTGTGCAACGATCAATATCGCTCCACTAAGAACAAGTGGTTTTAGGATAAATGGAAGAAGGCGCATAATTAGAAATTCGGTGTTAAAGAACACCGTGGACTAGAGTAATGAAGGGAAATCAACTTTCAGTTTCTCCAACAAATCTTCTTTAGTACCATTAAACAAATACATCTTTCCTCAAATTGACTTTGACTCTCCCAGCTTAAGGTGTCCAACGCGAATGGACAAGTGCATACACTTCCAGGGATTGTGTCCCTGAGCGGTCATAAAATCTTCCCAAACGATCGCCATGGTCTGAGTTCTATCTTCCGATTCGCGGACGAGCACTCCTTTGTAGGCGTTGCGAGGCGAAGTCGGCCATTTATGATACCAGACGAATTGACCATCCTCTCGTTGTTTTTCCCAATTCATGATGGAGGTCATTCGGTCGTTATTAAAATTAATTTCACGAGGGGCATCGCCCTTGATTAAGTCCAGTCCATTTTCACCGAGGAAGTAGGTGTGACCATGGCCATCATCGAGAAAGTTATTATTTGGTACGGCGTCGGTTTTTTTCGGGCCATCGAATCCGGGATTAAAGCAGAGAATGATCTCGGCTATGTCTGGCCATTCACGATCCGTCTGGTTGGTGACCCGAAGAGAAAGATCAGCTCCATCATCAACCGCCGTTGCCGATAATTTAAACCAGTCTGACTGTGTCTCGGCGACACTACCTGTGGAATCAATGGACCACTTCCAATCCGAGGTTCCACCTTTGTGTTCTCCTTCTAGAACCGCGTCAAAGAGTGTCCATTCGAAAAACCATAAGTAGGCAAAGGTAGCATCGTCATTGGGTGATGTCAGTTTTACTCCTCGGTCCCATATGGATAGTTTCATCTTATCGTGAGTTTGGTTAGAGCAGGCGGTAACGAGTAATGAAGCTATTACCGCAGTTAGTAGGGTTATTTTAGTAGTCATGGGTTATTTGTTTTTTATACACTAATCGAAACGATGTTCAGCTCAAATGCTTTTTTTGACGAATCAGGATAATTGTTAAACACGCATACTCGTGGTTGATTCCATAGGGAGCTTCCTGATAGTTTGTTCCAATCATGCCCCTAAAATATATCCTTCGATGTTTCCTCTGGACTTGTTGCCTGTTAATTAGTACCGATATTTTTGCCCAGAATAAGAAGCCGAACATCCTGATGATTGTTTCGGACGATCAAGGCTATCAGGACCTGGGCCTTATCAATTCTGAGATTATAACTCCCAATCTGGATCGCCTCGCCAGAGAAGGAACCCGATTAACCAGTTTTTATGTCGCCTGGCCGGCTTGCACTCCTTCAAGGGGAGCTTTTCTAAGTGGGCGCTATCCACAGCGAAACGGGATCTATGACATGATTCGTAATGAAGCCCCGGACTATGGATACAAGTATCCCAGTTGGGAGAAATACAACGTCACCTGGGAGCGCATTGGAGGAATGGATACACGGGAGATTTTGCTTCCAGCGATTCTTAAACCTCAGGAGTATAAATCAGGCATTTACGGCAAGTGGGACTTGGGGATTAGTAAACGCTTTCTTCCATTAGCGAAGGGGTTCGACGATTTTTATGGATTGGTAAATACCGGTATCGATTACTACACGCACGAACGCTATGGCGTGCATAGTATGTATCGAAACAACGAGCGGACAGAGGAAGATCGAGGAACCTATGCGACTTACTAGTTCGAACGGGAAGCCTTACGGTTTCTTGACGAGTATGCCGGGGAAGAGCCTTTCTTTCTCTACGTGCCTTTTAACGCACCTCATGGATCCTCATCATTGGATCCAAAGATTAGAGGAACCGTGCAGGCCCCTCCTGAGTTCGAAGCCATGTACCCACCACTCAAAGAGGAATATGTCATAGGTGAACGTTATGGCAAAGAGACTTTGGTTTCATCGAAAGAGAAACGGTACCGCGACCACCGGGCTTCGGTTACTTGTATGGACGCTTCTATTGGTAAGCTGCTGGATGTGCTTGATGAGAAGGGGCTGGCTGAAAATACCATCGTCATTTTCTTTGCGGACAATGGAGGGAGTGGGGGTGCGAATAATGGTCCCCTGCATGGTCACAAATCCGAAACGTGGGAAGGCGGCGTTCGTGTACTTTCGATGGTGCGATGGCCGGGGGGTAATATTCCTACCGGTGTGGAAAATGATGCATTCCTTTCCAGTATGGAAATTTTCCCAAGCCTCGCCTCGGTCACGGGAGCGGATCTTCCGGAAGGTGTAATTTTAGACGGCTATGACTGGTGGCCTACATTACGCGGCGAAACGGAAAGTCCCCGGAAGGATTTATTTTGGAAACGGCAAACGCGCCTGGCTGCAAGGGTCGGAAACTGGAAGTGGGTTGATATGGAAGGGAAGAGCGGTGGCTTGTTCGATCTCTCGAAAGATCTAGGTGAACAACACGACCTTTCAAAAGAGCGTCCCGAGGTTCTGGCCATGGTAAAAGGTAGGTTTGATGCTTGGCATCAGGAAACGATGATCGATGCCGAACCGCGTGGACCGTTTAAGGACTTTTAGAAAGGTTCTCTATTGTGGATCATCGCCTGTTTGCAAAACGCCTGGCAGGATTTTTATAGCCCAGGTTAGAATGGCCGCTATCCAAAGAATGGCTGCATATACTTGATGTGAGACGCGAATCTGAGGAAGAATGCCTGCAATCATACGAGTGGCCAATGCAGCGATCACCAAAATCATCATGATAACCAAAGGTTTTATTTTGGCTTTGAAACGGTGTGTTTGACCTCCGTGGTCCAGAATGACCCGTGTGGCCTGATCCAGTAACACCATCCCAAACTCCTTCTTCCATCGATAGAAGGTTTGCTCGGTTATGCCTTTCTCACGGCATACATCTACTATGGTTTTATCCGCTCTTTCAGCATCGCGCAGGATGCGGATCTTCTGTTCTATGGCGTATCGTTTAGTTTTCATTGTCTGGGTCCTTTCTAGTGACCCAGTTTTCGTAATCTCGACCACCCTTATAGGCTTGGATCTTTCATCGAATAAAATTCAAGTAGATTGAGGTCCTCCAAGTTCCATCTAAGCGCTCCTTGGCTCCCAAAAATTTCAAACCGATTTGCATTGCGTTGACCGGTTGCAAACCGTGTTGGCTCAATCAAATTTCACTAACATCTGTGACGCATCATCCACATCAACCGTGTCCATCGCTTTACTACCCTCTTCGAGTGGTCGTTAGTTGATAAAGGTGTGCTTTTGGCAATATACGGATTCAATTTTTCCGACCAGGAAATGCGCGAGATCAATGCTGTGAGAATTCAAGTCTCCATGAGGTCCATAACCCGCATACTTCTTTTTCATCTTCCAGCCTATCGGTGCCTCCGGATCTACCAGCCAATCCTGCAGATACGGGGCACTCCAATGTCGGATTTCACCGATTCGTCCTTCTTCTATGATTTGCTTCGCCAACGAAACGGCAGGGCTGCGCCGATAGTTGTAGTTAACATAATGGAAAACATTAGGTTTTCAGCTTCACGGATCATGTCTTCAGCCTCTTGCGCGTTCAGAGCCATCGGCTTTTCACATTTCGCGTCCGTAATGGCAACTTCGGGTTGTAGATATTGCGGTAATGACAAATCTACTACATCTACATCCTCCCTCTCTATAACCGTCCGCCAGTCTGTCGAAAATTCCTCGACCCCCCCACCTTCGCGCGAACGCTTTGGTCTTCCCCTCGTCGCGTCCGCACACCACTTTAAGGATTGGTTTCAAGTCCGGCTCAAAAAAGGGTATCACTTGCCTCCAGGCATTTGAATGAGCGCGGCCTATGAATTCGGTTCCACTCAATGCAATTCGTATTTTATCCTTCATCATATTCCGAGGAATTTGATCAGCTCCTAGCTATACGTTACCTTTTCGCAGTTCTTCGACCGCATGGTTTGCCGCGCGGACGGTCAGGGCCATATAGGTCAGGGAGGGATTTTGAGTTGAGGTGGAGGTCATGCAGGCCCCGTCCGTGACAAATACATTCTTACAGGCGTGTAGTTGGTTCCATTTGTTCAGGAGGGAGGTCTTGGGGTCCTTGCCCATCCGCACCCCGCCCATTTCGTGGATATCGATTCCGGGGGCCTGCCGTTTGTGCGTAGTTTTAATGTTCTTGAAGCCGGCGGCGGCAAACATTTCGGAAAGCTGCTCCAGTGAATCGACTTCCATCTTAAGATCATTTTCGTCGTAATCGATATTGACTCGAAGAAGCGGCATTCCCCGGGCGTCTGTTTCATTCAAGTCCAGGCTCACAGTATTGCTTTCTTTGGGAATGGTTTCCCCCATCATATGAGCCCTCACATACCAACCACTTAAAGTCGGATTCAGGAGACCTTCCTTGAGACTGTGGCCAATGCCTGAGCGGTCGCTGGACATATTTCGTTCGGCCGAAAAGCCAGTCGCGTATCCCCGAAGAAAATCGGTTTCCTGCCGTAACACATTCCTGAATCGAGGTATGTAAGCGGATCCCGGACGGTCGCCGAATGTGGCGAATTCACGCAATCCCTCGAACTCCGCCCTGATCGTTGTGTTGTAGTTATGAAAGGCGACGAACTTCCCCAGCAGTCCGTTGACGTTCCCTAATCCATTCGGGAAACGGCCCGAAACGGAATTCAGCAGGATGAGATTGGTGTTCAGGGCGGAGGCGTTTACGAAGATGATCTTCGCGTAAAATTCGATGACCTCATTGCTCTGACTGTCAATGACGCGGACCCCGGTCGCCTTTCTCCGCTTTTCATCATAAATAACGGAATGGGCCACCGAATGAGGTCGCAGAGTCAGGTTTCCGGTTCTCTCCGCCCAGGGCAAGGTGGAGGAATTACTGCTGAAATAGCCGCCCAACGGACAGCCACGCCGGCACAGTTTCCGGCTGAGACATTGAGCCCGCCCTTGTTCGCCATGAATAGCGCTTGGTTTTGAAAGATGCGCGTAACGGGCGGCGATCAGGTGACGCCCTTCGAACTTTTCTTGCAGCGTTTTTCTGAAGTGATCCTCGACAGCATTGAGTGGTCCTGGGGGCAGAAACTCGCCATCCGGTAGTTCCTTGAGCCCATCGCGGTTTCCGGAGATCCCGGCAAATTTCTCCACGTGGCTGTACCAGGGCGCAATGTCCTCGTAGCGAATGGGCCAGTCGACCGCGTAGCCATCCCTGGCCGGACCTTCGAAATCGTAGTCACTCCAGCGCTGCGTCTGTCGCGCCCAAATGAGCGACCGGCCGCCCACTTGGTAACCTCGAATCCAGTCGAAGGGCTTTTCCTGAATATAGGGATGCTCTGCGTCCTTTACGAAAAAATGGTCAGAGGCCTCGTTCCAGGCGCCCGCGCGGCTGAGGATCGGATTGGCTTTCCGGATGTCCTGAGGGATCTCCCCGCGATGTTCGAACTCGTAGGGCATTTTGTTCGCGGTTGGATAGTCCACGATGTGCTTCACATCGCGGCCTCGCTCGAGAACCAGGGTTTTAAGCCCTTTCTCCGTTAACTCCTTGGCCGCCCAGCCACCGCTGATTCCGGAACCGATGACAATGGCATCGTAGCTTCGTTGCTTAACGCTGTTTATATTGGTATTGGCCATCAGGCTTTCCCTCCTAGTTTGCTCGCAGGATAGTAACCGTCGTAAGGATCCGGTATCATTTTATGTGGAAGCGCCTCAGTCATCACGTATACAGATTCCAGATACCCTTGTATCGTTCGATGCTTTGCGATTTGGATAAACGCCTTCAATTCCGGACTGGCGTCGGGGCTTTTACTCAAGCGTTTAAGTGCTTCAACTCGAGTATCGTTGCCGCACAAGATAAAGGATTGGCTAAAGTGTTTTTCGATAAAGGCGTCCATCGTATGCAAGCCCTCGTAAAAGGCTGTCTGGTCCTTTTCGCTATGACAGTCGTTCACCATCAGTAATACAAAGCGATCAACCCCCAAATCTTTCGCTCCCGGAGTATCCGTCGCCGGAATCAGCGTATCGACTATCAATTGCAATAGGTGTTCCTCCTTGGTGCCAAACGCATCGCTTGTTGGAATGGATAGACTGGAAGCCTGCCCTAGCAGGGAATTCTTGAGGAGGACAATTCCTCCCGAGAGCAAGGCAGTTCTTTTGATGGCTTGGCGTCGGTTCATAAGCTTATAGGCTATCTAAATAGTTCGGTCTTCTCTGATTTTCATGTTGTTTTCTTTAATGAGTTTTCGACTCCGAGCGCAGCCACCGTGGCGGCTCCATAATCGCCAATGGATTCACCGAGCTCTGCCGGAATGATTTTACACGCCTTGCGGATTTCAGGTCTGGCCTCCTTCAAAATGACTTCTTCCAGGGAAGATCGGAGTAGCGTTTCGCAGCGGGAATAAATCGAGCCAAGGATAATTCTTTCAGGATTTAAGATATCTAAGAGAATGGCTAAACCCTGGCCAAGTTTGTGGCCGCACTCTTTGAGAACAGATAACGAAAAGGGGTCCCCCTGACGCGCTGCCTCGGCTATATCTTTTGCGGTCGGTTCTTGAGGTAAAAGAGGACTCTGTTTCTCCCTTAGCCGATCTCTGGCAAGCCATGCGATTCCAGCGCCCGAAGCGAATCCTTCAAGACATCCGGGCTTTTCTCGTAGTGGGGGTCCCCTGTCAGAAACACGAATGCCTCCAACTTCACCCGCTAATCCTGTTCCTCCGTGATAGAGCCGTCCATTGAGGATTAATATATACCAGGGAGATGCCATTCAATAATCCAATTTTAAGCCGACTGATGCAAAGAAGCGAGGGTCTTTCCAATCAGTGTTTGGGTAAGCCGAATACCTTCCATTTCCGGCGTTGTACTTCCTTCATATTCGATGCCAATATATCCTGTGTATCCAGAATCAACCACAATCTTCAACATGCGGCGGTAATCCGTATTTACTTCGTTCCACTGCGCATCGAAATCATGCGACTTGGCGCTGACTCCTTTGGCAAAAGGCATGAGGTCAGTCACTCCCTGGTAACGGTCATACTCTAAGCAAATGTCGTCTTCCTGGTAGACCGGCTCATTCTCGTAGGGCTTTTTGTCAC
>Ga0115002_10004986_pt1 | contig 15841 bp, 13 predicted proteins | sample ArcticOcean_MG_C_8_FD_89576 | JGI IMG/M metagenome (GOLD analysis project Ga0115002, IMG submission 89576) | Marine microbial communities from western Arctic Ocean - ArcticOcean_MG_CB11_86 | ecosystem: Environmental > Aquatic > Marine > Oceanic | place: Arctic Ocean: Canada Basin | collected... | reverse complement strand
GCCTACCTCAAGTGCAAGAATCGTCTCACGAAATTGAGCGGGCGTATTGGAGATTTTGACCTCTCCAAGGTGGCCTGATTTTTGCGAACCCATCTCCTGTGCCAACGTATCAAAGTCCTCGCATCCGCGAACCGTGCCCTCGATTGTAGCTGCCAGCGCCATTTGGCTGCCGATCGAGTCGTCGTCGGCATTGGATTTGAGCGGAATAAAGATCTGTTTTAGGGTGACGGTCACTTGTGCCGGGTCAACCGAAGCGAAGCGTCTGCGTTCCTTCACACGCAATATGTAGACGCCATCGCGGGTGCTAATCGGCGAGCTGACTTCATTAACGGCGAGGGTTTCCAGCGCGGTGCCAGGAGCTTCGGGAAGTTCGGCGCTGGTGATCCAACCGAGATCGCCGCCGGAGGATGCCGAAACCGACTGCGAGAATTGCCGGGCCAAGATTGAAAACGAAGTGCCCCTGCGGAACTGGGTGATAAGCTTTTGCGCGTTGGCAACAACATCCTCACGGACCGCGGCATTCTGATCGTTAATCGCGAGGAATATAACGCTTGTGAGATGTTCGACTTGCCCTGTCTTTTCTAAGCGTGCGAGATGGGTGTCAATTTCGCCATCGCCAACAACCACCCGCGGCCGCAACCGACGCGAGACAATCTTGCTCCAGGCGATTTGCGCGCGTAGTTGATCATGCAGGGTAGCCAGAGAAGCTCCCTGAGATTCAAGAGCTCGGGCTAAGTCGCCCTCCTTCATCCCGTTCTGGTTTTCAATAATGCTGACGGCGCCATCGATCTCATCGTCTCTCACATCGATGTTGAGGCGTCTTGCCTCCTGTATCTGAAGGCGTTCGTCGACTAGTCCTGTGAGAACCTGGGACTTAAGTTGATTCTTCTGCTGCGCGGTTGCTTTAGCGCCGGAGCTTGAGAGAACCAGCCGAATCCGTTGTTCCAGGTCGAAGTTAGAAATGATTTCGTCGTTGACGACAGCCACGATGGTTTGAGCCGATTGAGATATGCTCGACGGTGCGTTGCCGCTTAATACGACCAGGCTGCCAACGATGAGTGAGAATTTACGAATCACGGGCCACTGCATTTTTTCACAAAGCGTCATAGGGGATTCTTGCCGCTACCCGAGGTGTTTGAAGCGGACTCGGAAGGAAACCGTTGTGGACGGTTCAACATCGCGATCCCGCGTAAAATCTCTATTGAAATCTACGCTGACATTGAAGCATTCGTCTTCATAAACAAAGCTGAAGCCTGAGTTAATGGTCCCACCAGTCTCCGTCAAGTCGCGCCGGGTGCTCGCCCGCAAGTCCCAATAGCGGCTCAGTCTCGCGAGAATCGACAGATTTATTTCCTCGCGGTCGGTGAGTTCGGTTGCCGTCAACTCGCGACGCAAGCGGACGTAGGTTGCGTTGAAGCGATATCGGTCTGGCCCCGCGTCGACGGCGATTTCGTTGCGTCGCAATGCGAACGTGTCTCGGTCGAGTCGGACCCGCTCATAGAAACGTAGGAGAGGGGAGGGTGCGATATTGACTCGGCCGACGTAGTCGGAGTTCCGTTCTTCCAAACCAGTCTTGTCAGCAAACGTATCATCGGCTTTCGGCCGCAGTACTTGGCCAAGCAATGCAGTGATGTAGCCCCCTCGGTCCCCGTAGATCCCATATCGGAATCCATAATTCAGCCGCGGCCCGCCCTCAATCCTGTCGATGCCCGGGAACCTGTTGTCACTAAAAACGTTTGTATCGTCGAACTCAAAATTGAGGCTGTCCTCGTTTGGTATCTTGCTCGGATTACCGCCATAGGGACTGATTGACGCATTGATGATAGGTGCGATGACCTGGCGAGCGGCCTGTTCCTGCCGGATTAGAGGAAGTCGCCAGTCAAGCGTCACCTGGGGCACGAGACGCGCACTCAGACCATCATCATTAGGTGTCAACGGTTTCTGTTGGTCGACGACATCGCTTGTCAGATATCCTTCGGCCTTAATTTCGGCGGTGATTGACCAAACGTCACCGAGCCGACCAACCTGCGGCAGAAACCAGTGGCCGCGGACGGACAGCCGATTGCTATTGGTCCCTTGTCTACGCGTCAGCGCGAGGAAACTGCTGTTCACCCGGAACGAGCCGCCAAAACGATCTGGTCGCGTCACTAGGCTGTGTTCAATATGCGGCATGATCAGAGGTGTCTCGCCGGGATCGTCCTCGGCCCGAAGCCCCTGAAAGAAGTAGCCGTTTGCCGCAGCAAAATTTCGGCCAGAGAATCCCTCGATGAAGACATTGGAGGTCAGGGTGTCGGCGTCGCTGATTTGGTAACGCCGCAAATAGGTGTCGTCACTGGCAATGGCGCCGTCAAAGCCCCAGCGCCAACTCTCATTCCAGTCAAATTTACCGGTAGCAAACAAATGACTCCGGGTGACTTGCTTGCCGGTTTTCTCATTGAGGTCATTTCGTCCCCCGGGACGCGTTATGCTTCCGATGAATTTGTACGTACCGCGGTCCAGTCGCTCGCGAATTTCACCACCTACAACCACTCCTTCTTTGGAAGTGAAAGTTGGACTGAATGTTGCGTCGAGGTTTGGCGCTATGTTGAAGAAGTAGGGCACTTCAACGGCAACCCCTAACTGTGTGCTTGAAGATTGGGTCGGAACGAGGAACCCGCTTTTGCGATCAACGGTTGGGTCGGGGTGGGAAAAATAGGGGGTGTACAATATCGGGAGGCCGAACATTTCGAGGCGAGCGTTGGTATAGGAAATTTGCTGTTTGGTTTGATCGTGGGTGACACTTGCCGCACGAATTCGCCATAGGGGCGTTGGCTCGTCCTCGCAAACCCGGCATGGGGTGTAGACCGCCCGGCGCATCTCGGTAATGTTGCCATCGGCCCTTGTTGCGCTTGCCGCGGCGAATCGTGAATCATCAGAAAGAAGGGCCTGAAAGCTGCTGATTGTTCCGTTCTTTAGTTGATCGCTCAGTTCCAACTCATCGGCGAATAGAACGGTCCCGTCGCGTTCCAACAGGCTGACGTTACCGGTTGCAGTCACCACATCAGCTTCTTGGTCATAGCGCAGAACATCGGCTTGAAGAATCCTGCCGCTTGAAACGATTTCAACGTTCCCTGCTGCAGAGACGATGCTCCGTTCCGTGTCATAGGTGACGTCGTCCGCCTCAAGAAGGACTCCCTCACCCGGGCCCTGCTGAGACCAAACTGGCGAACCAGCAACCGCAAATACCGCATACGCAGCGAACGCTATCGCAAGCAGAAGCACAGGTCGGTCAGCCATCTTCAAGATGAAACATCAGTGAGAGCCCAATCAATGTGCTGATACCTGCCGGTGTCCAGGCGGCAAGAACGGGTGGGATTTTCCCCGATAGGCCGAAGGCCTGAAAGACATCCGAGAGAACGAAAAATAAGAAACCCGCCATGATACCGCCGGTAATCAAGAGTCCCGTGCCGCCACGTCGCGTGAGACGAAGCGAGAATGTCGCTGCAATAAGTACCATGGCCAACAGAAGCAACGGGACGGAGAGAATCGTGTGCCAATGCAAGCGATGCTTGACAGCGGCAAATCCCGAATTGGTCAGGAGGGCGATGAACCGCGGGAGTGACCAAAATGAAATGGTTTCCGGGGACGCAAAGCTGTCCTGCATCTGGCCAAGGGTGAGGGTGGTTGGAAGTTGATACCTGCGATGCTTTTCGGGCAGCGCGTCGGCCGGACTAATCGTTGCGTTTGTCAGGTCCCAGTAACCGTTACGCAGGATGGCGACTTCAGCGTCCACCCGGCCCATGTAGGTGTCGTTGGGCCCAATCTGTTCGATGATGATTACGCCCTGTAGTTCGACTCCCTGCTGGGAGACGGCCCTCGCATGAAGAACGTCATGGCCTTCATCGGTGGCGTGGCGGAACCAAAGCCCGGTCCTTGTGACAGAAAGAAGCGTGGGGCGTCCTTGAAAATGGCGTGCGTCGAGCAGTTCGTGCCGTTCGGCCATAAGCGCTGCTAGTGGGTTGAATACAGTGACCACAAATGTGCCGAGGAAGAACGTAATCAGAAAGGCTGGCATCATGAACTGCCAAACGGAAATGCCGGCTGCTCGGGCAACGACCAATTCTTGTGTGCGCGTCAGTCGAGCGAAAGCAAACATGCCCCCGAACAATATTGCGAACGGTAATAGTTTTTGCATGAGTGTCGGTAATTGCAGCAGGGACATACCCACGATGACTCCGAAGCCAATGTCCTCACCCGATGCCCGGCGGAGCAACTCAATGACATCGAAGAGAAACATCAAGATGCTTAGACCAAGCATCGCGATGCCGGCGCTTGTGATGAATTGTCGCCCCAAATACACCGACAATGTCCAAGACAGCCTCATGTCGCACGTTCGGACACGTCAGAGCGAGTTCGTGCGCGTTTTTGGGGTGCCAAGATTAACCAGCTCGCAATGCCAATTGCCGCAACGACGTGAAGGTAGAGCAAGGGCGCCAAAACCGGCGACGCAGTGACCATTGGGCCTAGCCCGAGTGCAATCAGTTCGAAGACTAAGGCGGCTGCGCCGGCAGCCGCGAGGCGAACCAACCGACCACGCCGCTGGAATTTGCCAGAAATCACTCCGGCGAGGGCAATCATCCCGAGCGCAAGAGCGTAAAAGGGCGTTACGAGTCGTCGGTGCCCTTCGGCCCGAAGTTTGTACATATTGTGAACATCGTCGGCGCTGTCGCTGGGGTTGAATAGCTCGCCAACGTAACGCTCCCCGGCCTCGCGCCAGCGAACGCCCGGAGTTGATACAATTTCGCCGAGGTCGAGCGTGTATTGGTCAAAATAGAGGAGCGACAACTGGCCGCCCGTGCGGTCAACCTCCTGACGATTGCCGCTTACCATCACGAATCGGGGACCATCGTCGGTCATCATAAGTTTGCCGCGCTCCGCCATCATGGTGACCGGACGGTTTTCTTCGCGGCTGTCATGAATTAGGAGGCCGAGCAGTTCGCCGTTTTTCAGGCGTTGACGTACATAAACAGTCACGCCTGCCGCGAAGGTGTTGAACACACCCTCTTGGACCAAAACGGGCGCAAAATTGTGCCGAACAACGAACTGCATATCTTTGAACGTGCGAAAGCCAAGGGGCTGTAGGTACAGGGTCAGGCTGAACAGGACGATGGCGAGCACGGACGCCATCCATAGCACTGGCTCGACAAGCCGGGTTTGGCTCAACCCGGTTGCTCGCATTACAACCAGTTCGCTGTCGCTGTCGAGGCGGTAATAGACGAAAAGGATGGCGCAAAAGGCAGCGATTGGCAGTATCAGAGTCAGGAACCCTGGCAAAAGAAGCAGTGTCAAATAGAGGAAACTTGTCGTCGAGAGACCTCGGTTGATGATCAGATCAAGGAACCGCAGGCTCTGGGTGAGCCACACAACGGCCGTCAACGTCACTGAGACCACAAAAAGCGGTCCGGTCAACTGACGGAAGATATAGCTGGTGAGGCTACTCATTTACCCACTATAGCGTATCGGCGGGGCGGTTGAACCGGACAAGATTGGTGTTCAGGTTTCGGAGTCACGCGACTTTTCTTCGTGTCGCTCCTCACTATGATGGTGCCCCAACCCGCTGCGCACCACGATCCCTTGCCAAGGAGCACAGACCATGAAAGTCAGATTTACCAAGATTTCCATGCCGGCCACCGGTGTACTGGTGGTGCCCGTGCTCGACGGTCGCAAACTGACGGCAACTGGCGCCACTGTCGACAAACGAATGGGCGGTGCCCTGGCGCGATCTCTCCGGGGCGGCCACTTTACGGGTGGCGCAGGTCAATCTGTTGAATTTGTAGCGCCAGCCGGTCTGCGGGCGAGCCGCGTTATCGCGGTAGGTCTTGGAAAGGCTGCCCAGATCACCGCACTCACGCTCGAGGCCGCCGGTGGCAGTGTCGCGGGGCGCTTGCTCCGTTCAGGTGAGACTTCGGTGTCGCTCATCGTGGACCCGATCAAAGGGTGCAAGTTGAATGCATCAGCAATTGCCGCCCGGTTTGCGAACGGTGCGGTCCTTGGCAGCTATTCGTTCGACACATATCGCACGAGGCTCAAACCCGCACAAAAGCCATCTCTAAAATCGATTAACGTGATGGTTGTCAATCAGAGCGCCGCTCGAAAGGTTTACGCGCCATTGGCCAAAGTTGGGGACGGCGTGTTTTTCACCCGCGATCTGGTCACCGAACCTGCAAACGTTATTTATCCCAAGACGCTGGCTCGCGAGGCCCGAAAGCTCTCAAAGCTGGGCGTCAAGGTCGAGGTCTTGGGCCGAACGAAGATGGAACAACTTGGGATGGGCGCATTGCTTGGGGTCGCCCAAGGCAGTGCGCGAGAGCCCCAAATGGTGATCATGAGTTATGACGGCGGTAAGCGCGGACAGGCGCCGCTAGCGTTTGTCGGCAAAGGTGTCACCTTCGACACCGGCGGCATCTCCATCAAACCCGCCCAAGGTATGGAAGACATGAAATGGGATATGGGTGGCTCAGCGGTTGTAATCGGGTTGATGAAGGCCTTGGCTGGGCGCAAAGCGAAGTGCAATGTCATTGGGGTTGTCGGCCTGGTGGAAAATATGCCTTCTGGAACTGCACAGCGCCCTGGCGATATCGTGAAATCGATGTCGGGCCAAACGATTGAAGTTATCAACACCGATGCCGAGGGTCGGCTGGTATTGGCGGACGCCCTTTGGTACACGCAAAAGCGCTTCAAGCCGAAACTGATGATCGATCTAGCGACGCTCACCGGCGCGATAATCGTGGCGCTTGGCAGCGAACAGGCAGGGGTCTTCTCTAGCGACGATAAGTTGGCAAAACAGCTGCTTGAGTCTGGCAAGAATGTCGCCGAGTTGTTATGGCAACTGCCAATCTCGGCGGAGTACGACAAAATGATCAACAGTGACATTGCAGATATGAAGAACATTGGCGGCCGTGGTGCCGGTAGCATCACCGCAGCGCAATTCCTGCAACGCTTTACCAACGGTGTACCGTGGGCACATCTCGATATTGCTGGCGTTACCTGGAGCAGCAAGTCCAAGCCGACAGTTCCCAAAGGTGGCACCGGTTTTGGGGTTCGATTGCTCGACAACTTCGTCTCGGAGAACTACGAGAGATAGGCCGCAATGACGGAAGTTTCTTTTTATCATTTGCAGCGCATGCCCTTGGAACAGGCCCTTCCGAAACTGTTGGAGCGAACGTTGGAGCGGGGTGCGAACGCACTGGTTCTTGCCGGTTCTACTGAGCGGGTTGATCATCTGAACGATGCGCTGTGGATATACGATGCGGTCTCGTTCCTTCCTCATGGTTCAGCCGGCGATGGCGCACCAGAGCGTCAGCCTGTCTATCTCACGACCCAGGAGGAAAACCCGAACGGTGCTGAATTCTTGTACCTAGTGGATGGCGGGCGGCCGTCCTTCTTGGCCACTTTCCAACGGGTCTTGGATCTCTTTGACGGCAATAGCGACGAGGCGGTCGCGGAGGCGCGGGACCGTTGGAAATCCGCGCGGGCGGTAGGCTTTGCGGTGACCTATTGGAAACAAAGCGATGCAGGGCGGTGGGAGAAAGCCAACTAGGTTGCCCCCCTCCCGACCAACCCCTATAAGCAGCCCAAATTTTTAGATGAGACGGAGAGACCGATGGCTGTAGAACGCACTCTTTCGATTATCAAACCGGACGCCACACGTCGAAACTTGACCGGAAAGGTCAATACGAAGTTCGAAGACGCGGGCTTGCGAATTGTTGCCCAACGTCGGGTCCTCTTGGCGCGTGCCGAAGCCGAAGCGTTTTATGGTGTTCATCGGGAACGCCCGTTCTTTGACAGCCTTTGCGCTTCTATGACGTCGGGCCCCGTCGTGGTTCAGGTGCTGGAGGGTGAGGGCGCGGTCGCGAAGAACCGTGAGGTGATGGGGGCGACCAACCCAGAAGATGCTGCCCCCGGCACAGTTCGCAAGGATTTCGCTGAATCGATCGAAGCTAACACCGTGCATGGATCGGACTCGCCAGAAAATGCTGCCATAGAGATCAGCTTCTTCTTCAGCCAAACTGAAATCGTCGGCTGACTAGGAACGACCGATCAGATTACGCGGACTGCGGCTTCGCCGTCGGCACGTGACACGATCTTACCGATTGAAAAAACTGTCTCTCCGGCGTCCTCTAAAAGCGCCGTAGCTGCGGGTGCGTCTTCCGCACTGACAATAAGCGCCATCCCGATGCCACAGTTAAATGTTCGAAGCAATTCGGTCTCGTCGACTCGACCAACCTTTTGTAGCCAGGTGAAAACTGGCGGCCGCGGCCAGTTCGCGATTTCGAGCGTAACCGCGAGGCTGTCGGGCAGGACCCTCGGCAAGTTCTTCAAGAGACCCCCGCCGGTGATGTGCGCGGCCCCTTTTACGAAGTCCCGTTTCATCGCCTCAAGGCAACTGCGAACGTAGAGCTTGGTTGGCGTTAGGAGGGCTTCGCCTAATGATTGCTCAGGAGAAAATGGAGCGGCATCCTGAAACGAGAGGCCTGCTATCTCTGCTATCTTCCGGACCATCGAAAACCCGTTGGAGTGAACCCCCGAGGCAGTCAGGCCGAGAACGACGTCGCCCGCATCGATGCGTTTACCGGTAATTAAGCCGCCGCGCTCGACGAGGCCTACAGCAAATCCGGCAAGGTCATAGTCGCCAGGTGCATAGAGGCCGGGCAGCTCGGCTGTCTCGCCGCCTGCAAGTGCACATCTCGCTTCTGCGCAGCCTGCGGCAATCCCAGAAACTACCGACGCGGCGGCATCGATGCTGAGGTGCCCGCTCGCGAAGTAGTCCAGAAAGAAGACCGGCTCGGCGCCCTGGACCACGAGGTCATTGACGCACATCGCCACCAGGTCGATGCCGACCGTGTCATGCTTACCAATAGCGTTTGCAATCAGGAGCTTCGTACCCACCCCGTCCGTTGCAGAAATTATCAAAGGGTCGACGTAGCCGGCCGCTTTGGGATCGAAGATCGCCCCAAACCCGCCGAGCCCGGCTGCCGTCCCGGGTCGGGCAGTTGCGGTGGCGAGCGGTTTGATACGCTCCACCAAGGCGTCACCGGCGTCGATATCGACGCCGGAATCTTGATAGGTCAATCCGTTGCGGCGGAGCATTATGCAGACTCGGAAATGGAGGACGCCTTGTTGAAGCCACGTTCGGGCATCAGTATTCTCGGCGAAAGGCTAGGTAACATAACGTATCACCATAGCAATTCAATGATTGTCCGCTATCTCTCGCGTCGCGTCGCGGCGCAATATGCATCGACCTTGGTCGCGTTTCTCGCGATTTTGATGATGGCCGACGTCGCTGCGGCGCAGGACCGCAATCCGGTTTTCACGATTACTGATGTTGTTGTTGACGAAACGGCAGCCTCAGCCTCGGATGCCCGCGACATTGCTCTGGCCGCCGGTCAGCGCCGGGCGGTGCAACGGGTGTTCCGCCGCCTTATCGTCAGAGCTGACACTCGTCTCCTGGCGCAACCGATCGACAAAAATATTGCGAATTTTGTCCAAAACATTGAACTGTCCGACGAGAAGACGTCCGCGACGCGGTATCTCGCGACTATGACCGTCGAGTTCAAGCCCGATTTAGTGAGGAACTATATACGCGCTGCTGGGCTGCAGTTTTCGGAAACGGTCAGTCGCCCGCGGCTAATTTTGCCGGTATTCGAGGCTGCGGGTGCTATCAACCTTTGGGATTCGCCAAACGCGTGGCGCGATGCTTGGGAGGCGCGAGGTATCAGCACCGACACTGTTGTGCCACTAATTCTGCCTGAGGGTGATTTACGAGATATCGGATCTATTGGACCGATTCAAGCGCTTGCTGCGGAAGCACGCCCGATCCAATCCATTGCCGCGCGTTATCGGGTGAGAGACATTCTCGTCGCTCATGCGACACTCGTTCAGGACTTGGCAGCCAACCGGCCGCTGGTTCATGTCTCCTTGCGGCACATCGGGCCGTCGAGTGGCGCCGTCACCATTGAGACTTTCACCGGCGAATCGCGCGAGCGCGTCGGCGTGCTTTTGGCCGAGGCCGTGCAGCGGACCGTCGAACGACTTGAAGATGATTGGAAACGGGACAATTATTTGCGTTTTGACGAACCTGTTAACCTTTCTGCCAGTTTCTCCCTAGGCACATTGTCGGACTGGCTTGAGATGCGTCGTCGCTTAGGAGGCGCAGCCGTCATTCAAAGGGTGGAACTCGCCAGCATTACGCGGTCGGACGCCCAAATTGTGATCCATTACCTTGGCCGACCCGAACAACTGGGATCGGCCTTAGCGCAACGGGATATAGAACTGATTCAAGAAGGTGGTTTCTGGATGCTGCGTTTGCTGCGTAGTGCCGAGGCATTGCGTGGGCAGTAAGCGGCGGCCTCGATGAATCAACTTCCGAATATCATCTCGTTGGCTCGAATTCTGATGGTGCCTGTGGTCGTTTGGCTGGTTGTGATTGGTGAACTGGGTGGCGCGTTCTGGGTCTTCATTGCCGCAGTTATTTCGGATGCGGTTGACGGCTTCATCGCGAAGCGATTTGAAGCGGTCACGGAAGTTGGAATCTACCTTGATCCGGTTGCTGATAAGGCGCTCTTGGTCAGCATATTTTTAGCGCTTGGCGCAGCAGGGTTGGTATCGCGATGGCTCGTCATCCTCGTGGTCTTGCGTGAAGTGCTGATTGTTGGAGGTATTCTGTTCTCGTTTGCACTTTCGGTGCCAGTACGTGCACGACCGTCGATCCTCAGTAAGGTCAATACCAGTGCCCAAATGGCCTTGGCTGCTGTGATACTTGCTGTTCATGGCATGTCTTGGGCGCTCGGCTCGGTAGCGAGCCTTGGACCATTTGTGGTGGGCGTTTTGACGGCCCTTTCTGGGGCCCAATACGTCTGGCGGTGGTCGCGTGTCGCATTCCTCGAAGGCGCAAAGGGGTAGCGGATCTTGGCGTCTCAACTTTCATTTAATTTGCCGGTACGAACGGCGCGCGGTCGCGAGGATTTCTTCGTAGCGCCTTGCAATTTGGAAGCGGTTGAATGGGTGGACCGCTGGCCCGATTGGCCCACACATGCCCTCGCCATTCATGGGCCGTCAGTATCGGGAAAATCTCATCTAGCGCATGTTTGGCGCGCCCGCAGCGGGGCAGCAATACTGAAACCCTGGCAGATGGTTCGCGACTATCTGCCGCCAGGCCTAAGTGCTGGGTTGGTCGTTGAACACGATGGGCGTTCATTCGACGAAGTAGCGTTTTTGCATGTATATAACGCGATTGCTCAAGCGGGCGGCTCACTCTTGCTAACGAGCGAGGAGGCGCCGGCGCGATGGCATGTCTCGTTACCGGATCTTACGTCCCGCCTTCGCACCGCAACGGCGGTTGGTCTCGGTCACCCCGACGATGCACTTCTGGCCGCAGTTCTTGCAAAGCTTTTTCATGACCGGCAGCTAGCTGTCCCGCCCGAAGTGATCACGTATATCATTAGCCGGTTGGAGCGATCGTTGGACGCGGCGCAGCGATGTGTTGCCAACCTTGATGCGGCGGCTCTGGCAAGAGGACGGGGCGTGACTGTGCGTTTTGCCGCCGATGTTTTGAATGAGACTGGATCGTTCTCAGAATTTAAAAGGGAGGGGACATGATGGCGTTGGCTAGGTTTTGGATTCTAGGGATAATGGCAACGATCATCCTCGCTGGTGCTGCACCGCGAGATGTTTGGGCGCAACCGGACGTCATCGGCCGGTGGGTTCCTGCTGAACAGGATTCCATCATCGAGTTGTATCAGTGCGGCGATGAAATGTGCGGCCGAATTTTGACGCTCGACGAGCCGTTGGATGACAGCGGCAAGGCCAAGGTCGATCGGAATAATCGAGACGAGTCGTTACGGGGACGACCGATCTTGGGCATGGATCTGTTGACCGGTTTTTCTTCGAAAAAGGCTGGTAGCTATCGTGGCGGCAGGATCTATAACCCGCGTGATGGAAAGTTATACAAAGCGATTTTGTCGCTACTCGACGATGGCACGTTGAAGATTCGGGGGTATGTTGGTGTGCCGGCCCTGGGTCAGACTCAGGTTTGGACCCGTTCAGCCGACTAGGGTGCGGGGTTGATCAAATGCGCCTAGCGCCATCGGTGTCGCGCCAATTGTGGACCATTTCTCCGTCAGTGTGGTCAAGACGGTCAGTGCCCCGGTCGGGTATGCCTCCAGGAGTTGCTGATAAAGCTCACCGCGCGGTTCAGCGAGTGAGCAGGCCAGTTCATGAATGCCTGGGTTGTGGCCGATAACAAGGGCCGCAGGAATCGTTTCATCCAGGTTTTGCAAAACCGATAGAATAACGCCCGGGGTAGCCAAATAGAGCTGATCGACAAAGTCCCGACTCGGATCGTGAGCCGCCCATCCTGCAGCGGCACCTAAGATCTCGAGTGTCTCGCGGGTTCGCTTGGCAGTCGAGCACAATACATGCGACGGTCGGAAGCCCGCGTCGCGCATGTGGCGCCCCATCATGGTTGCAGCGTGCCGACCTCGAACGTTGAGGGGCCGTGCCTTGTCGTCGCCACCGTTTCCCGCATGCGAAGACTTCGCGTGGCGCAATAGATAGAGCGTGATCATCTTGTGCCTTCGTGATGCGTCGACTATGACCCTAACAAACCTGAGGGGCTTCCTCGGTGCCGATATCGTATATATGCGGATCGGTTCCATAACACCTCTCCATACGGGAACGTGCGGAATGGTCAAACAAGCCATACCTAACCAAGTGCGCGAAGGGGGGCAGGCCCCATTGGCGACGGCACCGGCTCGCTTTTTCAATCGCGAGCTTTCGTGGTTGGCGTTCAATGAGCGTGTCCTGAGGGAAGCTGAGAACACGACCAACCCGCTTCTTGAGCGCGTTCGTTTCCTGTCGATTTCGGCGAATAACCTGGACGAATTCTTTATGGTTCGGGTTGCAGGTTTGTTGGGCCAAGTTGCGGCGGGCATCGAAGAACTCAGCCAGGATGGCCGAGCACCGGAGCGCCAGTTGGCTGATGTATGGGAGGCAGCTGAAAGTCTTCTCAAGGAACAGCAACGAGTTCTTCGCGACTTACTCCACCAACTTTCTAACCGCAACATTGCCCTTGTCAGTCCAAGTGATCTTAGCGACGACGAGACATCATGGCTCGAAAACCGATTTCTTGAGCGCTATTTTCCACTTCTCACGCCGCTCGCAATTGATCCGGCGCACCCTTTTCCCTTTCTTCCGAACCTTGGTCTTGGCCTCATGCTGCAGCTCCGGCGTAAATCCGACGGCGGCCTTCTCAATGCGTTGGTGCCGTTGCCACGCCATCTGGAACGCTTTGTTCCGCTGCCTCAGGGAAATGGTGGAACACGCTTTATTGCGCTCGAGAGCATTGTCGAACTTTTCCTGGGGAAGCTGTTCCCGGGCTATTCCCTTGAAGCGCGAGGTTGCTTCGCTATCTTGCGGGACAGCGATCTTGAGGTTGAAGAAGAGGCCGAAGATCTCGTCCGGGTATACGAAAGCGCGATTAAGCGGCGACGCCGTGGCAGCGTGATCCGCCTGAAAGTCGACAGCCGACTACCGGACGAAATTGTTCAGTTCTTATCGCGAGAACTAGCTCTGCAAGAACGCTCTGTTATTGTTGTGGATGGCATTGTTGGACTCTCGGATGTAGATCAACTGATTCTACCCGAGCTGCGGGATCTCCTCTTCCCTCCGTTTCATGCGAGATTTCCAGAACGAATCCGAGAGGTTGGCGGTGACTGTTTTTCCGCAATCAGACAAAAAGATCTCGTTGTCCACCACCCCTACGAGAGTTTCGATGTCGTCGTACAATTCGTCCGGCAGGCCGCTCAGGACCCTAATGTCGTTGCAATTAAGCAAACTCTTTATCGGACGAGCGATGATTCGCCAATTGTCCAGGCGCTTATTGGCGCAGCTGAGTCAGGCAAGACAGTCACGGCCCTTGTCGAACTCAAAGCGAGATTTGACGAAGAGGCTAATATCAAATGGGCGCGCGATATGGAGCGTGCCGGCGTTCAGGTGGTCTACGGCTTCGTTGAACTGAAGACCCACGCCAAGGTATCGCTTGTCGTGCGCAAAGAAGGAACAGACCTGCGCACGTACGTTCATTTTGGTACCGGCAATTATCATCCACAGACGGCGCGCATCTACACGGATTTGTCGTTCTTTACGACCGACCCCGCCTTGTGCCGCGACGCGGCGCTCCTGTTCAACTATCTCACGGGCTATGCCGCGCCGGTCTCGCTTGAGAAACTCAAAATCTCACCAGAGAGCCTGCGACCCACGATCCTTGGGATTATCGAAGATGAAATCGGGCATGCGGAGGCGGGCCGTCCAGCGGAGATATGGGCCAAACTCAACGCGTTGGTCGACGGCGAAACAATCGATTCTCTGTACCGCGCGTCGCAAGCAGGCGTCGCGATTACGCTCATCGTGCGTGGAATTTGTTGTTTGCGGCCCGGTATTCAAGGGCTCTCGGAGAACATTCAGGTTCGGAGCATCGTCGGACGATTTTTGGAGCATTCGCGCATCCTGTGCGCAGGTGGTGGCCACGGATTACCATCTGACGGTGCTCGAGTATTTATCAGTTCGGCCGATTGGATGCCGCGTAATTTCGACCGGCGTGTTGAGACATTGGTGCCAATTGAGAACCCAACGGTTCACGAGCAGATCATGGGGCAAATAATGATCGCCAACATCAAGGACAATCAGCAAGCGTGGGCGCTGGACCGAGATGGTCTCTATCGCCGCGTTGAGAACGCTGAGGATGAGGCGTTCGCCGCTCATACCTATTTCATGACCAACCCGTCGCTTTCTGGCCGAGGAAAGGCGCTACGGGCGGACAGCCTTCCACGTCTGGTTCTCGACGAAGGTGACGGATGAGCCGCGCGCCTCGCGATTCGGACGTGGCCGTAACCGCCGATCGCAAGCCGTTCGCTGTCATTGATATTGGCTCGAACTCGGTGCGTATGGTGGTTTACGAGTCGCTCAAACGTGCTGCGCTGCCAGTGTTCAACGAAAAAGTCTTGTGCGGCTTGGGTCGCGGCGTCGCGGAACGGGGCCGGCTAGATCCCGCAGCTTCGGATCTAGCACTTCATACACTTCAACGGTATGCCGCCTTGGGCGTGGCGATGGGGATTGGTGCGGTTGAGGCGGTGGCGACCGCGGCCATTCGCGATTCAGCCGATGGCGCGGACTTCGTGGCCCGTGCTCAGGACGCATGCGGCATCACGGTGCGGATCTTAAGCGGTAACGAAGAAGGGTATTACTCAGCGCTCGGCGTGGCAGCGGCTATCCCCACGGCGAGCGGTGTTGTAGGGGATCTCGGCGGTGGCAGTCTCGAATTGGTTGGTCTAAACGACGGGACCGCTGGCGCGCCGACGACATTGCCGCTCGGTCCCTTGCACTTCGATGGCGGTTTGCCTACGCCGGATCACGTTGACGATATTTTGGCACGAACCAAGGGTCTCGGGAGCCACAAGGGCAGCACCCTGTATTGTGTAGGTGGTGTTTGGCGGACTTTGGCGCGCGTGCATATGCGCCAGCATCAGGCCCCGCTCCAAATTGTGCATGAATACCGGGCGAAAGCCCGAGAGTTTTCGCAGTTCGCGGAGCTTCTCACTAACTTGAGTCCTGGGTCATTGGCCGCGCTCCAAGGTGTGCCCTCAAAACGGGCGCCCGCCGTGCCGGTGGGTGCCTTAGTTTTGCGCCGTCTGATTTCGGCGCTTCAGCCGAACGAGATCGTGTTTTGCGGGTACGGTCTGCGTGAGGGACTGGTTCATAGTAATTTGTCAGACGAAGAGCAGCAGCGAGACCCGTTCATTGCGTT
>Ga0115002_10004985_pt1 | contig 15844 bp, 13 predicted proteins | sample ArcticOcean_MG_C_8_FD_89576 | JGI IMG/M metagenome (GOLD analysis project Ga0115002, IMG submission 89576) | Marine microbial communities from western Arctic Ocean - ArcticOcean_MG_CB11_86 | ecosystem: Environmental > Aquatic > Marine > Oceanic | place: Arctic Ocean: Canada Basin | collected... | reverse complement strand
CTCTATCTAAAGAGATATCCGGCGGCTGGAAGATCGGTGATGTGCGGTTAGCAGGTGGATATCGGCGATTGCACGCGCGGGATGCCGGGGTTTGCTGAAACGGCTAACTCACTGTGATAAAAACAGTTAAGGCGGAAGTGTCCGGAATCGGACGCTGTGGAATGCCGGGATTTTTTGGGCGTTTAACACACTGTAATCATATAAGTTGTTTGGTTTGGAGCGGCGGGTGATCGAGATTTTCGCCCGGTGGCATAAGAGCGGCATGTTGCACTAAAAATGCGCAATCAGATGACGGTTGTGGAGAGGCCCTCGCGGCCTTTGCCTCGGAGGCGCGCTATGAGGAGCTGAGCGAGGATGTGCGCGAGCGGGTGAAACCTCCTGGTCCTCGACACGATTGGCTCGCTTGAAATGGCCGCTCAGGCACCTACGCGGCCCAGGCGGATGATTTCGGGGGCTCGGGCCCATGCACCCTGATTGGCGGAGGCTCCACGGCCCCTGATCGCGGGGCGTTTTATAACACGGCGCTTATCCTCTATCTCGACTTTAACGATGGCTACATGGGTGCTGTGGCGACCTGCCACCCCAGCGATAACCTGGGGGCGACTCTTGCGGCGGCGGAGTATGCGATACTTCGGGACAGAATTTCATGGCTGCCCTGGCCCTCGCCTACGAGGTGCAGTGCCGCTTTTGCGATGTGGTTTTGACCGAAAAAAACGGGGGTTCGACCAGCCTCTGGCGATTTCCTATACCGTGGCGGCGGGGGTTTCACGGGCATTGGCTCTGGACCCCCTTAAAGCCGCAAATGCGCTCACCCTCGCCGGGGTGTCGCAAAACCCTTTGCTCCTCACCCGGGCAGACCAGATTTCCCATTGGAAGGGTTTTGTCACTGCGAATGGCGCTTTCAACAGGGTGCATGCAGCATTTCTCGCCATGCGCGACGTAACCGGCCTATCAAAATTTTCGAGGGACCCTTCAGGCTCTTTGAGTCCGTGACAGGCCCTTTCGAAATTAACTAGGCGGATCCCTCGCTTGAGAAAATGCTCGGTGTGAGCATCAAGAAGGACATCGCCGAGGTGCACTCCCAGACGGCCATCGAGGGGGTATCCGGTCTACAAGAAGATCACGGAATCGAGCCCGGCGAGGTTGAGGCCATCGAGGTCGAAACCTACGAGCGCGTAAATTTTATCATGGGTGGCGGCGCCGGGGATAAACACGATGTCCGCACCAGAGAACCTGCCGATCACAGCCTCCCCTATGTCCTTTCAGTCGTTCTCCTCGACGGTCAGGTGATTCCCCCTCAGTACGAAATGGCGCGGATTCTTGCTGATGACGTGCAAGGGCTTCTCCTCCGGGTGAAGATATCTTGCGCCCCAGATCTTACGGCACGCTATCCGGGAGAGTCGCCGGTTCGCATAAAAATCACAATGAAAGATAGCGCCGCATATACCAAGGAAAAGTCCAGCTGCGAGGGTTTTCCGGCGACTCCAATGAGTTGGGAGAGCGTGCGCGCGAAATTCGATACGCTGTGCGAGGTTCATACGAGAGCGGGGCTTAGGGGGACGAGATAGCAGACACCGTCTCGCGGATGGATGATATCTCGAGCAGGCAGCTAGGCACTCTGCTTGGGCAGGTACGGTAGGACTCAAGTACAACATGCCGCTCACAAGAGCATGTCAGAGCGAAGATTAAGCATGCAACTGATGTATTTACAATGCGTTAAAACTTCCTCCATCACCGTGCCTCGAGATACCCCCGCCCTATTCGAGCTTTTCCTTCACATTCTTCGCAAACTCCTTAAATACCTTGTTCGCCTGGTTCTTAATGACGCTAAATCCCAGCGAGCCCAGTTTACCGAACACATCAACAGTCGAGTCGATGTTCACCCTTGTCTCGTTCTCCGAGATGGCCTCCAGCCGCACCTCGTTCGACTGCTTGAGGCTCGCCGCTATATTCGAATCCTTCCCCTCGCCCGTCGTGCGAATGTACTCGGGCGCGCGCTGCTCGGCCACCTCAATCTTCATATTAAAACTCGCCTTGAGAAAACTCACCTTCTGGACCACTAAAACCTCATAATGCGTGTCGTCCACCTGCTTCACTCTCTCGACCCCGGGCACGCAGCCCGCGAACGCCTCCACATCCCAGATAAACGCCCAGACCTTCTCCCTCGGCGCCGCGATAGTCACCTCTTGCTTAAATTCCATGCGCTTTTCCGTTTCCCTTGATGGTAATGAAAAGTTATTGCCCATCTTCGATAAGACGCGCATTCTAACAGGTGAAACCCCCGCACTCCATGGAAAATTCCACGGATTCGGAATGGATACAGGCAAAGTCGGTATCCTTTATTCCCCCGGGGTTCTATTTCCAGAAGTGCAAAAGGCGAGTCAAAGTGGAAACCCTGATCCTCCTCGCTCGGCCGCCTGCGCCGGGAAAAACAAAAACCCGGCTTATTCCCATCCTTGGCAAGGGTGCCGCGGCCCGGCTCTACAAAGCCTTCCTGGTCGATGCGGCGGGGCTCGCGCGGGAAGTCCAAAAATCACGGCCATTGGCCGGCCTCACCGCCGAGTGGGCGCTTAAAGACCAATTCCCCGAAGCCCTTCCCCTCGCCCGCTGGCTGCCGGGGCCCTTTCTCCACCGGGGCCAGACCGGCGCAAATCTCGGCCAGCGCATGGCGGCGGCCCTGGGTCGCCGCCTCGCTCAAGCCGCCAACGCCGTTCTCATCGGAACCGATTTTCCCGACCTCCCCCCCGAAATCATCATCGGGGCTTTCGACACCCTGACTTTATCAGATAACGCCGCCGTCCTCGGTCCCGCCCGCGACGGGGGCTACTACCTCATAGGCATGGGTCGCTTAAAGCCCGGCGTTTTTTCCGGAATCGAATGGGGCGGCGCAGGCGTGTTCGAGGCGCAAAAGAAAAATCTTGAGGCGCTAGGCTACAACGTCCACACCCTTCCCGGGTGGGAGGACGTCGATGAGCCCGAGGATTTGGAAAGATTGAGAATAAGACTCGCTGGGAATCCCACAGCCGCCCTCGCGACGCGGGCGGCGTTGGGGAAGATTTAATTGGCAATCCCATTCATGCCACCAGCGGTGATTCTTCCCCGCAATAAGCTTTTGAATAGTGGTTGGCTTTACAGATATAACACGGCTTTCTCGCACTCACCCAATTGATCGACCACGATATCAGTGTCCGCGCGAGATCCACTGAACTCGCCGAGGCCAGCTAATCTCTATACTCCTACTCGATATAAGCAAGCCATTTTCGGAACTTGTTTAGACCCAGCTTATCCGTCGAAATAGAACAAAAAGAGGCAGAGAATCCCTACAACCATCAATCCAGGGAATTTATCCCCCAAGTTATCGCTGAGATGTCATACTATTTATTTTCTTGAAAATTCATGGATTATAAATTTCCAAGACACCGCTTTGGACATGAAAGCGTTGTTCTCTAAATTACCTGTCTCTATCAGAACTGGCCTTGAGGAGGAGGACCAGCGGCGTGATAGCGACGAAGAGCAAGCCCAGGAAAATGTAGAGATCGTTGTAGGCAAGCATGGTGGCCTGGTGATCCACCATACGGTCGATTATGGCGTAGGACTTCTCATCGAGCATGTTCATCGGCACCTGTTTTTGTAAGAGAGTCTGAGCGAGGCCAGACTTGAAGCGGTAAAATACTTCGTTCATCTCATTGATGTTCGAGAGTAGATTAATCCGGGCGTGCAATTCGGGCTCAAGGGCAAATCGTGTTAATTTGTTCACATTCATTGAAATATTTTATATTCTTGCTGGGGGGGAGTCATGACATCAGAAGAAAAATTCGACGAGGCGATCAAATTCGCAATTCGCGACAGAGTAGCGCTCATCAAATTCATAGAGAACTACACCAACGCTCAGGCAAGCTGGGAACCGCCCGATGGCGAGTGGTCAATTGCCCAGGGCGTCGAGCATATTCTCCTGACAGACGCCTACTCCAGCGAAGGGCTACTCAAGACGCTGGGCGAGGCGAAAAAAACGGGGGTATGGAACAACGAGCCCGAGAATCCCAAAAAGTTGACCTCCGATCAGCTTCGGCGGCGCGAGCAAGGAGTTATCCAGTCGCCCGATCATCTTTTGCCGAAGGGGAACCGCTCACTTTCGGACATGACCCCCCTCCTGATGCCCTCGCGAGAGAAAACCGATGCGGCGCTAACCCCCTACCGGGGCCGCGAGCTTGAAAACCTAATCCCGCCGGTCCGCAGCTACGGGCACATGAATATATATGACCGAATACACTACAGGGGAATTCACGACGCGCTCCACATGGAGCAGATGGAGCGTGTAGCCAATGCGAACGGATTTCCGAGCGGTGGATGAGAGGGATAGGTCGACTAACTGGCGATGTGGTAGTTGAAGAGTGTGTCGACTAAACGGTGGCGTGGTGACTAACCGAAGGGCACTGCAATTGACCCAGGAGAGCGGTCAGCCAAGCCTGTCAATTGGCTAGGATTTTTCTTTCTTTTTTTTCTCGATGATTAGAGAAGAAGGCGTCTCGGGCAAGTTCGGGGCCACCTGAGATTTCTTCACCCGGAGGGTCTTGGCCTCTGGGGTCTTGACCCCGTGGGTCTTGCCAGCCTCCCCCATCCTGACGAACCATTCTTTGGCGGTTCCGCCTCCGGCGAATGTCACGGGCCCCATTTTTTTGCCCCTCTTGCCCTCTAAAAGCACGCGGACTCGGAATTTCTCAAAATCGTAGCTGCTCTCATTTTTCGCCTCACCCTCGTGCTCCAGATCCTTCAAGGTGGTTATCAAGCTGTCCAACTTGCTGCCATTCGCCTTCTTCCCGGCGGGTTTTTCGGTATCCCACTCCTCGCCGTTTCGCCGGAACACCATCTCCGCGCTCGATGGAAAACTCAAAGTTACTCTAGTGATATCTTCATTCTCCTCGAATTTTGTCAGGCGCCGATCACTGAGATAAAACCCCCCTTTCAGGATTTTAACAAAATTCTTTTTCGAGAAAGCGAAAAGCCTTTTCTGCTCGTCCATCCGACCATAGGATTTCTTGCCATCGACCAGCGCGCCGAGTGTAAAGGTTCGCTTCACCTCGGGCCCGTCTGCCTTCTTTTTGATCCATAAGCTCACCCGATTATCCGCCTTCGGGGCAAGACCATACTTCGCCATTTCTTCTGACTTGGGCTCGTCCACATACTCGACGGCGTTGGCCCACTTGATGTCCCAGAGCACGTCATCGATGTGCTTATGGCGCGCGGGCAAGCTAACACTCTTTCCACCGGGCCGTGATATTTTCATGTCCCATTTCTTCTTCGCTTGGCGCTTGATATTGAGAACCACGGCGGGCGTCTCAATTTCCAGTCGCGTAATATGGTCAACATCAAAATCGATGACATTTTTCTTGCGAAGCTTGAAGGGCACCTTCGGCAAATCCTTGAGAACGGCATTTGCGACTAGCATCACCGGACCACCCGATAACCTGCGGACGTAATGGAGCACCGTCTTCCTCTTTTTTCCCTGCGCGTCCATGGCCATTCCCTCTGTCGTCATGCCCATATGGATGCCATCAGTCTTTTTGCCTTCCTTGTCCATGAAAAGTCGGACGGTATAAACCGGCTTATCCAGACCGTAAGCGATCAGATCGCCGGCCTTAGGATCCTCCTTCACGAATCGAACGGCTTTTTGCCATCTAAGCGTCGAGAGGATCGAGTCGGACTCGGTGTTATCTGCGGAATCCTTTACGGGCGTGACCATTCCCCAGTTTTCCTTGTCCCTTCGAACCACGGAAAAAGAAGCCTGCTCCCGGGGCTCGACGACAATTCGCTGCACATCGACCGAATCAACCGCAACTATGGAGCGGTCACGCAACTTAAAAACAGGCTTGTTGATTTTAGCGATATCAGAGATTTTGATAGTGAATACGTAGAATTTGTTTCTTTTTAGTGATGCGTAACGGAACTCCCGGGTCGGCGTTATATCTCCGATTTGCAGGGAAATGTCTTTTTCCCCCTTGACGCCCAAAGTGAGGGTCATCTCCGGGCTGTCCAGGCCAAATTCCGATATGTCGGCCATCTTGCCAAGTCTGCGACCGGGCTTGAGCCCCGCAGCGGCCTTGAGAACGATTTCCTGCTGGTCCTCGTCCATCTGCGCGTCAACCGGCTTTACGAAGCGCCAATTCATTTCGGCCCGAATGATCTGAAAGGACTCTTTATTCCTCTCGAGGGAGACACGCATCAAGCGCTCGGACTTCACTCCCTTTAAAAATTTGGCCTTTCGCTCTACCTCAGCCTTTTTCTCGCTGGCCCACTTCACGTCGTAAAGGTAGTAGGTGCCTGCGGCAACCAAAAAAGTAGCCAGTAGAATGAGATTTTTCTTGAAATTCACCGTAGTTGTCTTCTTCGGACGTAGACAGCAGCGCCAAGTAGAATCATGAACAGCGGCATCAGCCAGACCGTAAAGAGGCGAACGAAACTGCCCTGCCCGGCGGCCAGAAGAAGTGGCTCCCCGGTGCGCCGTTTAGCGCGGATAGAGACGAGCGCCTTCTCCCCACTCAACCAGTTGACCGAATTGAGTACCAAGTTCCCGTTTCCCTGGGAGCCAATATAAGCGTCGCTAGCAAAATCGGCATCGCCGAACACCACGACCCGCGCCTCTTTCTTGTTTTCTTTTTTCTCCGTGTTTGGAGGAGCATTTTTCCCGGCTTTTGAGCCGTATTTCCCGAGATCCACGGTCACGGCCACACCCAAAGAAACGGGGCCGTCCTTTTTTGTGGTGGTGTCATAAGCAATCTGCTTTCCCCTGATTTCGATTCGACTGACGGTGAAGCTGCCGGGCCCTGTCTTGGCGAGCGTTTCCGTGGATATTCCACTGCCCGGATTCGCCTTCTCCGTGATTCTTCGGGCCGTGGGGAACATTGTCGCTAGCCCCTTCATTTGTCTAGTAATGTCGTGAACGCCATACTGCGAAACAAAGGGCGTCAGCTCGTTTCCGCCCACCAGGGCGAACTGCACAGCCTGCGGGTCGATAACGAACGACTCGGGCACTTCGACGCCAAACCTACTCAACACAGCAGTAAGACGCCCCAGTGGCGATTCAGGCTCAAGAAAAACCAGCAACCTCCCGCCTTTTTTCAGGTAGGCGTCAATGAATCCGGCCTCTACCTCTTCAATATCTTTCTTGGGCGCTGCGATGACGAGAAGATTGGTGTCCTCGGGAACGCCCTTTTTGCGCAGAAGGAAGAGTTCCTCCACCTTGTAGTTGTCGTCGCGCATGTTCGTCGCGAGCGCCCCCATCAATTCCCTGCCCCGGCCGACGTGGAGACGCTCCCCGTGGCCCGTCAGGAAATAAATCCGCTTCTGGCTCGTCTGAATTGTCTTAAGAATGGCGTTCGCAATGGAATTCTCGGAAAGATCGTAGAATTTCTCCGAGCGAAAATTTTTCTTCTTCTTCTTTTCCTTGTCCTCGGCCTTACCTGCGCCGACATCTGCTTTCTTTTCATCGCCGGAGAGCTTGTGAACCACCACTATCGTACCATAGGCGTCCACGCCGTATTGCTTGGCGGACCTTGGTGAAGTATCCAGATCGACAAAACGAAACTTCACCATTTCCGTGCGGCGCGTGTACTGCTCGAGTATTTTCTTGACGCCCTCATTCTGAACTTTTGCCGTAAATGAGAGTATTTCGATCTGCTTTTTCTCCCGGTCGATCTTATCGAGAATTTGAAGCGTCTTCGGGGATAGCGAGAAGAATTGGCCCGGAGTCACGTCCCACTGAATGTTGTGGTTGATTGAAACAAGCTCAACCACGGTCAAGATTCCGACCACGACAACGATCATAGCGGCCACCTGAATACCCGTCTGCGTGGACTTTCTACGGGCGCCCCCCATCAAGCCTTGCCGCGACTCCCACAATCCAAAGGCTAAGGAGATTACGCCAAGCCCGAGGGCGATGTACCCCCAGAGGGAAACCCCCTCTATGGGGTCCTGAAGCGCCCAAGCCAGAAGGCTGACGAGAATCAGCGCGATTCCGCCGATGAGAATGTAAAGATTCGAGCTTCTATTATCCACGGCGCCTATCCCCTCCACTTGTAGTATTCAAGGGAACGCATCGCCAGGAAAAGACATAATATGTTGACGTTCACCAAAAAGATCACATCCCGCGTGTCGATTACACCCTGGATAAAAGAGCGGAGATGGAGACCGAGCGACAGGTGGCGCAGCAATTCACTGACAAACGGACCCGACGACACCGAAAGAAAATCAAGCACGAAACTAGCGAGCAAAACCATAAATGCAACCATGGCGGCCACAATCTGATTCGACGTAAGAGAACTGGCGAATATCCCCACCGCCATGAAGGCACAACCCATCAGAAACATACCGAGGTAGCTGGCCCCGACAACACCCCAATCGACGGAGACGAAAGCTGCCAGAATCGCCGGGTATATAAACGTCAGCGCCAGCATGATGATGTACATGAGTACCGCCGAAAGATACTTGCCGAGCAACACTTCAATATCGCGCAGCGGATAGGTCAAGATAAGCTCCATCGTTCCCTGTTTCTTCTCCTCGCTGAAAAGCCGCATGGTCAACAGAGGGATCATGAACAAAAGAATGATAGTGGTGCTTGAGAACACCGGCCCGAGAATCGCCGATGTTGGCGTCAGGTTAAGGCGTGCAGCGGCCTGGGGGTTTCGCATGATTTGCATGGAAATGACCGCATAGTTGAGAAACGAGCCGGAATAGAAAACGCCCAGAAGAAGCGTCCATGCGGCGAGAATCACATAGGCGATGGGCGAGAAGAAAAATGAGGACAACTCACGCCGGCAAATCAGCCAGATGTTATACATGGGCAGCCTCCTCGCCACGTCTTTGCTCGCCGCCGATTATTTTGACGAATGTATCTTCAAGAGTAATTCGCTCCTGATAGAGTTCTGTGAGACGCCCGCCAGCGGCGGAAACGGCTCCGGCCAGATCGGCGCGAACATCATCCCCCTTTTCTACCTGGACTTCGAGATGAACTTCGCTGCCTGAACCAGCGTCTTTTAAATTCACGGCCCTGACTCCGCCGACAGTGGAAAGAACACTGCTCAAAGCTTCCGCGTCGCCAAGCGCCGAAACCCGGATGACCACAAATTCCTGGGCATCCGTCGCCAAGGCATCAAGCGAGCCTTCAGCCGCCACCCTTCCTTGATGGATAACCACGACGCGATCACAGATTACGTTGACCTCGGGGAGGATGTGGGTGCTCAGGATGATCGTGTGATTTCCCTTGAGTTCGCGAATCAGATCGCGAATCTCGATTATCTGTGCGGGGTCGAGGCCCGATGTCGGCTCATCCATGATAAGAACGGGCGGATCGTTGATCAGCGCCTGGGCTAGCCCCACACGTTGGCGATACCCTTTCGAGAGATGACCAATGATTCGAGATGCGACGTTTTTTAGCCCGCATCCGGCGACCACCCGCTCCATGGCCGCGGATTTATCGCCACTGCGCATCCCCTTCACCGAGGCGACGAAGTTTAGATAGGCCAAGACTGTCATCTCCAGATAAAGCGGGTTATTTTCGGGGAGATAGCCGAGACGTTTTTGGACTTCCAGGGGATCTTTGGTGACATCAAAACCGGCGACCCTGACCGTTCCCGAGGTGGGCGGCATGTAGCCGGTCAGAATCCGCATGGTCGTAGATTTGCCGGCGCCGTTGGGCCCCAGGAAACCCAGTATCTCCCCTTCGTTAACCTTGAAGGTGACATCCTGGATTCCGGGAAGATTTCCATAAAACTTTGTCAGACCTTCGACTTCAATCAACAGAACACTCCTTCAACCACATGCCCTCGACCGGGCTGGAAAACCATGTAACGACCATAAAAAGAAAAAGACCTAAAAAAAACGCCACACTTCGAGGGCCCGGGGAGAGCAGCCGCTCAAAAAAAGCGGGAGATCTTATTGAAATAGACGCAGAAAAGAAATAGACGCACAAAAGTTCTATGCTCAGTCAGAAACAAGATTCCACAAGACGAATGAAATATTTCCAGCTCTATTAAGTGTCAAGATGATTTCCGCACTTTTCCGCATCTTATAATCACCCCGGATGGTATGCGGGAATTCGAATCAACGATTTACTATTCAAATATTTACACCGCCGTTCTTACTTCTTTTTAAACAAATATTCAACCCGTATCTTAAAGATTAGACAGGTGTCCCTTCAGGGCGGCCTTTTTCAGCACCGAGGGGATATTGAGGACCCGAGGTCCCCTGCGGTCAAGTTCGACCTCGAACCCCTCGCCAGGGGAGAGCACATATTCTCTTTCTCCGTCGAAAGCGAGTACCTGGTTGCCCCCGCTGGTGATTTCAACCCGCTCGCCCGGGGCAATTCGCCGCGCGCGCCGGACGCGCGCCCGCTGGAGCAGACCGGGGGCCACGGGCGAAAGAATCGTCTTGCCCTTTGCGCCCCGGGTGGCAAACTCGATCCAGAGGCCCTCGGGCTCGTCCGCGGCGATGGGATCAAGGCTGGCCCCCAGGGCTGAGAGACCAAGCCCCCCTGGCTCGCACCGGGTAAGGGCGAGGGCATGAATGCGCTCTGTGTCCCAGACCGCCCGCGAGCCGGCGAAAGATTCGTTGATGACCGCCAGATCCACGAGGGCCATGTCCCCGCCGCCCTCAAGATGAACCACCAGACGCTTTGTGGCCGCCACTTCCCGGGCGTAGCGCCTGGGCCGAACCGCGTACAACCCGGCCCCAAGGCCCGCCACCGTGCCCTCCCAGTTTTGGGAAAACGCGTTGTTCGTCCCCGTCGAGAGCGGCACCAGGGGGCAGCGCCCACATCCTTTGGCCGCCGCACGGCTCGTGCCGTCCCCGCCCAACACGACGATGCAGGCGGCGCCCTCTTCTTTCATTTTCAAGGCCGCCCGCGATGTGTCCTCGGATTCACCGCGCGCCTCGACATCGCAGAGCCGCACTTTTGTCTTCTTTCTCCCACCGCTCCCGCTGCCGAAGGCCTCGACGGCCGCGCGCCCGAGGAAGCCCGCGTCATCAAGAATCGCCACCTCCTCGACGCCCGCCGCCTCGAGGCCAGCGAGCACCCGCCGAACGATAAGCAATTTTTCATGGTTGCTAAATGATGTAGCCAGCGCCACCAGGCGGCGAATGTCCTTGCCCGATTGCGGGTTGGCGATCACGCCCACACAAACCAAGGGAAATCTCCTGCGATAGGAAAAAAGAACTCTCTCTTTTTTTGAGAAAGATAAATTTGTGGCAAAGAAAAAATATTCCAGCAAATACTATCTCAGCGGCGCCAGAATCGGTTAGTCTAGCCCGCAAGCGCCTTGCGTTATGTGCTCACGCTCGAGGCTAATCAAGCGGCCCCTCAGCGTCAAGGATACCTGTCACAAGGGACCCGCAGCCTACCATTGGAGGCATACACTATTATGGCCACTCGCCGACACGCCCTCCAAGCTTCCCGCGTAGCTCGTCCCGCCACCGGCAAAACAAAGAATCCCGCACCGGGAGGGCGTGTCACACCAAGGGCGGCGGCTCTCCGGGCCGCTGCGAAAGCCATTTTCCGGGCCGGGCTCGATTCAGTCCACGCCAAAAAAGTGATCCCCGCCTCAGTGCGCATCGAAAAAACGCGAGGAGGCGCGGGCCCTGGCGAGCGTCTCGTAATCGGCAATTGTCGCTACAAACTTCGCCCCGGCGGGCGGATTATTGTTACGGGCGCTGGCAAAGCCAGCGCACACATGGCCCGCGCCCTTGAGCGGATACTCGGCCGCCGAATCGATGGCGGCGTTGTCGTCACCCAAAAAGGCCACGCCGTTCCATGCAAGCGCATTGAGATCCTCGAGGCCAACCACCCGGTGCCCGATGCCGAAGGCATCAAAGCCTCGAGAAAAATTAGCAGGCTGCTCGATGATTCGGGAGAGGACGATCTGGTTATCTGCCTTCTCTCGGGAGGCGGCTCGTCCCTCCTGCCAGCACCTGTCGAGGGCATCTCGCTCAAAGATAAGCGAGCGGTCACCGACGCCCTACTGAAAGCCAGCGCCCCGATAGAGGCCCTCAATTGTGTTCGCAAGCATCTCTCCCGCCTCAAGGGAGGCCAGTTTGCGCATCGCGCTCACCCGGCCCGCCTCGCCGTACTCGCCATTTCCGACGTCGTGGGAGATCCGTTTGACGTTATCGCATCCGGCCCCACCTGCGGGGACCCGACGACCTTCGCCGATGCGCGGCGAGAGTTAAAACATTACGGCGTATGGCGCGCCATCCCGGCAAATGTGCGCAAACACATCGAAGGCGGCGTGGCCGGTGTCATTGCCGATACGCCAGAACCCTCGGACCCCGTCTTCAGGCATGTCCAAAATTTCATCGTGGCCAACAACGCCACGGCACTGGACGCAGCCGCAGCCGAGGCCCGCAGCCGAGGCTTCAAGCCCTTGATCCTCACCCGGCATATGCAGGGCGAGGCGCGGGAGGTGGGCAAATTCCTGGCTGGCATCGCCGCCGGAATCCGCGAGGAAGGAAAACCCGCCCGCTCTCCGGTCTGCATACTTCTCGGCGGGGAAACCACCGTCACAGTAAAGGGAGGCGGCCTGGGCGGCAGATGCCAGGAACTCGCCCTATCCTTTCTCAATAACATTAATAATGAAACAAGCTTATGTCTTCTTGCCGCCGGGAGCGATGGACAGGATGGACCCACCCCTTCCGCCGGTGCGATAGCAGATGCAAAATCCCTCCAAATTACTAAAAAACAAGGCATTGACCCCAGATCATTTTTAAGTGAGAATAACAGTCATGAGTTTTTCAGGCGCTTTGGAGAGTTAATCTCGACAGGCCCAACCGGTACGAATGTGATGGATATTGTGGTAATACTCGCTGCCTAAATTATCTTTAGCTTGTTTTAATGGTAATTGCATAAATTGATTTCCGCCCTTTATGAGGTTCTTATGTCCGGCTCGCAAAGATTGTGGGTCCGATCTTTATCATTGGCCATCGCTGTAGCTGTGCTTGTATCGCTAACTTTCACTTTAGCGGAAAGTGCGGGAGCTTCGGTTATCGTCAGGGATGACTCCAACCTAAAAGTAACCATCCAGGCTAACGGTCTGTCAAAGGGTTGGAAATTGAGAATCTTGCAAGGCGAACCCGACATAAAAGTATTGAAGGAAGACGGGAAAAATATTATTCGGCTTCGCAGTAAAGTGGCATCGATCAGCGTTTATAAAGAAATCAAACTCGACCTTAATAAATTCCCTCTTCTCAAATGGCGCTGGAAAGTCACCATTCTTCCCAAGGGTGGAGACGCCAGAGTCAACAACAAGGACGATCAGGCCGCGGGCGTCTATGTCGTTTTTCCCCGCTTTCCGAGCATGATCAATAGCCAGCTTCTGGCTTATGTATGGGAAACGAACGTCCCTGTCGGTACCGTGATGAGAAACCGCCGGAACCCGATGGTCCACTACATTGTAGTCCGAAGCGGAAAAAACCACCTAAACGAATGGATCACTGAAGAGCGCAACGTCATGGAAGATTACAAAAGAGTATTCGGAAAAGCCCCCCCGCTGGTCGGCGGCATCTCCCTACTAATCGACACCGACGACACACGTTCCCAGGCTGAAAGTTACTTCTCAAAAATCGAATTCCTCAAACAGGCGCATGTGCGAAAAACCCCTCCGGCTAATCGCTTCGTCAAGTCTTTTACCGCCCATGCAGGCATCTTCGAATAATTGACATTCATACCAACTTCATCTCCTCAAAAGCAAAACAGCCTCGGGAACGTGACTTACCAATTGGGCATTACCGGCGTTATTAGTTACCAAACAAACCCGAACGACAAGGACAACTAGACTCGTTATGCGCCGAACAAAAATTGTTTGCACACTAGGACCCGCAAGCCGACAAACATCAACCCTGCGCGCGATGATTCGAGCCGGGATGAACGTCGCCCGCCTTAATTTCTCTCACGGCACCCATCCGGAGCACAGGACAACCATCGGCAGAATCCGCAGACTATCCAAAGAAGAAAATTGTCCCATAGCTATTCTCGCGGATTTGGGTGGCCCGAAGTTTCGGCTTGGAAAAGTACGCTCTGATGCGTCTCTTGAAGACGGCCAAAATGTCACACTCACCTCCAAAACCCGGGTAGGCACCTCGAAAAAACTTTCTGTGAACAGGCCCGAGCTTATCCCTCAACTGCGCCTGGGCGACCGGGTGATGATTTGGGACGGCAAACTCCAACTTGAGGTCACACAAACGGGCGAGAAAGAGGTGGTTTGCCAGGTCATCATCGGTGGCCCGCTCAAGAACAACGCCGGCCTCAATATGCCAGAAACCCCTCTCGACATTCCGGCTTTGACCGAAAAAGACAAGAAAGATCTGGCCTTTTGCATTAAGCAAGGGGTGGATTTCATCGGCCTCTCCTTTGTCCGCTCTGCGGTCGACATCGAATTGTGCCGCCGCGAAATGCGCCTCCATAAGGCCAACATCCCGATTATCGCTAAGATGGAAAAAACCGAGGCCTTGAAAAATCTAGAAGAAATCATCGAGGCCACGGATGGCGCGATGGTCGCCCGCGGGGATCTGGGGATAGAGTTCCCGCTCGAAGAAGTGCCGCTGGCCCAGAAAAAAATAATCGCCTGCGCCAATACGCACAGCAAACCCGTCATCACGGCAACCGAAATGCTCTTGTCGATGGTGGAGGCGGCGCGCCCTACCCGGGCGGAGGCCGGCGATGTGGCCAATGCCATCCTTGACGGCTCTGACGCGGTAATGCTCAGCGAGGAAACCTCCGTTGGCAAACATCCCACCGAGGTCGTCCGGATGATGGCCCGAATTGCGGAATCAACAGAAATGAGCGTTCCATCTTTATTTCAGGGCCCTAGGCGGCGCCGGGACCAAAGAGAGAACGCCGACCCCGCCTACGCGATCGCCCACGCAACCGTCGAACTCGCCAGGGCGCTGGAAGCCCCTTTAATCATCAGCCCCACGGATTCGGGCGACACCCCCCGGCGTATTGTCCGCCACCGTCCGAATCAATCCGTTATCGCCCTCAGCACCTCCGAGAAAACCATTCGCCGGCTCGCTCTCTCGTGGGGTGTGATCCCCTGGAAGATATCCCGCCGGTTGCCATTGGAGAAAGTGTTGATCTCAATCCGCGAAAGAATTTTGGCGGAAAAACTGGCGAGCGAGGACCAGTACGCTATCCTCTGCGCCGGATATCCCTTCGGGGCGAAAGAAAGCAAAGGCCGGGTGATTCAAGCCGAGGTAATCTGAGCGTGAGCAGCGATATCGCAAGCGGCGGCAACGCAAACGCCTCTTAGCCCTTCAATCATTCTAAAGACGATCTCGAAACCCAATTCAGTTTCGATTAGCTACATGACAAGACAAAAAAAGAAGGCTTGCCACGACATCAAAAGATTAAAATCCACCGGCCTCCCGGCTTTATTTTTCTCTCTGGCGTTGCCGCCCTTTCTGCTCGCATCTCCCGTACCTGGAGATAGCCAGGAGCCCGCCCCGTTTTCATGAGTTGCCCAGCCCTGCACAGGATCTCTTGGCGGGCCTCTACAAGGCGCGGGTGGTCAAACTAAGGCCTTCTCAAACGGTCGTTATACAAATCTTTCATAATAAGAAATTATTCCCTGTTCGCCTCAACGCGGTCGGCCTGGAAAAAACGGAAACGCTCTGGGGGCCGCTTCGCACCCTTGTCATCAAACCTGAATTTATCGGCAACAATTACCTCAACAGCTTTGGAAGTGTGTGGGTATATGTCACAGCCGACCGCTACCGCGTCCCCGTCAGGTTTGAAAACAAAACTTGGCTCGGACCGGCGGTGGTGCACCTCACTGAGAGCAGGGGCATCCCATCCAGGCCCCTG
>Ga0115002_10004984_pt1 | contig 15848 bp, 19 predicted proteins | sample ArcticOcean_MG_C_8_FD_89576 | JGI IMG/M metagenome (GOLD analysis project Ga0115002, IMG submission 89576) | Marine microbial communities from western Arctic Ocean - ArcticOcean_MG_CB11_86 | ecosystem: Environmental > Aquatic > Marine > Oceanic | place: Arctic Ocean: Canada Basin | collected... | reverse complement strand
TATTATGGACATGGTTGCCTCCTAATTTTGGGTGTTTTTTGTCTACCCTTTTTATCGTCAGGAGGCCGTCATGTCTTTTTCTTTTTTTTAAATACTGTTACCCCTTTTTGAACCAGGCCAAAATTATATATACTTTATGCCAGAGATAAGTCGTTTTTTCGGAATTATAATTAGGATGTACTTTGATGACCATCCACCACCTCATTTTCATGCCATTTATGGAGAATATGAAGCGAAGATTGGTATCGATCCTGTAGGTTTTTTACGTGGAAGCTTACCCCCACGTGCAGCTGCAATGGTTATTGAATGGGCTGTGTATCACCAACAGGCTTTAAGATTAAATTGGCATTTGCTTGAGACAGATCAAGCTGCTCATAAAATTGAACCGCTGTGATAAGGAGTACTCATTATGTTTCCAAGGGTTTTGGGTGTTCGACATGTAGAAGCCTATCGATTGGAGCTTACGTTTCGAAATGGCGAAAAGGCGGAATTGGATTTCCGAGACCGTGTTGTTGGGCGTGGTGGGGTTTTTAAGCTGCTTGAAGATGTTGTATTTTTTAAACAAGTGCGTGTTGACCCCGAAATTGGAACGCTTGTTTGGCCGAACGAAGTCGATTTTTGCCCCGATGTACTTTATAGCGAAGCTACTGGTAGATCTATTTCGGTTTGATCGACGTGCTGGTTGCGTGTCTTTGTGGAATTAAATGAAAAAAGCCCGACAAATTACTTTGTCGGGCTTTTTTTTTCATCTTACGCAGCATTTTAGGCTTTTTGATCGGGTAATGCTTTCAAATACTCTAATACCTCATCATTGTCTACGACATCACCAAATTTGGCGTCGATGTCGAGGAGGTTCCATTCGTGGGCGGCGGCGGCGCGGTCTTGCACGCTTTGTTTGGGTACGATGGCTTTGAAGCGGTAGGCGCGGGCGTCGGTGGCGGTGGCGCGTACGCAGGCGCTGGTTGAGCAGCCGGTGATGATGAGGGTGTCTACATTGTTGTTGATGAGGTGAGAAGTCAGATGCGTTCCAAAGAATGCACTGGCATTTTCTTTGTACAAAATGATGTCACCTGTTTCGGGTTTGAGGCGGGGGTCAATTTCACAGGCGTGGGCGTCCCAGGGGCGGAAGCGTTGTTTGGCTTCGGCGGTCGAGTGCATGGGTTCTTCTTCGTCTCTGGGTGCGGGATAGGTGGTGTAGATGATGGGTACGTTCTTTTCTCGGCTGACGGGGAGGAGCTGTTGAATGCCTGCGACGGCTTCGTCGAGGCGTTTGGTGCCGGTGGCGTAGGCGGGGTCTGTCCATCCGTAGGCCATGTCGATGATGAGCAAGGCGGGGCGTTTGCCAAAGCCAAATTTGCGCATGAAGATGCCTTGGGTTTCGTAGAAGGAACGGACAGACTCAATGGCTTCGTGAATGTGTTCTATGTTCATAGGTGTGCCTCCTTAATGTTCAGTCTTGAACACAATCTTCAATTTTGAGTTGGTCTAAGCGTTCGATGACGTCTTTGGGTTGGATTCGGTTTTTGAAGAAGAAGACGTGACCGGGTACATCTTTGAAGTCGGCTTCTTCAACGTTGAGGTCGCGCGAGACGGCTACGATGAGGTCTTTTCGGTTTGTTCGGCGCAGTTTTTCGAGTTTGCGGCGTAAGTATTCGGGATGCCAGAAGCCGACGATTTCGAATAGGGCGGTACGGCCATCGGGGTGACGAAAGGCGAAGTCGGGGATGAAGACGGTGTTTTTGAGGTTGACGATTTCGGTTTCACGTTCGAGGTCCCAGTCGGTTTTGGCTTTTTCGAATCGGGCGGCAAAGGTTTCTTCAAGGAGGGAGTCGTAAACGGTTTGGTCTTTGTAGTGTGAGACGAGATTGTGATTTTCATCGAGAACGAATGCGCCTGATCGGCCATCTTTGAGTTCGATATGGGCTTCCATTTTCCAGCGGGTGCAGAGCAAGAGGGCGGGTAAAAAGACGGCCATTTGTAGGCCATATTTTTGCGAGAGACGAAACATGCTTACGGGGCCGTCGAGTTGCATTTCGTAACCGGCATCTCGGTCGCCTCTGATGTCGTGGATGAGGCGGTAGAATTTGATGAATTTGAAGAGTTGTTGATATCGCACGGGCAGGTTGCGATGCACAGAGAGGCGCATGCGTGTGCAGCGATAGAACATGGCTTGTGCGAGTGCGACATTGTATCGGTTGACGAGCCAAGCCGCATCGGGTGTGTCAAAGCTGTCTAACCGGTGGTTTTTGGATAGGTCGGCGTAGAGGCTGCGGTCGATGTCTTCTTTGGCGGTTCGGTAATGGAGCGCTGTTTGTTCGAGGATGTGATCGCGTGTGACGGGGTAGATGAGATCGGGTTCGCTTACAACGGGATGATTTTCGCGGGCCAAGGCAAAGACGTGGGTGCGCAGTTCTTGGGGTTCTACGATGCTGTCAATGCGAAATTCGCATCGGTGGTCTTCGAGCAGTTTGGCCAAGCCTTTTTGCACGCGGTAGTCGGTGGCTTCACCTGCACGGGTGTCTAAAATGTCGTGGAGTTCGCCGCGTGTTTTGCCTTGGTGTTCGGTAAAGATGTCGATGATGTCTTGTGCAAGAGACAGAATGCCCGGTGCTTTGGGATCGACATAGCGCGGTTCGAGGTATGGGCCGCGTTTGCGAACAAGGAGGAGGTCGGAAGTGAGCATAAGAGATACAAAAGCGACACGTTAGAAAGTTAGAACGTTGAAACGTTATGTGTTACATCCCAGTATAGCGTGTTCTTCTTGTCGTGTCCACTAAAACGAGGCGTATTCTTTTACGCGGCAGCATGCCTATCACGGTGCCCAGTGTCCCCAGTGATCGACCTTTTTCCATTTGTTATAGCATTTCTCGCACGAACAAAAGAACCGCATCATAAATCGTGGTTTTGGGAGGGTGTTGGGTGATCCGTTGTGGCCAAACAGATGTTGGAAGAAGAGAATGTCGCCGCGTTGTGGGGTTAATTCGATGGGATCACCGAGGTCAAGTGATGGGATGTCTTTGTTGAGGTCGTATAGGTGTTTGTATTTAACGGGGTCCGATTCGGCGAGTTGACGGATCTTTTGGTGTGAGCTGGGCCAGGCGCATGTTCCGCCACCTTGGGGTTCGACGTCACTGAGATAGAAGAGGCTTGTGATGCGATAGGGGCCGGGGAAGGTTTTGTGCATGTGCTCTTTTGGGATGCCGTCGACATGTGGATTTGGAAGTTTCCATGTCACATTGGATTGTAATAAATTTTGTGTGTGGACGGCTTCGGGGGGATGCAATGAGCCAATGGGTTCACCTAAAAGCTGGGCAACTGCGGTGAGATAGTCTTTGGTTACGCAGGCCATGAGATCGGGGTCTTGTGCGCCATTGAAGATGACGACGCCACGCGATTCGGTATATTCATCGGCGGTGTTTGGCACGCGAGACCAGGTGGCTGGGTCGTTGGCATCCATTTGCATCAGGTGCCACATGGCTGCTTCGGCGTGTGCTGAGATGGTGTCGGGGATTAGGCCGGAGGCGAGGAGGTAACCGTTGTTTTGGTAGGATGTGATTTGTTCATCTGTTAGTGGCATGATATGCTCCTGTTTTTGACTCCTTCAACGGAAAGAATGCCCGAGGCAACCGCCATTCAGAAAAAGATTAGTTTGTGGCAGCGTCTGGTGTTTTCTGGTAGCGAGCCGGGCGGGTTACCCGCGTTCCTTGCGCCAGTTGTAGCGTGGGGCGTAGTCCAGTTGCTCCTGCGCTTTATGGATCCCGTAAGCTGGTTCTGTTCCGTTGAGAGGCGCGCAGAGCTCGGCGAGCTCCGGGACGAATTTAGGGATGACCTCCGAGAGCGGCGCGATGGTGTGTGAATCGGCGGCGCCGATGTTGTAGGCGTGATTCCCAGGTCCGAGCCCGTCTAAGTGCTCGATCGCAAGTCGCGCAGCCTGAGCAACGTCACGCGCATCAACGTAGGACCACAGTCCGGCCGAAGCGTCCTCGTTGTCCCGTGGGCCAATCCTTTGATACTCGTCCTCGCCGATGACGCGTGCAATGCGGAGCGACGCCACGTGAAGGCCGTGCTCACGCGCCCCGAGTGTGAATACGTCCTCACCGACGTGCTTGGAGAGGGCGTAAAAGTCGTCGGGGCGTGTTGAGACATGCTCGTCCATAGGCAACGCTGCAATACCCTTGTTGCGCGCCTGGTATTCAAGGCCGTACGTGGTGATGGAACTCGCGTAAACGACGTATTTGATGCCGAATGCTATGCATGCGGCCGCGACGTTGGCGCTGGCGGCGGTGTTGTTTATGAAGACCTCTTCGCCGGGGTGATGAACGGTGCTGGGATAGGCACCGAGATGGATGACTGCGTCTGCTCCCGTGAGCGCACCGTAGACGCTGCCTGAATCTGAGAGGTCTGTTAGGAGCGCCTTTTGTGCGAGACCCGGCGGCGGCAAGACGCGGTCGACAGCGGTAACGACGTAATCGCCGGTAGCTTTGAGATCGGCTAAGACTGCGCGTCCCACGCGGCCTGCAGCTCCTGTAACAATGACTTTCATATGGTATTCTTTCTGTTAAGATTAAACTGCAATGATCGCCCTTTTCGGTCTTTGAGGTCTGGGCGTGATTAGAGCATGCAACACTAACCTACTTTTGGGCTTTATAACGGTTATTTAGTTGCTGTCGAACTCAGGCAGGAATGCCTTTACGGCTTCGAAGGCGCGGTCTGTTTCTTCATCGGACAAGGGTGTTTTGGGGGGTGCGACCCACTTCTCCATTAGGCCGAGTCGACTCAGTACGGCTTTGCCGGCAGCGGGTAGGAATCCGTGTAGGGGTCGGAAGGCGGCAGCAAAGGCGTTGGCTCGGTGTTGGGCTGCAAAACCTGCTTTGTAGTCTCCCGCCTGCCAGGCTTCATGAATGCGTGCGGTCAGTTGTGGTGTGAGGTTGGGCAACAGACCGGTGGTGGCACAGACACCGGCATCGAGGAGGTGGAGGAAGAAGGTTTCACCGCCGACCACGACGCGAAAGTCGGCGTTGGGTCCCAGGGCTGCGAGGTAAGCGAGGGTGTTGGCGGGGCTTCCGGAGCTGTCTTTGACACCTTGCACGCCGACATCTCGAAGCCGTGGAATGATGGCTGGCTCTACGGCAACTTTGGTCATGATGGGAATGTTGTAGAGCATAACGGGAAGGGGTGAGGCGTCGACCAGATCGGCAAAGAAGGAGACGACTTCATCTTGGGTCATGGGGAAGTAGAAGGGTGGGTTGACCAGAATGCCGTTGGCTCCGAGGTCTGCTGCGGCCTTGGCTTGCTCGTGTGTGCGCCGAACGTTTGGCTGGCCACATCCGACGATCACTGGAACTTGTGTGCCAACTTCGTCGACGACAGCTCGGATTGCGATTTCTCGTTGGTCGTCATCGACGCCGGCAAACTCACCGGATGTGCCCAGGACGACGACCCCTTGGGAACTGTTGTCAATCAGCCGGCGCGCGGTTTTACGCATGGCCTTTTGATCTACTGTGAGGTCTTTTTGCAATGTTGTTATCAGCGCGGGGATACTGCCTCGTAAACTTGTTTGGAACGGTGTCATTGTTTGTTTGTCTCCTACAGATCAAGAGGTGTTTTTATAAGGACTAAAAAGGGATGCCGTGTGCGAATCTGTTTTAACGACGCTTTCGCACCCAGATCAATAGGTCTCGTGATAGTGGTGCGCGTAGATCTCCTCGCACTGAGCCCGCAGATGGGTGTCGGTTGGATAGGTGTCGCCGAAGCGATCTGCACTGAGGATACTGGCGTCGATCCACGGTTCGTGTTCGCAGATGATGTCAGAGACGATTCTGCCCGCGCCAGGTGAACGATCAACGCCGCCTACGCCACAACCGGATAATACGACGAGGCCTTGTAGACCCGATGGCTCGGAAAGTACGAGTCTGCCATCTGGAGAGATTGTTGGCAAGCCGCGACGTTCGCGCACAATTGTCGCATTGGCGAGTGTAGGGAAGAAGCCCGTTGCCACATCGCGAAGCTGCTGATAATAGATTGGATCGGCTTCTAATGCAGAGATTTCGAACTTCCGATCAAAGTCGTCCATATCGAAGCTGAGCGGGCGATAACCATAGCCGCCAACGAGTAGCCCGCCGGCTTCGTGTCTGACGTAGATCTGAGATTCGGTAAATCGCACGATCGGTTGCGTTGGTAAAACGCCGTTGATTGGCGCTGTGTCGAATGCTTGATGTCGCACGGGAACGGTGTGTAGGTTCAAACCGAGTTGCTGTCCAAACTGCCGCGTCCACGCACCGGCTGCCAATACAACCCACTTTGTTTCAATCGTGCCGGCGTTTGTTTTTACACCGGTGACACGGCCATTCTCCACAACAAGCCCAGTTGCTTCCACACGCGTTTGAAATGTCACGCCGCGATCTGCTGCCGCTGCTGCATAGGCCACTGCGACCGACTTCGGTTCAACATATCCATCGCGTGGGATCCGTAAGATTTTACAATTGGCCGGTGGCGTGAAAGTTGGAACCAAGTCCTTCGCTTTCTCTGCGGAGATGAACTCGACGTTGTGCCCGAGATCATTCGCTGCGGCCAACCTTGCTGCAAGATCGTCTTGGTACTTTTCGGTCAAAGCCACGCGCAGGCTGCCGGTTTGTCGAAAGTCAATTGCTCGTCCGGTGCGTTGCTCGAAGTTCTCGAAAAACTCGATGCAATACTTGCCGAACTCGAAGGCAAAACGATCGACATTCAAGTAGCCTGTTTGGCCTGCCGCTTGGGGCGTGGTACCGCTGGCAATGGGACCGCGATCGAGCAAGACGACATCTGTTTGCCCGGCGTCGCTTACATGAAATGCCGCGCTTGCCCCAAGCACGCCGCCGCCGATGATTACTGTGTTTGCTGACTTGGGTAACACAATTTGCCTCTTTTCTAGCGGTAGTTGGGTGCGACTGCGAAGAAGAATTCTGCAGGGTTGTCGGTCATATTGGCATACTGATGACGGGTGCCTTCCGGTAAATAAAGGCAGTCTTTTCGGTTCAGCTCATACCAATCATATGTAGGCAATCGCGGGCGGTCATCGTCATAATCCCACCTGTTTTCCACCTCCCGGTCGAGTATCGTTACTCGTGAGTTACTCTTCTTTGGGTCGGACATCACAATCCCTCAGGTAAAAGTTGTCTGCATATCATAAGCAGCAAGTAGGGTCTTACGGGCGGCCTTGTCGGGCAGTTATGCCGGCCGGCAGACCCGATACTCGACTCCGAGATCCGGCAGGAGGTGCCCCTCACCGATGAAGAACGTCGTGTTGACCCACGCGTAGCGCTCATCGCCGGTTTCAAGGCGCGGGTTCGTGAAGAAGTACTGATCGCCGTAATCGGTGCCCGCACCGCTCTCGATCGCGGCCTGAACGGTATCGTTAAGGCCGAGGAGGCCGCTGTACTGGATGTAGAGATGGGCCCCGTCGTGCGTCTCGACCTGCAGTCGGACATCGATCCGCAGGAAGCCGTCTGGGCCGATCAGCGCCCACTCGCCGCCTCCGAGCAGTCTTCCGTTGAGCCGGTCACCGATCACCTCCCCACCCGTGACGTCGTAGTACATGCGCATGCCCATCGGGCCAGTGCCGATCGGCAACGGCGGCTTCAGCTTTACGGTAAATGTGAATTCGTGAACCAGATTCATGGATGCCTCCGTTGGTTTTGGGTTGGGTGGTTGGGCAGATTTTGCCTTTTATGATTTGCTCTCTTGATAAATATTCAGAAAAAGGGTATTATTACCCAAATTATAGTGCAATGATAATCGGAACACAAACAGTTCTTTGGTATATATCATGGGTAGATTTGATAACCTGATTGACAAAATCTTGAAAGGCCGTTCGGACGCAAATATAGCATTTCGAGATCTGTGTCAACTGCTCCGTCACTTAGAGTTTGATGAGCGTATTCGTGGTAGTCATCACACGTTTCGGAAACAGGGTGTTGAAGAAAAGATCAATATTCAGCGTGATGGAAACAAAGCAAAAACATATCAAGTGCGTCAGGTTCGCAATGTTATTTTGAAGTACAATCTCGAAGGAGAATAATAATGGAAAAATATGAAATAATTATCTATTGGAGCAATGAAGATCAGGTTTATGTAGCTGAAGTTCCAGAATTGCCTGGCTGTATGGCTCATGGTGAGATGCAAGATAGTGCCTTAAAGAATGTGCAAGAGGCGATAAAATTATGGATTGATACGGCTAAAGAATTTGGTGATCCAATTCCAGAACCTAAGGGTAGACGACTGCTACTTGCTTAAACTCTATAAATCAGGTGTATGTTTGAGGCGGCCTTATGGCCGCCTTTTTGTTTTTGGGAAGCGGGCATTTTGCATAACTACGGGCTAAACGAAATACAATGGTTAATGGTTTAGGTTGAGCGGGCTTAACGACGTTCGGGTTAATGCCGTTTTGGGTGGATTAACGGCTTATTTCGTTAATTTCCCCTTTCTGGCGTATCGAGTGGGCTTTGAATCCGTCCCAGGGCTTTACGGCTTACATGGGTATAAATTTGAGTCGTTTTAGGACTGCTGTGTCCCAACAGTTCCTAAATGTATCGGATGTCTACACCCTCTTCAAGAAGATGGGTCGCGAAACAATGGCGCAATGTATGAGGAGTCGTTTCGCAAGGAATTTGGGCTTTTTCTCGCATACTTGCAAGAATTTTTTGGGCCGTTCTTTCTGTTAGGTGGCGGCCTGGTCTCGCGCCAGGAAAAAGCCATTTCCCCAGGTCAAAATCTTTTTTAAAGCCACAACAGCTTGCCAGGCGATCTGTGTGAGGCCGATGATGTGTTTTGAGAAACTTTGAAAAAAACGTTCAACTTTTATTCGTAAATAGAACAGAATGCTCAATAAAAATTGTAGGGATCCTGATAGATTGTTGCTTGACGTTAGAGAATCGATGCTCTATCATAATCCTCGGAAATTAGGCATCTCACCAATGGGTACACAAAGCGTGATTTAAAAAAGGAGAAAAAATGGAACTGCATAATTCTTGGCAACGCGATTTTGATATTTACGACCGGTTGAAGGAATTGGAAGTTGATTTGGGGCGTGAAGAAGATGGGGTTTCTTCGCCCAAGGGGAGACGGATTGCCTCGGTCACATTTACACCGTCGGGTTTGTTGTTTACGTCGGGCACGGGAGGTGGCACGGGAGCGGTGACCAATGATGATGGAGATGTGGAACGCGGTTATCAAGCCGGGCGAGAAGCTGGGATCAAGCATGTGACATCGCTTCACTGGGCATTGCATCCGTTTGGCACACTCAACGATGTTTGGTATTGTGTGAAGTGTATTGGCATGGTGAATTCAGCAGGTGGCGGATCGTTTTCCAAGTCGCCGCGTGTGATTGATGGATATAGCGAAGTGTTTCACGACGTGTTTGGGGGGCCTTTGTCGCGTTTTGCGACAGATGGCGAAGACAGCTCGTTTTCGGGTTGGCACACACGCAGTGCGGTGGCGGGATTTGATTTGCCGGGGCATTGCACGGTTGAGCCGGAGATGATTGTGCAGGTGGATCCAGAGTTGGCCATTCGGATTATTCGGGAAAGAGGACCGCACGCTTAAGGATAGACCTTCAAAGGAACTGTGGTGAAAGATCTTGCTTTGGGTTCACTGACGCCGAGAGGGATGCGGCGGGTGATTTATAACAGTGACCCTTCAAATACGACCCGTCATTTGAGTGAACCTGCTGCAACCCCTGAGGAGTTGCGGCAGGTTGTTCGCAATTATGCGGCGGAAGGGGCGATTGATACCCTCGTTCAGGAAGTATGGCATCAGGGGTGGACGCAGTTTTGGCGGTCGGAGCTGTGTGCGTATGATGTAAGAGAGCCGCACCAGAGATTGGTTCCAATGATGGATGCGGGCGTGATGCCGATGGAAGTTTATATTGATGAATGCCACAAGCAGAACATGGAATTTATCGCTGGTTTTCGGATGAACGATCGGCACGGTCACAATGCCGATTGGTTTACGCAGCTTTCAAAAGAAAAACCCGAGTGGGTTTTAAAGGGGTACAAACCGTCTTCGAAACGCACCACAGACCCTCGCAGTTATGAGGTGGGTTGTGCATTGGATTATTCGGTGGCGGCGGTTCGGGATTGGGTTTTTTCGATTATGGAAGAGGTTGCAAACCGATTCGATATTGATGGGATGGAATTGAACTATACGCGCTTGCCGGCATGTTTTCCACTGGGCGAAGCTGAGAGCAGCCATGCCATTATGACCGACTTTGTTCGACGGGTGCGTGATATGTTGGATGATGTTGGAAAAAAGAAGGGGCGTAAGCTGCTCTTAGGGGTTCGTGTTTTGCAGCATCTTGAGGGTTGTCTAACGATGGGGTTTGATATCCCGACGTGGATCCAGGATGGGGTGATTGATTACATCGTTCCGGGGGATATTGGGTTTACGGATTTTAATGCCAAGTTTGAAGCCTTTGTGAGGCTTGCCCGTGCATCGGATTGTTATGTGTATCCTCAAATCCAAGCCCTGATGGGATATCACCATCGAGATCGGGTTCAAAGCCCTGATCATTGTCGGGCTGCGGTACAGAATTTTTATGGCGCGGGAGCGGATGGGTTTTCGACGCAAAATTATTTTGAGGTTGAGGCTTATCATGTGTTAAAAGAATTGCGAGATCCCAATCGGATTGCTGCAAGAGATCGGCATTACGTTTTTTATCCTATTTGGGGTCCCAATCGGGGTGATCAGGTTGGGTATGCGTCGGACTTTCCTTATCATACGGAAGAGATTGTGTTGGATCGTGAAAAGCTTGGTGAGCGTCAGACATTTCGATTTCGACTGTGTGAGCATTTGCCGGTTGCATCAAGCGTGAGTGGTAAAGAAGTGATTTCTGGTGCGATCATGATGTGTCGGCCTGGTATTGTGCCGGGTGATGAACTTGCGATTGATATCAATGGTGAAACAATCTCAGCTGAAGACATTTGGTTTGAATGGGACGAGGAAGAGAGGCAACCGCCGTTGTGCTGTTTTGCGCTGGGTTCGCCACCGGTAGTGTATGGCGATAACCTTTTGGGGATGACGCTTATAAAAGGTGCGTCTGGAAACACTGAGGATATTGTTTTGTATGATGTGGAAGTCTTTGTGAAGGCGAGTCATAATTTGAATGGTTTGTAGGCTTTGGGGAAATTAAAGATAGACACAGATGAATACTTTTGCCTTGTTGCTTTCTGATGGCTCAGTGTTCGCGAATGCGTTTTAAAGGGAGGATGGATAAAAATGACCGTGACAAGCCCCGTTGTATTTGACGAGCAACAAATGGCCGATTACCATGAAAATGGCTATTTGATCGTGCGCAATTTGTTGTCTCCTGATGAAGTTGAAGCCTTACGCATTACCGTGAAAGCACAAGCAAAATGGAATTCTTATCCGCCTTCGCTCAAGTATCCGACACCGGGAAAGTATACCATTAGTGGCAATAAACTTGCTGAACCAGGTTTGGCTTTCATTGCTGAACATCCAACGGTTGTTCAGGCCGTTGAAGCTGCTTTGGGGCAACCCGCTCATTTGACAGCCTATGTTGCTTATTTGCGAACGCCAAGTGACAAAGGATCGGGCGCGCACTGCGATTACAAGCGTTGGCGTCCGGTGGGTTCTTCGATGAATTGGGTGTTTGCCATTGTACCGCTTGCAGACTTTGATGAAGCATACGGCCAGTTTTTGGTGTCTCCCGGGTCGCACAAATTGAGTCGCGTGATTGACAAAAATGCGCACATACAAGATTTGGGACCGATTGATAAAGGTGAGCTGGCCCCTTTTATTGATCCCGAGCTTAAGGCGGGCGATTTGTTGGTGACCAGTGCCTATACGTGGCATGAAGCGCCAGCTGGCACTACTTCAGATGATCGGTGTGGTGTTTTTAACAAATATTGTGCGGTTAACGCACCACCTGCTGCGGGTTATTATCCTTATAATTCTGAAGTGCTTGGTGCATTGAGTGATGCTGGAAAACGCCTCATTCCTGTTTGTTTTGACGAACCCATTGCGACAACACGTTTGTTGATTGAGCGGGCATCTGAAGGAGATGCTGAGTATTTATTGGTGCGCGATGCTGAAAAGGATCGGTGGGAGTTGCCCGGTGGTGAAGGGTGGGAAGAGGAGGAGGGTGTGGGCTGGGATGTGGGGGCTCGGATTGGTGCATTGCAAGTGCTTGTGAAACAGCAACTCGACTTGGATGTGCCTTGGATGTCTTATATTGAAGATGCCAAAAGAGATGAGGGCATTTGTCGGTTGTATGGTTTTTTGGATGCACATCTTATTTCTGATACGGTGGTGAGTGGGGATGCGGGTTGGTTTACGAAAGACCAGTTGCAAAGTCTTTTGGGTGAGGACGATTATATTTGCCAAGCGGTTCAGACTTGGCAAAGAGACGATATCATTCGGGGCAAAGGTACGGCAATTAAGCAACGCAAAAATCAATTTGTGTGAGAGATGTGAGGAAGTTTAGGTTCTGATCTCACGCGTATAGGCGAAGTCTACGACGAGCGGAGCGAGTCACTTAGCGAAGACGCGAAGGGTAAGTTGGAGGCTTCACTAAAGTTGGAGGAATAAAAAAAGCGGTTCCTGTGAAGACAATATTCACAGGAACCGTTTTTTTGCATCTAAACTCTATGGGGTATTAGCAGGTGACCTTGACTGACGCATGGGTTAGCGTGTGGTGCTCACCTCAACGACGTAGACCTGTGGGTGACCCGTTTGATCGGATGTGAAGGATACCCATTTTCCATCGGGGCTAAAGGCTGGATGGGGGTGGCTCCATTGGGGGCCGTAGGCGCTTGTGGCGGTTACGACTTCGGTCATGGTTGCCCAGCCTGGGGCCTCGCCGTCGGCCATCAAGGGTGTTGGTTGGGGCCATTGGTGGCCTTGATTGGTTGCGTTTGGATGGCAGAGCGTTTGGTATTTTCCTGTCTTGGGATCGATGAGGCAAAGGCCGATGTCTGGCAAATGTGTGTCGCATACAATCTGAGTGCCCGTAGGGTTTGAGGAAATGTGCCAGGCGCTGAATTCGCGGATGGTTCGGATATCGCCTGTTTGGAGATGGACCTCGAGAAGCCCGCGATGCCAGCAGACGACGATGAGATGATCGGAGACACCGAGGAATGTTTCGTGGACAAACCATTCGTCTGGCCGATTGGCATAAAAGCATCGATCTTGTGACCCATCGATTTGCACGGCCCACAAGCGTGGATCGGGTGGGTCTGCGGAGTAGATGAGTTGTTTGGGGTCGGTGGGATGAAATTGTGGATGATACAGAGCACGGACGCCATTTAGGATCACCCAGGAATCGGATCCGTCGGTTTTGAAAACGAGTAGGCCGGCTTTTCCTTCTTCTGAAATCAGACAGCAGCCGAGTTCGCCCGTTGCATTGATGGTTACTTCTCCGAGGCCGCATTCGGGACGAGAAGCCAGCACGGTTGCGCTGTTGCCTGACAGGGGAACCCTGTAAACGTCGCCTTGATCTGTGGTGAAAAAAACGTTCTCACCGACGACGTTTCCCGAGAAGGGGTAGATCCCGTCGATATCTGTCAATTGTCGGATGGTTCCAGATTCTATCTCGACGGTGAAGAGGTCGTAACGCCCATTTCGGTTTGAGGCAAAGACGAGTTCGGAGGCATCGGGGCTGAACGAATTTGCCAGATAGTAGAGTGGATGATTGATGCAGGGTGCGTTGGTCAATTGTATGACACGCGCCCCTGTTTTTTCATCGCGGGTTTCGGTTCTTTCGGGTGCTATGGGTTCCATGGGAGATCCTTATATACGTAAAGGTTCCAGTGCTGCAATTTCGGCTGTGTTTTTGCCGTGTAGTGCTTGCCAAAGATCCCAATCTGATTGAAGCCCCAACCAGAAATCGGCAGACATACCCAAGACTTGTGCCAAACGTAATGCTGTATCAGACGTGACGCCACGTTTGCCATGAATAATTTCATTAAGCCGAGGAAATGAGACCCCTAATTGAATTGCAAACGCAGATTGGCTCACGGCCAAGGGTTTCAGGAATTCTTCGAGTAACATCTCGCCAGGATGAGTTGGCGGTCTGTGTTTGGGCAGGCGTCTTTGTGTCAATTCTAAACCCGTGCTTATTTTTTTAATGGTAGTCTGTGATTTCGAGGTCTTGGGCATACTGTGTCTCCCAGCGAAAACAAATGCGATATTGATCGTTAATGCGAATGCTATATTGGCCTGCGCGATTCCCTTTTAGGCGTTCGAATCTATTGCCTGGTGGGATTAAAAGTTCTCGAAGGTCGCGCACTCGGTTAATTTGATCCAATTTGCGTCGTGCGATGGGCCATAATAATTGGGGACAGGTTTTGCGGGCTGCGCGTGTATCAGTTCCGTCAAATATGTCTTCTGTTCCACGATTGTAAAATGAGTTTATCACACAGGCTATTATAACGGATGTCATTATAATTGTCAATACGACTTCTGACAAGCGTAGCTGCGCGATTGGTTTCCTTTTTTCGCTTGACGAGGCGTTTAGATTGCACAACCTTGGGGACGCACTTTTTGGATTGGGGGGTGACTATTGTGTTTTTTATCGCGGATGTCTCGGTCAGTCCAAGTTTTGATCTAAAGCCAAATTTATGCGAGGTGTGTGATGCCGACTGATTTTGACAATGTGAAGGCGCGGTTTCAGAAGTTGTTGGTTGAGACGCGGGCGGATGAACTGGGTGTGTTGGAAACGCGTGTGGCAGGTTTGTTGCGCGATCAGGTGATGGATGAATCTGACGCTTTGTTTGGCGGTTGGGGAGATGTGCGTCGTGCGGAGGATGAAGGGGTGTCGAGTGGGGGTGGGACATTTGGGCGGTTGGTGTCGTTGGCACAGGCGTGGGGTTCGCTGGGTTGCATGTTTGCATGTTTGCTGGGGATGCTGAGGTGGCTAAGCGGATGAATTTGGCGTGGCGATTTTATCATGGGCTGGTGCATCGGGGGTGTGCGTTTCCGAACAATTGGTGGGCGTGGCAGATTGGGATTCCGATGCATTTGGGAAACTCTTTGTTGGTGGCTGAAGATGCGCTTGAAGCCGATGTGCGGGACAGTATGGTGGATACGTTGGCGTATTTGGTGGACAACATTCGCACGACGATGACGGGTGCCAATGCGATGTGGGGGGGGGATGAATCATTTGCGGTATGGGTTGGTTACGGGAAAGACGGAACATATTGAATTGGCGTCGGAGTGGGCGGCTAAGGAATGTGAGATACGGCCGGTGAATGGTATTTTGTCGGATTATTCGTATTCGTTTCATGGGATGGCTGTGCATATGGGGTATGGCCGCAGCCACTTTGCCGATGTGGGGCGGTATGTGTATATGATGGGTGATTCGCAATGGCAGTTGCCCGAAGTGGCATTGTCGAATGTGGCGAATTGGTTGTTGGAGTTTGTGCGGTGGGCGATCGTGGGGCAAGGGATTGATCCGTTTATTATTGGGCGTGAGTGTTCGCGTGGTGAAGTGGCATTGCGAGGTACACTGATTATTGATGGCGCATTGTTGCTGTCGTCGGCGCCTATACCGAGACGTGATGAGGTGATGGCATTTTGTAAGCGGGCCGTTGATGAGGGATTGTTGCCATCGATCTCTGTGGCGTCGGAGATTGCGCGTGCGTTGACTGTGGATGGGGCAGAGCCCTTATACGGAACGCGGTATTGGCCTGTGATAGAATATTTGGTTGCACGGCGTCCTACATTTACGGCAGCGGTGAAGATGTCGTCGACGAATACAAAGTCGTGGTTTAGTATTCGGGATGAAAACTTAAAGGCACATCATAACAGCGACGGGCATTTGATTTTGCGTACGCGTGAAGATGCGTTTTTGGATG
>Ga0115002_10004981_pt1 | contig 15851 bp, 16 predicted proteins | sample ArcticOcean_MG_C_8_FD_89576 | JGI IMG/M metagenome (GOLD analysis project Ga0115002, IMG submission 89576) | Marine microbial communities from western Arctic Ocean - ArcticOcean_MG_CB11_86 | ecosystem: Environmental > Aquatic > Marine > Oceanic | place: Arctic Ocean: Canada Basin | collected... | reverse complement strand
GGCCGTAAGTGCGGTTGGCATTATGCAGGAACATATCCAACCGGGTGATATGGTGATTCCCGACCAGATTTTTGATCGCACCAAAGGGGTTCGCCCTGCCACCTTTTTTGGAGATGGTGTTGTGGGGCATGTGGCATTTGCCGATCCCTTCTGTGATGAATTGCGTGCATGTTTGTTGCAGGCATCACAACAAACAAAAGCAACAGTGCATGCGGGTGGAACTTATGTTTGTATGGAAGGGCCACAGTTTTCAACCCGTGCAGAGTCTCATTTCTATCGCCGAGAAGTTGATGCAACAGTGATCGGCATGACGGCCTTGCCTGAGGCAAAATTGGCCCGTGAAGCCGAAATGTGTTATGCAATGTTGGCGATGGGTACCGATTATGACTGCTGGCATGAGGCGGAAGAAGATGTGTCTGTTGAGGCGGTTGTAGCGGTATTGAGAGCCAATGCTGAGTGTGCCAATGACATTGTTAAAAAGTTGGCAAATTTGTTGCCTGAATCTTCTGATTGTGAATGTTTAAATGCCGCTCAGTTTGCCATTATGACCGCACCCGATGCGATCTCAGATGCGGCAAAAGCACGATTGCAGGTTTTGTACGGTCGATATTTGAAATAGAAGTGAGTAGGTTTTGTATTTGGAGCAGAGGTGAGTATGCCAAAAGTTGACGATACATGGTATGTGCGACCCGATGGCGTTCCCGAGAGTCACACGGCGGGTGGTGTGGTGGTGGTGCGTAGGGCAGGGAATCGGGTGTTGGTGGCTTTGGCGCAAGAAAAAATATATGATGAATATGTGCTGCCCAAAGGACATGTGGAATTAGGTGAAAGTGTGGTTGGGGCCGCACGCCGAGAAATTGGTGAGGAAGTGGGGATTTCTGATTTGACATTGGTAGAAAAATTGGGTGTCAAAACCCGATTGGATTTTAGGAAAACGGAATGGAAGATTACGCACTACTTTTTATATGTTACAAAACAAAATGATGCAGTACCAACACATCAAGAACAACACGAAACCATGCACTGGGTACCTTTAATGCCGGTGCCAAAATTATTTTGGCCAGAGCAACAAGCTTTGTTGGAAGAACATGCTGATCATATTCAAGCTGTTGTCAACAGAACCTGAACGGGCATCTTGTGGTGATAGAAAGGGTGGACGATGGAGGCGCAACTTTTAGCACAGTTTAAAGTATTGTTAGAGGAAAAACATTTGTCGATATCGCAAGATTTAGGGGATTTGCAGTCACAATCTCTGAAAAAAACCGCAGCAGATTCTTCTGGTGATTTGGCTTATTCTGATCATATGGGGGAGTTGGGGAGCAGTGCCATGGAGCGGGAGAAGGCTTTTATGTTTGCCGCTCGAGACGGTGTGTATCTCAACCAACTAGAAAAGGCACTCGATAGGATTAAAGACGGCACTTTTGGTCTGTGCCGGGTTTGTGGTTGTGAAATTCCGATTGCACGTTTGGAAGCCGTGCCCACAACCAAAGCGTGTGTGCCTTGCAAAGAAAGTGAGAATGACGCTGAAGCTGGAATGGGGATAACGCGTAAACCGGCATGAAAATGCAATGGATAATGGACAGTTGATACTTAAACGTAACTTCAGGATGATATCGTGCGTGCACTTTGGATAACAGGTATAGCTTTGGTGTTGGATCAATTATCCAAATGGTGGGTGATGGCGTCAATGGATTTGTATGAGTCGGTGCCTGTGATAGGGTCTTTTTTCAAACTGACTTATATTCACAACCCGGGTGCCGTATTTGGTTTGCGTTTGGGTGGTGCTTATTTTCATTTGGGTCTTGCTGTTGTAGCGCTCGTATTTGTTTTTGTGTTGTTGTGGCGCTTGCCAGCGGATGCAAGATGGCCTTCTGTTGGGCTGGCGCTGGTATTGGGTGGGGCCATTGGCAATATGATTGACCGCGTGCGTTTTGGTGTGGTCATTGATTTTTTAGATTTTGGTTTTGGGGACACGCGGTGGTGGGTGTTTAATTTGGCTGATTCGTGGGTGAGTGTGGGCACAGTTCTGCTGCTTTTTACCTATGGTCTACAATCTTCAGGTGAGGCCGATTCCGATGCAGTGCAAAATTCTACCCGACCATGAAGGTGAGCGCCTGGACCGGTGGTTGGCAGCCTATCAAGATGAATTGTCTCGCTCACGTATCCAGCAGTTGATACACGATGGGTTTGTGCGTGTTAATGGCAAAGTTATAAAGCCGAGTTTCAAGGTGTCGGTTAACGATGTGGTCGATGTTGAAATGCCCGACCCTGAACCCTCGCAGATATGTCCAGAGGATATTCCTTTGGACATTCTTTTTGAAGACGAATATCTCTTGGTCGTGAATAAACCTGCTGGGATGACTGTTCACCCTGCTACAGGGGTGTCGTCGGGTACATTGGTCAATGCCTTGTTGGCCCATTGTGACACATTGTCTCATATGGATGGTGGAAAACGGCCTGGCATTGTGCATCGGCTAGATAAAGAAACGACGGGCTTACTGATGGTGGCCAAGGATGATGCCACACATCGTGATTTGGCTGAGCAGCTGGCACAGCGAAGCATTATTCGTCAATATTGTGCATTGGTTTGGGGGCTTTTTGATGAGCTGGAAGGTCGTATTGAAGCACCTATAGGACGCCATAAAACAGATCGTGTTCGAATGGCGGTTCGAGCAGATGGGCAATTTGCGGCGACCCAATGGAAGGAAATTCGAGGATATGAGTTTACAACTTTTCTAAAATTGCAGTTGGAGTCGGGGAGGACCCATCAAATTCGTGTGCATTTGGCTGATCTGCATCACTCGGTATTTGGTGATTCGACGTATGGCGGGCGTCACACACGCATATTGGGTATTTCACCGGTTTACAGATCTTTTGCACAACAATTGCTCAAATTGACAGATCGACAAATGTTACACGCACAAAAATTGGGTTTTAAACATCCGCACTCGGGTGAGGACATGGTGTTTGAATCGGAATTACCAGCGGATATGCAAGCTGTGTTGGCCCGGTTGGATGCAATTTAAAGCGCGTAAAAGTAGAAATAAAAAAGCCCCTGTGCAACAACACAGGGGCTCTTTTTATTTATCGGAAAAGATCACTAAACATAAGGTGCTTGGCCTGCGCGTACCTGATCAATAAGCGTTTCGAGTTGGTCTATGGGGGGGTCATTTTCTCGGATATATCGGAATACACGCGTTTGGTCTGTTTCGCGGGAAAGGCGCGTGAGGGCCAAGGCACGTCGTTCGTCGAGTTCACCTGTGCGAACAGCCTCACGGATGGGAGGCGGCAAACTATTGAAGCGCCGGGCGATGGTTACTTCTTCAGGTGACATGCCCAATTGTTGGGCCGCATCGGCATCGGGCAAGCGAAAGATATCTATGCGGCGTAAAAAGTCTACTTCGTCGGCTATGTTCAAGGGTTGTGTCTGTAGGTTGGATTGATAAGAAAGTTCTCTTGCGCGCTCGGTTGATAGTCTGCGAACGATGGCAGGAATGGTGGACATACCCAAACGGCGGCAGGCATTGAGTCGTCGTCGCCCAACAACGAGTAGGTAGCCCTCATCGGTGGGGGTTACCACAATGGGTTCAATGAGCCCGAAGCGTTGAATTGAATGCATCAGGCCATTGAGATTGGGGTCGTTGAGTCGTTCGCGTAATGGAACGCGTTGCTCGTCAATTTGGTCGATTGGGATTTCGGTAAGGGTATCGGGCATAAAAAGTAAATTTTAAAAAGTAAAAAGTGAAAAGTCACGAATCATAGCGCGAACATGGATTCGTGACTTTTATTATTAAGTATGCTGGAAATGGCTTAGGTGCTTTCCCATTCGCTGGCGGGCATATCTTGGGCGAGTCTGAGAGCGCCCAGAGCACCGGCATAAATGGGATCGTCTACGGCCTTAACACGGACTGAACCAAATTCGGAAAGATTGGTTTCAATGACTTCGGGCAAGCCTTTAATTTGGCTGCCCCCGCCTGCCAGCACGATATTGTTGCGCAGTTCGTCTTGAAACTCAGGTTCAAATGTGGTGATAAGTTCGCGGATGGCTGCGAATGTATCAGGCAAGACACTTTCACAAGCCGCTTTGAGTTCTTGAGCAATGTTATACAATACGGGTTTGCCGCCAACCTGAAATTCAACACTGATGCCTTCGGTAATGGGCGATACAAATGCATAGCGCTCTTTGATGGCTGTGGCCAAATGTCGCGAGATCGGCGAATCTTGAATTTTATCTTGTAAAAGTGCGTGAAATTGTTCGTCGATAAAATTGCCAGCTTTGTGAAGGGTGCGCTGGTCTTCGTCCTCGGGAATAGTACCGTGCATACGGCACATATCTAAAGTGCCTGCACCAATGTCGACTACTAAGGCATTGTTGTAAAAGCCCAAACCGTAGGCGACGAGAAAAGGTTCGGAAACAACGATGACAGAGTCTACAAGACCTTGCATCACGTCGATAACGGCTTGCTTGTCACTGACACTGGCCAATGCAGGAGCGCCAACTACGGCTCTTACGGTTTGCCCCGGTTTTATTTCTGCAAGTTGAATGACGTGACGCACCAATTCTTCAACTGCTGCTGCTTCGCGGTTTTCGCTATCAATGCTGCCGCTTTCGGAGGGACGGTATTTAAGGACGCCCTTTTCAAGTGGGTAAAACAAATCTAATGCCATCCGATTGCGCATGCTTTCTTTGCCAAAAACGATTGACTTTTGTAGAAATTTGTATGCAACGAGATCTTTGGGCCATCCGACCACACTGGGGACTGTACGGGTACTGTCTGTGCTTGTGGCCACCGAACAGTTTGCAGTGCCCAAATCGACACCAAGGTACAAAATATCAGCTGATGTGTCATGTGGTGTGGGGTCAACGGGAGTTTCAAACGGGGCGCTTGGGCCGGTTTCATCCGCCATGTCCAATGCGTCCTTTCTCAGTGAGATTGGAGTTCGATAGTGATGCGGGCAGCTTCTTCTTGTTCTGTTGCCCGCTCCTGTTCTGGGGCCTCTTCGACTTCGCTGGTTGTCTCTGTTTCTTCTTCTGGTGATAATTCTTGCACGGGTTCAGGTATTGTTTCTGTTGTTATAATGGGTTGAGATGGTGTCGCAGATTCTTTGAGAGCATCTCGCCCAAATCGCGCAGCAATACCCCCTGGGATACCGTAAGCTTTTTGTGGTTCTCGTTCTTTTATACCTGTCTTGGGGCGGGTTGTTTGGTTTTGAATGAATGCTTCTGAGGCCGCAGGTTGGGGTGTTTCAGATCTGTTTCCTATGCCAAGCATAAAGGAGGTTTGTTTTGCTAACCCTTGTTTCTTTTCTGGTTCTTTTATGGCGCGCGCAGATCTGAACTTCTGTGCACGTTGTTGTTCCGCCGTTTCTTTTTGCAATTGGGCTGTTAAATTGCGAATACTCATAGTTTAGATCGACTTTTTGAAGAATTCGATGGCTCGGTTGTGTTCGCCCTTTTGTTCGTAGGCAATGCCCAAGCTTTGATAAATACCTGAATAGTTGGCATCAAGGGCAAGCACGCGGTTAAATGCCGCAATGGCTTGGTCGTAAGCACCTCGTGCATTGTGGACACTGCCGAGTCTGAAATGGCTTTCGGAGTTGTCGGCATTCATGTCAACGGCTTGGGTTAGGCATCTGATGGCTTCACCAAAATTTTCAGTCTTGGCATAGACGTCGGCCAATTTGTAATAAGAATGGAGATAACTTTCGTCGAGGGAAATAGCGCGTCTATAAGCTTCTATGGCTTCTTGGAAGTCGTTGTTGTTGCCATGCGCTACGCCCAATTTGTAACAGGCAGGTGCCGTTGGTGTGAGTGTGACAAGCTTTTGGAAGGCTTCAATGGCTTTGGGATAATCGCCTTTGTTGTTGTAGTTGATACCCAACCGGTCGTGAATCTGCGACAAGTCACCATTGCTGAGGCCAAAGATATCTTCGAAGAAAGAAACCGTTCGGTCAGTAAGTTGTTTGGCATAAAGCAAAAAAGTATAGCTGGTATTTTCAAAAGCATCTAAGCGTTTCTCGATGCGATCTAATCTTTGGAGGATGTCTTCTTCCTCGGGTATGGCATCTGCATCTGTTTCGATGAGTTCCCATTCTTGAGGAAGGCGGTCTCCGGCTGGTGTCGTTGCGCCAACATCTAAATGAGAACGTGTGTATTCACTGAGTGTGTCGTGCTTTTGAGTTTCTGCATTGCCCGACTGGGATGGACCAAAAACTTTGCCCGTGCCCCGCTTTGTGTTGCTGGCCTGGTTCCCTGCGCTCAAGGCAAGTCTCCCTTAGAAAGATGATAAGCAGAATTGACTGTGAATTTAAGAGTTTTTTGAGAATGGATAAAAGAAAGGGGTGTGTCTTTTGGTATGGTGATCAGGTGTTCAATATATATGAATATGTGAGGATCACCGAATGTGGGGGAGGTAACGAAATGCAAGATATGTGACAAATTGGGGAGATGTGCCGTAATGTCCTACAATATATCGCTATCGCGTGTTTTAAGTCAAGAGCTATTTTCGCGCCACATCTTGCTTTTGCAGGGACTTATGCAAAATAATACGGGTCTAAAATGACAGATTGGGGAATGGGGTAGAGCGTGGATAAGAGGTAGAAAAATTGAATATTGGAATCGTCTTCCTACTTGACTCATTTGTGAAAAGCTGGTATTGTTAAGCGCTTTATTGGCGTTGTTATGAAGATCATTCGGGATAGTGGTTTTGGAGCTCTTATGCAACCACCTGTAGAAAATGCTGCTTATGCAGAATCACATAGCTTTGTAAGTGATCTGTTGGAATTGACTAAGTTTCGGATTGCAGTCATGGTCACATTAAGTACCTTGGTTGGGTATGTTTTGGGTGCCTCGCCGACTCTCTTTACGTTGATTCACTTGTTGTTGGCGACCTTTTTAACTGCTGCGGGTGCGGGTGCGCTCAATCAATATGTTGAGCGCGAGACAGATGGACTTATGCGACGCACCGCAAATCGCCCATTACCAGCAGGCCGTGTGGCTCCTGAGTTGGCGTTGCGCATTGGGTTGCTGCTGACAGTTGTAGGCATCGTCTATTTGGGCGTGGCGATCAACGGGTTAACCGCTTTATTTGGGGCTTTGACCACCGGCATTTATATGTTGTTTTATACGCCATTAAAATTGCGTTCGCCACATAACACAACTGTGGGCGCGGTTGCTGGTGCATTGCCACCTGTAGGTGGATGGACTGCTGCGACGGGTAGTTTGGGTGGGGAAGCGCTGGCATTGTTTGCCATTCTGTTTGTTTGGCAATTTCCCCACTTTTTTGCTATTGCCTGGATGTATCGAGAAGACTATGCCCGTGGGGGGTATCGGATGTTGTCTGTGGAAGACCCGCAGGGAGATCGTACGGCACATCAAATGATTCTTTACAGTTTGGTATTGCTTTCTTGTAGTTTGATGCCTGCGCTGATTGGTTTAAGTGGGCCTATTTATTTTGGTGTGGCGGTTTTGTTGGGTGCTTTGATTTTGCTAAAAAGCCTGGCTTTTGCAAAAAACAGGACAGATGAACATGCACGCAGATTATTGCATGCGACTTTGATCTATCTGCCAGTGCTTTGGGTCGTAATGGTGTGGGATAAAGTTTGAGTAAATTCAATTTTTTAGATCATAAGGTGATCGGAACTCCGATCACCTTTCTTTTGTGGATGGCAATTTGGATCAAATCATAGACATTGAGAATGTAAGCCATACCTATGGTGAACGGACGGCGTTGGATAAGGTGTCATTTCGCGTGGGGCAAGGTGATACATTTGCCTTGTTGGGACCAAATGGTGGCGGCAAAACGACCCTGTTTCGACTGCTGAGTACTTCTCTTGCACCGCAACACGGGCAGATTCACATTGCCGGTTTGGATGTGGTAAAAGATGTTGCTGCGGTGCGCGAACGTATTGGGGTGGTTTTTCAACGGCCCAGTTTGGATGCTAAGTTGACGGTATTGGAGAATCTACAGCACCAAGGGCATTTATACGGTCTGCGTGGTGGGCCTTTGAAACAGCGAATAGACGAGGCCCTGTCATTGGTTTCGTTAGATGATCGACGATCTGATTTTGTGGCTGAGCTGTCAGGGGGGTTGCAACGTCGAGCAGAATTGGCCAAAGCATTGTTGCATCGACCCGAAGTGTTGGTATTTGATGAACCCAGCACAGGGTTAGACCCTGGTGCGCGTCGAAGTTTTTGGGATAATTTGATGGCGTTGCGGAAAGCTTATGGTACGACGTTGGTTTTAACGACGCATTTTATGGAAGAGGCCGAACGGTGTGATCAGGTTGGTATTTTGGATGAAGGCCAGTTGATTGCGTTGGATTCACCTCAGGTTTTGAAAAAATCGGTAGGCAATGATGTCATAGTCTTGCAAACGGCTGACCCCGAGGGGGTTGTTAAACGCATTCGGGAAATTTTTGACGGCGACGTGCAGGTGGTGGATCAATCGGTGCGCATTGCATGTGCCGAGGCTGAGCATTTGTTGGCCCAGTTGTATCCTTTGGTGCGCGATGCCATAACGGCACTGACCCTCAGTCAGCCGTCTTTAGAAGATGTTTTTGTGCAGCGCACAGGACGTAAATTTGAAGTGGGGGAACGGGATGCCTGAGACTGTGTTGCCCATCGTGTCGTTGTGGAAACGTGAATTGGTTCGTTTTGCTCGCGATCGGAGCAGGCTCTATGGATCTATTGGCCAACCCTTGGTATTTTGGTTGCTGATGGGGGCTGGTTTTGAGGGGTCTTTTTTGCCCGCTGGCTTGCCTGATCATGTGGGTTACTTAGAGTATATTTTTCCGGGTACTTTGTTGTTGATTTTGTTGTTTACTGCGATTTTTTCTACGATTTCTTTGATCGAAGATCGGCGTGAAGGATTTTTGCAATCGGTTTTGGTTGCACCCATTTCCCGTACGAGTTTGGTGATGGGTAAAGTGATGGGGGGGACCACACTGGCACTGGGTGAAAGTGCGGTTTTCTTGTTGTTTTTGATTGGGTTGGATATTCCTGTTTCCGTTTCATCTTTGTTGGTCACCATTGGGTTTTTGTTTTTATTAGGCTTATCCATGACGGGAATGGGGTTTGTCATTGCGTGGCGAATGACTTCTACGGCGGGTTTTCATGCCGTCATGAATTTATTTTTATTGCCGATGTGGCTTTTGTCGGGGGCATTTTTTCCAGTAGAAGGCGCATCGAGTTGGTTGTCGTGGATGATGGTGATCAATCCATTAACTTATGGGATGGCCGGATTGCGGCAGGCGATTTATTGGACTGAACCATTGGCTCAGACGGCATTGCCTGATATGGGTTTGTGTGTAGGCGTTACGGTTGGGTTTGCAGTTTTGACTTTGGGGTTGGCGGTGTGGCAGGCGCAGAAGGATGTGACTTAATAAAAAAAGCAGAGGCGCGGCCCCTGCTTTTGGTTTTGAAGCTTGAAGAGGCAAGGAGATTTCCTTGCCTCTTTTTTTGTTAGGTGCTATTCTAGAATCTCATATTTATCGAGGCGGTAACGCAGTGTGCCACGTGTAAGGCCCAAAAGCTTTGCAGCACACACCTGATTGCCCCCAGTGACTTCGAGCGCTTGTTGAATGAGGTCTTTGTTCAGGTCATCGAGTGTAACCCCTTGGGGGGGAGTTTAAATATGCCATCTTGTTCTTTGTGTTCGGTTTCTGGCGTCGAAGGTGTTTGAATCACATTTCGGCGATGATGTCGGGCAGGTTGTAGAAAATCGAGATGACTGCCCTTTAATTCTGTGCCGTCTTCGAGCAAGGTCACCCGCTCAATGGTGTTGCGCAACTCGCGTACATTGCCTTTCCAGGCATAGGTCAGCAGGCGCTCTTGAGCTTCGGGTTCGATTGTGAGGGGGGATTACCAAAGCTACGGCAAAATTCTCGAATGAATTGTTCTGCCAATGGAATAATATCTTCTTGGCGTTCGCGCAAGGGGGGGATGTAAATGCCGGCAACATTAAGACGATAATAAAGATCTTCTCGAAATGCACCCTCTTCGATGGCTCTGTGAAGGTCGCGATTGGTGGCCGCAACAATGCGAACATCAACTTGGATATTTTTGTTGCCACCCAGCCGGAAGAAGGACCTCTCTTCTAAAACACGCAACAGTTTAATCTGATTGTCGAGGGAGAGTTCACCTACTTCATCCAGAAATAACGTCCCACCGTTTGCTGCTTAAAATTTCCCTGCTCGCGTGTGCGCTGCCCCGGTATACGCCCCTTTTTCACTACCAAACAATTCGCTTTCAACCAAATCTTTGGGAATAGCACCACAATTGATGGGAATAAACGGGCCGTTGACACGCGGGCCACTGTAGTGGACGAGTTTGGCTATGACTTCTTTTCCCGTACCACTTTCGCCTTCAATAAGTACGGTTGTGGTTTCGCTTTGGGCAATGCGTTGCGACAGTCGGATGACCTTTTTGATGGCTTCGCTTTGCGTAATGATTTGACTGGGATCGAAGGTGGGGCGTTGGGTACTGCGCAGGATATTGACTTCGTTTCTTAGGCGAACTGTTTCGAGTGTTTCGGATACAATGAGACGAATTTCATCGGTGTTGAAGGGTTTGGTTATGTAGTTTCTGGCACCTGCCTTCATTGCTGCAACGGCCGACTCGATACTGCCTTCAGCCGTGATCATGATGGCTGCCATATCCGGGTCATTTTTTTTAATTTGGCGCAAGGCCTCAAGGCCGTCAATGCCAGGTAAACCCAGGTCGAGCAAGACCAAATCGGGAGACTCACTGGCTGCCAATTCAACACCTTCTTCTCCGTCTAAAGCGGTTAAAACACTGTGTCCCTCTTTTTCGAGCACTTTCTGCAAGATTGTGCGAATGGACAAATCATCGTCGGTAATTAGGATTTTATGTTTCATAAGCTTCTATAGTGGCTAAAGTTTGGTTGGAACTTCCTGAAATTTAAGTCGTTGCAATAATACGGGAATCGTATGACTTGTCAAGAAGTTTTGGGGTTGGATGGGGGTGACCATGGATGCGGTATTGACACCTCTGGAACATCTCGTTACATTATTTGCTGCAATTTGAGCATGATTTTTTAATATAGTCATTTTACGTAATTGTGCCTAATTTTTGTTTTAAAAATAGGTATTACTGCCTAGTTGTTCCATCGCGATTGTTAGACGAGGTTTCGGTTTGTTTAAACGTTTGCTTTTGGTTTTTGGGAGCTTGGTGTTGTTGTCGGGGTGTAGTTTGGTTGACCGACAAGGGGCACCAGAGTTACTCGACTTGAAAACGGATCGTGGTAATGATCCTTCTGTTGGGCGTGGTCAGCAGGTCAAGATTACGATTGTGACCAATGACCCCGATAATGATGAATTAGATTTTCGCTGGATAGCCAGTGGGGGGACTTTTACGGCCACCCAGCGCGATACATTTGTCGATCTGTTTCAAGATTCGGTTTCTGTCACCTGGAAAGCACCGCTCATACCGGGTAGTTACGAGTTGTTCTTGGAAGTCAGTGACGGACAATCGGAAAAGTTAACCACATCTTCAGTGCGCATTTCAGTGACACAAGCACCTCCAACGGCCTTGGTGCTGACCGATCCATTTTTTGAATATGGCGATTCTGTGCGCATTGTTTTAGACGGAACCGGTAGTTTGGATCCCGATGGTGATAATTTGACCTATATCTGGCGGCAACTGGGTGGACCGGTTGTGACTTTAGAAAATACCCAAAGTGCGGCTCCGTCTTTTCAAGCTTTGGCTCCTGCAGATTATGTATTTGAATTGCAGGTGATCGATCTTGTTGAGGGAGAAGGAGATTCGAGCAATGTTGCACAGGTTCTTGTGCGTATAAATGACCGTGGTGGTCGTGTGACACAAGGTCCGTAAGAGAGGTTTTTTGTATTGTGTTCATTCGACATTTTGGTGGATGACCTACATGGACGATAAACAATGGGCGATGGACTAAGGTGTTTTTGCTATTGTCTATCGACATAGGTTCAATCGGGTTTGGCAGAAGTTTTAATCTTCTGCCTTTTTTATTGGGTACTTATGAGGCGGTTAACCAAACAGGTGTTTTTTTTGACCGTTGAAAAAGCGTCGCACTTGGGTGGTGCGATGCTTTTGCTGATTGCTGTGGCGCGCTTGTTGGGAGAGGCTGCGTTGGGAGCGTATGCCTATGTGATTGCAATAACCGCTATTTTTGTGCCAATCTTAGATCTGGGATTAAATACGCGGGTGATTCGTGCCGTGGCTGTAGGTGAAGGTGCTGAGGCATTGCAAGATGCAATCGCGTATAAGGTGCGATTTGGACCTGTTGCAGTATTGATTATGATTATATGTGCGTGGTTGGCTGGCAAATCGGGTGATGTTATCCTGGCTGTGTTTCTGGTGGGGTTATCTACTTGGGCAATGAGTGTGGGAGATGTTTTTAACGCTGTGTTTAAGGGGATACAAAGGGCCGATTATAGTGCTCTATTGGTGGGTGGAACGTATGTTTGCCTAACTGGGTTGGGCATGGGTGCGATGGTATATGAGGTGGGATTGTTGGGCATCGCAGGCTCTTATGTGGTTTGTCGGATTGGATTTATGGTTGCGGCTTGGGTCTTGCTTTGTCGTTTGGGATATGCTGTTGGTGGCGGGTTTCGTTGGCAAGACGTCTTTGCGGGTGTGCGATTTATGCCTGCGGTGTTTTTTGTGGGGGTTCTGTTAAATATCAATTTTATTATGGCAGATGGTTTGGGGCAAGGTGCTGAGTCGGGGGGGTACGCGATTGGGTATCGTGTGGGGGCGGCATTATTTGTTTTGGTGAGCGCAAGTATGGAAGGGGTTTTGCCAGCCTTGGTTGGCGTGAAAGACAATAAAGCGGCATTTCGTGATTTATTTTTGCGGTGTTGCGGTTTGTTTTTATTGGCTGGTATTTTGGGTGTAGGGTTGATACAGACTTTGGGGCACTGGGCTGTGGTTTGGATATTTGGTGAAGGTTATATCAGTGCTGTTGTGGCCGTAAAGGTGTTGGGCTGGACTTTGCCCCCATTGCTTATTTGCGCTGCGAGCCATACGGCTTTGTTGGCCTTGGGTTTAGAACGTGAGGGATTTGTGTGGATGGTGTGTATGGTGTTTGTAGGGACAGTTTTGGGCGGGCTGGGTTTTGGGTGGGCGGGTGCCTGGGGCACTGCTTTTGCCCCTACGGTAACGGGGTGGGCTTTTGCGTGTGTGTTGGGTTGGCGCGTGTGGTGTGTATTGAAGGTGGCACCGTTTAAAATAGGGTGAGTTGGTTGCGTGTTTTGGGTTGCACTTGGGGGAATAGTTTTTTGAATTCGGCATCGGTGAAGAGGGTATGGAAACGTTCGGCTGTGTCGTGGAGGCGTCGCAGTAGATATTTTCGATCTTCATCGTGCGCGAAAAATTCGGTGCGTGCAAGCGAACCGTCTTCGCGTTGGTAGACCGCTATTTTGTCACCTATGTTGCTATCTTCAGCAGCTTGTGCAAGGCGACGCAGGTTGGGGTTGGAAAATGTCTTTTTAGAGATGCGCTCCCAGCGGCAGAAATCATCTGGTGGCACTTTACCGTCTTGAAGTTGGTAGGCCAGGTCGAGATAGGTTTGTGATGCTTTTTGGAAATTCTGTTCGATTAAGAGCGGTGCCAGGTCGGTAATGAATCGGCGAAAAATAAGTTCGTCACGGCGACTTCTTAGCGAACTGCCCTTGACTGTGAGGGTGTTTTCGTAGTCGCTGAGTATGTAGTTTTTGGCTTTGAGGCTGATCATGCCTTTAAATCGGCCATCGTGGGACAGGTGAATGCCTTTGGGTAAGGTGGCAGAGATAGACTCAATGAGTTTGTTTTCGTCGTCTTCGGTTTTGACATTGGGTGGGGCGACAAAGTAGACACCGTCGGTATCTACTTCGATGATTTCTGCGCCGAAATCTTTTAGGGTGTTGACCATGCTGTGCGCGATTTGTTGTCCTATGGTTGTCACTCGCCCTGCGGCATCATAGTCGTTGAAATTGGCCCGCCCGTAGGCCAAGTAGCCATAAAAAGAGTTGATTAAAATTTTATAACTGCCTTGCACGCCATTCCAATAGGTGCGGTCGGTTTCTGTTGTGGCATTTTGGAAGCTGGTTTTGGCTTCGAGACGACGGTGTGTGAGGTGTTCGAGCATGGGAAGAAAAGAGTCTTCGGTATCTGTTGCCGGTCTGATTTGGTTGGAAAGCATAATCGATGGATATAAACTTTCGACGTCTGCTTTGACCACACGCTGAAAAATGCCGCCGGAAACAAGCTTGGTATATCCGCCGCCGAGGTCTTTGTTTTTGCGTGGACGCGGAATGGCCAAACCACGGCGCAAGTAATGCCCCACCATCATCGCGTTGATTTTTTCACCTGGGCCGCTGAGTGCTGCTGCTTGGAAACTATAGGGTAAGACTTGGGTTTGATAAAATTCTGTGGGTACGACAAGTTTGCTCAAGTCACGCACATCGCGCACGTCGTCAAGAGCATAGGCAATGAGTTTTTGTGGGTCCGTTCGCCAAGTTTGGGCAATGTCTTCTCCTGCGACAAAGGTGCGATCTTCTCGTTCGAGACCTAAGGCGCGAACCACAGGTTTGAGACCATAGCTTTCAAGGTTACCCCCAATGTCGTAGCGTTGTACTTGGTGATAGGTGTCAATGATGTGGCGACCGTGAATGTAAGAGGGGCGAAAATCGGGTCTTTGGGCACCTACTTTGTAGCGTTGGCGACCGTGTCCTGCACGTAAGTTTGAGCCGTCGCGACCCCACGTGAGGGGGATGTTGTGGGCTTGGGCACGCGCTGCAATATAAGGCAGGTCAAATTCGAAGATGTTGTGCCCTTCAATGATATCGGGGTCACGATCTGCGATGATGATGCGAAGTTGTTGCAGGAGTTCGGGTTCTGAAAGATCGAGACCGCTGAGCACGGTTTCAAAGCCTTGGGTGTCTGAAATGGAGATGATGATAATTTCTGCGTTGGGTGCTTGGGGATCTAATGAGAGGGTTTCAATGTCGAGTTGAAGGCGATGCAGGTCGTCAAAGCGCATCTCTTTAAAGAGTGTTTGGCCAGTCAGCATGAGGTGTTGGCGCACAGGTGTGTTGATGTTGAAATGCATAATGCCGTCTGAAGAGAGGCGATCGCGTGCTTCAAGAAAATGGTTCCAGGTGTGGAAGTGCACACGATGTCTCAGTTCGCCACCGCCTTTGAGTGCAACCATGTTTGACACGCCCTCAAGGCCTGCTCTGCTGGCATCTTCGGGGGTTTCGAGCAAGAGCCATGGGGAGAATGTTTCGGTGATCTTCTCTTTGCGTGTGTAGACTGCCATTTGGGTGCCGTTGATGAGTTCAACGGCCAGCACGCCAGGGCGGTGTGCCATAGTGACTCCTGTCAGAAAAGGTCATGCTCTTGCGAATGTGAAATAGAGATAACATCCTTAATTTCCAATCTGTAACCCCACCTCTAACTTATTGAAATATAGCCAATTTTTCAAGGCGTGCAAGGCGATTGTGGCTTGCTGTTCTTTGGGTGAAATACTATATTTGAAGCGTTATGAATAGCGAACAAATTATACTAACGGATCATGATTCTGTTTCGGGGCAATTGGTTGCCGGATCTGTCGTGGCGCCAGGTGAGGGTTCTGAAGCGTATTGGCTTTGGCGCATGTTTGGTGTTTGCCTGATCGTGGGAATTGTTTTGGGAATTTCTCGGGCAGATAACCCCACTGATCAGTTGGCGTCTGTTTTGGCTTTACTGCCCCTGTGTTTTATTGGGGTTGATTTGTGTATCATAGGGCAGATGTTGTATCAGCAGATTGGAATGCGTGCCCTGGGTCTTCCCTTAGGGGCGGGCGGGTTGCATCTTTTGATTTGGGCGTGGG
>Ga0115002_10004979_pt1 | contig 15855 bp, 14 predicted proteins | sample ArcticOcean_MG_C_8_FD_89576 | JGI IMG/M metagenome (GOLD analysis project Ga0115002, IMG submission 89576) | Marine microbial communities from western Arctic Ocean - ArcticOcean_MG_CB11_86 | ecosystem: Environmental > Aquatic > Marine > Oceanic | place: Arctic Ocean: Canada Basin | collected... | reverse complement strand
GCATAGAGATTCTTCCACAACAGGCCGAATATACGGGTGCAATGACATTTATCTCGACATGAGAAGTTATGTTTGCAAATAGGAGTGGGTCCATATACGGCTTGAGCGAAAGCGCAAGGCAACACCGCGTCTGCCCTCTAGCCCCGAGGTCTCGCGACAAAGTGGCTTTTGGGACAGGAACTAACTAACGTTTAGCAAGCGAGGTACGAAAATGGTTGATGATAAAAGACCGGATGTGTGGATCGGACATATCAGCATGAAGACACAGACGTTGGATTCTAGTGAGGCCTTTATGAAAGAAATAGGGCTTCGCTCGATATTTCGTGGAGATACGGTCGCCGTGCTGGAACTTCGCGGTGGCACTCATATTGTTTTAGCGGAGGATAAATCGAGCGAGCCGACATTGGCTGGATTTGACTTTATGGTGGAGGATCTTGATGTCACCCATGCGCAGTATAAAACGCGTGGATACACCATCAGCGATATTGAAGAAGGCAGTATTCACAACTCGTTTGTTTTAACGGAACCCGGCGGAAATCAGATCAAGGTGAATTCCACCCATGTGCCGGATCACAGTCTCGTTTAACGTGCATCCTGCAAAATAAACTCGGCGCCCTTCTCCGCAATCATCACGGTGGGTGCGTTGGTATTGCCGGATGTAATACGCGGCATGATTGACGCGTCTATGACTCGCAAATGGTCGATACCGTGTACCTGCAAACGGTCATTGACGACTGCCATGGGGTCACTGCCCATTTTACAGGTACCAATGGGATGAAAGATGGTCGTCCCTAAGTCGCCGATCGCCGTCATCAGCGATTCGTCCGACGTTAACTCAGGACCCGGCTTGAGTTCTTCAGGCTGAAATGGCTGCAGTGCAGCAGCCTGCATAATCCGCCTCGTGTATTTAACGCCAGCCAACGCAACGTCCCTATCCTCTTGGGTTGATAGGTAATTCGTTGTAATGGCCGGATAGTCGTTGACGTTGTTACTTACAATCTTAATGTGCCCGCGGCTAGAAGGCCGGATATTGCACACCGAGGGTGTGATCGCGTCATACTTGTGCAGTGGTTCACCAAATTTGTCCAAAGACAGGGGCTGAACGTGCCATTCCATATTGGGGGTAGGTTGCGCCGGGTCACTCTTGGCAAATGCCCCAAGCTGTGATGGCGGCATCGTCAAAGGTCCACTTCTAAACAGCGCATACTCGAGCGCCATGGCAGCTTTGCCGACCAGTGAATTAACTCGCCGGTTGAGTGTGGTGGTATTGCTGACCTTGTAAATTGTACGAACCTGCAAATGGTCCTGCAGATTTTCACCCACACCGGGCAGGTCATGGACCACCTCAATGCCCTTTTCTCGAAGCAGTGCACCTGGACCGATGCCGGAAAGCTGGAGTATCTGTGGTGAACCTATTGAGCCCGTTGCCAGAATGACCTCGCGCCTTGCTTTAACAGTTAGCATTGATCCTGACGCTGTGGCCAGAGTAACACCGGTTACTGTGCGCCCATCCATTTCCAACTTATGTACCTGCGCATGGGTCATTACAGTTAGGTTGCTGCGTTTCATGACGGGACGGAGAAATGCTTTAGTGCCACTCCAGCGCACACCGCGACGTTGATTCATTTGAAAATACGCATTGCCAAAATTATCGCCGCGATTGAATTCATCGATTTTTGGTATGTCGCATTGCGCTGCGGCATCACGCCAGGCTTCAAGGATCTCCCAGTTCACCCGCCGTTCTTCGACGCGAAGCTCGCCACCGTTGCCATGAAACTCATCGGCACCGTGTTGATAATCTTCAGAGCGTTTGAAGACCGGGAGTACGTCTTCCCAGGCCCAGCCTCGATTCCCGAGTTGTGACCAGTGATCATAGTCACTGGCCTGACCGCGCATATAGATCATGGCGTTGATGGAAGAGCAGCCACCGAGGACCTTGCCTCTGGCATAGCCTATGGATCGACCATTCAGACCTGGGTCCGCTTCGGTTTCGTAACACCAGTCTGTGCGAGGATTATTGATCGTATATAGATAACCAACCGGGATGTTGATCCAGAAGTAATCGTCTTTACCTCCGGCTTCGATCAGTAGCACCTTGTTATCAGGGTCTACGGTTAGGCGATTGGCCAATACACAGCCTGCTGTGCCTGCACCGACGATGATGTAATCGTATTCGGTCATCTCAAAAGTCTTTGGATAAAGCTGCAGGATAACAAAAAGACCCGGCCCTAGCGTAATTCCGCAAACACCGCATCGAGCGTATCAAGACCACACAGTGTATGGATGACACCTACTTTATCTGTTGTTTCAAAAATTAGCCGGAAACCACTGGAATCACATTGATCAAAGTGATGGATTGCGTTGCCGCCGAGTGTATTGGCGAGCGTTAAGGTGTTGTCCACTGGTACCAGTCTGTCGTATGGCGATTGATAGAGATTGGCAACGGTACTTGCAAACACGGCCGCCGGGTTGCTGATGTTGGTGAAACTGTTGAGTTGCAGTAACGCACGCAGATTGTCAAAGTCCGTGTTATCGTCCAGGAAACCTTCGACAAATGTGGGCCGCAGGTCTTCCCCATCAATGAGATCTGACATAACGACTCCAGAATCCGTGTAGGTGATTAATCCTGGTAGGATTCTGTTGCTGGCGAACGGTATCAGTACTTCTGGATCAACGAGATTGCAAAAACCATCCCCCCCGCAAGTGTTATTGACCGTCTGCAATACACCACGGAAAGTGCGATACAAATCAAATGGTGCGCCACCGGCGTACACTGCATCGACGAGCAGCGAAGTTTCGTGATGGTGTGCGATTTCTAGCCAACTGGCGATTGCACTGTGGCCACCCTGGGAGTAACCAATGATGATGATGGGTGCTGGCGACACTTCATTGAAGTAATAGGCATTGTAGGACTCATCTTCCAGTACGCGCTGCACGAGATCCACAGCGTTCGCGCCGGTACGACCAGCGAGAAGATAGGTCTCTGGTGAGTTAACGGTACTGCCGCGACCATAGTTGTCCGGGGCGATCACGAGATAGCCTCGCCCAGCAAACAGATGCGCAATGATGTGCCAGGCATCGCTACTATTGAAGTCGGAAGGCGTTGACCCTGTCGCATGATTGAGCAATATCACCTGGTCTCTTTTGACCGCATCGGGGTCATCGGGAAAAGCGATAAGGCCACTCAGATTTGCCGCCTCCATACCGTCGGGACTGATCGACGCGTACTCCACGCGCTGCACGGTTACACCATGGATAACCTCTGGATTCGCCAGGTTCTGCCACTGGGAACTGGCAAGGTCGACGATCACCGAAATGAGCAGCTGTTCCAATAGGGGCGGCAGATCCAGTTCATCGATCAGCCCGCCCACGATGTAATTGTCGAATAGAGATTCAACTTCCTCACGGCCAGTTTGGGTTTGCGCCAAGACATTGAGACCCGGGGTTGTTTCTCCGGAAGTAAATGAAGCTAGCCCCTCGAAGTCTTCGTTGGAGACTGTTGTCTCTGCGGTCATTTCATAAGAAGAGTTCGCTTCAAGACGATCGGGGCAGGAAAATCTATGCTCCAATAACTGCGTTGTACTGGTGATGTCGATGGAATCCCGCTCGATCGTAAAACCACTACCACCGCTGCAGGTGATGTTGAGATCGTAGCTCGTGCCGGACTGGCCTGTATGGCTGAGAGAAAATCCAGCGCGATAGTGCGCGACGTTAGCTGTATCAGCATCAGGATTGCTATCCAGCAGCTCAATGACGGTAGGTGCAGCTGGCGTGGGCGGTGCTGGGGTGATGTTCTCTCCATCACTACCACCTCCGCCACCACAGGCTGTGAGTACTATGCAGCCTGCGAGACGAGATAGAGCACTATGCTTGTACAAACATCCCGTCCAGGTGTTCCTGTGGCAATGGTTGGGTCATCTTGGATACGGCCACTGTAAAGAGCACGGAAACCAGCTCACCCATCGCGGCGCAGGACACGGGGTTCGGCCCTTCACCGTGCAACCAGGTGACCACGTCATGCAATGTTCCCGGCGCGAACCAGGCGGGATCAATGAGTTGTGTATAGAGAATCGCGAACGTCAAAAATCCAGACAGCAATCCTGCGTAGGCCCCTTGGCGGGTAACGCCTCGCCACAGCGCACCCATTACCAGGGGTCCAGCGAACGCAGCCATCATGCCACCAACCCCAATCCAAACGATCATGGCGATGTTGAGATCAATCAGGAACCACGCCATGCACATACAGATGATCAGAACCACAACGGTTGAAACCCTGCTGATAAACAGTATGCGATGGTCTAGTTCTTCTTCGCTGAGATTTGGCTTAGTGATGGGCACAATGGTTCGTCGGTACAGATCGTTGGCGATAATCTGTGCTGAAGATACCACCAGCCCATCAGCAGTGCTCATGACGGCGGCGAGCACGCCAACACCAATGAGTGCTGCGAGCCAGGTAGGAAAGAGCTCGATAAATAGCATGGGCAGCGCCTGGTTAGGATTGGCGCCATCCATGTAAAGCGCATCACCAAGGTGCGCCCGCGCCAGCAGGCCGCCCAAGCCGAGCATGCCGAGGGTTAGACCAAAGGCAAACGCAAGTTTTACAAACTGCATCTGACCTTGAGAGTCCTTTAAGGCCCAAAGTTTGTTCCCAAGGTGCGGCAATAAACCGAGTGGAATGTGGGCAAAAACGATGGCGACGATGGACCACCATGAATGGTAGTACGGCGTGTTGGGGTTTAGTGGTGCAACCAGCGAGTCATCCTGAGCGTCAAGATTGTCGAGCATGCCGCCTAATCCACCGTCGATGCCGAACCCAGTCACTACGAGCACGATAACAACAACCGCGAGCACCAGCATCATGGCGCCCTGCACCGCGTCCGTCATGATATCGGCATGGGCGCCGCCCATCACGACATAAACTAGCAGCACGATAGTGGTAATAATAAGAGCCCAACCTGATGACAGGCCAAGCATGATTTCGAACATGACGAGACCGGAAACTAATTGCCCTGCCAGATAGAAAAAGAGAACTAAGGAAAGCAGTGCCACGATGATCCGGATGCCTTCCGACTGGTACCGATCGCCCAGATATTCCGGGATTGAACGGTTACCAAATTTATTGCCGGAGGTAGCGATGAGCCGCATGGAAATCAGGATCCCGAAATAGACCCCAATGGGATAAAGGAAGTTGCCCCAGTTGGATGCGGTGCCCCATTCGTAGGCGAGCGCAGGGGTCCCCAGAAATGTTGCGCCACTGGCGGTGGAGGCTGCGAATGCCAGCGCCAGAACATAGGGTCCGTAGGACCCTCGCGCAGTTGCAAAGTCATCGGCATGAGTGACTTTCTTGCTCGCAAGATAGCCAATCGCCAGCATCAGACCGACATAAAACACCATGAAACACCAGGACCACGTAATCAGTGTCATTCACTACCCCTTGTTGTTTGCATTATTTTTGAACACCCTATGTGAAATAGCGCCTGTATTTCAAGCAGCATATGAGAACGGCGGGTATACTTTTTGCTGAGTAGTAGTAGGAGGAGGAGCGATTTATGGCACATACCATAGAGCCAGCGAGTAGCGGCCGCGCCAAGTGCCGTGGATGCGGTCAGGCTATTGCCAAAGGGGACCTGCGTTTTGGCGAGCGATTACCAAACCCGTTTGCCGATGATGGTGACATGACCCTGTGGTTTCATCCACAGTGTGCTGCCTATAAGCGTCCGGAATCACTGGACGAAGTGCTCGAGGGTTCCGGTGTTGAGGATGAGGCAGCGCTAAAAGAGATCATAGACTTTGGCATCCAGCATCGAAGAACCCCTAGAATAAATGGTATACAACGATCCCCGAGCGCACGGGCCCGGTGCCGATCCTGTAAAGAACCTATCGTTAAAGATGATTGGCGCATTCCCTTGGTGATTTTCGATGACGGCATGTTCAATGCATCCGGTTACGCACATCTGAGTTGCGTCACTGAATATTTTGAAACCAGAGACATTCTTGACCGCATTCGACATTTTGAAACTGAACTGTTGTCGGATGAAGACCTTTCTGAAATCAGCGAACAGCTCAACTGAAGTGACGGGAGCGGTGCATGTCGAGTGAAGAGCTGCGTTATGAAGAGACCCTGAACATCGAAGCCTCTGCTGATTCAGTATGGCAGGCTATCACCAGTCCTGCGGTAGTGTCCCAGTATTTCATCGTGCCGCTGGTGCAGATGGACCTTACGATGGGGGGTGACATCGTCTACGGTTCCGTTGCGAAGCCACTGATCACGGGTACGGTGTTGGCACTCGAAACAAACGTAACGTTGGTGCATACCTTTATATTTACGGCTATTCACCCGGGGGTTCAGTCCCAGGATCTTTCCAGGGTGACCTACCATTTGGAGGAATTTGAACGAGGTATTGCGCTGCACTTTGTTCACGATCACTTTGGAGATGACCGCGCCACCCATGACGCCATAGCTGATGGCTGGCCAGTCATCCTGTCGCGATTAAAGGCCCAGGCAGAGGGCCGGGAATTACCTACCTTTACCTAGCTCCAAGCCCCTTAGAGATCGATAATATTTACAGTTTGGCGCGGAAACGGCAGAATGCCCATTTTAACTTTATGGGATGATTACAAGATGTTTGATAGTTCTCGTGCGGTACTTGATGCCTGGCTCAACGGTGTTAACGGTGGCGAATTCGAATCAGTGCTTGGGCTGTACGATAAAAACGCGGTGTTACTGCCCACCTTCTCGAATCGAACGATGGCCAGTGCCGAGGCAATCAGAGGCTATTTTGAACAACTGGGAGCACGCCAAGGCCTGGGCGTAGAACTTCACGAAAGCACCTTGCGTACGCAGCATTACGACGATCATATCCAGGGGATTATGGGGATCTATCGCTGGCGCTTTGATGTGGACCAGGAAGGCTTAAGTTTTGAAGCGCGCTTCACGATGATCGCGGATCTGACCAGTGCGACACCGATTTTGCATCATCACTCGTCTCAGGTACCCAGAGATCTGTCTTGACGACACCGAATTCAGCACATCAGTGCTCGTGAAGCAACACCAGAGATATTTCCCGACCTCTGAAATTCATGTTGGCGAGTATTCGATGTCCGTCGGTGGGCGGCGTATCCGTTAACTGATAGACGCTGGGTCTGGTTGTGATATCACCGTATTCCATAGCCCACCAGATCTCATGCGGCACGGTGTGGGTGGCGTTGATGGGTAACTGGCGCCCTGGTACCAGGCGGTAAATCTCAGCGACAAAACCAGCAACATCCCTTTCCTTTTCGAACTGGGCGACCTTACGCGGTAGTACGGCATCGACGTAAATAATTCGGTACACCAGCATCAAACCACAAAAGGCCAGCAGCAGATGTTTGGTTTTCCCGGTGATGTTGACCCATAGCAGCCAAAGTCCCAGCAACACACTAGCTAGTGACAGTGCGACAGCGAGATTGTGCGGCAGTAAATCCGGGGGCGTTGGGCCAAGGCCAAAGTTTGCCTGGAATAGAAAAACATTCAGCGCAATGGCGGCAAGTAACGTAAAGCTGGCAACCAGAGAACCCAACACACGAAGCCACCTGGGTGCGGTTTGTTCTGCGACTTCGAACAGAACGGCGCAAACAACCAATACCGAAGGCAGCATAGGCAGGAAGTAGCGCACCGCTGATTGCGCGATAAACCAGTACACAAAAAAGTTCGCGATAACAGTGATTCCCGCGAACACCAGAACATCGCCATATCGCTCGAACGCGATGGCCCTGCTCTCACGATGAAAAAACAACAGCAGCATCAGGGAAAAGGGAAACACGGCCAGGGTGACCTCAATGGGATAGATGACGATGTGTTTGAGTGTCGTGGCCCAGGAACCCACCATGCCGCGGTTAACGACTTCGTTGACCGTGCTGCCAAGCAACGCGTCAATGCCTGCAGACTGGACCATAAACCAGACCCAAACACCGACGATCGCAAGGGTGATGCTGGCGCATATGAGGTGCGCCGGTAGAAATAGTTCTGTTAAGCGTTTGCGGTATAACAGATAGGAACCGAGGCCAACGTAATAGAATAAAAAGGCCGGCTCCCGTTTGGTGAGAAATGCCAGCGCAATCAATAGACCCGGCGCAAGCCATAGCTTGAAACCGCGAATGTGTTTCCGATCAAGGGAGAACCAAAGCCACAGAGACGCGCTGACCAGCAGGGTAAAGCACATGTCTATTTCGCCCAGTGTCGCCTTGCTCATAAACTCCGGTGAAAGGGCCAATGCCAGCGAAAGGAAGACCAGGCCTGTGGTGCCCAGCCATTGTTGATGTAGCGATAACATCAGGCCAATCAGTAGTATCAGGCAGAGCAGCGACGTGAAACGTAAGGACAGTTCTTTGATTTCACCAAAGGCCTGACTGACGCCTACGACTAACCAGTTAAACAGTGGCGGTTTTCCGACGTAGACCTCTTCCCGATAGTGCGGCACGATGAAGTTGCCACTTTCAACCATCGCCTCGGAAATAAGTGCGCGCCTGGGTTCTTCGTGCCACAGCTGTAGGGTGTCGAGATACGGCAGATATAACAGTATCGACAGCAACGTGGTCACAGCGAAGATGCTGATGGTTGTTTTGTTCATCATCTAATCATGCCAGATCACGCAGCCATGTTGGTATCTGCTTTGCGCTGGATCATTGTGCAGAAACAGCCAGCGTCGCTATACTTCCTGCCATTGCTCACAGAGAGAAATTTGATGTCTGATGCAGAGTTGCACCGGGAACGCAAAAATCGTGGTTGAACGTCTGACGAAACACTACACGCTACTCAGAAACCCAGTGGGTGATTTCCTGGGCGTGGATGAGCAGCCTGGCATTTTTACCGAGGTAGATGACCGGGTGATCTGGGACGAAACCGAATCAGGCTATGTTCATGTAGGGTCAGGTCTGAAATTAGTCAGGGAGCAGGCAAAGGATGGCACCAGTCTGCTACGCCACAACGGCAAGCTGTTGGGTGCTGATGCCAAGGACTGTGAACACGGTGCGCTGTTTACGGTGGGCGATGGCCCAGCAGAATTGCCATCCGTTTATCTCAGCAGGTTGCAAGAAAATGGATGATTACTAACGCGATCACCGTTGATGACGAACTGACGAAAAAATGGGCCCCTTCGGGCTAGTGCCTACTAGCTCGATTTGACATATTGCGTCAATTAAAGGATTTTGTACTACCTACTATTTAACTAAATTCACTCAGGAGACCACCATGCCAGAGTATAGTGACATTCTTTACGAAACAGACGGCCGACTGGCTTTCATCACCCTTAACCGCCCGGAAAAACTGAACGCACTATCCAATAACCTTCGTGCGGAGGTGATGGACGCCATGCGCGAAGCTGAAAGTGATGACGAGGTGGGCGTTATTGTATTGCGAGGCAACGGCCGGTCGTTTTCAGCAGGCTATGATTTGACGCCGTCGCGGTCAGCAGATGATGACAGTTTCGTCAGCCACCGATCAAAATTGCCGGACACTGGCTCCATGCACCCGGGTGTAAACCAGTGGGCCCGGCACGTCGTTATGACCAACTGGATTATCTGGGAATTGGCGAAGCCGGTTGTTTGCCAAATTCAGGGCCACTGTCTGGCGGGTGGGACTGAACTTGCCTCAATCTGCGACTTCCGGATCTGTGCTGAAGACGCCAAGATTGGTTATCCCCCGGTTCGTGCCATGACCACGATGGATATGATGTGGGCACCCTGGCATCTACCACCGGCCAAGGCGCGGGAATTTGCGTATGTAGGGGACTCCTTCTCCGGTTCTGATATGGCTGGACTGGGATGGGCCAACTATGCGGTTCCGAATGATGAACTTGCAGAATTCACCGAAACTTTTGCGCGGCGCATGGCCAATATTGATAACGAAATGCTGATGTACTCCAAGCGCGCTGTTAACCGCCAGTATGAAACCATGGGAATTCGAGATGGTCTGCATTCCGGTACTGAGATTCAGGCGTTGTCTTCAGCCCGGGCTGCCGGTGGTGAGTGGGCTCGCCGTATGCGCGATGATGGTTTGAAAGCCGCACTTGAGTGGCGTGATGGCCCCTTCCGCGACTTCCGTGGTGCCTATGACAGTGCACCAAAAGAGCGTGCAGTTGCCGGCACCACGAAGAAAGAAGAAGGTAATAAGGGGGGCGCCTACTAGTCTTTGGTGTTTTTCCCAGCCTCACACAAGGCGATTCGTTACTGCGGTCGGGTTGCCTTGTCGGCAGAAGCATGCCGATTCGACTGGCCGGGCGTAGAGGTTCGCTTTACGGTCACCGGTGCGGCCCATGTTCAGATTCACATGGACGGCGCGCGTAACTATTTCAATCTTATCGTCGCTGGAAAATCCTCTGTGCTTGTCACCGAGCCCGGTAATACCCGCTATCCAATTGATCTGGATCCAGGTCAGCAAACAACGATACATCTATATAAGCTCACCGAAGCCATTGCCAATTATCCCGATGGCCGGACGGGCTGCGTTATCTTCAAAGGTATTGAATTAGACGCAGGTCGGCTGATTGCTGATGATGTTCCAGCGCGACGAGTGATTGAAGTAGTCGGTGATTCGGATACTGCTGCCTTTGGCAATCTTGGGTCTCGGGTGGAATCTAAAACAGCCGTCAGTCGTCCTCCACTTCAGGATGTCTCACAAAGCTGGGGCTCGTTTACGGCGCAGGCGTTTGATGCTGACTGCCATAACATTTCGTTTTCTGGCATGGGGGCTGTGTGGAATGCGCCGGGTTTGGACCGTCCGGCGATGAATGAGCATTACAAGCAATTGCTGGTGTCGTCGTCCGAGCAATGGGTCGCTACACCTAACGATAATATCCTGCCGCATGTTGACCTTGTTATTTTCTATATTGGTGGCAATGACTGGTGGACGTTGTCCGATCGTGGCGATAACGACTTCATTGAGGGATACATTGGGTTCTTGAGTGAGCTTCGAGCGTTAAGACCGGAGCAGCCTTTTTTGATGTTGCTTGCCGATGAGGCCTCCGGTTCCTGTCTGGTGACGAGGGATCGTCAACGGCTGTTTAGTGATGATATGAAACGGGTCTTTGGTGAGGTTGTCAGAGCTGTAGACGGCGAGCAACACGGCATCTATCTACGGGAGGTGTTTCCAGAACCTGCCATTGATGCCGAGGATGATGCTGACTGGGGGTTGGCAGAGCATTGGTCAGTTCAGGGGAATCGTAAATGGGCCAATGGCGTGATTCCCCTGGTTGCAGAAGTTACAGGATGGCATTCCTGACTAAACAAGTTCGCGCCGACACATCAGGTGTTGCTGCCAGAGGTACTCTTCACTAGGCCAGGGATTGGTAAACCATGCGCTGGAAGGTTTCCTGGTAATTATTATTCGGCATAACACCCGCTTGCGTGACCTGGGTGAAGCATAAACCCATCAGCTCTTCTTTCGGGTCAGCGAAATAGGTCGTACCGGCCGCACCACCCCAGCCATAGGTCCCGGGTGATCGAATCTGTGGCTTGCCGTCCCTGCCATGATAAACAGCTGCCCCGAGGCCAAAGTGAAAGCCCTGACCGGTCATGGGAATGAGCATGTCGCCAGTATGATTGGCGAGCATCAGGTCGACGGATTTGCGACCCAGTATCCGCGCGCCATCCAGTTCGCCGCCGTTTAACAGCATCTGGCCGAACCGGGCGTAATCAGTAATTGTCGACAGCACACCGCCGTGGTCGCCACCGACGCCGAAGTTTACCTTAGGACCGACGTTTTTCTCACTGGATTCGACGGCTTCCTGTACCACTAATTCTACTTTGCCGTCGTTGTCACGCGGCATATAGCAGGTTGGGAAACGGTCAAGGGCACCCGCAGGAATGTAAAAGTCTGAATCCTCCATCCCCAGTGGTTCAAAAATTTGTTCTTTGAAGAATTGCCCCATACTTTGCCCGGATGCTGCTTCAAGCACAGCCCCGAGGATTGAATAGCCCATGTGATAAACAAATTGCTTACCGGGATGATCGGCCAGAGGGATCTGCGCCATGGCCGCTGCCCGGTCACGACTGTTGATCGGGTAGGGTCGAAAATTCTCGGATTTACTCCAGCCCAGTGTTTCCAGGGCATCGCGATATTGTTCGCGATAGCTCAAGGGTATCGTCGCTGGTGTGCTGAAACTCGTGGTATTGGTCAGGCAATCCCGAATCGTGATGTTTCTGCGTGCGGGTTCGGTCAGCCCATTCGGTAGCTGAACTCGCAAATTAGCCATCTCGGGCAGGAACTTATCGACAGGGTCGTCGGGAGTTAACAAACCCTGCTCGTAGAGGATCATGGTGGCGACACCGGCCATAGGTTTTGTGTTGGAGTAAAGACGAAACAAAGTCCCGGGTTTAACGGGCTTCTCGGATTCAAAATCCATGACGCCACAGGCGTCAAGATGTACTACCTGACCTTTGCGAACGACCATGGTGACGAGGTTTGGTACCCGTTTGTCATCGACGTAAGCCTGCATCGCTGGACTGATCTGTGCCAGCCGATCCGGGTCAAAACCAAGAGCTTTGGCATCCCCGTTAGGCAGCGTTGAATGTGTCATTAAACTTTCACCTTGGTAAAGTTGGGCGAACGTTTCTCCACAAAAGAAGCCACGCCTTCCTTGAAATCATCGTTCGCCAGGCTGGCTGCCATCCACTCGTTGTCTTCATTCATGGAGTCACCGAGATCGCTCATCAAGTGCTTATAAACCTGCTTTTTCATCATCATGATGGACAGGGGGGCGGAGGTGCCTGCGATCATTTTTAGATATTCCTGCGCCTCGGTAACTGACTCGCCCGCATCGCACAGACGATTGCCATAACCCATTCTATAGGCCTCTTCGGCCAGGACTTTTCTGGAACTCCAGCAAATGTCCAGCGCATTTGATGGGCCCACGATGCGCGGTAACATCCAACTGGTGCCGTGTTCTGCAATCAGACCACGGGGTGCAAAAGAAGACACAAGCTTTGCATTTTGGTCAAGAAAGCGCATATCGCAGAACGTGGCGTAGCTAAAACCGAGTCCGGCACATGCCCCGTTGATGGCCGCGATGATTGGTTTACGTAGTCCCAGCAGGTATGCAGGCGAGAACATATAGTTAGGGTCCTGGTCTGGATTTCCCGGATCCGCTGCCAGGTGTTCAAAGGACTTGCCGAGAGTTTTGCCAGCCGCACTCATCTCACCGAGATCATTCATATCTACCCCGGAACAGAAACCTCGACCAGAACCAGTGAAAACCGTGCCGATCACGTCTTCGTTTCGTTCCGAAGCATCCAGGGCGTGGCGGATCTCAGCCTGCATCAGGCTAGTCATAGCATTTAATGTATCCGGGCGGTTCATGGTGATGGTTGCGGCTGGGCCATCGATTTCGTAGGTAATATGCTCGTAGGTGGTCATTGATAAGTCTCTATAAGTGAACTTGCTTAGAGGGTATCGTGAATCGACGCAGAAAGTCATCCTTAAGAACAACATGTCGGTGGTCATATAGCGGTCGACAATCAGAACTGCGAAGTCGTAGACTCAAAGTAGCCAGATTATCTGGGAGGATGATTGTGAAATTGAAAATTCTATTGACCGTTTTATTGGCCTTTGTGTCATACCAAGGCATGGCGGCAAATCCTCCAATCGCCAAACTGACTCAGCCAAGCGGGGTCGTCGAATACAGTGTTAATGGCAATACCTGGCGGCCGGCGCCGCGTATCAAGTACATGTTTGAAGGCTATATGGTCCGCACCGGAAATAGTGGTTCTGCGAAACTCATCAATCAGGCCTCGGGGCTGGCGCAAATCCTCGGTAAGAACAGCAGGATTGAAATCGTTGCTAGCGCTGTCGAAATACGTGAGGGCAAAATTAGCCAACCCAAGGAGGATTCAACCAGCGTCTGGCAAAGTATTCTGAACAAGTTCGCGCTGGCGCAAAAATACACGACAGTACGCCGCGGCGGTAGAGCCTGTGACACCAAGGTCCGTACCGCCGATGTGACACTGTCTCAGTCCTACCCGGATCTGGTATGGCGAAATGTGTGCCCGGAATATTACTATCGGCTCATTATCGATGGCAGCGCTATTGAGATACCGCCCAAAGCCAGCGCTGAGATGATCCGCTATGCTGTTCCCAATTTATCGACCGGCGAACATACCTACAAAGTCGAAGTACTGGACGCCGATGGCACAGTCTTTAGCCCACGCACCGGCAGTAGCATTAAGATGCTCTCAGCCAGCGAGCAGAAGGAATTAACCGGACACCTGGCAACGCACTCAGATGATATTTATCAGCTCACCAGCACCTTGCAGGACAAGAACCTGTTGGTCGCTGCCATGGATCAATGGCGCCAGTATTTCCTGGATTATCCGGAAGAAAATGACCTCCGACCCATGTTGGCTGAGGCCTATGCCCGACTACGCCTCGACAATCTACGCGATCGCGAAGCACGGCTCTATCAATCTCAGGTGGGTCAGTAAGAGCCTGATAAAAAGCAGCCGCAAGCATTTACCTGCGGAATTATGTATCCTGCGCGTCTAGTTTTACCCATAGATTAAGGAGCAGGAATTATGAATGGTTTTGATTTGATTGCGCAGTGCCTGAAGGCAGAGGGCGTTACCTGGATGGGGTGCTTTCCCGCCAATCCCCTGATTGAAGCCGTATCCAAGATAGGTATAAGACCTATCGTATTCCGTCAGGAACGCGGTGCGATCAATGCCGTTGACGGCTACGCACGCACCATGATGGGTAAGATGCCCGGTATCTATGCCTCACAAGGGGGCCCTGGTGTAGAGAACTCCTTTGGCGGTATTGCGCAAGCCTATGGCGAAGCAGTGCCGATGATCTATTTCCCGATGGGCGCTGGTCTAAAGGGCTACGACGTTAAACCGAATTTTTCCGCTACGCGCAACTATGAACATATCACCAAGGAAGCACTGTCCATCGATCGACCTGACCGCGTGACCATGCAAATGCAGCGTGCCTTCCATGCGGTCAAGCATGGCCGGCCGGGGCCGGTATTGGTCGAAATGCACGGCGACGTCTGCAGTCGCGAAGTGCCAGATCATGCCATGAATTACCAACCTACCAAGGCGTTTAAGTACGCACCGAGCGTAGGTGATGTAAAAGATGCAGTAAAAGCGTTGCTGGGCGCTAAGCGTCCGGTGATATGGGCGGGCCAGGGAATCCTTTATGCGGATGCCACTGAACAACTACGTGAACTTGCCGAGCTAACCCAGATTCCTGTAATCACGACCATGGAGGGCAAAAGTGCACTGCCGGATACGCATCCTCTGGCGCTGGGTTCAGCGAACAGAACGGCGCCGAGAAATGTCTTTAAGTGGCTGGGTGAGTCCGATGTAGTTCTGGCGGTAGGATCTGGATTGACCCGAACAAACTTTGGTATTGATATTCCAGACGGCAAGACGCTAATTCATTCAACAGTCTCCGGTGAAGATCTCAATAAAGAGTACACCGTAGACATCGGTCTGATTGGTGATGCCAAACTAACCCTCGAGATGCTCATTGAGGAAGTGAAAGCATCCATCGGTGAGGCGGGTAAAGACACTGATCAGGAACTCGTTACCGAAATTGCGGAAGGAAAAGCGGCGTGGCTTGAGGAATGGACGCCGCTGTTAACCTCTGACGAGGCACCCATTAATCCTTATCGTGTCGTTAATGAAATCAACAACGTTGTGGATCACGAAAATACGATTTTGACGCACGATGCCGGTAACCCAAGGGATCAGATCATGCCGTTCTATCACGCGTCAGCGCCGAGAGGCTATATTGGCTGGGGCAAAACCACGCACCTTGGGTACGGCATTCCATTGATGATTGTCGCCAAGATCGCGGATCCCAGCAAGCACTGTATGAACTTT
>Ga0115002_10004978_pt1 | contig 15858 bp, 13 predicted proteins | sample ArcticOcean_MG_C_8_FD_89576 | JGI IMG/M metagenome (GOLD analysis project Ga0115002, IMG submission 89576) | Marine microbial communities from western Arctic Ocean - ArcticOcean_MG_CB11_86 | ecosystem: Environmental > Aquatic > Marine > Oceanic | place: Arctic Ocean: Canada Basin | collected... | reverse complement strand
TTGTCGCCGGTGGCCACCTATGAGGGGCGCATCGTCGGCAACAACATCGTCAACCCCGATGCGCTGCAAACGGCGGACTACCTGACCGTGCCGCGCTGTGTATTCACCACCCCGGCGATGGCCAGCGTCGGCTATTCGCCGGAAGAAGCGGAAGGGTTGGGCCTCAAATTTCAAGTCAAGCTGAACGATTTGAAGGACTGGCGCTCGGCCAAGACCTATGCGGAGCGCGCGGCGGTCTCCAAGGTTTTGATCGAAGACGGCTCCGAGCGTATTCTCGGCGCCCATCTTTTGGGTCATGGGGCGCCGGAGACCATCCATATATTCGCGCTCGCCATGAGCCACAACATTTCGGCGGCGGACTTGCGTAACACAGTCTACGCCTATCCGACATTTACGTCTGATATCAAGAATATGATCTAACAACATCTGCCCAGCCTGTCTGGGGTTGGAAGGGTCGGCCAGACAGGCGTCCGTCTTGGCACCGCGATATGTTGCGCCCGCGCGGCCGGGGGATGGCCCGGTTGGCCGACCGGTCGCCCCCATTGAGCGCTCGATGCCACCTAAAAGTAAACTGACACCGTTTTCATTCCGCCGTATCGCTGATCAGTGCCTTGCGATCCGACCATCGAATTCGGGAATTTCGATGGCGGGAACGATAGGCTCCTGGTTCCATTCGGCAACCGGATCGAAGGCCCGTATCCAGCTGGCGTCGCCGCGCACGCTTCCTCTGCCACCTTCGATCAGCGCTTTTTGTCTGGCGGCATCACGCATATGCTTGAACCGTGCGGCGGCGATGGAAAATCGCTGCACCGCATGCACCCTGGGTATGCGAATACGGCGAAAATTGCGGAAAGCCTCGATCGGGTCGTCCTCTGCACCCAGCCAGCGCGCCAGAATGTAGGCGTCCTCAAACGCTTGGCACGCCCCCTGACCGGCATTGGGCAGCATGGCATGGGCGGCGTCGCCGATAAGCTGGATGCGGCCGCGCCCCCAATTCTCGGCGATCGTTCGTGTGAACAGGCCCCACTTCGAGCATTCGGTAATCAGGCTTAATATCTTGGCGAGGCGGGGTTCCGGATTGGGGAAACTTTTCCGCATCTCGTCCGGATTACCGAGGGTGGACCAGCCTTCCTCGACCCAATTATCGGTATCCTCTTGGGTGACGATATTGACGAACTCGCCGCCGCGAATGAAATAGGCAATAAAATGGCAGCCGGGGCCGAGCCACTGGATATGACCGTTGGGCTCCAATGTTTCGGGCGGCACGATGCCGCCTTTCAGGAGCGCTCTCCAGACCATCTGGCCGGTATAGGTGGGATTGTCATCGCCGTAGAGCGCGCGGCGAAGCACCGAACGGACGCCATCGGCGCCGATAACGAATTCCGCATTGCGCGTAACGCCGTTTGCAAATTTCAGCGCAACCCAATCGGCTTGCTCGGTGATTGAAACGAGACGATGACCCAGGTGGATCGAGGCCGGATCGAGGCTGCTCGCCAGCACGCCGATGAGATCGGCCCGGTGGAAAATATAATGGGGCGCACCCCATCGCAGCGGCTCTTTTTTTAAATCATCAAATTCTATTGGCTCACCGGTCTGCATGTTGCGGGAATACATGCCGGCGCCCAAATCGCCGGCGGCTTGAATTTTCTCTCCAAGTCCCATCGCCTGTAAGGCTTTGGTGGCGTTCGGGCTGACATTGACGGCGGCACCGATTTCACCGAGTTCGGAAGCCGCTTCATAGACTTCCGCCGCAATACCAAACCTCTTTAGCGCATTTGCAGCAGCGAGACCGGCAAGCCCGCCACCCACAATCGTTATTGGCGTGTTTTGCTTCATGAGACACTTCCCGGGTGGCGCTCAGCGCAGCTGCAAACAGGCATCAAATGGTTGATCATTCTATTCCTCGGGGTGATCGCCGTAACCGTATTGTGGCGGTTATCAGACGCAAGGCAAGTCACTGAATGACCGCTAATGGAATCGACCGGCTGCTTCCACCAGTGGGTTGGTCTGCAAAGACTTAGGCCCGCGCCTGATGGCAGCAGCATGCCATGACCATCTCCTCAAAAATGATTAAATCAAACGATTGATTTAATCATTTGATTTGGGTAGTGTGCTCCCATGGCAAATCTGCCCGATATAAATTCCGGTGCCAAAACCGGATCTGAGTCCGGCCCGAAATCGAACGCCGCCGCGCAGCCGGCGCGGGGTGATGAGACGCGGGCTCAGCTGTTGGAGGCGGCGCTGGAATTGTTCGCCCTGGAAGGCTTCGAAGCGGTCACAACGCGCCGCCTGGCGGCCAAGGCGGGCGTCAATATCGCTGCCATCGGCTATCATTTTGGCGGCAAGCGCGATCTTTACCGCACCCTTCTGAAGCAACTGGTGGCCGATACCGAACCCCTGTTCGGCCCCGCCATGGCCCGTATGGATGCCGCCATCGCCGGCGCTGCCGGCAACCGGTCCGCCCTCGCACCTTTGGTCGCCGGCTTCGCCGAAACGGTTTTGCATATCTTTATTGCAAGCGATTTCATGCGCTGGCGGGCGCCGCTGGTGATGCGCGAATACGCCAACCCATCGGAAGACTTCCCGATCCTTTATGACGGCCGCATCGCGCCCATGCACCGCTGCCTCACCCGTCTGGTGGCGGCGGCGTTGGGCCGCACCGAAGACGATCCCCGCGCCGCCATCCGCGCCCACGCGGTCATGGGTCAGGTGATCGTATTCGGGGTGGCGCGGGTGGTGCTGCTGCGCCGCCTCGGATTGGACGCATACGGGCCCGATGATATCGCTTTGGTGGCCGCCGAGGTGCGCCAATCGGTGCTCGCCTCGCTCGGCCTGCCAATTGCTGAGCCTCAAGGAGAGACCCAATGAGCGAACCCACAAGCGAACCCCAAAGCAATCCGGGAAAGGCCATCTGGAAACGGCTATTGATCATCGTGCCGATCCTGATCGGGGTGGCGTTCGTTGCCTATAATGTGCGCAACCGGGCCGAGCCCGAACGCTCGGGCGCCGGCGAGGCGGCGCGCAAGGTTCGTATCATCACCGTGCCCAAGACCGATGTCGTGCCCCGGGCGCTGGGTTTCGGCACGGTAACGCCGGGCACGGTCTGGGAGGCGGTGGCCGAGGTTCAGGGCAAGGTGATCGAGATTCACAAGCAACTGAAATCCGGCGCCATTTTGCCCAAGGGCACCATTTTGCTGCGCATCGATCCCACCGACTATGCGCTCGCCTTGCGCTCGGTCGAGGCCGATATCGCCGTCATCAAGGCTCAGCTGGCCGAGCTGGCCGGGCGCCGGGGCAATACCAGGGCGTCCCTGGCCATCGAAAACCGATTGTTGGAAATCGCCCGGCGGGAGCTGGATCGCAAGCGCCAACTGGTGCGCTCCCGGGTGGCTTCGGCGGCGGCCGTCGATACCGAAGAGCGCAACCTGCTGTCCCGCCAGCAAAGCATCCAAACTTTACGCAACATTCTCAACCTGTTGCCGTCGGAAAAACAGAAGCTGGACGCCCAACTGGCCTCGGCGCGCATCCGCATAGCGAACGCCGGGCGCGATCTGGAACGGACTGTCATCACCCTGCCGTTCGATGCCCGCATTGCAAAGGTGAATGTGGAAAATGCCCAGTTCGCCAAATCGGGGCAGACATTGGCGATCGCCGATTCCATCGATATATCGGAAATATCGGCGCAACTGCCCATCGACAAAATGTTCCAGCTTCTTGATCCCGCCCGCATCGCCGGCGTCACCGCGCAACGGGCCATGGGCGAGATCGAAAACATCCTCGGCCTGACCCCGATCATCCGCCTGAAGTCGGGCGATCTGGTGAGCACCTGGCAAGGCCGGGTGGCGCGCATCGCCGACCGGGTTGATCCCAGCACGCGCACCATCGGCGTCATTGTCGCGGTTGATAATCCCTATGCGATCACCGCAAACGATCCGCGCCCGCCGCTCGCCAAAAACATGTATGTGGAGGTGGAACTGCGTGGCCGGCCGCGCCTTGCTGAGACCATTGTCCCCCGATCTGCCATCCATGACGGCAAGGTGTTCGTGGTCGGCGCCGATAACCGCCTCGAAATCCGAGCCGTCAAATTGCGCCTGTCCTTGGGCGGCGTGGCGCTGATCGAAAGCGGCCTCAAGGCCGGCGAGCGCATTGTCATTTCCGATCTTATCCCGGCCATCGGCGGCATGCTTCTGGACCCGGCCGCCGATCGAGGCGCCCGCGCCCGGCTGATTGCCCAGGCCGCCGGTAAGGCGGGTTTCTGATGATCCGCTATTTCGCGGCGCATCCGACCGCCGCCAATCTGGTCATGGTGCTGTTCATCGCCGTCGGCCTGATCGCGGCGCCGAGCGTCAAGCGCGAAACCTTTCCGGCGATCCCCGCCGACGAGGTTGAGGTGCGCGTGGCTTACCCCGGCGCCAGCGCCGAGGAGGTGGAGCGGACCATCTGCCGGCGCATCGAGGACGCGCTGGAAAAGGTCAAGGACGTCAACGAGGTGCGCTGCGAGGCGCGCGAAAATGTCGGCACCGCGATTGCCCAAATGCTGGAAGGCAGCGATTTTGACCGCTTCCAGAACGAGATCAAGACCGAGATCGAGGCCATCGATAATTTCCCGGACCTGGCTGAGGACCCGGCCATCCGCCAGATCGGCCTCACCGATTTTGTCGTCGCCGTCGCCGTCTCCGGGCCCATGTCAGCGACCCATCTCAAGGCCTATGCCGAAGACATCAAGGACAAGCTGCTGGCCACCGGCGATGTGTCCCAGGTCAATGTGCGCGGCTTCTCCGATCATCAGATCCGCATCGAAGTGCCGGCGCAAACCTTGCGCCAATATGGGTTAAGCGTTGACGCCATCGCCGCCATCATCGCAAGGCAAAGCATTAATCTGCCCGCCGGCACCATCGAAACCACCGAGAGCGATATATTGGTGCGCTTCGATGACGAGCGCCGCAATCCGTTGGAGTTTCGGGATTTGGTGGTGGTCGGTTCCGCCTCGGGCGCCGAAATTCGTCTCGGAGACATCGCCAAAATCACCGATATGTTCGAGCTGGCCGAAAGCCGGGTGGTCTTCAATGGCGCCCGCGCCGCCATATTGGAAATTTCCAAAACCCGCAATCAGGACACCTTGAAAGTGATCGGCGCGGTCAAGACATTCCTGGATGACAAGCGCCAAAGGGCGCCGCCCGGCGTCACCTTCACCATCACCCGCGACATTTCCTCGATCGTCGATGACCGCTTGTCGCTGCTGATCAAGAACGGCTGGCAGGGCCTGATTTTGGTGATGATCACCCTCTCGCTGTTTTTCAGCGCGCGCTTTTCGTTCTGGGTGGCGCTGGGCTTTCCGGTATCGTTTTTGGGCGCCATCACCTTCATGGCGTTCACCGGGCTGTCGTTCGATATGATCACCATGGTCGGCATGCTGATCGGCATCGGGCTTCTGGTCGATGACGCCATTGTCATCGCCGAAAACATCGCCGCCCATTCGCGCCGGGGCTCGCCGCCCTTGAAGGCGGCGGTGGACGGCACCAAACAGGTGGCGCCGGGCGTCATATCGTCGTTCCTGACCACCGTTTTTGTGTTCGGATCGCTGGCGTTCCTTAAAGGTGATATCGGCAGCATCCTCAAATTCATGCCGATCATATTGCTAATGGTTTTGAGCGTCAGCCTGATCGAGGCGTTTCTGATCCTGCCCCACCATATTTCCGGCTCCCTCCACCACGCTTCCCAAGGCCCGCCGCCGTTGATCCGGCGCAAGCTGGAAGCCGGCATCGAATGGCTGCGCGACGTGCCCCTGGCCAGGATCGTCACCTTCGCCATTCACTGGCGCTATCTGACCCTCGGGCTGGTGATCATGATGTTTCTGTTCTCGGTCTCGATGGTCGCCGCCGGCGCCTTGAAGTTTCGCGCCTTTCCCGATATCGAGGGCGACGTGGTCGAGGCCCGCCTCCTGATGCCGCAAGGCACGCCGCTTGCCCGCACCGCCGATCTGGTGGCGCGCATATCCGCCGCGATCACCGATATCGGCAAGCAATTGTCGCCCAGCCAGCCGGGCGGTGCGGCGCTGATCAAAAACATCAATGTGCGCTTCAACGAAAATATCGACGCCTTCGAGACCGGGCCCCATATCGCCACCGTGACCGCCGACATTTTGAGCACCGAAATTCGCACCATCAGCGCCGAAGATTTGTTGCAGCTTTGGCGCCGGGCCGTCGGCAGGCAGGCCGATGTGATTGCGCTGAAATTTACCGAGCCGACTTTGGGCCCGGCGGGACGCGCCATCGATATCCGCCTCAGCGGCGATAATCTGGATGCGCTGAAAGCCGCTTCGCTGGAAATGCAGAGCTGGCTCGGCGGTTATAAAGGCGTGCGCGATCTTGCCGATGATCTGCGCCCCGGCAAGCCGGAAATTCGCCTGCGCCTGAAAGATGGCGCCACCTCGCTGGGGCTGAGCGCGGAGACCATCGCCCGCCAGCTGCGCGCCGCCTTTTATGGGCAGACGGCCGGCGAGGTTCAGGTGGGCGCGGAATCCTACGAGATCGATGTACGCTTGGCGAGCGCCGACAAGGACAGCCTCAACGATCTGGAATATTTCAGCGTCTCGGGCGCCGGCGGCGCACAAATCCCGGTGAGCGCCGTCGCCACGTTGCAATCTGGGCGCGGCGTCGCCCGCATCAACCGCATCGATGGCGCCCGCACGGTAACCATCCAGGGCGACGTGGACACCGATGTGGCCAACACCGCCGAGATCATCAGCGACATGCAGACCCGCTTCCTGCCCAAGCTGGCCGCCAAGTATCCGGGCGTGCGCGTCGATGCCAGAGGCCAGGTGGCCGAGGGCGCCAAGACCGGCTCATCGGTGCGCAACGGCTTCCTGATTGGGCTGGTCGGCGTCTATTTGCTGCTCAGCTTCCTGTTCCGCAACTATCTGGAGCCGCTGATCGTCATGGTCGCTATCCCCTTGGGGCTGATCGGCGTCATCTGGGGGCATATATTTTTGGGCCTCGATCTGTCGATGCCGTCGATTGTCGGCTTTGCGTCGCTGGCCGGGGTTGTTGTCAACAACGCCATATTGCTGATGGAGTTTATCCGCATCCAGCGCCGCGCCGGGGAAAGTGCCGCCGCCGCCGCCGCCCACGCCGCCAAGATGCGGTTCCGCGCCGTCTTCCTGACCACCGCCACCACCATCATGGGATTGTTGCCGTTATTGACCGAAACCAGCCTGCAGGCCCAGGTGCTGATCCCGCTGGTGACCTCCATTGCGTTCGGACTGATGGCGGCGACGGTGCTGATCCTGATTCTGCTGCCGGCGCTCTACACCATCTTCGATGATTTCGGATGGACCGCAAAGGTGGAGGCGGAATAGCTTGACCCGGACCCTTGATTGACCGGTAATGCCCGCCTTAAATTCGGGGGAAAGCATGCAAGAAAATATCACGTTCCAGTCGGGCGGCCTGACATTGTCCGGCGTCTTTCACACACCGGACGAAGGGCCTAAAAATCTGCCGGCCTTCGTCATCATGCACGGCTTCGGCGGCCACAAGAATGGGCCGCCCCAGCTTTGGTCCACTTCGCAATTTCCCCAATGGGGCTATGCCTGCCTGAATTTCGATTTCCGCGGCTGCGGGGAATCCGAGGGCCCGCGTGGGCTGGTCGTCCCGGCCGAGGAAATCGCCGATTGCAAGGCGGCCATCGATTACCTGGCGAGCCGGCCCGAGGTGGATGCGAGCCGCATTGCCCTTCTCGGCACCAGCTACGGCGCCGTCGTCGCGGTTGCGGCGGCGGCCGACGACATGCGCGCCCAGGCTGTCATCGCCCAGGGCGGCTGGGGCGCATCGGAAATATTTTTCGCCGATCTGCACCATACGCCGGAAGCCGCGAGCAAATTTTCCGCGATGATCGAAGACGGCCGCGCCAAGCTGGCCGCCGGCGACGAGGCGCCGCGCGCCCACCGCTTCGACATTGTGCCCATCCCGGAAGCCTTGCGCGCCAATTTCGACGACATCTCGATCATGGAATTTTCCGTCGAAACGGCCATCGAGACTCTTGATTTTTGTCCCCAGGACTATGTGGCCAAGCTGGCGCCACGTCCGCTGATGATCATCCACGCCGCCGCCGATATCGTGGTGCGCCCGTCCGGCTCCATGGATTTGTTCGCCCATGCCGGCGAAAACGCCGAGCTGTATATCCTATCCGGCGTCGATCACTTCATGTTCGCCGAAAATGATCCGAGGGTGATCAACATATTGAAAGACTGGATGGACAAGTATTTCCCCAGCACTTGAGCGCGTGCCCCCAATCACCGCTTGACCACGATATTGACGAAGCCAACCGGGTCAAGTGGGCCCCTACTCCGGCAACCCGGCTTTGCGCAAGCTGTCGAACAGCCGATTGCGAATTTCGTCGATCCGAAAAACATAAATTTTCGCGGCCAGCGTAATCGTGTAATGGGGCATGATTTTCAAAAGCGCCTTTATCGCGCCGTTGGCATTGTCGGGCTGGTCCAATTCGAGGTAAGTCCAGGCCAAAAATATATAAGCATGGAAAAACGGGTAGGGCGGCTCGACCGCCCGGTTGAATCTGGCAATTGCCTCGTCATATTGGCCCAATAACAAATGGGAAAGGCCCAATTGGTATTCCCAATTCGGAGGCACGATCATCTCGATGCTGAAGGCCTTTTTCCCCATTTGCAGCCCGCGTTCCGGGTCTCCCCACTAATTTAAAACTTGGCCAAAGCTCGCATTGACGTCGGCGCTATCGGGAGCCAGGGCGATGGCCTTTTCTAAATTCGCAATCGCAGAATCGTAACGGCGCAGAAAATTCTGTATCCAACCCAGACGCGTCAGCGCGATGGCGGAACTCCCATCGAGCGCGACGCCCCTTTCGGCCAGCTCGATGGCGCGCTCCAAACTGTCGTCAAAACCGGGCCACAGTGTGGCCCACCCTTGAAAATGGCAGTAGGAGAGCCAGCCATGGGCGTCGGCAAATTCCGGGTCGATCTCAATTGCTTTCTCCAGACACGCTCTCCCCTCCAGCAAAAGTTCGGGCGTGTAGCGGTGATAACTCGCCCGCCCTTTAAGAAAGAGATCATACGCCTCCAAGTTGTCCGTCGGTTTGCGCCCGCTAAGCGCCTTATCATATGGTGTCAGTTTCAGTTCCAGCGCCGCCACAATCTCGGCCCGGATACGGTCCTGGAAATCGAATATTTCGTCCATATTGCCGTCATAACGCTCGGCCCACAGGTGATCGCCATCGGCCGCATCGATCAATTGGGCATTGGTGCGCAGCCTCTCGCCCATCTTGCGGACACTGCCTTCGAGCACGTAGGCAACGCCCAGCTTTTCGGCCACGTCCCGCACATCGGGCATTTGACCCTTGAACAAAAACGAGGAATTGCGGGCGGCAACATAAAGGTTGGAGATTTTGGAAAGGTCGGTGATCAAATCCTCGGCCATGCCATCGGAGAAATATTCCTGCTCCGGATCGCCCGAAAGATTGTCGAAGGGCAGCACCGCGATGGAGGGTTTATCGGCAATATTTTGCGCCGCGGATGCGGATACTCCGGCAGGGTCCTGCAACCGAATGGCAAAGACCTTTACCGGCGCCGAGACGTTCTTAACCTCTTGCTCGCCCCTGTCTTCAAAGTTGGCGTCAATACGGTTGCGCACTTGGTTATAGACATCGCCGGAAATGCAAATTCCGCCAGGCTCGGCCAGTCCTTCCAGCCGCGCCGCAACATTGACGCCTTCGCCGTGGATATCTTCGCCATCGTCGACGATGTCACCCATATTGATGCCCATGCGGAAATTCAGGCTGCTGGATACCAATCCATGCTGCATGATGATGGCGCAATTGACGGCGTCCTGCACGGTCGGGAATTCCACCAGGAAGCCGTCGCCGGTAAGCTTGACGATCTTGCCGGAATACGCGGCAACATTTGGCTTGATCACCTCCTCGCGCGCATCCTGCCAGGCGGCCACGGTGCCGTCGGTGTCGTTTTCCATGAGGCGCGTATAGCCGGCCACGTCGGCGGCAAGAATTGCCGCAAGCCTACGCTTAACTTCCCGGTCCGCCATGATCCTCCCCGAGGGATTTATCGTTGGCGGCTATTCTAGAACAAGTTGCAGGGATGGCAATCGCCCTGGCGATGGCGCCAAGGACCGCTTCGGTCCGGTTTACGGCTTGACCACGATATTGACGAAGCCGCCGGGGTTTTCGCCGGACGCGGCGAGGGCGTCATTGACGTCTTCCAACGGGAACATCCGGTGCTCGAATATCTCGAAATCAACCAGCCCGGCGTCCGCCAGCAACCCCATTTCCTGACCCTCGGCAACTGAGAACCAGTTCGATCCCCGGTAGTTCAGCGCCGTCGACATGAAGCGCATGGGATGGATTTCCAAGGGCTGATTGAGGGCGCCGATATTGACCAACGTGCCGCCGCGCATCATGGCGTCGATGGCTTGGGCTGTCGTCTCCGGCCCGGCGCAGGCGGCCAGACAGTCGAGGACCAGACCCGGCCCGATGCCGCCCGCCGCGCGCCGAAGGCGGGGCGCGATGTCTTCGCCGTCGATGATGATCGGGGTGATGCGCCCCGGCGCCAGCGCCTCGATGCGCGCCAATCTCTCGGCGTTGCGGGCGATGGGAATGATGCGCGCCGCGCCCATGGCCAGGGCGAACAGCACCGCGTTGACGCCGAGGGTTCCGGTGCCGCCGATGATGGCTAGGGTGCTGCCGGCGCGCAAGCCGCCAGCTTTAAGCGCCGCAAAGGCGGTGCCCAGATAGCCGAAGCGGGCGCCGGCCTCGAAGCTGACGGCGGCCGGCAGGGTCACCAGATTGCGCGCTGGCGCCATGGTGTATTCGGCGAAACCGCCATAGGGATATTGGGCCAGCAGGGCCGCCGAGGCCGGGCGGAAGCCAAAATAGCCCTGCAGCGCACCCTGTTCGCAATTGAGGGGCGCCGCGCCTTGGCGGCAATAATCGCAGACCCCGCAGGACAGCGCCGGATTGACATAGACCCGATCACCCTCGGTCAGGCCGAGGCCAGCGGCACCCGCGCCCAATTTGGCGATCACGCCGGCCGTATCCAGCCCCATCACGGCGGGCAGTTTGGGCAGGGTGCGCCAATGGCCGCCGCGCACGATATTGCGCATATTGGGAACGATGCCGCAGGCTTCGACGGCGATCAAAGCATCGCCGGGCCCGGGATCGGGGATCGGGATATCGTCGATCCGAAACGGCGTATCAGGCTCGTGCAGGCGCGCGGCGCGCATGGTTGTGCTCATGGGTTTCTCTCCGTGGCTGCCAACGCTTATTCGGCGGCGTCTGTATCGGGGGAGTCCGTTAAATCTCGAAGAATATCCCGTTCTTCTAAATTTTCCGATTCGCCTTCGATAGCATCCTCTATCGTTTCGTCAATTAATTGATATGTAGGCAGACGGTTTGGGAGTGGTTTGTGTCGATTGGGATGAACCCCAGCCGCAACGATATTTCTGACACGAGGAAGCAATCGTCCATTGATGGTTTTGGTTAATGCGGCGAATTGTCTACTAGCAGTTTTTAATCCGCCTCCCATTTTTCCAACGGCTTCGAGCGTGGTGCCCACACTGTCGAGCAGAAGTTGAGTTAAATCGACAATTTGTTCTTGAGCCTCAATACGTTTGCCGTGATTTATCTCTAATCGGGCAAAACCAATTAGTCCTGCCAACGAGCTATTACTGGCGACGGTAATACCCTGATTGTGCGCCTTGATGATATAATCTGGATCGCTCCTTCTGACTTTATCTAATGCCCCATCGCTGGGTAGATACATTATGCTAAAAATGCGCTCTATTTCTCCTGCCCGCCCAGCTTCCGTATAACTCGTTTTAATTTCTTGGCGATAGTTGCGACCCGCTAAAGCGGTTAGGTGCTGGCCCATTGATTTGGAGAGATTTTGGTAAGCGTTTTCTTCTTCCTCAGTATTCTGTGCTTTAGCTAAATCTAAAAAAAATTTGGAAGCTTTGGCATCGATCACCATTACAGTGTTATCAGGCAACACAACAATTGCATCTGGTCGCAACCGGCTTCCCTCGATTTGTGCCTGAACGAAAAAATCACGATTTTTCACCAAGCCAAAGGATTTGAGGGTGTTTTCTAGTCCGATTTCCGCATAATTTACTGCGCCTACCGGTGAGGATAGAGCGTTCCAAACCGTATCCACAGCCTCTCTGCCTTCGTTAACTTGACTATGCAGCACCGTCACAACATTTGAGACAGTTTCCATTTTGCTCATCAATTCTTTGGTTGTTTTTTCAACGTGTGCTTCGGACTGCTTCTTCGCGGCATTATTCTCCCGCTTGAAGTCCGCTAACAATTTGTTGGAAACATTGTTCGCACTTGACGCCGCCGCCGCATTAACAGCATTAATTGTCTCTACCTTTGTCTTTTCCCAGTCCGTAATGCGTGCCCGCATATCTGTAACTTCTTGGGCGCGAGCCGCAGAAGCTTGCTCAGCATCCGCTTGCTTTTCGCGGGCGGCATCGCTTGCGACAATTGCTGCGTTCTTCTCTAACTCAATTTCTACATTCCGTTTTTCAGCCGCTTCCAAACGCGTTTCAGCAGTCACCCGATCCCTGATCCACTGGTTGACGGTGGTATTCATCTCTTCGATTTTTTCGGCTTGGGAGGCTAATTTTTCCGACAAATCCTTATTTTCAATTTCAATTTTCTTGCGCGCATAATGTGCGCCTCGTTCACGGAACAAAAAATACCCGGCGCTGGCCGCTAACAGAACCGCAAGAATTCCTAATATTATAATTGCCACCAACATCTCCCAACCATGCCGCAACAACCGGTTGGACGCAATTGGCTCTTTCGTCCTCCGCCTGGGCCCTTAGAGTTTGCAAGAACTTGACCGTTGCCTTCGCCTGTCCTATTTCCACCACTCCCGGACAAAACATGCGAATCACCATGGCCCTATTGCCGATCATCATCGCGCCCGATGCGCGTCTGAAAGTCACCTGCGATCCCGTCGAGAACGTGGACGCCGGTATCGTCACGCTGCTGGACGATATGCTGGAGACGATGTATACGGCCCCCGGCCTCGGCCTGGCGGCGCCACAGGTGGATGTGCAAAAGCGGCTTTTGGTGGTCGACGTGTCCCGCGATCCCGACAACCGGGATCCCAAATTCCTGATCAATCCGGAATTGTTGCAAGTGTCGGAGGATTTGTTCAAATATGAAGAGGGCTGCCTGTCGCTGCCCGAACACTACGCCGAGGTGGAGCGTCCGGCCAAAATCTTAGTCCGCTATCTGGGCCGGGACGGCAAGGCAAAGGAGTTGGAAGCGGAAGACATCCTGGCCACCGTCATCCAGCACGAGATGGACCATCTGGACGGCGTATTGTTTGTCGATCACTTATCCAGCCTGAAACGCAGCCTGATATTGCGCAAACTGCGCAAATTAAAAAAACAGAAGGCCAAAGAAGCGGCGGAGGCTTAAAACCATGGCCGGCCCCCTCCGCCTTGCCTTCATGGGATCGCCGGATTTTTCGGTGCCCATCCTGGCCGCGTTGATCGATGCCGGCCATGAAATTGCCGCTGTCTATTGCCAGCCGCCGCGCGCCGCCGGGCGCGGCCAGAAGGTGACGCTTGGCCCGGTGCATAGCTTTGCCGAAGCCAGGCGCATCCCGGTGCGCACCCCGGCCAGCCTCAAAGATTCCGGCGGCCATGACGATTTCCGGGCGCTGGAGCTGGATGCGGCGGTGGTGGCCGCCTATGGGCTGATCCTGCCTCGGGCCATCCTGCAAGCGCCCAGGTTTGGCTGCCTCAACGTGCATGCATCCTTGTTGCCCCGCTGGCGCGGCGCGGCGCCGATCCAGCGGGCCATCGCCGCCGGCGACACCGAAACCGGAATTACCATCATGCAGATGGACGCGGGTCTGGATACCGGTCCCCAATTGCTGCGCGGGACCGTTCCGATCACCAACGAGACCACCGGCGAGACCTTGCACGACGCCCTGGCCGCCATCGGCGCGGCGCTGATCGTCGAGGCGTTGGCGGACATCGAAAGCCTGACGCCTCAGGCCCAGCCCGAGACCGGCGTCACCTATGCGGACAAGCTGGACCGCGCCGAAGCGCGCATTGATTGGTCGCGGACGGCTGGCGAGATCGAACGATTGTTGCGCGCCTTTACGCCGTGGCCCGGCACCTGGTTTGAGGCGAACGGCGACCGGTTGGCGATCCTCGGGCTTGAAGTGGCGGAAGGGTCCGGCGCGCCCGGCGAGGTGCTGGACGATACCTTGACGATTGCCTGCGGCGAGGGCGCGGTGCGCATTACGGCGCTACAACGGAGCGGCGGCAAGGCGATGGCGGCGGATGAATTTTTGCGCGGCCGCAAGATCGCCAAAGGCACAAAGTTGGATTGAGACAAACAAGGAGCAAGGACAATGGCGAACAATGGCGACGATCCTTGGGACTATCTGACGGAGCGCGACGTGGCCCGCTTTGGGCCCGAGATTCTCGATAAGGACTTGCGCGCCAAATGGGCGGCGGCCATGTCGCTAGCCGGCAGCCTCGGTTATATGTGGCGCAAAAAAGCCGCCGTGGTGCGCGAAATGATTTACGACAAGCTGGAGCTCCGCGCCGGCGACAAGGTGTTGATCATCGGCGAGGCGGTGGATACTTGCGGCTTCGATACAGATATTGAAGCCCGCGTCGGCGAGGCAGGCGAGGTGACGGTTATCGATATCATCGAAAAAGCCCGCGACATGACCTTGGCCAAGGAGCGTGGCCGTTCGGGCCGCATCGGCAGTTGGAAATGGGACTACACCAACGCCACGGCAGACGAATATTACGACTGCGTCGCCGTGTTGCAATCGGTCCAGCATGCGGATGATTGGCGCGAGATCGGCGCCGAATTGCTGCGCGTCATGAAGCCCGGCCGCCGCATCGCATTGACCGAAATATGCCTGGGCGAGCCGTTCCAGGCGAAGATCGAAACCGATGTGCATTTTTCTTCCATCTTCGACCGGCTGGGCGCCGCCATGGGCGTGCATCTGGGCGAGCTATCCAACTATTCTCCGCAAGAAATTCTGGATGCCTTCGACGGTCTGGTGGAGGAGCCGCAAACCTTCCAATGGAAAGGCATCGAAACCTTCTGGGGGCGCAAGCCGTGAGCGAGACCCAGTCCCAACCCAAGAAAATCCGCATCGCCATGGTGTTGTTTCCGGGTCTGACCCAGCTCGATCTGACCGGGCCGTTCGAGGTTCTGAATACCTCGCCATTCACCGAAATCGATGTGTTGTGGCACAGGCTGGAGCCGGTCATTGCCCAAGGCGGGCTGGTCCTGACGCCGACCGCGACATTCGAAGATTACGGCGCGGCGGATGTCCTGTTTGTTCCCGGCGGGCCCGGCGTTTTGGAGGCCATGCAAGATGACGCGCTGCTGGCATTTGTCGCCGCCGCCGCGAAAAACGTGCGCTTCCTGACCTCGGTCTGCACCGGCTCGCTGGTTTTGGCGGCGGCCGGGCTGTTGATCGGCAAGCGCGCCACCTGCCATTGGAGTTCCATCGAATTGCTGGCGCTGATGGGCGCGAGGCCGGTTTCGGAGCGGGTGGTCGAGGACGGCAACATCATCACCGGCGCCGGCGTCACCTCCGGTATTGATTTCGGCCTGACGGTGGCGGCGCGCCTGTTGGGCCAGGACGCCGCCGAGCGTATCCAGCTGTTGCTCGAATATGATCCGGCGCCGCCTTTTCAAAGCGGCTCGCCGGCGCGCGCTTCGGAGGCGACGGTTTCAGGTGTCACGGATATTTTGGCGCCGATCATCGAAAAACGCCGGGACCTGGCGGCGCGCATTGGCCGCGAAAAATTAGGGCTCATGACCTAG